>Ga0102851_10000168_pt1 | contig 28846 bp, 26 predicted proteins | sample Mud3Dept3metaG_FD_79558 | JGI IMG/M metagenome (GOLD analysis project Ga0102851, IMG submission 79558) | Freshwater wetland microbial communities from Ohio, USA, analyzing the effect of biotic and abiotic controls - Mud 3 Core 4 Depth 3... | ecosystem: Environmental > Aquatic > Freshwater >... | reverse complement strand
GCTGGACGGATCCGTCGCGTGGGCGGACGGCTCGCGACTGGGTGTCCGCTTCGACGACATCGACCCGGGACTCGCGGAACTGCTCGCGAACCACACGGCCGGCAGGCCCTGACCGCAAGCGAACCGCTCGCCTACGTTCCGCCGCCCATGCGCGTCGTCGACCTCGATCGGGACATGAGCGACGTCATCCCGACCGGGACGACGCGCGACAGCCAGCTGCTCTTCGAGCGCATGACCGAGGTGACGCTCGCGCTGGCCGAGCCGGCAGCGGGCCGCCGGATCCTCGACGTGGCGAGCGGCTTCGGTCAGGACTCGCTCGCGCTCGCGGCGCTCGGCGCCGACGTGGTCGGCGCCGAGCCGTCGGCGCGCATGACGGCCTGGGCAAGACTCGTATCCGCGAAGGCGAGTGGGCGCATCCCGCAGTGGGTGCGCGGCTGGTCCGACGCGCTGCCCTTCGCTTCGGGGAGCTTCGACGCGGCGATCTGCAAGGGCGCCATCGACCACTTCGACCGCCCGGAACTCGCGATCGCCGAGATGGCGCGCGTGACCCGCCCGGGCGGCCGCGTGGTGCTCGCGATCGCGAACTTCGATTCGCTCGCGTGTCGCCTCGCCCGCGCACACGACGCGCTCGCGGAACGCTGGAGCGGCGCCGCCCCGCGCCGCGGGCGCCGTCACTACGACGTGCCGGCCGATCACTTCACGCGCTACGACCTCGGCCTGATGCGCGAGCAGGCGGCGCGCTCGCTCGATCTGGTGCGCGTGGTCGGTGTGTCGCTCGGCTGGGGCTTCGGTCCGTGGACGCGCGCGGTCGAGCGCTTGCCGCGCGCGCTGGCGTTCCGCGCGCTTCAGACGCTCGACGCCGTCGCGGCGCGTTCGCCGTCGCTCGCAGACGTCGTGGTACTGGTCGGCCGACCGCGCGCGCTGCACACGCGGCGGTAGAGCGCTGCGGTTCGCTCCGCGATGCGCGGCCACGAATAGGCCGCGACGATGCGCGCCCGCGCTTCCGCGCCGAGTCGCGCGCGCGCCTCGGGCTGTTCCAGCAGCGTCGCAATGCCCTTTGCGAGCGCATCGGGATCGCCGGGCGCCACCAGCAGACCGCCGCCGCCCGTCTCCATCACTTCGGGCAGCGCCCCCGCACGACTCGCGACCACCGGTGCGCCGCACGCCATCGCCTCGGCTGCGGGAAGGCCGAAACCCTCGTAGAGCGACGGCACCACCACCAGCGACGCGCGCTGGTAGAGCCGCACGAGTTGGTCGGTCTCGACGCGACCGGTGATGCGCAGCCGCTCCGGCGCCACGCCGAGCTTCGCTGCCAGCTTGCGCGCGTCGTGCAGCGGATTGTCTTCGTCCACCAACACCAGGCGCACGTCGGGCGGCAGCTTTGCGAGCGCTCGCACCAGGAACGCGACGCCCTTGTTCGGATCCGAGGTGCGGCCGACACACAGGATCTCGCCTGGCACGCGCGGGACCTGCGCGTCGGGCCGGAACAGCTCCGTGTCGAGCCCGTTGCCGAGCATGTGCAGGCGTTCGTCTGCGATTCCGAAGTCGCGGCGGATCTCGCGGGCGCTCGCCTGCGACGAGGTGATCACGGCGTCGAGCCGCCGCGAGACGAAGCGCTGCATCCCGACGGGGTGGAACTCGACGGTCCCGACGGCTTCCGAGAGTTTCGTGTCGCGGCGAAACGAGGCGCGGCGGTCGATCGTGAGCGGGTGGTGGATCGTCGCGACGACGGGCAAGCCGAGCGCGCGGATTCCGAGCAGACCCCAGCCGAGACACTGGACGTCGTGTACGAGGTCGTAGAAGAAACCGGCGCGCAGCCGCGCTGCCGTCGCGCGGAAGGCGCGCACGCTGAAGGCCGCCGGTTCCGGAAAGAAGCCGATGCGACTCGCGCCGAGTTCCCACAGCCGCAGCGGCGAGAGCACCGCGGCCGGATTCTCGCGCGGAAGGAAGTGGGCGTAGTCCTTCATGAACCACTTGCCCCAGAAGCGGTCGTCGTGGAGTTCGCACACGTCGGCCGCGTACGGCATCGGGTCGGGGTAGGGCGGCCCGACCAGCACTTCGACGCGATGCCCGAGCCGCGCAAGCTCGCGCGCGAGGAACCAGAGATAGATTCCCTGACCGCCGCAGTGCATGTTGCCGCGGTAGGCGGTGAAGAGGATGCGCAGCGGCCGACTCACGCGGCCCGCCTCGCATACAGCACCAGGCTCTTCGGGCAGATCCGATTCATCACCCACTTCTCGATGCGGTCGAGCCAGGGCGACGTCGTCGCCTGGATCAAGAACAGCCGATAGAGCTGCACGAGGCGCGAGCCGTCGGAGCGCGGCAGACCGACGACCGAGCGCAGCGCCCAGTACGGCGTGTGGAAGCCGTGGGCGAAACCGACACCGATCGGCGCGAGACCCGCGCTGAGCAGCGCGGCGGCGAGATCATTGGGACGGAAGATGCGGATGTGGCCGCCGGGAGACTCGAAGTAGTCGTCGCCGAGCCGCAGGTAGAGCTGTTCGCTGGTCGCCGTCGGCACCGTGACGGCCGCCGTCCCGCCCGGTCGCACCACGCGCGCGAGTTCGCGCGCCGCGGCGCGGTAGTCGTGCACGTGTTCCATCACTTCCGAGCAGATCGCGCGGTCGAAGCTGGCGTTCGCGAAGGGCAGCCGGAAGGCGTCGCCGCGCAGCATCACGCCCGAGCGCTGCAACTGGCGCGCGCGTGCCCGCAGCGGTCCGTGGCCCTTGCGCAGCGACGCCAGGTCGAGGTCGAGACCGACCACGCGGGCGCCGCGCTCGAGAGCGCCGAAGCAGTGCCGTCCCTCGCCGCAGCCGACGTCGAGGAGACGATCGCCCGGGCTAACCCCGAGCTGCTCGAGATCGACGGTGAGCAGCACGCCGCGCTTCCTCGAAGACTTCCACGAGCTGTGCGGCGGCGTCCGACCAGCGGAACACGCTCTGCACGCGCGCCCGCGCGTTGCGACCCATTTGCGCGCAGCGCTTCGGGTCGGACAGCAGCTCGGCAATCGCGGTGGCGAGCGCCTGCGGATCGCGCGACGCAAACAGGCGTCCCGCGTGGCCGTCGGGTCCGATCACTTCGGGCAGCGCGCCCGCGTCGCTCGCCACGACCGGCACCCCGCACGACATCGCCTCGCTCGCCGGAAAGCCGAAGCCCTCGAAGTGCGACGGCACCACCGCGGCGCGCGCCGTCGAGTACTGCGCGATCAGCTCGGGCAGCTCGAGCCAGCGCCGCTCGAGCACGACGCGATGTCCGATCCCGTACTTCTCGACGAGGCGGGGCACCAGACCGTGATCGGGAATGCGGCCGTCGATGATCTTGAGCGTGATGGACTCGGGCAGCAGCGCCATCGCCTGGAGCAGGGTACCGATGCCCTTCTTGCGGTCTTCGGTGCGACCGACGAAGAGCAGGTCGGTCTCGATGCGCTGACCCGGCGTCGGCGCGAACAGATCGGCGTCGGTGCCGTTGTAGACCACACGCACTTCCTTCTCCGGGATTCCGAAGCAGCGCTGGATCTCGCGACGCGACGCCTCGGACACCGTCACGATGCGCGCGAGGCGTTTCGCCACCTGCTGCTGCATCAGGAGCGGGAAGTAGAGCGTGCGTCTGACGCGCTTCACGAAGCTCGGGTCGATCGCGAAGTCCGCCTCGCGGTCGAGGTGCAGCGGGTGGTGGATCACCGAGACCACCGGCACGCCGGTCGCCTGCACGCCGAGCAGGCCCCACGACAAACACTGGTTGTCGAAGACCACGTCGAAGCGGTGCTTGCGCATCAGCTCCGGCCAGCGCAGGAAGAGCCGCGCGCCGAAGGTCTGCATCTCGGGGAAGACGCCCAGGCGCGAGACGCCGAGTTCCCAGAAGGTGAGCGGATCGAAGAGCCGCCGCACCGGCGTCTTGCGCAGCACCTCGGGCATCGGAAAGCCGAAGACGTTGGCGTTGGGGATCTCGTGGAGCGCGATGCCGGGATCGAGCGACGGCAGCGGCGGTCCCGCGATCACGTGCACTTCGTGACCGGCGCGCTGCCACTCGCGCGCGAGGTAGGCCGCATAGATGCCTTGCCCGCCGCAATACATGTTGCCGCGATAGGTGAGCAGCGCGATCCGCACGGGAAGCGCCGACTACCGCGAAGAGTTCGAGGTCTGCGGCGGCGCGGTCTGGGCGGCCGGCGGCGCGACCTCGGCTTCGGGCTCGACCTGTACCGTGAGGATGGTCCAACCCACCCAGAAGCTGAGGCCGAGCACGAAGAACACGAAGATCGCGACCGGGATCGCGAGCGCCCAGTAGCTGCCTTGCAGGACGCCGATCAAGAAGAGCAGGGCGGCGAGGCCGGCGCCGGCGCAGATCAGCGCGCCCTGGTTGCGGGTGTTGGGGGTCATGGCGGGGGGCTCCTTCGGTCGCGCGGCGAGTCTGGGGGTCGTCGACTCTGGTGTCAATCGAGGATCGCCGTGCCTGCTCCCTGTATGTTCTGCCGCCATGCGTGTGATCGGCTTGATGTCCGGGACCTCCGCCGACGGCGTCGACGCAGCGCTCGTCGAGTGGCCCGACGATGGGGCGACGCGGCCGTTCCGGCTGCTCGCGTTCCACGCGGAGCCCTTCGATCGCGCGCTGCAGGACCGCATCCACCAGCTCGCCGCGGGGCGCCTTCCCGGCTCGCAGGTTTTGCGCGAGTTCGCGGCGCTCGACGTCCTGCTCGCCGAGCGCTTCGCCGCCGCGGCGGCGGCCGTGGCGCGCGTCGCGGGGCTGTCGCTCGACGCGGTCGACGCGATCGCCTCGCACGGGCAGACCGTCGCGCACCATCCCGAGCTACGCGCGACGCTCCAGATCGGCGACCCGTCGGTGATCGCGGAGCGCACCGGCGTCACGACGATCGCCGACTTCCGCCCGCGCGATCTCGCGGCGGGCGGCGAGGGCGCGCCGCTCGCGCCGTTCTTCCACTTCACCGCGCTTTCCGATCCCGCCGAGTCGCGCGTGGTGTTGAACCTCGGCGGCATCGCGAACGTCACCGGCCTCCCGCGCGGCGGCGATCCCGACGCCGTGCTCGCCTTCGACGTCGGTCCGGCCAACGCGCTGCTCGACACCGTGGTGCGAACCAGTAGCGACGGCCGCGAGCGCATGGACCGCGACGGTGCGCGCGCCCGGCGTGGCCGCGTCGATCGCGCGCTGCTCGCGCGCCTGCTCGACGACGAGTTCCTGCGCCGCGCGCCGCCCAAGTCGACCGGCCGCGAGCGCTACGGCTGGGACGAGGGCGAAGCGCTCGCGGCCGAGTGGCTGCGCGCGGGCCGGGCGACTGACGATCTCGTCGCGACGCTCGTCGCGTTCACGGCGGAGGCGGTCGCGCGGGCGTGTCGCGATTTCCTGGGCGGCGCGCCGGAGCGCTTGCTCGTGTGCGGCGGCGGCGCGCGCAATCCCGCCGTGATGGATGCGCTCGCGGCGGCGCTCGCCGAGAGCCACGTCGAGCCGACCGACGCCCAGGGCGTTCCCGGCGACGCCGTCGAGGCGATGGCGTTCTCGCTGATGGGCCGCAACGCGCTGCTCGGTGTCCCCAATCACCTGCCGCGCTGCACCGGCGCGTCGCGCGCCGCGGTGCTCGGGGAGCTGTCCCCGGGCCGAGCGGGTCTGCCGATCCGCGCGCTCAGAGTTCGAGGCTGAGTCCGTCGTCCGCCGTCTCGAGTTCGAGCCGACCGCGCCGGTCGCTCATCGACGGGCCGAGATGCGTGAGAATGAGGCGCTCGCAGCCGAGCGATGGCGCCCGCTCGATCAGCTCGCGGTACGCGATGTGCTCCGAGAAGGTCGGCTCGTAGAAGGTGCAGTCGCAGACCAGGAGATCGGCGCCGCGCGTGTGGCGCGGGAGGTCGTCGAACCAGCCGGTGTCACCGCTGTAGACGAGCCGCCTTCCGCCCACCTCGAGATCCAGGCCGTGCGGGCACGACTCGGGTTGGTGGTTCACGGCGAACGAGCAGACGCTCGCCGGGCCGAGGTCCACGAGTCGTCCGGCCGGCAACTCGACGAAACGCAACGCGAAGGGCATCTCGCGACCGGTGAGGCCGTGGCCGATCGCATCTGCGGCCGCGACGACGCGCGCCTCGATGCCCGGCGGGCCCGCGACGACGAGCGGGTGGCGGCGGCGATCCTCATAGATCGAAGCCAATATGAAGCTGGGGATGCCGGCGAAGTGGTCGGCGTGGAAGTGCGAGACGGCGATCCAATCGACCGCGCTGCGCGGGATGCCGAGTGCGCTGAGTCCCGTGTTCGTGGTCGGCGCGCAGTCGAGCAGCAGGCCGCCGCTCCCGGTTTTGACGAAGATCGCGGCCTGGCGCCGTCCGCCAGCGCCGAAGGCGTCGCTGGTGCCGATGAAGGTGACGCGGCTCACGGGGCGTCCGGGCGATCGGCGGCGCCGTGGAACGCACCGCCCGCGAAGACGCCGTTGCGGCCGCGGAAGCCGTCGGGGACCCGCTCGCCGTCCCACACGACGGCGCGTTCGAGCGCGACGCCGCGGCCCAGCGCGGCGCCGGCGCCGATCACCAGATCGCCTTCGATGCGCGTTCCGGTCGCGCGCGCGCGCGCGTCGGCGTCGAAGTACGAAAGGCGCTGCGGGCGGAGGTTCGCCTCGAGATACTCGACCGCGGTCCCCACGGGTTCCCACAAACAGTCGGCGGGCGCGAGCACTTCGCCGCAGACGTCGCGGGCGCCCGCGGCGAGGCGCGGCGCGAGCCAGTCGTCGAGATGCGAGAACACCTCGCGATCCGGCAGCGAATCGAAGATGCGCGCGGCGAACAGATTCACGCTCACGTAGACGCCCGACCGCTCCTCGCCGCCGAGATCGAAGCGACGCGCGATGCGCCGCACGCGCCCGGCCGCGTCGACGCCGATCGTACCGAAGCTCTCGGCGCGCGGGTCCTGGCGCAGTACGAGCGTCGCAGCGTCGCCGCGCGTGCGGTGGCGGTCGAGCAGCGGACGCAGATCGAGGTCGAGGATCATGTCGCCCGCGATCACCAGGCTCGGGTCGCTCTCGCGCAAGAAGCGGGCGGCGCGGCGGATGCCGCCGCCGGTGTCAAGCAGCAGCGGTTCCTCGGAGAAGTGCACACGCAGGCCCGCAGGCGCCCAGACCTTGGCGACGGCGCGCGTCGCGTCGGGAAGGCGATGCAGGTTCACGATCACCTCGCGCACGCCGTGGTGGGCGAGCCAGGCGAGCGGGTAGGCCAGCAGCGGGACGCCGCGCACCGGCAGGATCGGCTTCGGACGCAGCGTCGAGAGCGGCCGCATCCGCGTCCCGAGTCCGGCGGCGAGGATCATCGCGCGCATGCGTCGCCTCCGATCACTTCGGCGAGCTGGGCGAGCCGCCCGTCGGAGCCGGCGACACGGCCGAGCGCGCGGCGCACGTAGCCGAGCGTGGCGGGTGCGTAGCGCAGCCAGGACGCGTCGCCGCGTGCCGCGACTTCGTGGAACAGCGCGAAGTCCTTCGCCTTCCGCGTGATCGTGAGCAGGTCGAAGCGCTGCGTGAACTCGCCCGCGTCCGGCGCGTCGGGCAGCGCGGGGCGCAGCTGTTCCGCGAGCGCGGCGCATTCGTCGTCGGCGAGCACGACGTAGGAATCGCGCAGCAGGCAGACGAGGTCGTATTCGGGCGCTGCGAGCAGGGCGCCCTGCAGGTCGATCATCGCGAGGCCGCGGGGATGGCGTCGCTGGATCAGGTTCCTGCTCTGGAAGTCGCGGTGCGCGAGCCGCTGCGGCGCACTCGCCGCGGCGCCGGCGATGGCGTCGAAGGCCGCGAACACGACGTCGCGTTCCGCAGCGGTCGCGGCGCGGCCGAGCAGGGCCTGCAGACCGCTCGCCGCGAAGCGCTGCGCCTTCACGCGGAACAGCGTTGCGTCGAGCCTGCGCCCGAACGCGGGCACGCGACCGCCCGGATCGGCGAGTCGCTGCAGGCGCGGCACGAGTGCGCACGCTTCTTCGTAGAGCGCGCGCCGCTGCGCTGCGTCGGCAGACTCCAGCAGTTGCGCGAGCGAGGCGTCGCCGAGATCCTCGAGCAGGTCGAGGCCACGCGCGGGGTCGCCACCGAGACGTCGCGGCACCGGCAAGCCGTGCGTTTCGAGAAACGTGCGCAGCGGTTCGAGCGCGGGCTCGGGCAGCACGCCCGGCGCCGGCTCGCCGCGGTCGGCGCGCGCGATCAGCGTCGCCGGCGCTCCGCTGCGAAGCGTCACGCGATAGAAGCGGCGGTGCGCGAGGCCCCCGCTGGTGAGCCGCTCGACGTTCGCGACGTCGGCGCCGATGCTCGCGCGCACGAGCGCGCACAGCTCGTCTTCGATGCCGTGGAAGGGATCGCCCGCGCTCACGACGCCCTCAGCCGAACAGCCAGTGACACGCGGCGGTGGCCACGGCAAAGCCGGCGATGTCGCCGCCGAGACAGGCGAGCAGCGCGTGACGGCCGTCGCGCACGCGCGCCGCGCCGAGATAGAGCGTGAGCACGTAGAACGTGGTCTCGGTGGAGCCGTTGAGTGCGCCGGCGAGGATTCCGATGAACGAATCCGGTCCGTGCGTCTTCATGATGTCGACCATCACGCCGTAGGCGCCCGAGCCCGAGAGCGGTCGCAGCAGCGCCATGGGCAGGGCTTCGGCTGGGAAGCCGAGTCGCCCGGTCACCGGATCGACCGCCGAGACCAGCGCGTCGAGCGCGCCGGACGCGCGCAGCATCGCGATCGCGACCAGGATCAGCACGAGGAACGGGACGATGCGCACGGCGACCTCGAGCGCCTCGCGCGCGCCCTCGATGGCGACCTCGTAGACGCGCACGCGACCGGCGAGCCCGACCAGCAGCAGGCCGATCATGAAGATAGGCAGGAACCACGCGCCGAACGTGTCGCGGGCGAGCGTGAGGGGTGTGGTCGTCGGTGCGTTCACGATCAGGTGCCGGATCAGCGCAATGGCGAGTAGACCCGTCGTTGCGAAGATGACGAGTTTCGCGGTTCGGGTGACGGATCGGCGTTCGGCCGGTGAGGCGTGATCGCCGTCCGGACCGCGGGTCTGCTGCACTTCGGCTTCGCTCGAGGCTGCGGGTGAACCGACAGCGAGGGGCGTCTCCGGGTCGCTGCGGGGGCGGAACATCGGGAGTCTGCGCAGCGCGAAACAGAGCAGGATGGCGGTGCCGGTGGAAGCGGTGGTGGCGAGCAGGGTGGGGATCCAGATCGCTTCGGGAGATGCCGAGTTCATGCTGGCCCGCACCCCGATCACACCGAGCGGAAACAGCGAGACGCTGGTGGCGTTGATGGCGAGGAAGAGGACCATCGCGTCGCTGGCGCTCGCCGGCGTGCGGTTGAGCGTCTGCAGTTCGGTCATCGCCTTCAGACCGAACGGCGTTGCGGCGTTGCCGAGGCCGAGCACGTTCGACGCGAGATTCATGATCATGGCGCCCATCGCCGGGTGCTCGATGGGAACGTCGGGGAAGAGTCGGCGCAGGATGGGCGCGAGGCCGCGCTGCACGGCGCGCAACAGACCGCCTTCCTGTGCGACGCGCATCAGTCCGAGGAAGAGCGCCATCACGCCGACGAGGCCGATGACGAGATCGACGGCGTCCCGCGCGCCGCTGATCGCGGCCATCTTCACGGCGTCCATGTGGCCCGCGAAGGCGGCGTAGACGACGGACGCGAGCATCAGACCGAGCCAGATGCCGTTGAGCAACGCACCCCCCCTCGCGCGGCTCGTTGGCCGGCGCGAAAGCTCGGAGATGCGCCGCGTCGAGTCAAGACTCCGCTCGAGAGGCGCTGCACCCGAAACGGAACCGAGCCGGAGCGGCGGGGCCACTCTCCGGCTCGGTGTGGAGTCATCGGCAGCTGGCGGTCGGCCGGTCGGCTCTGGGCCTCCGCTCCGCCGCGCCGGCGTCCGAACTCGGCCTGCTAGCGGCCGCTGCGCTTCATGCGGCCCGTGCCCAGCAGAAGCCAGTCGAGGGACACGTGTTCCTTGATCGCGAGTGTGATCAGGAAGTCCGCGTGCGGTGTCGTTCCATTTTCATAACGGTTCACGTTCTGCTGGAACACGCCCAGCTCGCGCGCGAACTGGCGCTGCGAGCGATCTGCGCGCACCTGCGCGAGCCGCTCGGGCAGCTTCTTCTTCATTTTCGAGACGACGGATGAGGCCATGGTATTGATTTCTCCTACTGCGTTGCTTGCGTTGGTGAAGCTCGTTCAGATCGGTCTTCGGTTGCCGCCTGGTCGGCTCCGTCGAGCGTTGGCTCTCGACTGCGAAACCGGGGTTGCTCTCCGCGGTCGGCGAACCGAGCCAATCCGATTCGAGTTCTTGCAGGGTAGGCGGCGAGAGCGAATCCTGCAATCTGTGTAGACACGTTTGTGCATCGGAAAGTCGAATCAACATGACGGAAGTGATTCCTTCGTCACACCAGAGACTGTCGAACTGCAAGCGAGTCGGGTTGCTGCCGAATCTGTACAGTCAGACGGTGCATCAGAAATCCATTTCTGTGCGCCGCCCGTACCGATCGGAGGAGGGACTTCGTTGCGCGTGACCGGGGGCGAGCTGCGCGGACGACGCATCCGCGTGCCGCGCTCGGACGCGGTGCGGCCCACATCCGACCGCGTGCGCGAGGCGCTCTTCGCCCGCCTCGGCGACCTCGACGGGGTGCACGCGCTCGACCTCTTCGCAGGTTCCGGCGCGCTCGGGATCGAGGCGCTTTCGCGCGGCGCGACACGAGTCGTTTTCGTCGAGCGCTCGACGCCCATCGTGGCGGTGTTGCAGGCCAACCTGGTGGAGTTGGGGGTGTTCGAGCGGACGCAGGTCCTGCGTGGCGAGGCGACCGCCGTCGTGCGGCGTCTCAGCACAGCGGACGGCCACTTTCATCTCGCGCTTCTCGATCCGCCGTATACCGAACACGAAACGACGACCCGGGCGCTGCGCGCGCTCGTGACCTCGGGCATCCTCGCGGCCCGCGCGACCGTGGTGGTCGAAGCGTCGCGGCGGCATGCGCCGCAAGCCGTGGAAGGACTCGTGCGGGTGGACGAACGCCGCTACGGCGACACGGTGATCCACCGCTTCGAATACGCGCCTGGGACGAGTTCGGAGCCGAGTCCCGCAGAAAGCCATCGCGAGTTGGCAGGAGACGAGGAAACAGCATGAGCGACGACGGCGGCCGAAAGCGCCTGGCCCTCTTTCCGGCGAGCTTCGACCCGGTCACCAATGGGCACCTCGACCTGATCCACCGCGCCCAGTTGGTGTTCGATGAACTCGTGGTCGCGGTCGCGCGAAACGTCGAGAAACACGGCACGTTCTCGGTCGAGGAGCGCATCGAGATGCTCCAGGCGGCGGTGGGGCACCTGCCGGGCATCCGGATCACCGCGTTCGACGGACTGCTCGTCGATTACGCCCGCCAGATCGGCGCCGACGTGCTGCTGCGCGGTCTGCGCGCCGTCTCCGACTTCGAATACGAGTTCGAGATGGCGCTGATGAACCGGCACCTCTGCCCCGAAATCGAGACGCTGTTCATGATGACCAGCCAGAAATATTTCTATGTGAGTTCGTCGCGCTTGAAGGAACTGGTCCGCTTCGGGGCGAATGTCGCGGAATTCGTGCCACCCGGGGTTGCGCGGAAACTCGAAGAGAAGCTCGGCGGCGGAGGCGCGTGACGGCGCCGCGGCCGCAACTCGCTGCGGCTCTCACGCCGATCTGCTTCGGGACGAGTGGGTGGCGCGGCATTCTCGCCGACGAGATCACGGCGCCGCGGATGCGTGTTCTCGCGACCGCGGTGGCCCGTTGGGCCGCCGAGACGCAGCGCGCGCCGCGCATCCTGGTCGCGCACGACACGCGCTTCCTCGGTCGATGGCTCGCCCAGCTGGCGTTCGAATCGCTCGCAGCGAGCGGGGCGCGCCCGCTGCGCGCAGCCAGCCCCGTGCCGACCCCCGTGGTGGCGCACGCCGTTCGGTCCGGGGTCGCGGAAGCGGCGTGGATCGTCACGGCGAGCCACAACGAACCTGCGTATCAGGGGGTGAAGATCCTCGCCTCGTGGGGCGGCGGGGTCACGGGCGAGCAGGCCCGCCGGATCGAACGGCACGCGGCGGCGCTTCGGGCCCCGGCCGCACCATCCGCTGCGAGGTCTGCCGTCGAGCTCGATCTCGTCACTCCCTATCTGACGGAACTCGCGGCGCTGATCGACCGCGATGCGCTGCGCGGCACACGGCTGAAGGTGGTCTACGACGCCCTCCACGGCACCGGCTCCGGGGTGTGCGACCGCGCACTGCGCGCGATCGGTGCGCAGCTCGAGGTTCTGCACGCGGACCACACCCCGCGCTTCGGCGGCGCCGCGCCGGATCCGACTCCTGCACGACTCGCCGGGTTGGCGCGGGCGGTGCGCGCGCGAGGCGGGCACACGCTGGGCCTCGCGACCGACGGCGACGCCGATCGTTTCGCCGTGCTCGACGCCAACGGCGTTGCCATTTCGGAGAGCGACGCGCTCGCGTTGTTGGTCGACCACCTGGCGCGCGGCGGCCGCTTGCGGCGCGGCGTCGCGATCTCGATCGCGACGGGCACGTTCGTCGAGCGCGTCGCTGCGGAGCACGGGCTGCCGGTGGCGCGCTACCCGATCGGATTCAAGCACCTCTCGCGCGCGCTCGTCGACGGGACGGCCGACGTTGCGGGCGAGGAGAGCGGCGGATTCGCCTGGGAGCCCCTCGCTCGCGACAAGGACGGGATCCTCGCCTGCGCGCTGTTCGCGGAGATTGCCGCGCAATCCGGCGGGTCGCTGCGCGCGCGGCTGCAACAGCTCGTGCGCCGACACGGCCGGCGCGTGTGTGGGCGCGTCGCGCGCAACGCGACCGCTCGCGCGCGAGCGCGCCTGGCTGCGCTCGCGAAGGCGCCGCCGGAACGTGTCGACGGAGAGCGGGTCCGCGAGGTCGACACGCGCGACGGCGTGCGGCTCGGACTCGATGACGGCTTCCTGATGTTGCGCGCGTCGGGCACCGAACCGGTGCTGCGTCTCTACGCGGAGGCGCCGGATCCGCGTGCGCTGGCCGAGCGTTTCGCTGCCGGTTGGAAACTGCTCGGCGAGCCGGACCAGCGCTGACGTGCCTCGCGTGGACGCCGCGAAGGGTGCCGGGTAAGCTGCGAAAGTGGCCGTCCGATCGAGGATTTTTCGAATGCCGCAGCGCCGGGTGTTGGTCGCGGTGACGGGCGGCATCGCCGCCTACAAGGTTCCCGAACTGGTGCGCGCGCTGCGCCGGGCCGGCTGCACGGTGCGCTGCGCGATGACGGCGAGCGCCGGACAGTTCGTCGCGCCGCTCGTGCTGCAGACGCTTTCCGGCGAGTCGGTGCGCACGGATCTCTTCGAGCGCGAGCAGGAAGGGCAGATCGACCACATCGCGCTGGCCGATTGGGCGGAGTTGGTGATCGTGGCGCCCGCCACCGCCAACCTGCTCGCGAAACTCGCCAGCGGTCTGGCCGACGACATCGTCTCGACGTTGCTGCTCGCGACACGCGCTCCGCTGCTCGTCGCCCCGGCGATGAACGTCAACATGTGGAACCACCCGGCGACGCAGGCGAACGTCGCGACGCTGCGCGAGCGCGGCGTGTGCTTCGTGGGTCCCGAGAGCGGCCCGCTCGCGTGTGGCTGGGAGGGCGAGGGCCGCATGGCGGAGCCGGCCGCGATCGCGGCGGAGGCGGAGCGCCATCTGGGCGCGCCGACGCTCGCGGGCGAAGTCGTGGTCGTGACGGCAGGCGGCACGCGGGAACCGCTCGACCCGGTGCGCGTGTTCGCCAATCGCTCCTCCGGGAAGATGGGCTACGCGATCGCCGCCGAGGCGGCGCGGCGTGGCGCCGAAGTCGTGCTGGTCAGCGGCCCGAGCGCGCTCGCGACGCCGGCCGGTGTGCGCCGCGTCGACGTCGAGACGGGCCTCGAGATGCGCGACGCCGTCCACGCCGAGCTTTCGAAATGTACGGTGTTCATCGCTGCCGCCGCGGTCGCCGACTTCAGGCCGGCGGCGCGCGCCGAACACAAGATCAAGAAGGAGAGCCTCGCCGACGGCGAGGCTCTCACGATCGAGCTGGTGCGCAACCCCGATATTCTCGCCGAAGTGGGCGCGGCGAGCGGGCGGGAGCGGCGGCTCGTCGTGGGCTTCGCGGCCGAGTCGCAGGATCTCGTCGCAGCGGCGCGCCGCAAGCTCGAACGCAAACGCTGCGATCTGATCGTCGCGAACGACATCTCGCGCGCGGGCGCGGGTTTCGACGGGGACACCAACGCGGTCACCTTCGTGTGTCCAGAGGGCGAGGTCGAAGAACTGCCGCTGCTCAGCAAGCGCGAAGTCGCCGAGCGGCTGCTCGAGCGCATCGAGACGCTGCGCGAGAAGCGTTCGTGACGCGAAGCTGGCGCGTGCTCGCCCTCGCGGTGCTGCTGGTCGGTTCGCTGCCCGCGACGCCCGTGCTCGCCGCGGGTCACCTGAACGCGATTCGCGTCGCCGGATCGATCAATCCCGCGGTCTCCGATTTCATCCAGCGGTCGATCACGCAGAGCGCCACCGACGGCGCGGTGGCGCTGATCCTCGAACTCGACACGCCGGGCGGCCTGGTCTCGGCGACCAAGGACATCATCCAGGCGATGCTCAACGCGAGCGTCCCGATCGTCGTGTACGTGTCGCCGCAGGGTGCCTGGGCGGGTTCGGCGGGCACCTTCATCACGATCGCCGGTCACGTCGCGGCGATGGCGCCCGGCACCTCGATCGGCGCGGCGCACCCGGTCGGCATCGGGGTGCCGGGTGGTGGCGGTGGCGACGAGGAACAGAAGAAGCAGCAGGACGTCTCGAGCGAGAAGGCGGAGAACCTGCTCGCGGCGTTCATCGAGTCGATCGCGAAGGAGCGCGACCGCAACGTCGAGTGGGCGAGCAAGGCGGTGCGCGACTCGGTCGCGATCACTGCGGACGAGGCGCTGAAACTGAACGTGGTCGATTTCGTCGCCGCGAACCAGGCGGAGCTGCTCGCGAAGCTCGACGGGCGCAAGGTGAAGGTCGCGGGCGTCGAGCGGACGCTCGCGGTGGCGGGCGCCGAGGTGCGGCGCATCGAGATGTCGATGATCCAGCGCTTCCTGCACGTGCTCGCGAGCCCGGACATCGCGGTGGTCCTGCTGATGGCGGGACTGCTCGGCCTCTACGTCGAGTTCACCCAGCCGGGGCTGGTCCTGCCCGGTGTGCTCGGTGCCGTGTGCCTGATCCTCGGCGCGATCGCGCTCCAGATCCTGCCGTTCTCCTGGCTCGGATTGATCGTGTTCCTCGCCGGGCTCGGCCTGCTGATCGCGGAAGTGTTGATCACGTCGTACGGACTGCTCTTTCTGCTGGGCGTCGTGTGCCTGCTGGTGGGCGGCACGATGATCTTCGACCTGCCCGAGCTGTCCGATCTGCGCGTCTCGTTCTGGGCGGTGCTGGTGCCGGCGGTGGCGGGGATGGCGGCGTTCGCGGCGGTCGTGCTCTTCGGCGTCGGCCGCACGCTGCGCCGGCGCCAGACGGCCGGGATCAGCGAGATGATCGGAATGGTGGGGCGCGTCGAGTCTGCGCTGCAACCCGAGGGCAGCATCTTCGTGCGCGGGGAACATTGGAAGGCGCGTGCCGACGAGGTGATCGTCGCCGGGGACCGCGTCGAGGTCATTGCCGTGGAAGGGCTCCGGCTGCGGGTGCGGCGGGCGCCGCCCGAGCGTTAGGCTCGACGGCCAATTTGGAGGCAACCATGCTCTCGATCCCGATCATCGCGGGCGGCGTCTTCCTGGCGCTGGTCTTCGCCGGCATTCGCGTGCTCCAGGAGTACGAACGCGGCGTCGTCTTCCGTCTCGGGCGCTACGCCGGGGTGAAACAGGCGGGGCTCACCTGGATCATTCCGGGCGTCGACCGACTGGTGAAGATCAGCCTGCGCGAGATCGTGATGGATGTCCCGTCGCAGGAAGTGATCACCCGCGACAACGTGTCCGTGAAGGTGAACGCGGTGCTCTACTTCCGCGTGCTGCACCCCGAGAAGTCGGTGATCTCGGTCGAGAACTACCTCTACGGCACCTCGCAGCTGGCGCAGACCACGCTGCGCAGCGTGTGCGGGCAGGCCGAACTGGACGAGCTGCTCGCCGAACGAGACCAGATCAACCGCAAGCTCCAGGAGATCATCGACCAGCACACGGAAGCGTGGGGCGTGAAGGTGCGCGCGGTCGAGGTGAAGCAGATCGATCTGCCCGAGGAAATGAAGCGCGCGATGGCCAAGCAGGCCGAGGCGGAGCGCGAGAAGCGCGCGAAGTTGATCCACGCCGAAGGCGAGTTCAGCGCCTCGCAGCGCCTGAAGGACGCCGCGCACGTCCTCTCCGAGGAGCCCGCGGCGCTGCAGCTCCGCTACCTGCAGACGCTCACCGAGATAGCCACGGAACGGAACTCGACGATCCTGTTCCCGCTTCCGATGGATCTGCTGCGACCGCTCTACCTCGCGAGTGAAGCGGCGGCGCGCAAGATGGAGCAGAGCGGGTGATGGCGCGCGAGCCCCAGGAGTCGCCCGAAGAGCGCGTCCGCAAGAGCGTCGCGCGCACGATCGCCAACCTGACGGTGCTGCTGATCTCGCTGGGCGTGCTCGGGGCGTGGGCGTACTTCGGCATCTACCAGCTCGAACCGGGGCAGGCGGCGGTGATCCTGCGTTTCGGCAAGTACGTCCACACGGTGTCGCAGCCGGGTCTGCGCTGGCACCTGCCGCCGCCGATCGAAGACCACGAAGTCGTGAACGTCGCCTCGATCGACCGCGAGGAGTTCGGCTACCTCACCGGCGACGCCGAGCCCACGAGCGAAGAGAAGCTGGAAGCTGCGATGCAGACCAGCGATGCCAATATCGTGCATCTCTCCTTCGTGGTGCAGTACCGGATCAAGGACGCCTTCCAGGCGCGCTACCGCATCGCCGACCCGCGACCGGTGCTGCGCGACGCGGCGCAGGCTGCGGTGCGCGGTGTGGTCGGTCGCAACACGATCGACGACGTGCTCTCCGAGAAGCGCGGCATCGTCGAGACCGAAACCCAGGAGGTGTTGCAGGACACGCTCGACCACTACGAGTCGGGGCTCGCCGTGCTCGGCATCGAGCTGCAGGACGTGCAGCCGCCCGAGTCCGTGCGCGCCGCCTTCGACGACGTGCTCGGCGCGGTGCAGGACCGCAACCGCACCGTCAACGAGGCGCAGGGTTACGCGAACGAGGTGCTGCCGAAATCGCGCGCGCAGTCGGTCGAGTTGATCGAGAGCGCGCGCGGCTACCGGGACGCGCGCATCGCGGAAGCGACCGGCCAGGCCTCGCGGTTCCGCGCCATTGCCAGCGAGTACCAGAAGGCGCCCGAGGTGGTGCGCACGCGGCTCTTCCTCGAAACCATGGAGGACGTGCTGCCGTCGGTGCGCACCGTGATCGTGGAGCCGGGCACCGCCGTGATGCCGTACCTGCCGCTCGACGAGCGCCCGAAAGAGGTCGCGAAATGAGGCGCATCGTCTTCGGGCTGCTCGTCATCTCGGCGATCTTCGCGGCGCTGGTGTGGGCCGGTGAGGTGGGCGTGGGTCCCGTCGTGATCACGCGCGAGGGCGAACAGAAGATCGTGCTGCTCTTCGGCTCGCCCGTTTCGGTGCAGACCGAACCGGGTCTCTCGCTCCGCGTGCCGTTCGTCTCGAACGTAGTCTCCTTCGACCGGCGCTTCCTCTATTTCAACTCCGAGCCGCAGCAGATGCAGACCCGCGACGCCGAGCGGCCCGTGGTCGACCACTATGTGGTGTGGCGGATCGCGGACCCGCTGAAGTTCTTCGCGTCCTTCCCGTCCGGCATGAGTCAGGCGGAAGCGCAGATCGACCGCGTCACGCGTTCAGACCTGCGCGAAGTGGTCGGCACCAAGACGCTCGCCGAGGTCGTCACCACGGAACGCGAACAGGTGATGCGGGCGATCACCGACAAGAGCGCCGCGTCGCTCGCGGAGTTCGGCATCGAGGTGCGCGACGTGCGCATCAACCGCACCGAACTTCCGCCCGGCACCGAAGAGAACGTCTACGCGCGGATGCGCAGTCAGCGCGAACAGCTGGCGCGCAAGTACCGCGCCGAGGGCGAGCAGGAAGGTCGTCGCATTCGCGCCGAAGCGGACCGCGACGCGCGCGTGACCGTCGCCGACGCGCAGCGCGACGCCGACGTGTTGCGCGGCGAGGGCGAAGCCGAGTCGGCGCGCATCTACGCCGAAGCGCATGCGATCGCCCCGGAGTTCTACGGCTTCGTGCGGCGGCTCGACGCCTACAAGAAGACGATCGGCGCGCAGACCACGCTGGTGGTGCCGCCGAGCAACGACTTCTTCGAGCTGCTCGAGAGCTTCACGCCGAAGGCCGCGCCCTAGAAGACCGACCCCAAGATGGCTTCCATCGCTCGGTCGGAAGGGGACGCGGGAGGCGCGGGGGCGGTGCGTTCGTCCAGAACGTCCTCGGCGGACGAGGCGTCGCAGCTTCGCGTCGGATCATCGAGGCCGCCTGCGGATTGTTCTGGCCGAACGCCCCGCCCCCGCTACTAGCCAGTCGATCCAGGGCTTCCGTTCCTGGACGGACGGGAAGCCAAGCGCGGGCGGGGGACTCGGCCGAAACAATCCGCAGGCGGCCGCCCGAGTTTCGGCGCGAAGCCGCCGATCTCCGTCCGCCGAGGACGTTCCGGACGAGTCCACCGCCCGCGCGCCTCACAGCACCGATCCAGAGCAAGCACGGCAGCGGGCGCGTCGGCCCCAGGCTCGACGGCTCACCGGGGTCAGGCTCGTGCAGGTTGCTGCAGCCCGGCGCCGGGTTCAGCGCGGTGTCCGCCAGATCTGCCAGGCGCCCGCGCAGAGGAACGTCGCGACGATCGCCCACGGGGTTCCCGCCGCCGACGTGACGCCCTGGGTGGCGAGCGTGCGCCCGTACTCGCGCACCATGTAGAACAGGAAGATCGCCGCGACGCCCTGCAGCGCCGGGACCGCCAGACTCCGCGTGCGCTCCACGCGCAGCGCGAGCGGGAGCGCCAGCACGACGAACACGAGCGACGCGAGCGGCTCCGCGACCCGTTCGTGGAGCAGCGCCTCGGCGCGCAAGGACTCGGTGTCACCCGGTTCCTGCTGGGCGCCGTACTCGCGCAACTCGGCGATCGAGAGCGCGGAGACGTTGACATCGAGCAGCGCCGTCTCGTCGGGAAGATCGATCTCGGCGTCCGCCAGCCGCTCGTAGTGCGACGGCGCGGATGCGTCGTCGGGGTCGAAGCCGCGCAACACGGCGTCGACCAGGTGCCAGCGGCCGCCCTCTCCGATGGTGGCGCGCGCGGCCTGGATGGTGCGCAGCAGGCGGCCGCGGTCGTCCAGTTCGAAGATTGCGATGTCCAGCAGCGCGCGGGCGGCCGGGTCGGCGTCGCGGACGTTGTAGATGGTGTGGCCCTTGTGATACCAGAACGATCCACGGCGGAAGCTGACCCCGCCGTCGTCGCCGTCGTGGCGACGCGAGGCCTCGCGGGCCTGGACCGCGACGGTTTCGTTCAAGAGGAGAGCGAATCCCGAGATGACCACCGCGGCGAGCAGCAGCGGGACCAGCACGCGCAGCGGCGAGATGCCGCCGGCCTTCATCGCGAGGATCTCGTACGAGCGCGCCGCCGTGCCGACCGAGAGATACGCTGCAGCGAACGCCGACGCGGGGATCAGGATCGGCAGATGTTTGTGGGGGATGCGCAGGATCAACACGATCCACGCCTCGAGGAAGCCCTTCGACGAAGTGATCACGTCGCCGAAATCCGCGAGCAGTTCGATCACGCCGACCAGAATGCTCAGCGCGACGAGCACTCCCAGGAACGCGGCTACGAAGCGGACGAGCAGATAGCGCGATAGAACGCCCACGGGCGCGGAGGCTAGCATTGCGGGTCGTAAGGGGCAGTGCAGCGCTCGGTCGCAGTCCGCTTCGCGCGGTCCTCACGATCGGCAACTTCGACGGTCTTCACATCGGTCATCGCCAGATCCTGCGCACCGTGATCGACCGCGCGCGCGCCCACGACGGCGAGGCCGTCGTCTACACCTTCGATCCGCATCCGCGAAAGTTTCTGCAAACGAGTCGCGGGCCGTCGCTTCTCACCACCACCGAACAGAAGCTCGAGCTGCTCGCCGCCGCGCAGATCGACCTGGTCGTGATCGAACCCTTCACCGCCGAGTTCGCGAAGACTACGCCGGAACGTTTCGTGCGCGAGCACGTGCATGCGCATCTCGCGCCGCTCGAGGTCTACGTGGGATACGACTTCCACTACGGGCGCGACCGCGCCGGGTCGATGAGGCTGCTCACCGAGCTGGGGCCGCGTCTCGGCTTCGCGGTCACGATCATCCCCGAAGTGACGATCGCCGGGCGTGACGTCTCGTCGAGCCGCATCCGCGAACTGCTCGCGGCGGGTGACGTCGAGGACGCGAAGCGCCTGCTCGGTCGCTCGTTCGCGGTGCGTGGCACGGTGATGCGGGGCGACCAGCGCGGGCACCGGCTCGGCTTCCCGACCGCGAACCTGTCGCCGGAGAACGAAGTGATCCCGGCCCACGGCGTCTACGCCGGGCACGTGCTGCTGCTCGACGAGGGCACGCCGGCGGCCGGCACGCGCTTCGCGGCGGTGACCAACGTCGGGAGCCGGCCCACCTTCCAGGAGGACGACGCCCCGGTGCTCGCGGAGGCGCACCTGCTCGACTTCGCGGGCGATCTCTACGGCCGGCGCCTCGAGGTGTCTTTCGAGGCGCGGCTGCGCGGCGAAGAGCGCTTCCCGAACGCCGATGCGTTGCGCGCGCAGATCGCGCGCGACGTCGAAGCCGCCCGCCTGAAGCTCGCGTCGCCGTGAGCCAGGTGCCTTCGAAGACGCGCCGCCGGCTCCGGCGTCTGCGCGATCCCCGGCTGTGGATCGGCGTCGCCGTCACCGCCGCCACGTTGATGCTCGCGGCGCGCGGCGTGGACTTTCGCACGCTGCTGCACGATCTCTCGCGCGCCAATCTGCTGTTGCTCGTCGGTCTCTCCGTCCCGATCCATCTGCTCACGCTGTGGGTGCGCGCGCTGCGCTGGCGCCACCTGACCAATGCCGTGTGCGCGACGTCGCGTGGCGCGCTGTTCCGCGCCACCGCCGTCGGCGCGCTCGCCAACAACGTGTTTCCGCTGCGCATCGGGGAAGTGGTGCGCGCGTACTACCTCGCGCGCGAGACGGCTGCGGGAACCGCGGCGCTGTTCGGAACGGTGGTGCTCGAGCGCGGCATCGACGGGGTCGCGGTGGTGGCGATGGCGCTGGTGATCTTCGGTTCGAGCGGCGGTCCGGACGACGGGGCGCTCGCCGTCGGCATCCCACTGCTGGCGGGCGCGGCGCTTCCGCTGGCGGGGGTCGTGTGGCTGCGCCTCGCGCCGGAGCAGGTCGTGCGGGTGATGCGCGTCGTGCTGGGGTGGCTGGGTGGACGCGGGAGCGCGTCGGCCGAGCGGCTGATTCGCCGCATGGCCGAGGGACTCGGCTCGCTGCAGGGCGGCCGCCATCTGTGGTGGATCGCCTCGCATTCGCTGCTGATCTGGACGGTGCTGGGTGTCGCGCCGTTCCTGGTCGCGATCCGCGCGCTCGGCATCGACCTCGGATCGTTCGAGCGCACACTTTCGGCGGCCTTCGTCACGCTCACCGCGGTGGGAATCGCCGTCGCGTTGCCCTCGGCGCCCGGCTTTCTGGGTCCGTATCACCTGGCGGCTCGCGAGGCGCTGCGCCGCTTCGGGGTCAGCGAGGAGCTCTCGCTGGCGCTCGGGACGCTCTCGCACGCCGTCTTCTGGCTCACCACCACGGGCATCGGTCTCGCCGTGCTGCGCTTCCGCGGCACCCGCCTGGAAGAGCTGACCGAAGCCGCCTCCGCCGACGGCGATCAAGTTCCCTCTTGGGGCCGCCGATAACCGTCCGGGAATGCAGGGCTTTCGCGGATCCGCAACGGTCCGCGCCAAGGCCGCCAGAAGACGGCGGTTTTGGCGCCACGCCGGGCGAGTCCGCGCGCGCGACGAAGCAGGAGAGGGGACCCGGTGAACGAGCGGATCGGCGAGCTGCTCGTCCGTCAGAACATGCTGACGGCGGAGCAGTTGAAGCGCGCCCGCGACGAGGCGCGCACCAACGGCGCTCGCCTCGGCCATCAGATCACCAAGCTCGGTTACCTCCAGGAAACCGAGCTCACCGACTTCGTCGCCAAGCAATACGGACTGCCGTCGATCGAACTCGCCGAGTTCGAGATCGACCGCGACGTCATCAAGCTGATCCCGGAAGAGGTGGCGCTCAAGCACACCGTGATTCCGGTGAACCGCGCCGGCTCCACGCTGATCCTCGCAACCGCCGATCCCTCGAACATCTTTGCGATCGACGACATCAAGTTCCTCACCGGGTACAACGTCGAGGTCGTCGTTTCGTCGGAAGTCGCGATCAAGGCCGCGATCGACAAGTACTACGACAAGTCGGCGTCGTTCGCCGACGTGATGTCGGACCTCGACGTCGAAGATCTCGAGCTGATCCAGGACGAAGACGACGTCGACGTCGGCGAGCTGGCGCGCGAGTCCGAGGACGCCCCGGTCGTCAAGCTCGTGAACCTGATTCTCACCGACGCCGTCAAGCGCAACGCGTCGGACATCCACATCGAGCCCTACGAGAAGGAATTCCGCGCCCGCTACCGCATCGACGGCATGCTCTACGAAGTGATGAAGCCGCCGATGAAGCTGCGCAACGCGATCACCTCGCGGCTCAAGATCATGGCCGAGCTGGACATCGCCGAGCGGCGTCTCCCACAGGACGGGCGCATCAAGCTCAAGATGGGGCGCGGCAAGGAGATGGACTTCCGCGTCTCCTCCCTACCTACGCTTTTCGGCGAGAAGGTGGTGCTGCGCCTCCTCGACAAGTCGAACCTGCAGCTCGACATGACCAAGCTCGGCTTCGAGCAGCAGCAGCTCGACGTGTTCAAGGACTGCATCCACCGGCCCTTCGGCATGGTGCTCGTCACCGGTCCCACCGGTTCGGGCAAGACCACGTCGCTCTACTCGGCGCTCGCAGAACTCAACAAGATCAGCGAGAACATCTCCACCGCCGAGGATCCCGTCGAGTTCAACCTGTCCGGCATCAACCAGGTGCAGATGCACGAGGAGATCGGGCTGAACTTCGCCGCGGCGTTGCGCTCGTTCTTGCGGCAGGACCCCGACATCATCATGGTCGGTGAGATCCGCGACTTCGAGACCGCCGAGATCGCGATCAAGGCGGCGCTCACCGGCCACCTGGTTCTCTCGACGCTTCACACCAACGACGCGCCGAGTACCGTGAACCGGCTGCTGAACATGGGCATCGAGCCGTTCCTGGTGGCGTCGTCGGTGAACTGCATTCTCGCCCAGCGCCTGGCGCGCAAGGTCTGCGAAGAGTGCAAGGAGCGCGACACCGAGGTCACCAAGCAGGCGTTGCTCGACGCGGGACTCAGCGAGGAAGAAATCGCCAAGGCGACGCTCTACCGCGGCCGCGGCTGTCGCAACTGTTCGGAGACCGGCTACAAGGGCCGGATCGCGGTCTACGAAGTGATGGAACTGACCGAAGAGCTCAAGGAATTCGTGCTGAACGGCGCGTCCTCCATGGAACTCAAACGGGAAGCCATCCGGGGCGGCATGATGACGTTGCGACGCAGCGCGCTCAACAAGCTCGTCGAGGGCACGACCACGCTCTCCGAAGTGTTGCGCGTGTCGACCTCGGACAAATAGGAGTCTCGATCCATGGCGAATCTCCACCAACTGTTGAAGGCGATGATCGAGAAGGGGGCGAGCGACCTCCACATCACGACCAACTCGCCGCCGCAGCTCCGCATCGACGGCAAGTTGCAGCCGCTCCAGATGCCGCCGCTTTCGCCCGCCGACACCAAGCAGGTCTGTTATTCGATCCTCACTGACGCCCAGAAGCACCGTTTCGAGGAGAACAGCGAACTCGACCTCTCGTTCGGCGTGCGCGGGCTCTCGCGGTTTCGCGCCAACGTCTTCATGCAGCGCGGCGCCGTCGCCGGTGCGTTCCGCTCGATTCCCTACAAGGTGATGACGATGGAAGAGCTGGGCCTGCCGAAGGCCGTACTCGACATCACCAAGAAGCCCCGCGGCCTGGTGCTGGTGACCGGCCCGACGGGATCGGGCAAGTCGACGACGCTCGCCTCCATCATCGACCGCATCAACATCGAGCGCCACGACCACATCGTGACGGTCGAGGACCCGATCGAGTACCTGCACCCGCACAAGAACTGCCTGGTGAACCAGCGCGAGGTGGGTGCGGACACCAAGAGCTTCACCAACGCGCTCAAGTACATCCTGCGCCAGGACCCGGACGTGGTGCTGATCGGGGAGATGCGCGATCTCGAGACGATCGAAGCCGCGCTCACCGTGGCGGAGACCGGGCATCTCGCGTTTGCGACGCTGCACACCAACTCCTGCGTGCAGACCATCAACCGCATCGTGGACGTGTTCCCGCCCTACCAGCAGTCGCAGGTGCGCGCGCAGCTCTCCTTCGTGCTGGAAGGGGTGATGTGCCAGTCGCTGCTGCCGCGCGCCAATGGGCCGGGGCGCGCGCTCTCGCTCGAGCTGATGATTCCGAATCCCGCGATCCGGAACCTGATCCGCGAGGACAAAATCCACCAGATCTACTCGCAGATGCAGATTGGGCAGGAAAAGTTCGGGATGCAGACGATGAACCAGTCGCTGGCGTCGCTCTTCCAACGCCGGCTGATCAGTCTCGAAGATGCGATGGCCCGCAGCCACGACCAGGAAGAACTCAAGACCTTGATCGGCGGCGGCAACGCCAGCGCGATCAATCGCCGCATGGTGGGCGCGGCCTGACGCCGCGTTCGCAGGACGCAGCTCACCAAACCGAGGGAGACAAGCAATGCCGGTATTCGCCTGGGAAGGGCGCACCCGTCAGGGGCAGTTGAAGAAGGGCGTCGTGGAGGCGGCCACGGAAGCGGCCGCGATGATGCAGCTCCGTGCGCAAGCCATCATCCCCGTCTCGGTCAAGCCGAAGGCGGCGAACAGTGGGGGCGGCTTCAGTCTCTTCAAGAAGGGCGTGAAGACGCGCGAGCTGGTCGTGTTCACCCGCCAGTTCGCCACGATGATCGACGCCGGCCTGCCGCTGGTGCAATGCCTCGAGATCCAGGCCGAGCAGCAGGAAAACAAGAGCTTCGGGGAGACGCTCGGGCGCGTGAAGAACGACGTCGAGCAGGGCTCTACCTTCGCCGATTCGCTCGCGAAGCACCCGCGCATCTTCGACGAACTCTATGTGAACCTGGTCACCGCCGGTGAGATCGGCGGCGTGCTCGACACGATCCTCAACCGCCTCTCGGCCTATCTCGAGAAGGCCGACAGCCTGAAGCGCAAGGTCAAGAGCGCGATGGTCTACCCCAGCACCGTGATGGTGGTCGCAATCGGCGTGTTGGCGTTGCTGCTGATCAAGGTGATTCCGGTCTTCGAGAAGATGTTCAAGGACTTCGGAGGCGAGCTCCCCGCGCCGACGCAGATGGTGATCAACCTCAGCAACTGGATGCAGCATTGGATCCTCGTGATCCTCGCGGTGGCCGTGGCGATCGGCTTCGCCTACGTCCAGGCGCGCCGCCGCTCGCCGCGCTTCCGGTACCAGACCGACGCGATCTTCCTGAAGCTGCCGCTGTTCGGGGCGCTGCTGCGCAAGGTCGCGGTGGCTCGCTTCAGCCGCACCTTCTCGACGATGCTCTCCTCGGGCGTGCCGATCCTCGACGCGCTCGAGATCTGCGCGAAGACCTCTGGCAACAAGGTGATCGAAGCGGGTCTCCAGAAGGTCCGTTCCGCGATTTCGGAGGGCAAGACCATCGCCGAACCGCTGAAGGCGGTCGGCGTGTTCCCGGGCATGGTGGTGCAGATGATCGCGGTCGGTGAGCAGACCGGCGCGATGGACGCGATGCTCGCCAAGCTCGCCGACTTCTACGACGACGAAGTCGACGCGGCGGTGGACGGCCTCACCTCGATGCTCGAACCGCTGATGATGGTGTTCCTCGGCGGCAGCATCGGCACCATCCTGATCGCCATGTACCTGCCGATCTTCAAGATCGCGGAGGCAGTGAAGTAGCCGGGACGGTCGTGGCCGCGGACGCGTCGCAAAGCGCCGAGACCGCGGGCCTGCTGCGGCACCGGATGCTCCCGCTGCTCGCGGGACGTCTGGTGCTGGCGCTCGTGATCCTCGTCGGGGCGCTGGCGCTGACCGCCGAGCGAGCGCGCGAGGGCGCGGTCGCGCCGGAGCGCGGGCTCTACACGACCGTCATCCTCGCGTTCGTCTCGACGATCTTCGCGGCGGGCGCGAACGGCCCGCTGCGCCGGCGCCGCTCGTTCGCCGCGGTGCAGCTCGCCTCCGACGTCGCGATCGTCTCCGCGCTCGTCCACTTCTCGGGCGGCGCCGAGTCGTTCTTCGCGTTCCTCTACGTACCGATCACGGTGTACGCCGCGCTGCTCTTCGGACGCCGCGGTGCCTACGCGGCCAGCGCGCTCGGGGCGGCGGGCTATGGCAGCGTGCTGTTGCTAGCGCGCTGGGAGTCGATGGCTCGCGGCGGGGAGAGCGCCGATCCGGTGCAGCTCGCCGTGTGGGGCGTCAACGCGGGCGCGCTGATGCTGGTGGCGTTGCTCGCCAGCGCGCTGTCGCGCGAGCGCGATCGCGCGGGCCGCGCGCTCGCCGCGACGACCCGCGATCTCGCGAGTCTGCAGCGGCTGCACCAGCGCACCGTGGAGAGCTTGACGAGTGGTCTCATCACCACCGATCCCGCTGGCCGCATCACCTCGTGGAATCCCGAAGCCGAACGCATCACCGGCGCACGCGCAGCCGAGGTGTTGGGCCAGGCGCTCGACGACGTGATTCCGGGCGCGCGCGCGGGCGCGCTCGAGGCGGCGGGAAGCGGCGAGCGGGGCCGGGCGCGCCTGCGGCATCGCAATCGCCGCGGCGAGGATCTGCACCTCGGCATCGCCGGTTCGCTGCTGCGCGCCGGCGACGATGATCCCGGCGGCTACGTCGTGATCTTCCAGGACGTCACGAAAGTGGTCGAGATGGAAGCCGAACTGCGCCGGCACGAGCGGTTGGCGGGCATCGGTCAGCTCGCGGCGGATCTCGCCCATGAGATCCGCAACCCGCTGGCGGCGATCTCGGGCTCGATCCAGATCCTCGAGGGAGGCGCCGCGGGCGACGAGTCGGACGAAGCACGGCGCCTGATGACCATCGTGGTGCGCGAGACGGATCGCTTGAACGCGCTGATCACCGATTTCCTTCAGTTCGCGCGGCCCGCCAAGGCCAGGCCCGAGCCGGTGGCGATCGCGGAGGTGCTGCTCGACATGGCGCAGCTCTTCGAATCCGTGCGACCCGCGGCGGTGCAGCTCGTCGTCGATGCGAAGCCGGAGCTGCGCGTGCTCGCCGACGACCGCCAGCTTCGCCAGCTGCTCTGGAACCTGTTCCTCAACGCGGTGCAGGCGATGCCGGACGGCGGGCGCCTCGAGATCCGCGCGCAGCGCGCCGAAGCTCAAGCCGCCTCCGGGGAGCGCCGAAACGGGAACGCGGAGGGGCCGCACTGGGTCGAGATCCAGGTCGCCGATACCGGGACCGGGATCCCCGAGGACGTCCTCGAACGCATCTTCGATCCCTTCTTCACCACGAAGAAGGAGGGGTCGGGCCTCGGTCTGGCGACTGTACACCGAATCGTGGAAGGGAATGGGGGCCACGTGAGGGTCGAGAGCGCCGTCGGTCGCGGCACCCGCTTCTGCGTGCGGCTCCCCGCTGCGGAGCGGACACGATGAGTGCCAGCGCGCGGCTTCTCGTCGTCGACGACGAGCGCAGCATGCGCGAATTCCTGGAGATCCTGCTGCGCAAGGAGGGCTACGACGTCACCACCGTGGGCGACGTCGACGCTGCGCTGGTGGCGCTCGACTCCGACGACTTCGACCTCGTCATCTCCGACATCCAGATGCCCGGCAAGTCCGGCCTCGATCTGCTGCGGAGCATCCGCGAGGCGCAGGGCGACGCGCTCGTCGTCATGATCACCGCCTTCGCCACCACCGAGACCGCGATCGCCGCGATGAAGGAGGGCGCCTACGACTATCTGACCAAGCCCTTCAAGGTCGACGAGATCAAGCTGGTGGTGCACAAGGCGCTCGAGAAGAAGCTGCTCACCAGCGAGAACGCGCGGCTGCGCTTCGAACTGCGCAGCGAACGGCAGCAGCGTCCGCTGGTCGGCAACAGTCCGCGCATGCAGCAGGTCTACGAGATGGTGGCGCGCATTGCGCCCACCAAGACCAATGTGCTGATCGCCGGCGAGAGCGGCACCGGAAAGGAACTGGTGGCGCGCGCGATCCACGCCGAGAGCGACCGGGCCGCGTCGCCGTTCGTGGCGCTCAACTGCGGGGCGATTCCCGAGAACCTGCTCGAATCCGAACTCTTCGGGCACGTGAAGGGCGCCTTCACCGGCGCCGTCGGCAACAAGGCCGGCCTCTTCGAGATGGCCGACGGCGGGACGTTGTTCCTCGACGAGGTGGGCGAACTGACGCTGCCGCTCCAGGTGAAACTGTTGCGTGTGTTGCAGGAGAAGACGATCCGGCGCGTCGGGGGCACCTCCGATCGCCGCGTGGACGTGCGCATTCTCGCCGCGACCAATCGCCGCCTCGAAGACGAAGTCGCCGCGGGGCGCTTCCGCGAGGATCTCTACTACCGCTTGAACGTGATCCAGCTCGAGTTGCCGCCGCTGCGCGAGCGCATGGAAGATCTGCCACTGCTGGTCCATCACTTCGTCGAGAAATACGGGCGCGAGCTTTCCAAGGTGGTGCGCGGGGTCTCGGAGGAGGCG
>Ga0102851_10000167_pt1 | contig 28868 bp, 73 predicted proteins | sample Mud3Dept3metaG_FD_79558 | JGI IMG/M metagenome (GOLD analysis project Ga0102851, IMG submission 79558) | Freshwater wetland microbial communities from Ohio, USA, analyzing the effect of biotic and abiotic controls - Mud 3 Core 4 Depth 3... | ecosystem: Environmental > Aquatic > Freshwater >... | reverse complement strand
GGTAAATGATCTCCTATCGGTTCTTTGTACTTCTTGTAATACTCTACTGCTTGTGAAGCAACCTCTCTGTAGACCGCATTGTCAAAAAGGGTTATATCAATATTGCCTACTACAAGTGGAGCAAACTCCTTATCAAAGCATAGTAATACCAGAAGGTTTTCTTGCAGAAATCGAGACGGAGTATCCGCTCCCATTTATCATCTCCTTTATCATTTTAGTTATCATTTCAAGTTTTCCAACTCCTTTTTACAGAGGAGGATTCTACCCTTTAATAAACCTAAGGTATATGATCTAATTTCAGATCTAATATCTTCTGGAATATAAATAGGATAGTTGCCAACACGGAAAAACTCTGGTTCATATCTCTCAAGGTAGTCTTTTGTAGTCGAATATCTTTCTATCTTGTCTAAAAGTATCTTAGCCTCGATTGCAGATTGCTCGTCCATGTCAGTATCCACCTTCTACATAATCCTCACGAATGGAAAGAACAAGGCCGTTCGCTTCCAAATGTTTCCCTTTCTTACGAAAGGAACGGACCTGCACCCAGCGAGGATCTTTATAGATTCCCTTCTTAAAGGCAAGTTCGTGCTTATCAAAGACATCCTGTTTCTTTTCTACTTCTCGATACTTCCTGGCTCTCCTTGTTTTACTGTTGTTTCCTCTCACTTCAACCTCCTTTTAATCTTCACCTTACATCCGGATTGTTGTAGTATCGATACTTCAAGTCCAGATATTGTTCGCTCCTCTCCATTAACAACGACTAGATATACTCTTTGCTTCTTCATTCCCAATCTTAACTGCTGCCTAAGTGTTAATCCTGTCCATATTGTGTTCCTACCAAAAGGCATTTCTTCTCCTTAGGAAAAAGGCGCGGGTTAAACGCCCGGGTAGTATGGTAAGATTCCTACCTCGTACAGACAGGATATCCTGTCTGCTCTACCCCACAGGGGACACTCCTGCGGCCGCCCGCGCCACCGTTAATCTTATAGATGTGACCACTGCTCTCTCCATCCACATTTCAAACAATGCCTAACCGCGGCTGTTCTATCGTCCCATTTATGAAAGAACCAGCAACCTTTACCTTTTTTGTCTCCCGTCCACCACTTGTTAATCTTCTGGATTGTAGTGAGCTTATATACAATTCTTCGCATTCGATTGTCTCCTTGATAAGTTACTAGGCCCCGGATATGCTATCTCGATATCCTCTTCTGTAGGAAAACCAACCACTATAGTGTACTTTCTTTCTCATATCGATTTCCCATATCATTGACGTCGGGGCCTATATTTGGATCAGGAGGAAGGATTCGAACCTTCATCGCAAGGTCCAAGGCCTTGTGTCCTGCCCTTAGACGACTCCTGAGTTAATCACTCCATCCAAATGCTCCAGCAAGGCCACAAAGTGCAGCAATGAGACCACATATCCAGGTAGGGATATCCGGATTGGCAAAAGTTGCTGCCCCAAATATAATGGTCCATCCAAACAATGCCCTGGCTAAGCCTTTCATTGTATTTGTGCCTCCTTACCTGAATTGCTCAGGTTTTACTCCTACCATCCACTTTACTGGACCTTTTGTTGTGCCATCCTTCTTCACTCCACAGATTTTGGAGAAGTGGATAATGAAAGGAATGCACATTTGGAGGATTGACTGACCGTCTTCCCTCCTAACAACAAATCGCTTCTGCCTGTAGTCTGGTCCAAATAGCCTGCCTGCTGCACGAATCTCTCCCTCAAGGAGGCTGTACTTATCTTCTGTGGGAGAACACAGCGCGAAGGCTACCATGTAATGCTGCTTGCCTTCTCCATCAGGATTAGCAAAGGGAATATGAGCAATGGTAAGTTTGCCTAGTACCAAAAGGTGATCACCAGGATTCTTAAGAACACGGACGGTTTGAAACTCAACACCTTTCTCCAAATACTTCTTTCGCATCTCCATCAAAACTTCATACCTCTTTTTGCTAATCACGTTTTCCTCCTTTTTCTATTCTTCAAATGAAGAAATATATTCCAATCCTTTTCGAAAGGGAGAAGTTAAATCTATTCCATAATAGGAAAGGAACCTGATCATCTTTCTTTCCTGATACACAGCTTTCTTCAACGAGGGAACACGAATCTCGTCTTTGTTGTCCTTCCATGGTAACTTTGTCAATTTGAGGTACAGAGATAACTTCATATAATTCTCTTCATAGAACTTTTCATACCTCGCCGGTTCACGAAGCAATCCCAACGCTTTCTTTTTACCATACTTCGGGATGCCAGGAATGTCATTGTGCCCTCCAATAATCGCTACAGCCTTATACCAATCCTTTGGATCGACCCCCGGGTACAATAACTCGAATGTTTTGCGAGTTATCAAACTTGGCCCCCGTTTAATCTCCACATTCCTGTATCTTAGCAACTGGAGCAAATCTTCATCATTGCTAACTATACGAATCTTGCGGAAATTGGGATGTAATTCCTCACATGCGATTGCAATCAAATCATCTGCCTCGTATCCCGGTTCTGTCCATATAGGAAGCTGGATTACATCCAAAAACTCTTTGCATAAACGATATCCATCTGAAACTATCTTCCTCTTTTCTGGATCTTTGTCTGCCTCGGATTTCCTAAGTTCTTTATACCCATGAAAGATTTTTGTCCTTTCGTAAGGCGGGCTGTCACTGCACATCAACGCATAGTCGGGTTCGAAGTCGGACAGATGTTTTGTAAACTGAAGGATAAATCCGTAGAGGCCTGCTGTACTGATCCCCGCAAAAGAAAGATCTGGAAGAGCATTGAGGCCTCTGAACATAAGGTTATTGAAATCAAATATGATCAGCCTACTCATGTCTTTTGGGTCCTTCTCTCCATAAGGATATCATACCAAACAGCAAATCTTTCCCACGTAAATCTCTCGCACATACATTCTTTGCAAGGACCGTGTCCTGATTCTAAGTTGGTATCCTCATGCTCAGAATTTGGTCCATCCCCTGTGTGACCACAAACACAAAAAGATCTAGGTATGGTATCTATCAAAGGAACCGTAGGTTTTCCTTTCATTTTTCCTCCTTCACATTGTGTTCTCCCTATGCTCCTCGTGGTTCGTTCCGTTACCTTGCATCAAGGTAACTTGAGTACCGTTGGCAACTTGAATGTTGACAGACAGAACGATCACCTTTACATCTGGTTGATTAATAACCGCTCCTTTAATTGCTTCTTGAAGAATCTTAGCCATTTGATCTTGTATGGACTCAAAATCTGCTACCTTGCCTCCTCCGAAACGGCTTCCATCGAGATGTAGGAATCCCATCTGTTACTTTTCCTCCTTCTTAGGACCACCCGTAGGGTTGTTAAGAGTTTCAAATAATTGATCTGCTACTCCTGCATCCTTCCATACTTTTGAAGCAGACTTGATGGGTAAGATAAACCTGCCTAAAGGGATTATAGATCTAGAACCACAGTCACACGCCGGATTCGCTCCTTTCAATTTTCCATTTTCGGTCGGTTTTCCATCCTTATCTGTTTGCACATCTGGTATGAACACACAATCACAATCCAGACACAGATAGGCACCTTGAACGGGAATTCTCATATCTCCTCCTTGGAAGGGAAATCATACTCAGCAATAAATACCTCTACCTCAAGAGGGTTAGCCTCATCACAGGCATGACCTGTTCCTCTACTACTAAAGGACCTTGGGCAGGATTGATCATAATATTTGCTGCAGATAACACAGGAGTACCAGGGATTCATCTCATTTAGATCTTGTTTCCGAACACCAATGTATTTCTCTGAGATTTCTTTAAATTGGTCTTCGAAGTCTTTGATCTTTACCATAAAACCTCCCAGATCTTACAGATTTGGCTCCGAGGGAGCTATGCAGGGCTATGTAAAGCAAAGATCGCGACGTACAAGCATAGATATCGCATACTGTGAGAATGGTTTTTATATCTTCTTAACTTTACTTCCCCACCTTTTCGGGGAACCGCGGAAAGCCCCGCCGGAAGGGGCGGGAGTAGGTGGTGGTTTAACAGCCGGTTTCGGTGGATCTACCTTGTCTGCTATTCTTTCTAAAGCATCTGCCATTCTTTCTATATACCTGGCAATTCTTTCTACTGCCTCGTTCATTTCTATTACTCCTTTGTCGGCCTGGTACCAAAAGGGAAGAAAGGACCTTTCAAGTTTCGTCTTTGTCGGTTTCTGCATTCTTTCTCCATTCCAAGTTCTCTCCATTGAAGTATGTCTGGCCTTCAAAGACCAAGTGAAGTAACCCTGATTTGAGATAGCCTGGGAATGCTGCGTCTAATATAGACGGGAAGGCGGCGTAATAGTTCAGTATAGATTTAGAAGTGATTGGAATTTTAGATTCAAGGAGACGTTGAAGGACCAATCTTGCATAGAGCCGGTAGCAGAGTTCCATTTCGGACCGTCTTGGTCTCCTTCCCAAGGCAATTACTAGAAATTCTCTCAAGAAGAGGGACACATCTTCTATCAAGGGAAGCAGGTTTGATTTCTTTGCAGCTAGATGTTTGTAGGCAGGCAACTTCTCTTTCAGTACATCTAAGAATTCAGATCTAATTGCTTCATACAGTGAACCACTACTGCTTTGGCTCATGTCCTTTCTAGACGAAAGAAGAAGATAGTTGATTCTGTTTCTGAGTTCTTGTAATTCTTTGCGAGACAGGTCCGGCAGCATATCTTTGATGGGTTTTGTTTTTGAAGGTGTGATCATCTTCTTGAAACGACCAGCTAAGGTTTCTTTCTTTTCTTGGTCTGCTTTCATGTCTTGGTAACCGTATTTGATTCCTTTCATTCGGACCTGCCTCGCGCGTGCGCGTGTTTCTAGTACCTTCTAATTTGGTACTCCGTACTAAGAAACTATGTCTCTTTACTCGCTTCGCTCGTAAATTTCCATAGTTTCTTAGTCCTCGTTTTCTTGTATTTCCTTCTTTACTTACTACGAGCGAAGCGAGTAGTTATATTAGAGTTAATGGGGCGAAAAGGGTCAATCCTCGTCCCCACTGTCTGGTTGGATCGTGTTTGTATCTTCGAGCATTTCGAGGAATCCGTCCTCGTCTGCGAGTAGGTACTCAAGGCCTATCCGCATGAGTTCAGATCGTGCGATGCCATACTTCTCTGAGAGGATTGTCCACCTCTTGAGCATCGACGGACCAAGTGGTATTGACACGTTTGATTTCGTTTCTTTCCGCTTCATGCGGATGAGTGACTTCCTGATGTCGTCTTTTGAGATTGAAGGTAATACTGACGCCGGCTTGATGTCCTTGACTCTCAAACTGCCTTTCTTTTGAAGTGCCATAACTGTCCTCCTTTGGTTTTTTGTAGTATAGCATATCTCATAAAAGATATTACCTGTTCATTTTGGCAAGAAGCTCTCTGAGGTCTCGAATAGCATCTTGCTTTGTTGAAGTCATTGCCGATGAAATGGCAGCGGCTATTGTATCATTCTTCCCGCTCGAACTATCTGCTCTATTCTTGTATAACACGCAATCTCTTTCCCATTTCTTTATCAACTCGTTGAACAAATGGTACTCCTTGCCTGTCATTGTCTCACCTCCCTTCTCTAACTTTTAGAATAATCAATCCAACGATCCCACCAATTATTACACCAGCAAGTGTGGCTCCTCCTCCCCAGAGTTGGGCATCTATAAAATTTACATCCTTTGGCATAAGGACATAAATTCCTACATAGCCAAACATTGCACCAAACAGGACTTCCATGAAGAGCAGGGTTAGCATTACTCACTATCCCTAAATATGAACTTTCCTGCAGAAAGATCAAAGGTAGATCTATCTGGAAATTCATTATTGTAAACCTTTACCAAGGCAGCGTGAACTAGATCAGACTTTTCATTATTGAAGCAACATCCTCTGACAGAAATATCATAGACGGCATAATCTGTGATCTTGCTCAACTCCTTGAAAAAATCAGGTGTTATGTAGTGGTAGCCATGTTTAGGCCAATTGTGTCTGAAAGGTACAACATGTATCATCACCCCATTTTCCTTGCAGAGGAGATGTACGTTCTTCATGCACATATACAGATCTGAGACGTGTTCAGAACAACCAAAATTTGTAACAACGTCAAATTGACCTATCAGTTTTGGGTCTTTAATCTCCTCCGTCAGGTCAAGTGCAAGAGATTGGTTAAGACCGTTCAGATCTATAGATGTATAATTCACACCCCATGCTTCGAATAATCCTCTAGAGTACGTTCCATGAGGATAATAGATGAAGTTATGCATCTGCTGGTCGCCTAATTCACACATCTTAACACCCGGACCTAGTTTGAGATATGTTTGTAGATAAATTAATGATTCAGGAGTTATCACGGTGAAACCTTTCTAAAAAGACGTTTAACTAAAACGTGTCCACACATGACAAGAACAATCGCAATTCCGAAAGCACCAAGAATCTCAATTATTCTTAGGAAAAGATCTGATATAGCATCCATGATCCAGGACACCTCCTCTGGATAGACAAATTGCCTGATTAGCATATTAGATTCCTTTTTTGAGAATTTTCTCCAACCTAATTACAAGATCATCAATTACAATCTCCAGAGATTCTGCATTCCCAATATCGTAAGACAGAAAGCTTTCTTCAATCCAACCATCGATCTCATCTGCTACCTGCCTTCTTGGGAAGGAAAACTTCTTGTGTTCTAATCCTAATTCTTTCTTGATCTCTCCCTTATCTTTCTTTATCAAAGAATCCTGTTCTTTCTCGGATTTCTTTGCCACCTTGGCTGCTAGGGTAACTCCTATCTTCCCTGAATTGACAGCCTCCTTTACTGCTGGAGAGGTTTTAAGCAAAGCAAGCCTTGAGGAAACGACAGTGGTGGTCCTTCCAATCTTTCTTGCTATGTCTTCAATTCTCTCTCCGTCTTTTCTCAGTCGATCGAAAGCGTATGCTTCTTCTACAGGAAGGAGAGGTCTGCCATCATTTGCAACCAAGGTTATATATAGTCCTTTCTCGCCCTCGGGCTTCTCCTCAACAAAGGCAGGAACACCTGCTACCTCATAACCTTTTGAAACAGCAGCTCTGCACGCTTTGACCCGCCTTTCGCCGTCTATGACAACGTAGCTGTCCTTATCTTGATAGACGGTAATAGGAAATTTGATTCCATTTTCAATGATAGAGTTTAGCAACTCTTCTTCTTTGACTGGATCAAAGTTCCACCTTGGGTTCCAACCTTTGGCAATAACAAGTTTTGCCAATGGAAGGAGTTTGATTTCCTGCTCTGAAATCCTGATCTTTTTCTTCATGCTACCTCCTTATGATTCGAATGCGTTTCCACTCCAGTTTGTGACATTGTTAATATTAAGTTCCTCCTTTGTCCTTCCTATATGGAGAACTTTACCATCTGATCTTGTGAAAGGAACCAGGAGGGCCCTTGAAAAGGTACGTGACCTTAATTCTACCACGACCGCTTCCTTCCTTTCTTTGGAATTGGATGGAAGCATGTCTGGAGGAGGGGGTTGGTTAGTAATAAAATTAACATACCATATTTCCGAGACAAAAAGTGCCGCTTCTGGCCTTTCTCTCTCCAAGAGAGATTTCATATCAAGTAACTCTTGCTGATATATTTCTTCAGTAGAGGTGTTAATTCTAACCATATCAACTTGATCTTTCAGAAAAACGAAAAAGATAGGAACTGCGTAACCGTCCTTTTCTAGGAAAGATCTTACCGCCGAGGCTACGTAATCTTGAAAAGAGAACAACCGATCCTTGTCTGCATTAAACCCTGTTAATTTGTCAAGCACCTTTATTCTGTCTGGCACGTTGCTCCTCCAAGAGTTTTTTGAAGAAATCAAGACTCTTCTTGATAACTACCGTGTCTCTGGTTGCGGAAAAATATCTTCCATGATATATTAGATCTTTGATGAGGTGATCAAGTTGAACATCGAGAGAATCTACATAAATTTGATCAGGAGTTCGGTCCGGCTGCTTTGGAACTACTTTTCTTTTTCGGACGATTTTTCTTGGCTTCATGTTCCTCCTCTGCTATGAAAAACTCTTCCCACTCCCAATATGGTTGGGAGGTCAATCCCATTGATTCTGCGTAACAGATCTGACCGATTCGGATTTGTTTGCCACAAAGATCACATACGAATAGGTCTCTTGCGAAGCCTTTTTTCTGGATCGTCCACTCCCCCATTGCTGGGTATAGTGGGCGATAGCACTTCTCGCACACCAATTGCCTCTTCACTATTTAATCTCCTTCTAGGAAGGGAAGGTTTCTCCTCCGGCTCCTCCTCATCTGCCTTGATCTTTTTCATAATCTCAAATTCCCATTCTGATAGGAATTTTCCAAAAGCTTTCATCCAATTGGAACTTCCTGGAGAACAATGTGCGTGTCTGGTTACTGTAAATCCCAATCCAACTTTTTTGCCTATGAATTTGATTGGTTTGCCACAGACGACACACACTCTACTACCATCGCAGCCTTCGTGTTTCATAACCAAATACTTTTTGGATACATATTGTATCTCTAAATAGTGAATTGGCATTCTGCAGATGTAGCAGGTTATTTCATCCTCTTCCTCCTCTTGAGGAGGTATTACTGGTTCCATTAACCTTTTTCTTATCATTTTGTGGCTCCACGATCTGGAAGTAGGCAGCGTTCGGATGGTTTCCATCCGCATGTTTTTTGGCGTTGGCTGTTAAGTATCTAATGCCCATTTTGATGCGTCCATATATTTTATCCCGTATCTTAAATATACGGACGTTCCTTGCCGGAATGTGTCTCGCGCAAAAGACTTGTATTTCGTCTCTCCCGGTTTCAAAGTCTGCAAGGTGAACAGGTAGGTATGCGTCGCACTCGCGTTTGGCACATTTTTCTTCGTAGCAGTCACACATTGTTTCTCCTATCTGAGGGCTTTCAATACAGCAATGATAACGATAAGTACCAAAAACTCAATCATCTGTCGGCTCCTTTTCCGAGTCAAAAGTTATTTCCCCGTTCCTGCTTAATCTTAATGCGTAATCACCTGTATACTCTATACAGATATTAAACTCCCTTAGCGTCTTACTTTCAATCTCTTTGAATTCTTTATTGTGTTCTGCATCAGCACCCAACTTGACATGACAAAGTTCATGGACGATGTAATAGGTTAGATAGTCCTTACCATGATCTATGGCAATGTGTGGAATAAATATCATTTTAGCTGTTGGGAAGGATTTGCCCCGTTTTGACCTTGTCCAGGTGAAGATTATTGGCTCATTGATATCTAAGGATTGAGATGCAGCTTTGACGATTCGTGCCAAATGGAAATTCTTTGGGCTCAACTTTGCTGTTTTCATGTATTCTCCATTTTATCCACATGATAGATCACAACTCCTCGATAACAACCGTCTTTCCACCAAGATGGGTGTGTTTCTTATATCGATTGAGAGCCACCTCTAGGGAATTAATTTTTCCTTCGAGATCGGCTAGGGCGGCGTCTTGTGCGGAATCGTGTGATAAGATAGGCATGGTAGGAACGAAAACTCGTGCCTTTATGTTTTCTAGATCATCCTTGAAACCTGCCATTGCTATCTTAAAAGCATCGATGGCTTCCTGCGTCTGCTGGAGCAGCATGGCAATCTTCTTGTTGCTAGATCTTGTGTATTTTGGTTGTTCGGTAGGTTCGGGTTGTTTGTAGATGGGGTAGCCCTCCTTATCAATGCCAATCTGCTTTGCTTCTTTGAACTTCTTTTCAAGGGAGATCTTGCTTGCCCTTCCCCTTCCGGTTTTGCCTGCGTCCGGATCACCCTGGGCGGCAGCGATGATACGTCGTATGATGTCGTCGGGAAGGTCAAACCTGAAATTCCAATCAATAAGTGGCCACCGTGTCATTATGGCCTCGAAAGAGAACTTTGGGAAGGCGGAGGCCAGTCGGGTTTTGAATTCGTTGAAGTCCTTTACCGTATTGACCAATCTTGCAAACTTGACAATGTCTGTTGCCTCTGAAGCGAGATCTTCGGGTGGCATTGGAAGGCCGTGCCTTTTGGCAAACATCTCACGGCGAGTCTTAGAGAACCGAATTGCTGCTGCGATGTTGTATGCGATGATATTGCGGACCTGGTCGTCGTGAAGATTGTGAGTTGTCGCGCCTATTACAAAGTCAATTTCTTTCACAAATTTGTTTCTAAGTCCCTCTGCCAATACTGAGTTGGATTTATATTGCATCTTTCCTCTTTTCATCTTTCCTCCTTTACCTTCTTTTCAAAAGAAATATCTCTTTCGTAGGGAGCAATCATCATGCAACCACTTCCCGTTTCTTTCCATCCTTCCTTTTCTAGGAAGGAGATCAGCTTGGCATCTAATGCCTGATCAATACCACCTTCATACGTTACTGTTAGATTGATCGTCTTTGACATCCCCTCACCACCTTTCTTATTCGAGTTTTTTAAACCTGTAGGCCTCTTTAATAGCAACATTTAGAAAGTGACCTTTCGAGGGTGCAGCCAGTAGGTCTAGATAGACTGATAACGGAATCTTAAAGTATTGGTATAGTGACCCGCCTTTGAATTCTATTTCTAAGATCTCCTCGTCTGGATCATAGCCAATAGACTTAAGGTTGCTAGACTCTACGGGGTTCCTTTCCATAGCCTACCTCCCTTTCTTTTGTGCATTGTAAATGTGTGGTTCTGCTTTAATATTATACACTTATCCGCTTAGTAGGAACAACGTGAATTTTACACCTGTTTCTTTTCATCCTCCTTTTCCTCTTCACCTTTCAAACTCCTTTGCATTACTTTTTCTGCCCAATCAACAATGTCATCATGAATATCATCTGAGAGAAGAGCATAGACTGGATATCCAAACGGAATGTCATCTAAGTCTGTTTTGTTTTCGTTTGGGTTCCTGCCTACAGCAAGCAAAACGGAATCTTCTACAGATACCTTGTAGTCATCGCCGTCCCAGCTGTCTGCATATATCTTTGCTGCTTTCAATACTAGAGTTGCAAACTCTTCCTCTGCATTGAAAAGTAGACGTATGAGTGGGTCCATTTTCTTCTCCTTTCTTTTCTGTAATTTAGATTTATCAGCCGGTCAAAAAAAGGGAGGGAGTTCGATCTAGCTATTCATTGTTTACCATTGCTGTTGCGCTCATGGTAGCTAGGCAGCGATAGCAAAGGTTGGCATTCTGTTGGTAGGAATCTTGACCAATCTCTATCCGTAGATAGGCTTCACCTTTTGGTATTTTGCTATCACACCTACTACACCAGACCATTGTTTTGTGGTCTTGGATTGTGAATCGATACCTGGGTAGTTTTTGCAACATACTACCTCCTCGGATATTTCTTCTCTAGAAAAGAACCGACTATGAGTTCTTTTGCCAGCTGGATTTTCCTTTTGTCTGAGATCTTGTACCATTGCTTTGTTTCTTTGAGGTGGGATTCTAGATCAGGAAGGCATTCAAAAACGAGGTCTGTTCCAAATTTACCTATTGATTTGAAGTTGTTGGGTATCTGTGAATCTTCAGTAACTAGAATTACTTTTTCTTCAACCAAGGGTCCTCCTTTATCTCTTTAACATGAATTGTACCGCCTTCAATTAAGACGTGCTTGCTTTCGGAGAGGAGGATTTGTTTGATAATGTAAGCTCCTCTTTTTATAGAGCCATGAGGAAATCCGTGGTCGTACTCTAACATACGACCTATCGCCTTTAGCTCTGTACTGTCGATTTCCACGACGAATCTTTTCTTCATCTTCGTTCCTCAGATTGGAAGGTATTTAAGCCTTTTCCGGAGTCTGATCAATCTATCAAGGCAGGATTGGCAGCGAATGTCGTTTTCTAAGGCCTTGTTCTTTTTGCAGACAGGACACAGTCCCGTCCGGTCAACGAATTCTGCTTCCTCTTCCATTCTCTTTAGAGCATCTTTCATCTTCTCTTCTGCCGAAATCACGATGTATTCCTTTCTCTTTTTTATTTTGAATAGAAAGGGTTCCTAAACCAGCAAGGATACAGAGAAGGGCCAGTGGCACGGTATAGTACCCAGACAACCAGCCTGCATCTACCATTTTTAGGTAGGCTTCCTTTCCCAGGATGTCTTGATAGAGGCTTGAAAATCCAAGTGTTGCTACTACGCCTGCCAGGAATGTTTCAAGAATTCTGTTCATGTGATCTCTCCTTTTTAAAAGATGGGGAGCCAGGGATAGGGACACTTCCCTCCTAAAGCCGTGGCACATTGTGCCCTAGGCGTACCCTCTCACATCCCTGGCAGGGAGGCCTTATTTCTTCTTTGCAGGAATTTTTGCTTTCTTCGGAGGCTCCTCCTTGACCTCTTTTACAGGCTTCTTTGCTTCCTTCTTCGCGGGAGTTTCTTTCTTCACAGTAGCAGCTTTCTTCTCAGGAGCCGGTGCTGCCTTCTTCTCTTTCTTTTCAGCAGGAGCTTTCTCCTTTTTCTCTGCTACCGCGTCGTTCGGAGGCTCGTCGTACTTAATGCCTGCCTTCTCTGCAAGTTTCTTCAGGATGGAAAGTCCGCCCGATTTACTGCGGATTACTTTGTAGATGTTAAAGGCCTGTTTTGCTACTTCAGGAGAGACCTTCGACATATCCCGAACCATTCCACAGGCAAAACGTACCGCCTCAACTCCCTTGAACTTCTCAACGATTTCCTCCTTAGACATCCCTTCTGCCTCGTTCAAGATCTCAAACGCTTCGTCTTTCTTCATTCTTTTCACCTCCTTCCTTTGTGGGATTTAATATGAAATTGTAACACGGATTTATTAATTGGGTAAACCAAAATTACCCTATTTTTCTTATCTTTGCTTGTATTTCCTCTACTATCTTTTCTATCTCTTCTTTGCCCATTCTCCTTAATTTTTCAACCTCATCCAGGTCCTTATGGATGTCCTCTGTTAGGTGCTTGAGCAGTCCTGCTACCTTTTCCTTTTTCTCGGCTAAGGTATAGTCAGACATTTCACAAAGGCAAACGATGGACATCTGCATCAGTTCCAATACTCTGCCAACGCCACCCCTGAAATCTTCACGGGTTATCAAATCGAGCGCATTCGCGGCGGTCTCGCTAAACTTATCCAGGAACAACTTTTTACTGGCCAAACTTGTCTCGTCCAGTTTCCCCTCTAAATCTAGAGAAGGGGGCCGAGCGGGTTCTTTGCCAACAGCCTTTTCGACTCTTAGCTTCTTGAGGTCTAGTGCCCTGCTTGGGGGGGATTCTCCAAAGGAGAGGAAGGAACCAAGGTCCTTATTTTTTTCCTCGTCTGAGTCGACCAGTGTTCCGTACATGGCTACCGGTCCCTCTTTTTCTGTTGGGAGAGACAAGGCTTTCCTTAGATCTAGGTCTTTCTTTTTCTGGTCCTGTGGCATTGTTACCTCCCTGTTTGAAATTTTCAAGTATTAAAGAAAAAGCTGAGTCTAGCGAGGAGACCGCTTGCTGCACCATCTTTCGAAGACGTACTTGACACTCGATAGATGCCGGTTCCTCTGGTTTTGACATCCAGGGAATAAGCAGCGTCTCATCTCTAGGTTTAGGTTTAGAATTGGCAGCATCAAGCAGTTCTGCTAACCCCGGCGGAAGAAACTGTACATCCATTGTTGTGCCTCCCTGTGTAGAGTCTTCTGTAAATCTATAATATCAGCCAGGCAAAAAAAGGGAGGGAAGGTAGGCGACCGCGTCCCACACTTGGATTGTCTCCACGCATGGGCATAGTTATTGTCCACCCGGATTACCTTCCCTCGACCTGCAATACGTTAGTTAGCCTTGGACTTGTTGCCCAAAGCCTTGTTGAGACCTTCGCAAACACCCGCGATCTCTTCCGCTCTGATAAAGCTCTTCCCGTTGCCAACAACCTTTTCCACGGCGCCATTGACCAAACTGTGCATTGCCTGGTCCAACGTCGGGATGGTTATTTCCCTGTCTCCAGACATGAGTTCGAACTGCGACCTCAACCCTTTGAGGGATTCCTCGATGTCTGAACTCAGGATTGCCAGCTTGTCCTTGTCCCCGTTAACCCTTTCAAGGGCGTACAGGATAGCCCGCTGACACGCGCCTGTAATGAAGCTGGGGGTGTAACCCGTTGCTGCTTCCCACAGCTTGTCCGCGTCCACTTCTTCTGCCAGGTTTGGTCCGAGTGTTACCTTGATGAGGTTGATCATGGACTCTTTGGACAGGTTCCCCATCTCGATGATTGCGTCCACGCGCCCCGGCCTCATCATTGCCTTCTCAATCTTTTGGATCGAGTTGGTTGTGAGGATGACCATCACCTGACTTGTCTTGGACAGCAGGCCGTCAACCGTGTTGAGGATTTTGTTGATGCCTTCGTCCCGCTCTCCGGATGTTGCAAAATCAATGTCCTCAAAGAACACACACGCCGGCTGAAACCGCTTCGCGATCTCTATCGCTTCTGCAATCTCTTGCCCAGGCAGGACGTTGAGGAACGTCCACCCATTCTCTACGCAAATATTCGCTGTTTTGAGGGCCGTCAACGTCTTGCCTGTGCCAAACTTACCATACAGCAGGACGGTGCGCTTGAGCCCGATCTTGAGATCTCTGAGGGTGTCTGCTGACTTGATAAAGCGGAAGATGTTCGCCCCCAGCTGAACTGCTTCCTCGGCGGCGTAAACGATCTTGTCCAGGGGAAAGCCTGCGAGGTTAAGGAAGTTAAATTTTGAGTCAATGGCTTGGGCACGGAACACGGAATTCGCTTCCAGTTCCGCCCGGATTGCATTCTCGATCATCTCTACGAGAGGCTCGAACTTCTTCTGATACTTGCAATGAATCACGAGTTGGAAGTCCAACGGAGACGTTTTGCCCTCCTCGATCTGGACGATCAACTCCACAGGAAGCGCGGGGATTGCAATCTTCCCGTACGGAACCGACATCTGCTTGTTGTATCCGATTGTAATGGACCTGGACTGGCTTGGTTTGGTAAAGGTGCCGAAGAACGTTGGGATCATCTGCTGGTCGCCGGTGAGGTGCCCAAACGTCTTCTTCATTGCGTTGTAGAATGCAAACATTGTGTCGTGCGGATGGCCAGGGATGGCGAACACTTTCTCCGTCATGGCCTCCATTGAGTCGTTCCACTTGACCAACGCCCTAGCAACGTCGAGCGCGTCAGAGTTCTCAGGGATAATGATCTGGTTGCCCCTCTTGATTACCGAGGAAGCAGCGGTGAACTGTTTCTCCATCTCTTTTGCCAACTGACCCATCAGGCCTTCGATCTTTGTTGGTGCCGGTTTCTCCATGTCTTCTCCTTCGGATATGTTTTTGTCTGACCTGAAAAGATATTAGTGGGGGAAAAGATGTGGTTGCAACGGGATGATCCTCCCGGAGTGCCAAGACAAAGTCTGGCCTGGCCAGGAATGCACTGCCTGATTGGCGCCTTCTAGGCAATGCTAAGATATGCGCCGCCTTTTCAGGTTGTGACCCACCGTGTCTGCAACCTTCCCTGCTTTGCCGTCATCGGTGCGTGCGAGCGCCTCGGGCAAAGGCAGTTAAATCCTAACCCCCAACCTTTACTATGTTTGAAAGAAGAAAAGAGGGGTGGAAGGCAACGACGGGATAACCGCCGACTCCCTCGGTTGGCGTCTATCGCGAGTAGAGCCAACGTCATAAGGAACACGGACTGACCGTTCTAATGTGCCAAACCCTTTAGGCCCGAAGCTTTCTCAGAGCCCACCCCAACCTTTGAAACCTTACGCTACTTTTTTCTGCAGTTTGATTCTTTTCTTTTCCTCGCGCCGCTTTTGTGCTGCGATTCTGCGTGCTTTGTTCTTCTCACGCCTTCTTTCGCGACGATACTGCTCGCATTTCGCTTTGTTGCGGCCATACTTCCTTTCGCCACCGTGGCCCTTTTTGTGCTGGGGCATGGTACATCACCACCTTGGGGCTTCGTAAACTCTAGCCCTACGTCATGATGCACCTCCTGGTGGAATAGTGGGGACTATCAAGTATCGAGGAAGCATGAATACGATATTGGCGCCTTGGCATACGATCCTGGCATCTCCGCACGAAACCCTTCAACTCTTTGATAGCTCCCAACCTTAATTATACGACAGAACGAACGATCTTGCTACTTCTTTGCCGCCTTTTTGGCCGGCGCCGGTTTCTTCACGTCCGGGCCTGCTGCAACAGCCAGCTTCTTGTCCGCTGCCTTGGGCACGACCTTTTTCTTCAGGTCCTCAACCTTGGGAGCGGCAACCTTCACCGCAAACGCTGCGGCTGCCTTGGCAATGGCAGCTTCGTCCTTAAGCCCGTCCTTCGCGAAATTCGCAACCATTTTGCCCAGGAGCTTCACTTTGGCGTGATGCACGCCGTCGCGGCCCGTCCGGATGTCGACAGAGGTTATGATCGCGTAAACCTTCAGCATGAGGTCCTTGTCGATAGGGCAATTCTTGACGATGTGATAAAAGTTGTCCCACGGAGCCTTGATGAGCCCCTTGTCCAAGAGCCCTTTCGATACGGTTTCCCACTTCGCGCCGATTTTCCTGACCAGGTCGACCGCGTACCCAATTACTTCCCTGTTGCTGTTGAACTTCATCTCTTCTGCCATAATACTGTTCCCTCCTTAAGGGTGTTTTGTTGGCTGCTAGGCAGCCCTTTTTGTCTGCTTCTTAGCAGACTGTGTTGCCTCTTTCACGATCGCTGCTGCTACCGCTTCCGCCTGATCTATGGGGACGGTGCATCCCTTTCTCGTGGCGGTCCATTCGCCGTCAAGAAGATAAAATGTCCGAACGTCGACGAACGTCCTCTTCGGAAACACTCTCTTCTCAACCCTAATCTGTTCTACTGCGTTCTTCGTAATTATCATCCCGCTCTCACCTCCTTTCTTTGTCGATTAATTAATTCTTGTAATGGCCACCTGCGTTGGGACCAAGCATAACTGCCATAGGTATTTCGTCGGCGGGGTCTGTTTCCTCGGCTGCTGCAAATGCCGGCTCACAACGGTCCTTGCAGGTTCCCTTTTCTGGGCAGGAATCACAGTTGTCCTTTTCACTCATCGTGCTGTCAAAGATGCCTTTGAAGTGCATGACAGCATTTAAGAGACTTGGGACGAGCTGTGTTATTAGATCTTTATTAGAGAGAACACCAACAGAGATTGCCATTCCTGTCATCATGGCAAAGATCTTTTGGGAAAGCATGTGAATCTCCTCTGGATCGCCCCTCTCCCCTGCCTTGAACAAATTGTTTATATCGGTAAGTATCACCTGTTGCAATGTGCCTCTTAGTCTTGCCTTGCTCATCTCCCTACCTCCCTTTCTTTTACTTACTACAGGTCCGTAATTGCACAACAAACTGTAACATGGACCAGTTAGCCAAAATAAGTGAATAATTAAGCCAATTAAGCAGATTTTTTGTCCTTGCGTTTCTTCATTTTTTCAATCCCTATCGCCCATGTAACCTCCGCAGATTTGGTTAGTAGAATCCAAAACCAATATCCACAGTCGGGGCACATGATAGAAGGTTGTAAAAATTGCCAATCTACTCCTTCTTTAATATCTAATTCGCGCATCATCTCATCTGAGAGCCAAGTGCTGTTACAGTTACAGAGTGCTTTTCTGTTCTTCTTGTCGTTTTCCATTTTTCAACTCCTGGAACCTTTGTATTAGAATTGAAAGAAGTTCTTCTATTTTGATCTTCCTTTCCTTCTTTTCAAAATGATATCTCTCTTGGAGAGATAGTCCTAGTTGCCATTTGATCTCGGCGGAGGGAGTAAGGAATTTCCATTTGTACTTACCACATTTATTGCAGTAGTTACCTGATTCACACTCAAAGTCCTTCCCCCATTTCAAATCCATCTCTTCCTGGAAGGCTCGGTACAGCCAAGATGAACCTGTGCAACCACAGTGGAACTTATCGTCCAAGTTTTGGCTCCTTTTTTCTGTTATCCAAAGCTATACCTAGCTCCCACTTGGCCATGGCAGACTCGGAAAAGATTTCCCATCTGTAAAGACCACAGATCGTACATCTGTTTTTATCTTCTGAGATGAATTGATAATCTCTTCCTCTCCGTAAATCCACCTTTATCATTGCTTCTTCTGATAACCATTTGAGTGTGCAGCCACAATACTTTTTCATATTCAGTCTCTTGCTGTTTTAGGCTTTCAATCGATCAAAGCAAGGATTAATGAAGTAGTTCATGAGCGATGGCACAGAGAGGACAGAGAATAGGGATCTCGGGCAGGTCTGCCTTGAGGGCGAATTGCTTCGGCCCAATATAAACAGGCATATTACAGCCCTCACACTGAGTTATCTTGTACTCTGGTCCTGGGGTGTATTCAATTCCCATTCTGTCAGATTGCTGCACAGGAACACAGCAAAGGACAGCCTCTTTGGTCTCGTCTTTTACCCATTTCCCACCACAGTTGGAGCAATAACCTCCTACATAAACCTGGGGGTCTTCACAGTTACAGGGTTCTTCTGAGGGAATGATTCCTGCATCCTTTACTTCAATCATGCCACCCTCCTCGAGGGAAAGAACCAATATGATTCTGTTTCTTCCCATCTGTCAGTCGTAAGGTTGAAAGTGAAACACCTGCGTGTCACTTCTTGGACGATGATAGAATTCTTTTCTATGTCCCGCTCTTCGATGTCTGTTTCTATATATTTGTTATTCTTGCCATACAACCTGATAACCATGTTACCCTCCTATAAGCATTGCCTGAAAGTAGTGGAAGATTGACCCTCTTGTAGAACTAGGGCTGATAAGAACAACACACACACCTCCCTGGCATACCCAGCCGTCCTGCATCCATTTCTTTACCAGCGTTGCTAGAGTATCTGGATTGTCAGCATTTAGGATGTAGTAGTTCATCATGCTGCCCTCCTCTTGCCTTTCGGCTGAAATAGAATCTTTTGGTCGCCTAGATCTTTTATCTGCTCAAGCGTTCTATTGGAACGAACGCTTGTTTGGTATTGCTCGGTTATGCCGATCCGGTCTTCTGAGTCTGAGGTTCTCATAAGGAGCCACGCATTTTCTCCTGCTCTGGCAAATTGATACAGCGTAAAGGTACCATGTAGTCGTTTACCTTTCAAGGTAAAGGTGAAACGACCTTCTTCGAGAGAACCTTTGATGGGGATGTATGTTCCTTCGTCCCAGATCAATACTGTGCCTGCTCCGTAGCCCTCAGGAATGATCCCTTCAAAATCCTTGTAAGGATAGGGATGGTCCTCGGTCTGCATGGCAAGCCTCTTTTCCCCCGAACTCATCGATGGTCCTTTAGGTACAGCCCAACTTTTGAGAACCCCATTGACCTCTAAACGGAAGTCATAGTGTAGGTTCCTAGCCTTGTGTTTCTGTACGACGAATATCTGTTCCTTTGTCTTTGTCTTCCTCATACCCTAGATCTCCTTTTATTTCTTTCAGATGCTTGATCACATCATCAAGCGTCATTAGGACGGTTGCAACAACGATTGCCGCAGGTTGGTCGGCAGGAACATACTTCTTCTGCCAACTTCTAAATCTGATCTCATGGCCTATCCATTCCTCAAGTTTTCTTAGAATTTCTTTTTCCATCTAGCTGCTCCTTTAGAAGTTTAACGTACCACACGTTCTCGATGTCTTCGTCTGTGATTTGTTTCAGCTGTTCGATAGAATCGATTGGACACCACCAACTTTCACATCCGTAGACCACCGAGTGTGTTTCTGGAATGAGGATCATTGGGTTGCGCCACGTTGTTATCCCACCCTCCTCGGTCTTGACCAGGCCGATAGGCGCATCGCCGATGTAGATACCAACATACGTTTTCCCTCCGTACCGGTCTCCGCAAGGGCGAACTTCAACTAATGTCCCTGGCTTGTGCCGCCACACAGGATCTGATTCCGGTCTGAAATCTTCAATGCTTAGTGGCTTGACTATCGTTGTTTTCATTAGCAGACGTCCTCATAGATATGCCACACGAGTCCATTAATCTGTACCGTGCCGATGTACTCTAGGTTCAGAAGAGGAGGGATTTGATGCCCGGTGCCAAAGATTCTAAAGGAACGTCTTTCTATCTGATAGGGTTCTTGTGAGAATTGACCAATTGATTTGCCGGGGTCATGTACCTCAACCTCTGCCCAAAGACAGGGTATTGAGTCTTGTACTTGGACGGTCAGGATTTTTGCTCCCTCAGGGAGATCCAAGGCAAACCCATTTGAGATACGGAAGGGATACTTATAGATTGTTTTCACTTTTGACCTCTCTTGTTTAATTGGCAGGCTATCATTTCTTTCATACAATTCTTTAACAAATGGCTCTCGTAATCGCACCTGTCTTCGTACAACTTTCTCGCTTCTTGCCACCCCTCTTGGAACCCCGCAGCCTTAATCCAGGTCCCGATAGAATATCCTACGAAGGCTACCAAGCACCAAATTATTATCTTTCCAATGACCATTCGCCTCATCTTATCGCTCTCTTCAGGAGGGCCTCTCTCGCTTCTATTTCTGAGACCGACTTCTCCCACTTCAGCTTAATCTCGCAGCCAGAAGAATCGGGACAGAGGGGGCAGATGCCTTTTGCCTGGACGACAGCTACCTCTTCATGCGTCAGTGTTCCTTTAGATCTAGCTTCGAGCAAAGCCAACTCAACAATCGCGATTGCTTTTCCTATCTTCATGTTTTCACCTCCCTTCTATTGTTCTCTGTTCTCAGGAGCGATGTACATCAAACCTAGTTCCTTAAAGATCGATGCCTCTGTTGGGGTGGGGATTTTCATGTCAGAGTCGCGTGTGAATAGGCCATACTGGTTGAGTTTGAACCCTTTCTTCTTGGCCATTGCACGCAACCGAATGTTAAATGGTCCCGAGCCAGTCAGGAACAGCAGGAAAGCTGCCCACTCACCTTTGTCTGCTCTGTAGATGTCAAAGTTTACTTCTCGGAAGGTTCCGCGCATTACCCTGTCTCCGACGACGAAGAAAGACATTCCCTGTTTTTCCAATTCCTGTTTGAGGATAGGCCACCTTGCTTCCCTTACCGATACTAGGATGTCTACGTCCCGGATCTCGGGTTTTAGACGCCTGAACGAGCCTGCTACCTCGTATTTCTGCACAAGAGGACGAAGTGCCTGGCTGAGAATGGCAATGAGGACTTGGATTTTCTTGCGAGGATATCTTGCTTCCGGCGGACCTTCCCACATAGAAGTATGCCAGCAGTAGCCTCGATTTACAAAACTGGGGCAGTTACAGGTTATCTGGCCGGAACGTTTCCTTAAGGTATACTTCCCCGAATTACCTTGGACTTCTTGTTCGAGAACTGTTTCTGGAGACCTTTTTGGAATCATTTCGGTTTGCCCTCCTCGCCATACCAGAGACCTTCTGTTATCTTCTTGAGGCCATGCTTTTCGATCGTTGTCAACAGATAGTACGTGGAGTAGCCCCAGGCCAGAATTGCGAGAATTGTTACTGTTCCCATGATCACGGTAAATCTGTCAAGTTTCTTGAACATCTGTATCACCTCCAATCGTCGTGAACCATCGATCGGTACTTGCGTCCGAGTTCTACCATTCTCTTCCTCAAAGAATCTTTACGCTTCCTGTGGAAGTAGAATGGCACACGAACACAGCGCAGTTCGCCCGAAATCAGCCTTATCCAAACCTTGCCCGCATTGTAGCTGATGAACATTTCTACCACAGGACCTCCTCAGCCCATGCTCTTTGGCAGGACGAGCTTCTTTCGCTTCTCCTTTGCCTTTGCCTTGATCCAATCTTGGTCTGCTGATGCCAGCTCTGCAAAGGTAGAATTGCTGATTCGGAAATCGCCGCTTTCCAAAAGCTGTCTTTGCCAGTCTGCGAGTTCCCTAACCGGGGACTCGGCGCCGTTGCCATTACCGTTTTTGCTTTCTTTTGCCACTATTGATCACCTCCTTACAGGTTCTCTAGGCCTTCTTTTTCCCTGCCAACCTCGGTGAGTTCACCGTCCTCGGCGTATTCATCGAGTTGGTTTTGGGGGGACACGTATGCACCGTCGATGGTTCGAACCCGCTCACCATAGTTCTTTGGATGGGTACGCATGTCATCGATCGTGTGTTTCGCGAGGAATAGAACTCCCTGCTCCAGCCGGTCCTTCTCCGTGCCATACTCGTTTGTCATGAACTCCTCGATCTTGTCTGCCAATCCGTTCGCCACTTGTAGAATTACCGTTCGCATCCTAATACCTCCTTTAATTGGTTATGGTCTCAGCCAACGTTCTTGGCTGGTCGTTCCTCAAATATCCAGATGATCTGCTCAGGATCGGGGAGGGCTTCTGGCTTTAAATCAACTACCCTGACAACGCCGAGGATTCTAGCAATCCTGGGGTACTCATCAAGGATTCTATTTGCAATCCCGATGTATTCTTCCTTGTTTGCTATGATAGTCTCGGCTGAGTAGTAGGGTGTAGCACCAACGAGCATTTCGCTCCATTGATTACATTCTTCTTGCATTCCCAAATCATGAAGCACATCGTAGATGTCGTTGTCCTGCATTTCTATCATGCGTTCCTCCTTGTCGTCCGACCTCCAAAAGGGAGAGAGAACAGGGGGCCGGGCCAGCCCCCTCCGGTTGTGGTGTTCGTTCAGTTTCGTCTCATATGTGTGACCCTCCCATTTAGCTCCAAGACCTTTCGCGTCTTTTTCCGGTCCTTGAAGCATTATACTCTTAGATGTAGATGACTTTTGCGGCTTGGATTTTCGAGGTTACATCAAAGATGATATACATAAGGATGGCGGCTATCAGCCAGCCGAAGATGGCAAATGTTTTTAGGGTTAACTCGTCTTTAGAATGGAGAGACCACATTATCGCGATGGTTATTAGAACGAAGGGCAAGATTTTTATGAACATGGTTTCCTCCTACCACCCTCCTCCCCTTATAAGGTGACCACAGGTGCACGTCTTCTTTTTCAGAGGAACGTAATTCCCGCAAAACTGGCAGAAGTGCCTAGCGACCTCGGAGGTAGACATTTTCGCAGACATGGTAAGTGCTATGAGGTAGTTGTCGGCGCCATGTACGATAAATGAGTGTCCAGGAACCATTGCCTTCAACATGCCATCCGTTGTCTCTGAAAGAGTGTAGACGTTCATGCCTCCTCCTTACTTCTTCGCTTTTGCCGGCTTACCAACCTTCTTGGCAAGCTCTGCCCGGCCCTTTGTGAGAAGGGCAATCAGCTTGTCCGCTGTTTCCAGGTCTGGAATCGAGAGGCCTTTCTGCGTAGGAAACCGATCTGTGGAATCCTCGTCCTCTTTGTACCAAACCCTGGCATCGAGGTATATCTTGCCCTTGTACTCGCTGATCGAAACCACAAAGTCCTCTGTCGCTGTTCTCTTAACCTCGCCTATTATCTGTGCTGCCATCTGTATCACCTCCCTTCTGTCTATCAATTTGCTTTGCTGAACCGCGTGTGTGCGTACAAAAGCATAACTTGACCCTGCGCGCCAATAAAGCGAAAAATTAGTCCAACCTCACTGAAAACTAATCCTTAGCTTTGGCTTTCTCAGAAGAGATTTTGATCGAGATATCTTTCTTGCATTCTTCCCACAAGCCTTTGGCTTTTAACCACACGATAATCTCGTTAAGTATCAGTTCCTTTGCCATGATTATATCCAAGGTTTTATAGTATTCTTCATTCATTTCTTCTACCTCGTCTTGGAAATTTCTCTGAACTCTTCTGCCTCCTAGCAAATTATTCTGTCAGCCGACCAAAAAAAGGAAAGGGGGCTGAAGCCCCCTATGCGAAGGTTACCGTTAGGTAACCTAAGCAGTCCTCATCGTCGCAGATGCAATCCCCGTTCTCTTCCTCTACTACTGCCATCTCACACATCACAACCATACCCGGCGGGTTGTCGACGCCCCAAGGGGTTCCTTTGTGGCATCCCTGGCACCCATGGGGTAGAGGAATCGCACAGGAGATCATGTCTTTTGGGTTCCAGCAGAACTGTTTGCCGTCGGCTCTGCACTGAAGCCAAACGCAACCCGGACCAGCTTTGGTTACCATCTGTCCCTCGCTCTCGCGTTCCGGATTCTCATCCTGTGGGCGAACCGCCTTGCCGCCCTCTCCTTCGGAGACCTGGTGTGTGCCTTCTTGACAGGAGTCGCTTTGGCGACCAGGGAATCGTACGCCTTTGCCGCTTGCAGAATTTCTACAGCTTCTCCCCTGTGGAACAGGCGAAGCAGAGGATCCGTGACCCGTCTCCTCCAGAAGCCCTGCTGGGCAGCCATTGCCACTGCCATTGTGGACATCATTCCGACGAGTGCTATCTTCATCTGTATCACCTCCTTAATGGACGATGTATGTCACTACCTTGAGATATCTGTCGTGCTTCTTGTCTTCCCACTCACCCCAGCCGGTCTCCTCGAAATTGAAGCCTTTCTCTTTCTTTTCTTTCAAAACTTCGGCTGCCTTTTTCAGGCCCTTTTCGAAGGAGGAGTAGACGGCAAGAATGTCTTCGCCGACAAATTGCTTCTCATCTTTCAGGTCTGTGCCTTCGACTAGGATGGAAACGAAACCTTTGATCATACCGCCTCCTACTCAAACCTGCAGTTCTCGTACATCCCGGGGTTCTCGACCGGATCGCAGTTGAAGTGGAAATCGCAGTCGATGAACACCTTGTCCCGGACCTTGCCATCTGGATCTTTTGGGAGAGGCATACCTGACATCAACTCGACTCCTTCCGGCCTGTCTTTGAAATAGGTGTCTCTATAGACGTTCTCCGGATCTTGCTTCCTCGCCGCTTTGGCCATCCTTTCTATCACCTCCCTTCTCTCTCATGTTCCACAAACGCCATGCCCCTGCCTTGCTCTTTGCCCAACCACCCTGGGCGGCACAGGAGATACACCTGACGTACCAGGCAATGGCATCAGGGTCGGTTTCGTATCCCTCATACCCATCTCGGACGCCGAAGGCAAGTGTTGGTCTGCCACCGCAGAAAGGGCAGAGCTTTTCTGGCCAGACAGAATAACCCATTTTAATCGGAGGTTTCCTGACATGCTCCCTTTTCTTCATCAAGCTACTGACCGCCACCCCCATGCCGCACAGGCCGAGGACGATACAGAGCACCATCAAGATCGCTGTCAAAGGGTCCATCTACTGCCTCCTCTCTAGGCGAAGGTCCTCGATAATTTGGGCGACCTTTTGGTATGGAAATGCCATCTTCTGCCGGTTCTCCTCGCGTACCTGGTCTGCAAGCCTATCTAGTTCGTGCTTCATGCCTGCAGAAGTCTTGTTTCGGATCTTCCTGAAGTACCTTTTGTAGAGTGGCATCACGGTCCTCCGGTAGATTTCAACCACTTGTTGATGTCTTCTGTGAGTTTGGCCGCCTCTTTCTTCTCCTCCCACCTAAAGCCCTCAATCTCCCGATCAAGCCATCCTTGGGACATCAATCTGTGGTAATCCGTTCGGATCAACCAGTGAATGATAAAGAGGAGGGCGCGGGCGATTAGCCACTGGAAACCATATTCCATCTCAGGTCACCTCCTATCTTTTTCAACAGTCATCTTGGCGAGAGTCAACGGCGCTGGGGGGTAGAATCTGTTCTGGATCATGTTGTACACCAGGAGATGCACCATTTCTTCGTTCGTTACCCTTCTCCCTTCGACCTGATAGGTTTCCTCTTTCAGGATGTCAAGAAGGTCTGCGTCAAAGGAAACCGACGACCGCCTTGAGGACAGGGTGTGGACGATAACCTTGTGTCCTTCCTTCACTACTCGATCCCTAACGGAAGGGAAATCAGCAAATTCTGCCGAAGAGGTCTTCCACTCAAGTATCCTGTCTCGCAACCAACCTGCGCTCAGGGAAGGAATGTCCTTTTCAAAAGTCAACAGGTATGTCTCCACCCTATATCACCTCCCCTACGAAGAACCATTTGCCACCGATAAAGATGTAGCCCTGACAGAGCAACCAGAAGTAAATCATTTCGGTCTCCTTTCACGACGCCCAGCTGCTGTCTTCCCACCAGCCGCTACCATAACGCAGACCTAAAAAGACTTGGGTGATCTTCGCCCATTCAAGCCAACGTGTTTCCCCACCCAGCGTTTTTGGAAAGAACAGAAATCTTGTAACCACACGAATATCACCGCTTCGATGTTTCATTCTCCATCTCATCACACACTCCTTGAAAAGGTGGGCTTCAAGTCCTACACGCCTGCATCTCTTGGCAGGCTACCCTTTGAGCGGTAGGCCATCTTGCCAACGGGCTTCATACCCCGGCCGCCGTGCTCCTCCCTCCGTTACCCCTTAGACTTGAAACCCTTGCCGCGGCGTTCATGCTACTTTCACTTTCACAGGAACGATGGGGCCATAGTTCACTCTGAGTTCAGCTACCCTCTTGAACCCCGGCCGCTTCCAGGTAAACCTGCGGATTACCCTCGTTGTTTCAATCGTCTGTTCAAACTTGTTTCCTTTGTCGTCCGTGTACCTCTTCGTTTGCTTTTCTGTCTTCAACGATACGGTCATTCTATATCACCTCCCTCCTACCTATCGTTTGCACATACGCGAACCAAACGTGTGCTAATAAATTGTAACTTGGACCAACACAGGGAAAAAGTGAATTAATAAGCCGGTAAAAAGGAAAAATATACCAGGATTTTATCTCTCCTCTATCTCATCATCGAGGGGAGTTCTTTCTTCTACCTCCTCGTCGTCTTCGTCTGTCTCTAGGAAAAGGTACGCAAGGATATCGTCCCCATCGTCAAGAAACCCTTCCATTGTAGCCTCCTTGTCGGCCTGGTAAAGCCAGGGAAAGAATGAATGGTCTTAAATCAGATCAAGGAAAGAGGTACTGAAATCCTCAGTACCTCTTCCCGATCCTACGCGCGGTCCGGAAACATCTTCTTGTAAAGCTCCAACGCCGCGTCCCACTTCTCTGCTGTTTCTTCCTGCTTAATTCTCTTCTTTTCTGCCTTCTCAACTACCTTTTTCTCCTTCTTTGTAGTTGGGAAGTCTATTACCTGTCCTGCCGCTTCCTTCAGCCTCATGTCCTCCTCGTCCTCCTTTGCCCTTTCCGCCGCCCATCTCTCCAACATATCTCTGTACCATGTCGGATACATGGCCGACTTTCTTTGGATTCTTACCTTTTCCCCTATCCTGAGGTCTATTCCATAAATCTCTTCTAGCGCCTCAAGATCCTTCTTCGAACGGAAAGGATAAGTAATCCTTACTTCGTCCGGAGTTTTGTCTGCTGTCCGCAGGACAAAGTTGGGAATCGCCATGTGCTTCGGCTCCCGCCTTGGCATGATGCGCTTCAGGTCCAACTCCCTGTCGAAAGCTCTACGCGCTGCTTCGTCCAAGCTTCTGCGGAACTCATCAACGAGCCGGATAATCTTCCTGCCCTGCGCTGCCGCTTTCACTTGGGCTTTCTTCAGGTTCGATATCGCACGCGCTTTGTCTTTCCTCTTGCCAAAGTGCGCTCTCATCTTTGAACCTTCTGCTTTGTGCTTCCCTTGTGTCCACTCCTTATCTTCCCTCGGCAACTTATAACGCTTCGGCATTTTGTCTCACCTCCTTTTTGTTCTGTCGTCTCATTCTCTTTTTCGCCCTCCCTTTTGTTTTACTGTTTAACATACTTTTGCAAACAAATTGTAAATTGAACCACTGTTGGAAACAAGTGAATAATTAATCCTGGCACAGGCATGATTTTCTAGACTGTCCTGGATTTCCAACTATGTATCTCTTCTCAGGTTTGAACAGATTACCTCCTCGCAATCTGCCTGTCGTCCTGCCTAAAACAGGGAGAGCATTTCTGCTCTCCCTGTTTCTGTCCTACTTCCACCACTTCATATCGCCCAGGTGGGTTGCCTCAGTCGGATAGGGTTCGCCCTCTGTGGAGTAAACATCGTATCCGATACTCCACCGTTCCAAATCGGCATACTCCACAACCAGTACCACAGCACCTTCGAACTTCCTAGAGAAGTCTACGATGAGTTTGTCTACCTCGCACAACTGTCCGATGCCATACTTCCCCCACCGGTCATACATGATTACCAACTTCCCGGAGTTCAGTTCGGCGATGATCTTGTCGTCGATTCCCATGTATCCTGTGGGGCCACCGAGCGTGCCGCGGTCGCCTTCTACCGTATCACGCCACGCCGCTTCTGAGTCGAACAGTGTGAGCATATCCTCTGCCTCCCAGATTTTGATCTGGTCGTTGTATACCCACTTCACCGGGACTATCTCACCGATCTTCTTGCCCAGTTCTATCCACTCTTTGTCAAAGCCCTTCGGTTTTTCCATAATCATTCCCTCCTTGGGAAAGGTTGGGGAGGGGTTGAACACCCCTCCCTGGGTGCTGTTACTTCATCCTGCTCGGCCCCTTCCAGGTATCAGTTACCTTGAAGCCATAGCTTTCGAGTGTTTCTTTCATTGCCTTGAGAACGCGGAGGTTGCAAAAGACTGTCCCATCTTCCAATACCTCAAGGTAGTCCTCGCATTCTTGTGCCCAAGTGATCGGGCACTTCTCCTTGGCGTTCAGCAAGCAATAACACTCTTCCTTCAGCCATTTCTCATCCACCAGTTTTATCAACTTTGCCATTTAATTCTCACCTCCTTTCTTTGAGATTCTTTTCCCTGTGTGATCAACCAGGATGATTCCACACTCCTCACACAGAACCGATACCCCAAGGCCTTCTTTCACTTTCTCTTCTGATATGAGGCCAGCCAAGTCGTGAAAGTCCTCTCCAAACAACTTGATTGAACACTCCTTGCAGAAGTCTGCCATCTGCTTTCACCTCCTTTCTAGATAAATTTGAATGACCTTTTAACCATCCTATCTCGTCTCACCTCCTTTCTGCCTTTCGTTGACTGCTAAGTGCGTGTTTTTGCACAACAAATTGTAATAGTCCCTAATTGAACAAACAAGTGAATTACTGCATCAGACCTAGACACTCCTGCCGGTCCTATTATATCTAGACCACCAAGTGTATAGAATATCCTTCCTAATCTATCTGTCAGCCGGTCAAAAAAAGAAAGGGGAG
>Ga0102851_10000166_pt1 | contig 28895 bp, 27 predicted proteins | sample Mud3Dept3metaG_FD_79558 | JGI IMG/M metagenome (GOLD analysis project Ga0102851, IMG submission 79558) | Freshwater wetland microbial communities from Ohio, USA, analyzing the effect of biotic and abiotic controls - Mud 3 Core 4 Depth 3... | ecosystem: Environmental > Aquatic > Freshwater >... | reverse complement strand
TTTTACAACGCCATGGCCAACCTGGAGTGGGAGAGACTGATCATGGCCCTGGGCACGGTCTGCAGCGCCCAGCTGGCCTTTGAAAAGACGAAAAGCTACGTTTTACAACGGGAGGCCTTCGGCCGGCCCATCGGGAAATTCCAGGTCAACCGGCACAAAATGGTGGACATGGCCATGGAGATCGAGGCCGCCCGCCAGCTGAATTATTTCGCCCTCCGGAAACTGGTGAACGGAGAGCCCTGCGCCATCGAAGTGTCCATGGCCAAGGTTTTTGCCTCCCGGATGGGGGATTTCGTGGCCACCACCTGCCTCCAGCTCCATGGCGGGTACGGGTACATGCGGGAGTATGAAATCGAGCGTTTCTTCCGCGATGTGCGGATCAACGCCATAGGCGGAGGGACCTCGGAAATTTTGAAGGAGATCGTGGGGAGGTTGATGGGGCTATGATTGAATGCGGAATTCGGAATGGGGAATGCGGAATATAAAGGGAAGAGAAATATTCTTGGATTTTTTCTCAGTCCTCAGCATTCCGCACTCCGCATTTTATTTATCTGGCCATTCTTAGCAGCAAATCTCCGATCGGCCCCAATTTCCTTTTCACATCCAAAAAAGTTTTCTCCCCCCGCATAATCTTGGCCATGGCGTTCCACCAGCGATCCTGCGAGGCGATCTTTCGGTGGTAGTAGGATGGGCGAATATTGAAGAACTCCCGGAAGAGGCGGGAGCATTCCAATTGGGGCATCAAGTCCCGGTCGATGGCCTCCTGATAGGGCTCAAGCGAATCCCATCGGTTCTTCAACGCTTCCTGCAATAAAGAGGCTGCGATCTGGGCGCTTTTGACGGCGGAATGAATCCCTTCACCGGTAAAAGGGTCGGCAAGCCCGGCAGCATCCCCGATGAGGAGGCATCTCCCCGAATGGATGGGACTTCGGTTTTTGCGGAGGGGTATCATGAAACCGGCGGCGCCGAAGGGTAGGGCTTCTTCTCTCTTCCATTGCGTGGCCAAAAAGGCCCGATGATAGTTCTTCATCTTCGGCCCTATCGGATTTATTCCCCCCGCTCCCATGGAAAGGGAGGATTTTTTGGGGAACAGATAGGCGTAGCATCTTTTGACGCTTCCCCAGTCGATGTGGATCACGCCGGGTTCCCAGTCGGGAATCAGGGAGGTCGGAACCTCGCTATGAATCGCCATCAGGAAGGCCTTGCTATGGGCAAGATCCGACTTTTTGGCCACCGAGCTCCGGGCGCCATCCGCACCCGCCAGATAGCTCGCCGAGCAGGTTCCCAATTGAGTTTCAATGTGGATCGCTCCGCTTTTTTGATTGGCAGAAAGGAAAGGATTCTGGTCGAAGAATCGAACCCCGGCTTCTTCCGCCCTCCGAACCAGGAAGTCATCGAAGCTCTCCCTACGTACCATAAAAAGGAGCGGCCCGTCGTTACGCCGGGTGAAAGGGTCTTCAAATTTCCGGGTGAAAGAAATGCCGGTGATCGTTCCTTCGATGACTGGAGAAAGGTCGAACGGGATGAGCTTCTGGGCTCCGACACTGATGCCCCCCCCGCAGGTTTTGCCGCGGGGAAATTTGACCTTGTCCAAAAGAACCACGTCCATGCCGGCTTTGGCCAGGGAATAGGCCAGAATCGACCCCGCCGGTCCCGCCCCAACCACCAATACATCGGCCTTTTTCGGAAAAGATTTGGGAATCATATTCAAGAAAACAATAGAAATTTGGGTTCTTGAAATGGCCTTTTCAAATCCCCCCTGCCCCCTCTTTTCAAAGGGGGGAACGGGGGGATTCCTACTAGTCCCTTGCTTAAAAAGAAGATGTATAAAAAAATAGGATGGCGTTTTTCAAAAAGCTAAAGCCTTACGATTCTTTGAATCCATTCCTCCAGGTCTTTCAGGGCCCTTTCGCTCATTGCCATCTTCTTTGCTCTTCCCTTCATCCGTCCTTCCAGGATAGGAAAAAGCCCGAAATTGACGTTCATGGGTTGGAACTGTTTGACCCGGGGATCGGTGATGTAATGGACCAGGGAACCGATCGCCGTGGTGGGCGGAGGAATGATCAGAGCGTCTCCCTTTGCCATCCGGGCCGCGTTGATCCCGGCGACCAGGCCCATGGCAGTCGACTCCACATATCCCTCGACCCCGGTGATCTGCCCGGCAAAGAAAACCCGGGGGATTCTTTTAAATTGTAAAGTTTTCTCCAAGAGGGTGGGAGAGTGGATGAAGGTGTTCCGGTGGAGACTGCCGAAGCGGAGAAACCTGGCCCTTTCCAGACCGGGGATCATCCGAAAGACGCGCTCCTGCTCCTTCCACTTCAGTTTCGTCTGAAACCCAACCAGGTTGTAGGCAGACCCCCGGTTGTCCTCGTGTCTCAACTGGACTACGGCATAGGGAATCCTTCCGGTCCGCGGGTCCTTGAGTCCAACGGGCTTCATCGGGCCGTAGGCCAGGGTTTCCCGGCCTCTCTCGGCCATTTCCTCGATGGGAAGGCAGCCTTCAAAATGAACGGGCTTCTCGAATTCGCGGTAAGGAACCTTTTCCCCTTTGCCGAGCTCGTCCACAAAACGGAAGTATTCCTCGGAGTTCATGGGGCAGTTCAGATAGTCGCTTCCCTCCCCGTACCGGGAGGCCCGGAAGATCACCTTCATGTCCACGCTGTCCCCGTCCACGATGGGGGCAATGGCGTCGTAAAAGTACAGCTGTTCCTCGCCGGCCACTCTTTGGATCGTTTCCGCCAGTGCGGGGGAGGTGAGGGGCCCGGAGGCGACAATCACGATTCCTTCTTCGGGAATCCCTGCAACTTCTCCCCGGGCAATTTTCAGGCCCTCCCTTTTCTCCAGCCGGGAGGTGACGAGAGAAGCGAATGCCTGCCGGTCCACGGCCAGCGCATCCCCCGCGGGCACCCGGGTCGCTTCGGCGGCGGCCATGAGCAGGGAGCCGAGCCGCCTCAATTCTTCCTTCAGAAGGCCGACGGAGTTTCCCAGTGAATTGGACCGCAGGGAATTGCTGCACACAAGTTCGGCAAGATCGGGAGAGGCATGGGCGGGGGAAAAGCGGTGCGGCTTCATCTCGCAAAGGGTCACGGAACATCCTGCCCTGGCCGCCTGCCATGCGGCCTCACAGCCGGCCAAACCTCCGCCTATGATAGTTATCCCATTCTCCATTTTGATCCAAGGAGCCTTTTCATTTATTTACAGCCACCGGAATTTTTCCATGAATTGGTCAGGGTGTCAAGCGAATGCTCTCGGTGGTTTCATTCCGCTGTATCTTTACAAATGAAGGGAAAAGGTCTAATATTGCAATAAATGAACGGGTTCAGAGGGAGTTCAGAAGGGCATTCAAACAGATTCCCTCGATTGATCCGGTGATTATCCTTTTATTGCCGATTCTGCTTCTTTCGGAAAGTCCAAAAAACTGGATTATTGAATAGAGGCAATTGCATCTAACCCCTCTTCGTTCCCTGAATGGCAACTGCCAGAAAGGAGGTTCTCTCTATGGAACTAGTGGTCGAGCGGGAGGATGTGTGGATTGCCAGTCTGGATGACAAACCGGGGGCTCTGGGGGTAAAACTGGCAGCTCTGGCAGATGCCGGCGCTGATCTGAACTTCGTCATCGCCAGACGTTCGCCGGAGAAGCCCGGGACGGGGGTCATGTTCGTAACTCCCTTGCGGGGGGATGCGGAGCAGAAGGCTGCTTCGGGGATTGGGTTCTCCGCTGCCAATCGTCTTCATTCCTTGCGCGTGGAGGGAGAGAATGCAAAAGGGCTTGCGGGGATGATATCCGGGAAGCTGGGCGCGGCGGGAATCAACCTGAGGGGTTTTTCGGGGGCGGTGATCGGGAAGCGGTTTGTCCTGCACATCGCCTTCGATACGGCTGACCTTCGGGAGAAGGCGATCCGGATCCTCAAGGAAATGACTTGATGGGCCTGATTTTCTTGCTTCTGTACCCGGGGGCGCCGTAGCTCGGATGGGGAAACGAAGAGGGGATTCGCTTACTGAACTTGGTTCTTGGAGTGTTGCATGTAGCGGAAAGATTGAACCTCGATGAAGGGAAAAGGACCCTAATGGCAGCGAATGGAATCTTGGCATCCAATTCGATCGAAGAAGTGGGCGTTCGCAGAAACCTCCTCGAGGACCTGGCGCTCAAGACCCTGTACCTCATCGGCGAAATGACCCTGCAGGAGCTGGCTCACCGCATGGGGCTCAACCTGCCCATGGTGGAGGAGCTCTTCCAGCGCCTGCGCAAAGACCATCTGGTCCACGTCACGGGCATGGCCGGAAACGTGCACCGGGTTACCACGACATCGGGGGGAAAGTCGCGGGCCCTGGAACTGCTGGCCCAGAACCAGTATGCCGGGCCCGCCCCCGTCTCCCTGGAAGACTATGTCGCCCGTATTCGCGGCCAGAGCGTGCGCAACATGGGAGTCAGGCCCGAGGACGTGGAGCAGGCTTTCGAGGAGCTGGTCCTCGACCCCCAGACGATCACCCGGCTTGGAACCGCGTTGGTTTCCGGGCGGGCGATCTTCCTTTACGGGCCGACTGGGACCGGCAAGACCACCATCGCGGAGACGCTCACCAAACTCTTCTACAACGACCTGATCTGGCTTCCCTTTGCGGTGGAGGTGGATGGCCAGATCATCACGGTGTACGACTCGGTCATACACCAGAAAGTGGAGCAGGCGCCGGTTCCCGACCAGGACGGGCGCTGGGTACTCTGCCGCCGGCCCCGGGTGATGGTGGGGGGCGAGTTGACCATCCAGATGCTGGACCTGCAGTTCAACTCCGGCACCAAGTTCTATTCCGGCCCGGTGCAGATGAAGGCCAACAATGGGTTGCTCATCGTGGATGATTTCGGACGCCAGCGGGTAAGCCCCGAGGAGCTTCTCAACCGGTGGGTGGTTCCCCTGGACCGGCGGATCGACTTCCTCACCCTGGAGGGGGGGAAAAAGATCGAGATCCCCTTCGACATCTTTGTCGTCTTCGCCACCAACCTGGACCCGGCGAAACTGGTGGATGAGGCGTTTCTACGCCGTATCCAGACCAAGATCAAAGTGGACTTCGTCGCCCCCGAGCAGTTCAGGGAGATCTTCCGGCGGGTTGCCCTGAAGTACAATCTCCAGGGGGAAACGGGATTAGCGGACGAGCTGATCCGGATGATCGAAGAGGAACACAAAGAACCGCTTCGTGCCTGCTACCCCCGCGATGTGATCCAGCAGGTTGTCTGGCGGGCGGGCTACTTCCAGAAAGCCCCCTCCCTGGACCGGGAGTCCCTGGCCCAGGCCTGCAGCAGCTACTTCCTTTCGCGGTAGCCAAGGAAAGGGGGCAGCTCCTGACACTTGACAGAAAGGGAAAAGGCCGGGGTTTCATCTCCCCCGGCCCCTTTCTTGAAACCTTTCCCATATTCGGGGAACCGCTGAAAGACCGAAAAACCTAACAACCACCCTGATCCGCCGTTTCGTTCGCCGCCGTCGAACTTCAATAAAGAAAGCCTCAAATTTCGATTACCCCCCCCGAAGTTCAAAGGCTCTTCGAATTCTGACCGAAAATAAAAGCGTATTCGCCCGGGAATGAATTCAGGATTTCCGGAACGAGCGGCTTCCTGCACGCTTTAGGTTTACTTTCCCAAAGGGTTCTTATAAGATTTTTCAGGCTGATCGGAATCATAGAAAAAATCACGAAAGAGAGGATTTGCGGAAATGAAAGGAAACAGCCTTGCCAAGTTGGTGAAAGAGGATGAGGTGGTTCAGATGGGCCAGGATTTGGTGCGAATCCGGAGCGTGAACCCGCCGGGGAATGAGCTGGCGGCGGCGGAGTATGTGATGGGGGCCTTGAAAAAGAGCGGGATGGAAGTCGAGCTGGTGAAGCACAGCGATACCCGGGCGAGCGTCCTGGCGCGGTTGAGAGGGCAGGGGAGGGTGCCTTCTCTTTTTTACAACGGCCATCTGGATACGGTCCCGGTGGGGGCGGAGAATTGGGTTCATGATCCCTTTGGGGGAGAAGTGGCCGAAGGGAAAATTTGGGGCCGCGGCGCGGCAGATATGAAGGGCGGGTTGGCGGCCATGATGGCGGCGATGAAAGGATTGGCTGAAGCCCTTGTCCCTCTGAACGGAGACCTGATCCTGGCGGCGACGGCAGGGGAGGAAATCGATTCTTTGGGGGCGGAGGCGGTAGCAAACATGCTGAGCCGGGAGCCGATTCAGGCCTTGTTTATTGCCGAGCCGACTTACAATGAGGTTTACATAGCCGAGAAAGGGGTGCTCTGGGTGCAAGTTGAAACTTTCGGCAAGACTGCGCATGGCTCCATGCCGGAAAAGGGCCGGAACGCAATCCTGATGATGGTGGAAATCATCAACGAGATCCAAAAAATCGATTTTCCTTACAGGAATCATCCCATCTTAGGAGGGTTCACTCGGAGCCTGAACACCCTTTCGGGAGGAGTCAAGACCAACGTGGTTCCCGATCACTGTGTGGCGACCCTTGACATGCGGACCGTTCCCGGACAGGAACATCCGGCGATCTTGCACCGGCTTGAAAGTATCATCCAAGGGCTCGGCCAAAGGTTTCCTGATTTTCGGGCGACGGTCCATGCGGTCAACGATCATGCTTCGGTAGAAACTCCGCCCTCGGACCCGGCCGTCCAGAAGTTCTCCGCCTTGGTAAGCCAAATGACTGGGCGGGAGATGGTCTTCAAAGGAGCCAATTATTTTTCGGATGCGGTGGGTTTCCTCCCGCTCCTGAAGGTTCCCCTGATTCTCTTCGGCCCCGGGGAACCCGGGCAGGCCCACCAGCCGAACGAGCATGTGGAAGTTTCGAAGTTGGTTGAGGCGGCCAGGATTTTTGCGGCGACCGCAGCGAGATTTTTGGGATAGCCCATGAGCGCCAATTTCGGGAATGCATATTGCATAATCAATCGGAGGGGCAGAAATCCTCCCCCCTTTTTGCACCATGGGCCAAAGAGGATTTCTTCTGGTTTGAGTTTCTGGAATCAGCCGGCTCGGCAAGAGCCGCTTTTTGGGGAAAAAAGAGAGGAGTAAAGAATGTCCAATATTCTTACAGAATTGGAATTGGAAGGATTGAGGAAGTGGCCGACCCCGGCCATCTCCAACGCCATTGAGCTCTTCAATATCCAGCCGCGAAACGTGGGGTTCATGCTTCCGGAGGTCAAGTGCCAATTCCCTGACATGGGGGTCATGATCGGATATGCGGCAACAGCGGTGATCACCGCGGATACTTCTGAGGGCCACCGGGTTCCCCCGTCGGATTGGTGGGAAATGCTCAAGAAAACCCCGGGACCGAGGATAGCCGTCCTTCACGACTTGGACCGCCCGGTCATCGGCTCTTTCTGGGGGGAAGTCAACGCCAACATCCACAAAGCGCTGGGTTGCGCCGGCACGATTACCGATGGTTCGGTGAGGGATCTGGATGAGGTGAAGGAACTGGGATTCCAGTTTTATTCCAGTTGTGTGACTGTATCCCATGCTTACGTCCATCTGGTGGAGATTGGGGTTCCGGTCAAAGTAGGGGGCCTTTGGGTCAAGCCCGGCGACCTTCTCATGGGTGACAAACACGGGGTCATCAAGGTTCCCCCGGAGATTGCCAAGGATGTCCCCAAAGCTGCCCAGATGATGGAGGACTGGGAACGGAAGGTAATCAACTTCTGCAAATCCAAGGAATTCAATACAGAGGGGCTGAAAGAGCGATTCATGTCTCCCAGACCGCAATGGCCGCCGAAATAGCGGGGACAAAGGGCAGGGTTTAGAGGGTGGGGGTTCGCAAAAGGGCGGGTTTGAAACCCGCCCTTCCTATGTTCGGACCCTGCGCTCAGGGGCTTGCCCTGCAAAGAGAGCTTTGCCCTCCAGAGTGGGACCTGCGGCCTTGGGAATGAGAGGAACGCGGCGATAGATGTTGGGTAGGAGAAGAGATGAAAGGCGGCGATAAAAAAGAAGCCGGAAAGGAGGACATGGGGAAAAGAAAAAAAGGAGCCGGAAAATTTCTGAAAGAAAGAAACAGGTTGAATGAAAACAGCTGAAAGGAAAGGAAACCAGGAGAAAATGAAACTGAAGAAATTTGCGGGTCTTGGCCTGATTTTCGGGTTTATCTTTTCTTTTTCGATGATTTGCGGTTGCGGCGGCGGGGGGGACAGCAGCGGAAGCAGTACGACCACAACCCCGACCACGAGTACCCCGACAACGGCCCCGAGCGGGCAGAATGTGTCGGACAAGGGAATCGTCATGGGGAAAATTACCGATGAAAACGGGGCTGCAGTCAGTTCCGTATCGGTGACCCTTGACAGTACGACGATCGCCAGCAACGAACAGGGCTTTTTCGTCATTGAACAAGTCACTGCCGGCACGGATAAGGTCTTGAGGTATAGCAAAGCCGGCTATGTGCCCGGAACGAAGACCGTCAACGTCGTTGCCGGGCAGGAGTCTTTCGCCAACCTTTCCTTGAAAGCGGTGGGTATTTCCCAGCAGCTTACCGGAAGCGCGGGGGGCACGGTGACCGATGACCGGACAGACGGGCAAAACGGGAGCATCATCATTCCGGCCAACGCGGTGGTGAACGCAGCGGGCGCTCCCGTATCTTCCTATACGGTTGAGTTAACCACGCTGCTGCCCTCCGATCCCAATTACAGCAGTCTCTTCCCGGGGAAATTCCTGGGGGGGTCGACGCCGGGGTCGACCGCAAACCCGCAGCCGCTGATCAGCTACGGGGTGGTGAACGTGGACCTGAAAGATTCCCAGGGAAACAAGGTCTTCCTGGCGAGCGGTGCCAAGGCAACCATCAATTTTCCCATCGACCCCGCCCATGACCCGGGGACTTCGACCGTACCCATCTGGTACCTCGACGAGAACACCGGGGTCTGGATTCAGGAGGGGACGGCTGCCAAAAGCGGGTCATTCTACACCGCCGATGTCAGCCACCTGACCCCCTGGAATGTGGATATCATGATGCCCGATCGTTCCACCAAGGTGGTAGAGGTGGTGGGACTGGACGGGGCACTGGTCCAGAATGCTTTCGTGATTGTGGAAGGGACGGGATACCGGCAGACCGGATACACAGGAAGCGCCGGCACCGTCTCGCTGGTCACCCGGGCGAACGATACGATCCGGGTCTGGGCCGAGAAGGGGACGCTGAAGTCCGCGGTAACGACGGAGACCGCCGCTTCTTCCGGCAATTCGAAGACCAACCGGATCGAGCTGATCGAACCCCTGGTCACGGTTACCATGAGCTGGGGGGTGAACCCGTCGGACTTGGACTCCCATATGACCGGCCCCCTCACCGGTACCAGCCGGTTCCATGTCTGGTATAGCGACCAGGGAAGCTTGAGCCTCTCCCCTTACTGCAGCCTGGACACGGACGACACGACCAGTTACGGGCCGGAGATTGTTACGGTTACCAAGCTCGTTCCCGGCGTGTATCGTTATTCCGTGCATAACTACTCCACCCAGTCATCCTTCAAAATGGAGAGCTCGGGCTGCGTGGTGAACGTGGTGATTCCCAAGAGTGGAATCATCCGGCGGTATGATATTCCCGCGAGCAACCCGGCCAACGGAAACCTCTGGGTGGTCTTCGAGCTGACCGTGGACAGTACCGGAAACATTGCCCTCGCCGATGTAAACCAGTTCAAAGAGACCAATCCTTCAGGCCAGGCCGTCGATTAAGCCTGGGTTAAAAGGGCCGAACTCGGCCATTCCAAAGAAGGGCCTTATCGCTTGGGCGGTAACGGCCCTTCTTTTTTCCGGCCAGAATAAGCCAACCGGCTTTTCGCCAGGAAGAGACGTCTCTTCCCATCAGGCCACCCCTTCCCGAGAGGACGGTCGGGAGAGATTCAGCCGGGAAGTGAGCCGACGGAAGAAGGGCAGCAGGAGCAGGGTGAGGACCCCCAGTAGAGCAAAACCCGAGGCAAAAGAAAAGACTTCGGCCCAGTGACCCAAGCCTGAAGGAACAACTCCTCCGCCGAATAAAAACCCGATGAAGATAATCAGGGAAACCGCCGTCCCCCTTTGCCGTTCCGGAAAGATGAGGGATACGATGGTGAATCCCGTGGGGAATAGGCAGGTGACAAAAGCGGCCTGGAAAAAAACCACGATGGAAACCGGTGTGGGGCCCGGAATGGTTCCGATCAAAAGGGTGAAAAGCCCGGTAGTGATCATGAATGCGGTAAGGGCGCGGGTGGGCCCGATTCGATCGATCAGGATTCCGGAGAGGAATAGGACCCCGGCCCCCAAAATGCGAGAAAGGCCGATCAAGGTATTGGCCCAGGGACGGTCCATTCCCATTTCACTGACCAAAAAAAGGGGCATCACCGCGTAGACGCCCAGGCTGGACCCGATGGCGATCATGAAGAAGAGACCCATGGCCCAGCATAGGGGATTGCTCAATACCTCCCGAATCAATCGAGGCCGGGGCGCTTCTCCCCTTTTTCGACTTCCCCGCCCGAAGAGCAGGAAGAGAACCGGCATGAGAATCGTCCAAACTCCCAATACATGGAGAGCCCCCCGCCAGGAAAAGAACTTCAACAGGAATTCAGCGAGGAGCGGGGCGGTAATAAAAGCCGCATTCGGGGCCAATTCGTGGATGGCCATGGCCTTCCCCCAATGTTTTTGGCTGATGAGCTCGGTAAGGCTGGCAATCCCCGAGGGAAGGTAAATACCGGCAAAAATCCCGATGAACACCAGGCCGGCATGGATTGAGCCGATCGACTGGGAGCGGGAAATGAGAATCAGAGAAAGCCCTCCCATCATCCCCGCAAGAGTGATGGTGAAGCGGTGGGTCAAAAAATGGGAAACGAATCCGGACCCCAAGAGACCGATGCCATAGCCGAAAGCCACAAAAAAGAAAAGAGACCCTGCCTGGCCATGGCTGAAGCCCAAATCCGCCTCCACGATGGGCAAGAGGGGGGCCATGATGACCCGGGAGACGAAATTCAAGTAGAAGATGAAAACCAGGAGGAAGAGAGGCAGAACAGGGAAGGAGGAGAATGTATTACCATTGGCAGACATACCCGGGATTCTTACTGAAAAAGTTTCCCTTCATTTGGATTGAATAAGACAACTTTAGCTCTTTTAACACCATAATAGCATCGATGTCAAAGAAGAAGCATAGATTTATACTTGATGACAAAATTCATTTGGGCATGCGGGTAGGGGCGGGTTTTAAACCTCCCCTACAGGCGGACTTTAGCCAGCAAGTTTCCATTTGCATGGACATCCTTTAAAGACGATATGTATAGCAATAGAAGAAAAAGGAATAAAAGGAGGCAAATCAGTGTTTTGTCTTTGCTGGGATGGCTTTGATCCCGGCCGTCAATCCTCGCTTTTGGGGTTTGATTCAAGGGAATTTGAGGAGATTTACTCTGGCATTGGGCTTCTTCTGAATTCCAGGATTTGCTTTTGGAGGAACGCGATGATGTGACCGCGGGAGGCTATTGCGCATGACCGTAATCTTTGCCCCAATCCTGCCTCGATGGACCGCGGTATCCGAAGTGATGGTCAGGAGCAAAGACTCAAGCTCTCCTTCAGCGATGGAGAAAAGATTGATGTAATTCATTTCGGAAAGGGAATATTCCACATTCCAGGCGATGGAGAGAAGGGACTTGAAATCGGTGGGGATTTCGAGCTTCTGGAGCTTACGGTGGTGCCTTTCCACAAAATTCTTCAGGTGGGTAACCGCCGATTCATTGAAGGACCCGTTGGGAACGCAGAAGAATTTTCGATCCAGGAGCATCTGGACCATTTTCTGAACTAAATGGGCATGCTTCTGTTCATCCTCCTCCAGGGCGATCCAGAAATCCTTCTCCGTAGCCCGGAGTTCGGAAAAAAAGCGGTACAACCCGGCAATGGCCAGCTCCAGGCTGGAAATGGCCTTCAGGGTTTCCAGAGTTTTGCTAAGGTTCTCTGACTCCATCTTTCCTTTCCTTGCCCAGGATCAAAAAGCAAAACGGTGCATTTCCCTTTGCGGCATTCGGTTTAAGAATGTGGGGGGCTGTTGACTATCCTACTTATCGGTCCTCTCCGGCGAAAATGAAAGAGGTTTTTCCCCCCGAGGGCGAGAAAATTTTCTCCTCCCCCTGGGGTGAGGAATTTCAAGGAGGAAGAAGAAGATTAGGGGTAAAAATGAAGATCGAAGCTATCCAGGGGGAAAAATCAGGATATGAAGTCGGGGCTATGAAGAGGAATCGGGGTTTTCAAATGCCCCTTCCACCTCCCTCTTCTCTTTGTTGCTTCCCTTTGGTAATATGCATCGAGTCATTTCGACCGTGTGGAATTCGAAAACCAGGGGGTTGGACCTTCAGCCTTAAAAAAGGCATGGGGCAATTCAGGATACGGAAAAGGAGAGAACGATGAAGGTATTGGGAATTCTAGGGAGTCCGAGGATTGGGGGGAACAGCGATATTCTTCTGGATCAGGCCCTGGCGGGAGCCAGAGATGCCGGGGCAGAGGTGGAAAAGATCAATCTCGCCCAGAAAAAAGTTTCCGGGTGCCTGGACTGTACGAAGTGCAACGAAGCCGGCGTCTGCGCGATCAAAGATGGTATGCAGGACCTCTATCCGAAAATCCTCGAGGCAGATGCCATCCTTCACAGCGTGCCGGTGTATTTCTGGGCCATGACTGCCCAGATGAAGGCCTACCTGGACCGCTGGTGCGCCTTCTTCGATGCGGAATGGAAATGGCACAAGCATTATTATCCCAAGATGAAAGGGAAAAAAATCGGCCTCATCACGGTCTGCGGGGACAGCAATGTGCATACCGCCGACCCGATCGTCCATAGCTTCAAGACCACGGTTGATTTCACCAAGCTCAGGTGGGTGGGAACGGTGATGGCATCGGCCGCAGCGAAGGGGGAAATCGTGAGGAATGAGGGAGCAAAAAAAGAGGCCTATGAACTGGGAAAGAGGGCGGCCGGAAAATAAATGATTGGGACGCGGATTTACGCAGATTTTCAGGATACGATCAAAACAAAAGTGTTTTGCGGCGTTTATCAGCGCAAATCTGGGTCCCTTAAAGAGAATTTTATGATTTCCTGACCCGGTTAAACCGGAACCAACCAGCTAGTTGCAGGGGCGGCCCTATGTGGCCGCCCGCAAGACGGGCAACCCCGCAGGGTTGCCCCCACAATTTTATACCATTTTTAGATCAACTGGGCTTGGAAGCGCCTAGGGAATAAAAAACAGAGTGACCCGGAACGAGCGGCGGGACCATTTTGGATAAAATTCCTGCGGGGCATTCTCCAGCTTCGCTCCCAGCCCTTTATCCCGGTTTCAAGCCAATCGAGTGACGTCCTCGGCTACCTTCGGGTAATGATCCATCAGCGCCAAATCGTGGCCCGGAAAGAGCAACTCGGGGGAAGAGGCTTTGGCTTTGGCCTTGTCAAAACTCTTCATCCAGGTGACCATGTCGGTAATGATGGCGCTGGGGATGTCCGTGCGGTAGGAAGAAAAGGTATGGGCCAGGTCCGAGCCGACGATGGCGGTTCCCTTGGCTGTGTTTACAGCCACCGCTTGGAGGCCGACGGTATGGCCGGGAACCAGAAGGAGCTCGACCCCCGGTAATATTTTCCTATCCCCCCGGATGAGGCGCAGCCTCTTTTTACCCTCCTGCCGGGCCAGGTATCGGTTGGCCACAGCGTCCGTGACAAAGAGGAAAGGGGCCCTTTGGGCGATGGGGCTTTTCACCCAGAAGTTGAACTCCTTTTCCTGAATGTAAATATCGGCCCTGGGGAAAAGCTGAATTCCGCTGACATGGTCAAAGTGGACATGGGTCACGATCAGGTGCTTTACCCTGGCCGCATCGATGTCCATTCTCTTGAGGGCGTCCGCGGGGCTCACATAATCGGCCAGATTGCGCTGTTTGGCCAGCTGGGGGTCCACACCGCAATCGACGATGATCGTTTCCCCACCGCCGCGGATGACGAAAATGTAGTAATTGATCTGGGTCGTCTTATCCATGTCCTGAAACCAGTTGACCATGCAGGCCGGACGAGTGTAGGGACCGCCGTACTTCACCGCGTAGATTTCATAGATTAGATTGGGCATACCTTTCCCCCTTTCAAAAAAATAAAATGCGCCTAGCGCAGAGGGCATAGCGCATCGCTCAAAAAAATAGTTTTCCCACTCTATGCCCTTTGCTCTATGCTCTATGCGTCTTCTTATATCGTCTGTCCTCCGTCCACCCGGATGATCTCTCCGGTGACAAAGGACCCGGCTTCCGAGGCCAGGAAGAGGGCGATGCCCGCCACCTCTTCGGGCTCTCCGAATCGCTTGAGCTCAATCTCCCGGATGCGCTGGGCTTTTCTTTCGGGGTCGGTCCAGTTCACCCGGCTGAAGTCGGTTTTAATCGAACCCGGGGCAATGGCGTTCACCAGGATATTGTGGGGGGCAAGCTCCCGGGCCATCACCTGGGTCATCATGTTCATGGCTGCTTTGCTGATGCAGTAGGCCCCGGTGCCGTCGGCCCGCGCCCGGAGTCCGCTGACGGAGCTCATGTTGATGATTTTGCCCCCGCCTCCCTGCCTGATCATTTCCCGGGCGACGACCTTGCTCAAGAGAAAGGCCCCTTTCAGGTTGACCTCCAGAACTTTTTCGAAGGAATCCTCTTCAAGATCGATCATGGAACTTAAGACCGGGTTGGCCCCGGCGTTGTTCACCAGAATGTCGATTCTGCCGAAGGTTTGGAGGGTCTTCCGGACCAGTTCCTGCACGTCCTCCTTCTTCCCAACATGAGCGGGAACAGAAATGGCCTTCTTACCCATGGCTTTGACTTCTTCAGCCACCTTTTCCAATTCCGGAGGGCGTTTGTTTCGACTGGATATGACCAGGTCCGCCCCTGCTTCGGCAAAAGCCAGGGCAATCGCCCTTCCAATCCCACGGCTTCCCCCGGTTACGATGGCTACCTTTCCCTTTAGCGAAAACAGGCCTTCAAACATGCTGAGCCGCGCCTCCTTGCAAAGTATTGATGAAGACTATTTTTATCAGAATTTCAAATTAAGGCAACCCCTAAAATTTAGGGCATTTTGGTTCCGCCTCTGCCAGGTTGCGCCTTCTTCACTCTCTGCTGGTGCTTTTGAACTCCGCAATCCGCATTCGCCATTCCGCATTCCCTGTGCCCCCGCTTTTAATAAGTGCCCACCTTCATTTTTAGGAGTTCTTTTTTTTTACTCCAAACCACGCTTGTGGCCCGGATGTCCCGCCTGCGGCGGGATTGCACGGAAAAAGCATCGGCGGGGAAAGAATTGCGCCCGGAGGCCCTGCTCGGCTTCCGCAGAATGGGGCGGGTGGCTTGGGCGTCCGGCCGGGCGCCCCTACATCGGAATATCCCTGTTCTCAGAGAAAGAACGGCCTGCCCGCCCGGTCCAAGAAATAAGGTGTGCCTCATGATATTTCCGTGCAATGCCCTTGCTTCCGGGTCGGCATGGCTTGAAATTCAACCTCGCTTACGCCTACTTGGAGAAAAGAGAAGGTGGGTGGTGTCCCCCATCCTTGACAAGAGGGTTGATTATTGCTATTTTTAAAACAAATTTATTCATTAAGAGTGTTGAGAGGTTATCCGTGTACGAGGACTTTACGGAGCGTGACCGGAAGGTCCTTCAGGCGATCATTCGGGATTACATCCAGACGGCGCAGCCGGTAGGGTCGCGGGTCATCTCCAAAAAATACAAAATGGGACTCAGTCCGGCCACGATTCGAAATGTCATGGCCGACCTGGAAGAAATGGGCTTTTTGCTGCAGCCTCATACCTCGGCGGGGAGGGTTCCCACAGACCGAGCCTATCGTTTCTATGTAGACACCATCCTGAACATGCGAAGGCTGACCCCCGAGGAAAGGGCACAAATCGAAACCAGCCTGCTTCCGGAAGAGAGCCAGGATGTCAATGAAATCATGAAACGGGCTTCCCATTTGCTCTCCCTTCTCTCCAGCCAGACGGGCGTCGTCCTGGCTCCCCGTTTCGGGAGCAAGATCTTCAAGCATATTGAATTCATCACCATGAGGGAGAAACGGGTCCTGGTGATTATTGTGTCTCAGACCGGAGAGGTGCAAAACAAGATCATCGAGGCCGATGAGGAAATCAACCAGGATGAGTTGGACCGGTACAGCAAATACCTTTCAGAGATCATGGGGGGACTCAGCCTGGCGGAAGCCAAACATCGGATTATGGAGGAGTTGAAAAAGGAGAAGGTTTTATTCGATAAACTCATGTTCCGGGCCCTTCAGCTCAGTCAGAAGGCCCTCGAAAATGAGGGGGAAGGGAACTTGTTTATCGAAGGCCAGACGAACATCATGCAGTCCCCCGAATTTGCCGACATGGAGAAAATTCGGAGCCTTCTCCAGACCTTTGAAGAGAAGACCAAGATCGTCAGGCTCCTGGATAAGGCTCTTTCCGTCCAGGGGATTCAGATATTCATCGGTGCGGAAAACGAATTGAATGAAATGGTGAATTGCAGCGTCGTGGCAGCCCCTTATTCCCGGGAAAATTACACCCTGGGAACCCTGGGAGTCATCGGGCCTACCCGGATGGACTATTCCAGCATCATTCCCATCGTCGATTACACCGCCCGTATCCTCGGGAGAATCCTGGAAAATATCGATTGATTCCTTCAGGATCGGGAGCTGCCAGACCTTTATTTTTTTGGGAAGGGGAGAATTGCCTTGGAAAAAAAGAGCCATAGTAAAAAAAAGAACCCTGGAGAAGATTTGGTGGAAGTGAAAATCGAGAGAAAAAAAGAGGAAAAAGCCGTCCAAGAGCCGGAAATTCCCCCGGAGAAAAAAGAAGAATTTTCCCCGGAAAAACTTCAAGCCCAATTGGAAGAAAAAACCCGGGAAGCCTCGGAATATTTTGATAAATGGCTTCGCTTGAGGGCCGAGTTTGAAAATTTCAAGAAGAGAATGCAGAAGGAAAAAGACGACCTGGTGAAATTCGGCAACGAGAACCTTCTAAAAGCCCTCCTTCCCGTCCTGGACAATTTGACCCGGGCCATCGATCACGGGAGGAATGCCCAGGATAAATCCCCGCTCCTGGAAGGAGTGGAGATGATCTGCAAAGAGTTTCTTAACATCCTGGATCGGTTCGGGGTCAAAACGGTGCCAGCCGTGGGGGAGGCTTTCGACCCAGAAAAGCACGAGGCCCTATCCCAGGAAGAAAGCGACCAGGAACCCAACCAGGTCATTGCCGCCGTGCAAAACGGGTATTTCTACCATGACCGGCTCCTCCGTCCGGCAAGGGTGATCGTCTCCAAGGGAAGGCCGGAGCCCGGGAAAGAAACCCCGGAATGATCGAGCGGGATTATTACGATCTCCTGGGGGTCGATTCCTCCGCCAGTCTTGAGGAGATCAAGAGAGCTTACCGTCAGCTAGCCCATCGATACCATCCGGATAAGAATCCCAACAACCCCTCCGCGGTTGAGCAATTTCGACTGATCACCGAGGCCTATGAGGTCCTGCAAGATGTGGGAAAGCGGTCGGCCTACGACCGCCGGGGACCTTTCCCGGGCAGGAGAGGTTTCGAAGGGTTTCGGCCGCCCCCGGGCTCTTCTGGGCGAAAAGATGTTTTCGAAGGAATTTTCGATGAAATTCTGGAGGATTTCTTCGGGGCAGAGAGCCCAAAGGCAAAGAAGAAGAAGGGGGCGGACCTTCGCTACAGCCTGTGCATTACCTTGGAGGAGGCAGCTTTCGGGGCCCAGAAAAGCATCCGGTTCAATAAAAAATCAGTCTGCCCGCAGTGCGGCGGGAATCGTTGTGCTCCGGGGACGGAACCCCAGCTTTGTTCCCGCTGCGGAGGGGCAGGCACCCTTCAGAGCCATCGGGGGTTCTTTATCGTGGAAACGGCCTGTTCACGCTGTAAGGGAGAAGGAGAATACATCCCCATGCCGTGTCCCCTGTGCGGCGGAAGCGGTCATGTAAAGACTCCCCAAGCCCTCACCATCCAGACTCCCCCCGGTGCAGAGAAGGGCACCCGCCTGAGGGTGACCGGGGAGGGGGAGATGGGCCAGAACGGCGGCCCGCCCGGCGACCTCTTCATCGTCCTTACGGTCCTCCAGCATCCCGTCTTTGTCCGGATGGGGAACGATCTCCAGTGCGAAATTTCCGTTCCCCTGATCCAGGCCTTCCGGGGCGCGGAAATCCAAGTTCCCGTCCTGGGCGGAACCGTCCGGATGAAGATGCCACCCAAGACTCCTTCCGGCAAAGTTTTTAGCCTCAAAGGATTCGGGATGCCGGTCTTCCAAGAAAAGGGTAAAGGGAACCTGAGAGTCAAGATCCGTGTGGAGATTCCAGTCCGTCCCGGGAAACAGGAACGGGAGATGATGGAAGAATTGGCCCGTCATAGCAAGATGGAAAAAACCGCTCCGGGAAAAGCCCCCTTTACCCGGTGAGAAGGAAAACCCTCGTTTCCCAAGGGCTCTCTTTCGGCTTTACTCCTGTTTTTTTTCGGAGGGAGGCTCGGCTGGGTCCTCCTCTTTTTTTTCTCTCCTGCCGAAAATTTTGGCCATCCAGATAGACCCTTCATACATGGCGATGAGTGGACCCGCCAGAAGCAGCTGGGAGACCAGGTCCGGCGGAGTCAAGAGAGCCGCGATGACAAAGATGATCAGGATGGCGTATTTCCGGTTCTGGGAAAGAAATGAGCCGGAAATCACCCCCATTCGGGAGAGAAAAAGAACCAGGGGGGGCCACTGGAAGAGGAGGCCAAAAGCCAGCAGCAGCTTGATGGTGAAGGTTAGATACTCCCGAATGGAAGGAAGAGGACGGATGCTGTCGGTGGCAAAGCTGAGAAAGAAACGGAAAATCGTGGGGAAGACGACAAAATAGCAGAATACCGCCCCCAGGAGGAAGAAAACGGAGGAGAAAAAAAGGTACGGAAGGACATATTTTTTCTCCCTTTGGTAGAGCCCGGGCGCCACAAAAGCCCAGAGTTGGTAGAGAAGAAAGGGTGAAGAGAAAAAAATACCTGCCAGGATGGCGGCCTTGAAATAGGTGAAAAAAGCTTCGGGAACGGCGGTGAAAACCAGGGAACTGCCCGGGGGAAGGGTCTTCACCAGGGGACGCATCAGAATTTCGACGATTTCCTTTATGTAGGCATAGCAGAGGGCAAAAGCGATCCCGATGCCGGTGAAGGAATAGATAAGCCTTTTCCTTAGCTCTTCGAGGTGCGCGGAGAGCGGCAGTTTCTTATCCGATATGCCGTTTGGGTTCTTGGGGGGCGACAGGTTGGTTTTCTTCCTTCTGCGCGGGAGTCATCGGAGGCGAGGTTTCTGAGGGCTGAAGGTCTTCTGATATTTGCACCACCTCGTGTTTCCCTCTTTCCACCTCTTCAAGGAATGCCTCCCGGGGCGGAAGCGGGTCCGCCGGCGGAGTCTCCGGCTCGCCGGGAATGGAATACGGGGAATCGGCCTGCGGGGGAACCTCGGGCTTGTTGGGCTCCTCGTTCAAATCAACCCTCAGGTCGCTATCTATGCTGGACTTGAGATCATCGCTGGCTTTCTTGAATTCAGCCAGGCCTTTGCCCAACGATTTGGCCAAATCGGGAAGCTTGCGGGGACCGAAAACGATCAAGGCAACGATGAGAATAATGACCAGCTCTGGAAGGCCGATACCAAACATCTCGAACTCACTTTCATTTTTAGAATAGAGAGTTTTCGGGGGGGTGTCAATAAGAAAAAACAGAAGGTAAGAACCACTTGACAGACCAGGGAAAACTGATTTAATGGGTATTTAAAACGGAAGGGAAAGATGCTTATGGGAACCGATGTTCTATTGCGTACGGAATTTAAGGAAATCCATGTTCTTCAGCGGGGAAAGGTTCGGGACATTTATGATTTGGGTACTCATCTCTTGTTTGTGGCCACCGACCGGATCTCCGCTTTCGATGTAGTCCTTCCCGATGGCATTCCCCACAAAGGGCGGGTTCTCAACCAGATATCAGCCTATTGGTTCAAAACCTTGGAGGGCATCGTTCCTCATCACATGGTTTCCACCCGGCTCGAAGGATTTCCCCAAATTTCCAAGATCTTGGCCGATGTCCTGCACGGCCGGGCCATGGTGGTGGAAAAGGCCAGGTCCCTTCCCGTAGAATGCATCGTGCGGGGGTACTTATCCGGCTCCGGGTGGAATGAGTATCAAGACAAAGGCTCCGTGAGCGGGATCCCCCTGCCGGCCGGAATACGGGAGTCGGAAAAGCTGCAGACCCCTCTTTTTACTCCTTCCACCAAGGCGGAAGTGGGAGTCCACGACGAAAACATCGACTTTCCCACGATGGTGGGAAAATTGGGCAAGAAATTGGCGGAAGAGGTTCGCGCCGCAAGCCTGCAGCTCTACCAGAAGGCCGCGGCCATGGCGGAAAAGAAAGGCATCATCATCGCCGATACCAAATTTGAATTCGGCACGGATGAATCGGGGAAGTTGATCTTGATCGACGAGGCGTTGACCCCCGATTCCTCCCGGTTCTGGCCCATGGATGGATATTCCCCGGGGGGGGCGCAAAAGAGCTTCGATAAACAATTCGTCCGGGATTATTTACTTTCCATCCGCTGGGACAAGAAACCCCCCGCGCCGAATCTGCCCCCTGAAGTCATTCAGAGGACTTCGGAAAAATATATCGAGGCTTTTGAACGGTTGACGGGAAAGAAATTGGAAACCTGATCCACCCCAAAAGATAAATTCCAATGTCCTAAACAAGATACCCTCCTTGAGGGATTGGAGTTCGGGTTTTCGCTCATCGGGTATTATTGGGGATTTGGATTTTGCGATTTGGTGCTTCATTTCAATAACCTGGCAGATGGGAGCGGAAAGAAATGTTCAAGACCGGGATCGTAAAAGATGGCCGTTATATGGAACATGTAGCCGACGGCTACCATCCGGAGTCTCACCAACGGCTGGAAGTGCTCTACCAGATGCTGAATGAGCCGTCCATGAAGGGGAATTATGCGGAGATCCCGCCCCGCATGGCCACCCAGGAGGAGCTTGAGCTGATCCACATGCCCCCGTACATCCGCCTGGTGGCCTCCACCGCCGGCCGTTCCATGACCATGCTGGACCCGGACACCTATGCCTGTTCCAAATCCTATGAAGCCGCCGGGCTGGCTGTCGGGGGAACGCTGGTTGCGGTGGACAAGATTTTAAGCGGGGAGGTCCAGAATGCCTTCGCCCTCATCCGGCCGCCCGGGCATCATGCGGAAACGAACCGGGCCATGGGATTTTGCCTCTTCAACAACGTGGCCGTCGCCGCCAGTTATGCCATATCTCACCACAAGCTCAAGAAAACGCTGGTCATCGATTGGGACCTCCACCACGGAAACGGGACCCAGCATTCTTTCTACGAACGGCCCGATGTCCTTTATTTTTCCACTCATCAGTATCCCTATTATCCGGGGACCGGGTTTTTCAGCGAGACCGGAAGCGGCCCCGGAAAGGGGTTCACGGTCAATGTCCCCCTGAGCGCTGGCCCCGGAGACGCGGAGTTCTCCTTGATCTTTGAAGAAATCCTGGAACCCATCGCTCTGCAGTTCAAACCGGACATGGTTTTCGTTTCCGCTGGGTTTGACATTTATTACCGAGACCCCTTGGGCGGGATGCAGGTCACTCCTCGGGGATTTGCCAACCTGGCCAAGATCGTCCTGGAGTTTGCCCAGGAAACCTGCAAAGGAAGAGTCCTTTTCGTCCTCGAGGGAGGCTATCACCTGGAGGGACTGCGGGATTCGGCGCGGGAAGTACTGAAGACCATGCGCGGGGAAGTCCTCGGGGAAGGCCGGGACAGAGAAATAGGAAAACAAGCGGATCATCGACTGATCGATCCAGTCATAAAAAAAATAAAAGAAGCCCAACGGCCCTATTGGAAAATCGGTTGAAAAAAGAAAGACGTGAAATTCAATACCCTGGGAATGAAAGAAAGCAAGCTTGCGGAAGCCGGCAAGATAAATTAGTTGGAATCGCGGGACCGGGATTCAGGAATTGTGGCAGGTTGGAATGGGTCGCCCGGATTTCTCTCAGGTTGATACCCTCAAAAAAAGGAAATAACCGATGGCCGAGGTGGAGATTCAGTTTTTGGGGTCGGGAGATGCAATGGGAAGCGGCGGGCGTTTCCAGGCCTGCATCCTCGTCCGCTCCGGAGAAGGGAGCTTTCTCATCGATTGCGGCGCCTCTTCCCTGGTCGCCATGAAGCGGTTTGGCGTGGATCCTTCCTCCATCGACCGGATCGTGATCTCCCATCTCCACGGGGACCATTTCGGAGGAATTCCCTTTCTGATCCTGGACGGCCAATTCGCACGCCGGACTCTGCCCCTGATCATCGCCGGCCCAGAGGGAGTGGAAGACCGGGTGAAGACGGCAATGGAGGTTTTTTTCCCCGGCTCCTCTCGAGTGGAACGAAAGTTTCCGGTCTCCTTCATCGAGCTCCACCATGGAAAGGAGAGCGGCCTCGGCTCTCTCTCCATTGTCGCCTATGAGGGCGTTCACCCGAGCGGTTCCCCCTCTCTCTCCCTGCGCATGGAAGTAGCCGGCAGAGTGATTGCCTATTCCGGAGACACGGAATGGACCGAAACCCTGATCGAAGCGGCCCGCAATGCCCATCTATTCATCTCTGAAGCCTATTCATTTGAAAAGAAGATAAAATATCATCTGGATTACCGAACGATCCTGGAGCAGGTCTCCCGCCTCGGGTGCAGAAAGATCATCCTCACCCATATGAGCCAGAACATGCTCTCCCGGCTGGGGGAGGTGAAGGTCGATTGGGCTGAAGACGGAAAGAAGATCCCCCTATAGGGATATTCGAGAGCCCGCTCAGCCTTTCCTTTACTCCCAAATCCGGGGGAGAAGGGAAAAAATGCCGCTTTTCCGATTTCTCTCCGTCAAAAATCCTGCAAAATCATACAATACAGAAAAAGTCCTTTCTCTCCCGTTTTAAAAAAAAATAATGATTCCAAAAAGGTGGTATCTGAGAGGGTTATAAATCATTGGCATTGGATTTGCATAAATATTCCAAACATGAAAGGGAAGGAAGTATTTATAGAAGTCGTTAATTAACCCGAATGATATTCAAAGCTGAGAGCCTGTCGTAATGGTCTTTGATTGAGGGAAAATCCCCATGGGGGAAAGCGAAACCCGAAGGAAAGAACCACGATGGAAAAAGCTTTAGGGCAGATATTGCTCGAGAAAAATATAATCACCCAGGCTCAATTGGACCTGGCCCTGAAAAAGCAGAATCAGCAGAAGGGGAAGTATTTGGGGCAGATTCTGATTGAGATGGGAGTGGTTTCTCAAGAAAAGATCAACAAGGTTCTGGACCAATTCAGCAAAAGAAAACGAATCGGAGAAACCCTCATCGACCTGGGGATCATCAATCCCGAGCAATTGGAAACTGCACTGCGGAGGCAAAAGGAACTCCAGGATCAGGGGGTTCGAAAACCCCTGGGAACGGTTGTCCTGGAGCTGGGGTTTACGAATTACGACAATTACCTGCTGGCTCTCTCCAAGCACTTCAACATGCCCATCGTTCACCTGGAGACCTTTTATCCTACCCCCGCCCTTCAAAAGACCGTGGGAGAAAAGTATGCCATGAAGAACAGGATCGTGGTTTTGGAAAACACGCCCTCCCGGGTCAAACTGGCGCTGGCTGAGCCAACCCATCGCCTCCTGGAAGAAGTCCAAAAGGCCGTTCCCATGGGCAAAACCGTGGAGTTCTACCTGGCCAACCCGCATGAGGTAGATTCCTGCCTGCGGAAAAAATTCGATCCTTTCGCCGTAACCCGGTACCGGTAAAGACGGTAAGCCGCTTTTTCGGATTCTCTCCGGTCCGCGGCAATCCATCCTTTCTCCTCATGCTATAATCAAAAAAATGGATTCAACCATTTATCTTCCCCATGAAGATCGGCCGGGGTGAGGGATGAGTATACTCCTGGTCCATACTCCCGTCAGCAAGCCCTGTGAGCCACCCCCGGGAATTGCCAGGCTATGCGGCGCCCTTCGAGCCCATGGGATTGGGGCCGAGATCCTGGACATGAACCTCGGGGGGCTTCTGGCTCTGATGGAAAGGGTGGGGGGCGCATCCGACACATGGACCCGCCGTGCAGTCCGAAACCGACCTGCCCATCTGGATTTATTAAGAAATCCGGCGGGGTATTCTGATTTCTCCAGCTACAAGCGAGCCGTTCTGGATTTAAACCGTCTTCTCCAGGTTTTCGGCACCTCCCGGGGTCTGAACCTGACCCTGGCCAATTACCAGAGCAAGGCCCATTCTCCCCTCAGGTCGTTGGACTTGATCCGGGCGGCGGAAAATCCTGAAGAGTCCCCTTTCCATTCCTTTTTCGAAGAGGTCCTCCCTTCTGTCCTGGAGCACAGAACTCCACGGATGGTCGGGTTTTCCCTGAACTACCTGAGCCAGGCAGTCTGTACCTTCGCCATGATCGGGTTCCTGAGGGAAAGATTTCCAGGACTACCCATCGTGCTGGGAGGAGGACTGGTCACATCTTGGGTCCGCAGGCCTGGATGGAGGAATCCCTTTGGAGGGTTGGCGGACTCATTGGTCGCCGGGCCCGGGGAAATGCATTTATTATCTTGTTTGGCAAAGGATTCTTCTGCCTTGAAAACCCATGGGCTGCCCGATTTTGATGCATTTCCCCTCACCGATTACCTTTCCCCAGGTCTTATTCTTCCCTACTCTGCATCCAGCGGATGCTACTGGAACCGATGCCTTTTCTGCCCGGAAAGAGCGGAGGGAAATCCATACCGGCCCTTGGGTGCGGAACAAGTCCTCCGGGATTTGAAGGTCCTGTCCGATAGATATCGGCCGGTCCTCATTCATTTCTTGGATAATGCTCTTTCCCCGGGGCTGCTGATGCGGCTGGCGCGGGATTGGCGCGGTGTTCCCTGGTACGGGTTTGCCCGCATTACCGATCACCTGGCGGACCTTGATTTTTGCCTGGCGTTAAAAGAATCAGGCTGTGTCATGCTCCAGTTGGGGCTGGAGTCGGGAGACCCGGGGGTCCTCGAAAGGTTGCAGAAAGGAATTGACCTGAGGGGCGCTTCGCTGGCGCTGAAGAATCTGAAGGAGGCGGGGATCGCGGCCTATGTTTATGTCCTCTTCGGAACTCCGGCCGAGGGGGAATCCGAGGCCCGGAAGACGCTCGAATTCGTGGCCCGCCATAACCAAGAAATCGGGTTCCTGAATCTTGCTATTTTCAACCTTCCGGCTTATGGAGAAGAAGCGCAAAATCTGGAGACACGGGAGTTCTACGAAGGGGACCTTTCGCTTTATTCGAGCTTCGACCATCCCCAGGGATGGAACCGGGACGCGGTGCGATCGTTTCTGGATAAGGAATTCAAGAGAAACCCGGCCATTGCCCCCATCGTCAGGCGAGACCCGCCGATCTTTTCTTCCAGCCATGCCGCTTTTTTCGTTGAACCCATTCGATCCACCGGCTTCTAAAAAACTTCTAAAAGTAGCTTGTGGCTCCCTTCTATCTCTGGTATATTTTCCCCTCCGCCCCGAGGGGTCATGAAGGCTACGCAGTGACCCTTCGGCATCGGTGTTTCCCAAACGGGAAAAGGGAAAGAAAACGCCCCGGAAGGAAGGACGCGGAATAGGGGCGGTAAACAAAAAAGAAAAGAGAAAGGAGAAAACTATGGCCCAAAGACATCCCTTGAAGATCACGGTGATCAAGAAACTGAGTTCGAAGGAGGTCTACGGACATTCCCTGCCGGAAGTTTCCGAGACCATGGCCGCCTATTGCGACCGCCTGGAGGCCGGACAGGAATTCCGGGTTGACGAATCCGGGGCCATGCCGGCAGGCTTCTGCACCTGGGCCTGGCATGACATCTATCCCGTGGTGACTACTCTCCGCTTCGGGGGGGACTTTCCCTGGATGAAAAAAGAGGGAATGGCGATTTCCTGCTGCAGCGACGGGGCCCGGCCGGTGTTTTTCAGGATTGAACGAGTGGGTTAAAATCAGTTCGGAGAAATTTAGTTCGGAGTTCGGAGAAAAAGCGTTATAAGGTGAGAATTGGCGGGGAAGTTGGTCTTGCTCCGAACTAAATTACTCCGAACCGCATTACTTTCTTTTTCGAGCCGCAGGGGATGGGTTTTTCTTTTTCAGCAACATGAATATGGCCAAAATGGCTGCGGGAATTCCGATGGCCTGAGCGGTGGAGAGAGCATTGGGAATGACCCATCCCCGGGGGTCGTCCCGGTAGAATTCCACGATGAACCGCATGACCGAATAAAGAAGAAGATAAACCCAGAAAAGCTTTCCCTGGAATGGCTCTTTTTTCCGTAGAGCCATCACAACCAGGAAGATCACCAAATTAGCCGCGGATTCGTACACCTGGGTCGGATGGAGGGCGATGCCCCGGGGGGCTAGAGATTCAGGATCGGTGAAAGTGACGGACCACGGAGCCCCCGTGGGTAGCCCGTAGCATCAGCCGGCCGAAAAACACCCCAGCCTCCCGACGGCCTGGCCCAGGGGGATGGCAGGGGCGACAATGTCCGCCAGCTGGCGGAAATTCAAGTGATGTTTCCGTACGTACCAGAGGCCCGTCAGGAAGGCGAAGATCAACCCTCCGTAAAAAACCAACCCCCCCCGCCAGAAACGGACGATATCCACCGGGTTGTCCCGAAACTCCTCCCAGCTGGTGATCACGTAAAAAACCCGGGAGCCGATCAGCGCCGCCAGAAGGACATAGAAGTTCAGGTCCATCATCACCTGGGGGTCGAGTCCGACACGCCGGGCTTCCCGCAGCGTCAGCATTACCGCCAGAAAGAACCCCACAGCCAGGAGGAGGCCGTAGGTGTGGAGGGTGAATTCGCCGATTTTTAGAAGAATGGGATACATAAAAAAAGTTCGGAGTTCGAAGCCGTCGATCAGAAAAGCGATTCTGCGGCTAGCCCGCCCCTACCGAATTCAACGATTCATCCTTGTCTCAAAAGGTTAAAGAACCTTTGCGCAACATCTGGATGAACAGCAGGACCACGCCGATGGAAATGGCCGAGTCGGCCACGTTGAAGGCTGGCCAGTGAATATCATACCAGTGCAGGTCGATAAAGTCTATCACCTCTCCCAGGCGCAGGCGGTCGATAAGATTCCCGATGGCGCCCCCCAAGATCAGGGAAAGGGTGACAAGCAGCGCTTTTTGCCGGGGCCGGAGACCCCGGATCAGGTAAACGATGCATCCGATGGCCACCGAGGAAATCAGCCCGAAGAAAACGATTCGCAGGCCGGACCGGGCGCCGGCCAGGAAACCGAAGGCGGCGCCGGTGTTGCGCAAATACGTGAGGCTGACGAAATCCGGTATGATCTCGATGGACTGGTGGAGATCCATGGCGCTGTCCACCAGTATCTTGGTGGCCTGGTCCAGAACCAGGATTCCGCCGCTGATGAGAGTCATCAGAGAATATTTGGAGCTCACGCCTTTCCTTCCGCTTGAATGGCGGCGAGAGCGGCCTCGCAGCGGGGACAGACCGCAGAGGAACCGTCTCCCTCTCCCACCTTGGGATCGAACATCCAGCAGCGCGGGCATTTCTGTCCGCCGGCCCGGGATACCAGAATGTTCAGGCCTTCCATTTCCTTGCTTGGCTGAGCCCCCGCGGCTGCGGCCGGGGACAACAGGACCTCGGAAACGATAAATAATTCTTTCAGGATCGATTCGTTTTCCCGCAGGAAGGAGAAAATCTTCTCCGGGGCGCTCAGGGTAACCGAGGCTTCCAGGGAGTTTCCGATCCGCTTGTCCTGGCGGGCGGATTCCAGGACGCGGGAGACCTCGGCCCGCACCTTGAGGAGAAGCTCGAAGCGCTCCTCCAGCGTCGGGTCGAGATACTGGGATTCCACTTCCGGGAAAAGGGTGAAGTGTACGCTTTCCGCCCTTTCCTTCGCTCCCGGGATGCGCTCCCAAACCTCCTCGGCGGTGAAGGAGAGGATGACCGACATGAGACGGACCAGGGCGTTCAGGGTCTTATGGAGGGCGGTCTGGGCGGCCCGGCGTTGGGAAGAGCGGGCCGGTGCGGTGTACAGGCGGTCTTTCAGGATATCCAGATACAGGGAGCTCAAGTCCACGGAGCAGAAGTTATGGATTCCGTGAAAGACCACGTGAAATTCGAAATTCTCATACGCTTCCCGCAGCCGGGAAGTCAGTTTCTGCAGGCGCAACAGGATCCACCGGTCCAGGTCCTGGAGCTGGGAATCGGGAACAGAGTCCTTCTTGGGGTCGAAATCGTGCAGGTTTCCCAGGAGAAACCGGCAGGTGTTGCGGATCCTCCGGTATGCATCGGAGAGGCGGGAGAGGATTTCTTCTGAAATCCGGATATCGTCCCGGTAGTCCTCGGCCGCCACCCAGAGGCGGAGAATTTCGGCCCCGTATCGCTTGATCACCTCATCCGGGACGATCACGTTCCCCAGGGACTTAGACATCTTTCTCCCTTCTCCGTCCACCACGAATCCGTGGGTGAGGACCGAGTGGTAGGGGGCCTGGCCCCGGGTTCCGACCGATGCCAGAAGGGAGCTGTGGAACCATCCCCGGTGCTGGTCGCTTCCCTCGAGGTACATGTCGGCGGGGGATTTCAGGTTGGACCTTTTTTCGCAGACCGCGGCGTAGCTCACTCCGGAGTCGAACCACACATCCAGAATGTCGGTCTCCTTCTTAAACTCATCCCCCATGCACTTCGGGCAGCGGGTCCCCGGGGGAAGGAGTTCCTTCACCGAAAGCTCGAACCATGCGTCGGCCCCCCCTTTTTCGAATAATTTGGACACGTGTTCGACGAGAGGCTCTTCGGTCAAGACCTCCCCGCAGGAGGCGCAACTGAAGGCCACGATGGGGACCCCCCAGGCCCTCTGGCGGGAGATGCACCAGTCGGGGCGGTTCTGGATCATTCCGTAGATCCGGTCATGGCCCCAGTGGGGAATCCATTTCACCC
>Ga0102851_10000164_pt1 | contig 28949 bp, 46 predicted proteins | sample Mud3Dept3metaG_FD_79558 | JGI IMG/M metagenome (GOLD analysis project Ga0102851, IMG submission 79558) | Freshwater wetland microbial communities from Ohio, USA, analyzing the effect of biotic and abiotic controls - Mud 3 Core 4 Depth 3... | ecosystem: Environmental > Aquatic > Freshwater >... | reverse complement strand
TAACGTTCAAATTGAGGGGCAGGCCGCTTCTTGCCTGTCCCGCTCGAATGCAGGGTTAGGCCGGGAATTTTCACCTCTAATGCTAAAAATATGGGGGCAGGACATTAAGCGCGCAGAGAGTCTTGTCAATGGTGGAATATCATCTGGCGGAACTGATAGCGGATATGTGATCGAGCTTGACCCAGAAGATTTCTTAGATTTATGCGCAGGCAAATGGCATGAGTCCTAACGTAATATAGACACCCTAATAAAACCTGCAAATACACCATAATTACTTGCAACACATTGAAATATATACGAGACTTAAAGCTAAAAACTCAGAGTTTTGCGACATTTAAAGCGTTTTAGTCAACTACTCCGTCCGTCCGTCAGGTAAGCGGAATTGTCCCGGCGAAAGTCGGGGCTTTTTTATAGGATATACATGAGAGAGTACACATTGCCGCGCTGGAAGCGGTTTAACTGGCCCTTAGGGCGTTGGAGACACGTCAGGGCGCGTGTCTATATTTGGAGCGCATTGGCAGTTCTAATCGTGCTCCTATACTTCGGTGAGGCGTATTTCTGGGAGAAAGATGCGCGCAATCAGGCCGAGGCTGCGCACCGGGCATTGATTGCGGATATTAAGCGGTTTGACGTTATGGGCGCGCCCGGCACTACGATGACCGACTGGAAAGAGGGAACAGCGAAATGGAAAAAGTGAAGCGCAAGTACGTCTGGAAAGACAAGGAGTCATCGCAGACCCGAAAGGTGCGAAACTGTAAGCGATTGACCGAAAAAGCGCAGCTCGCAGGCCAGTCTACTTATCAAGGTAAGCCGTGCCCCCACGGCCACGACGGCATAAGGTACGCCTGCAACGGGTCATGCGTGCAGTGCAATCGCCAAAGCTACCGTGATTTCGCCAAGTCGCGCACGATTATGGCTGCTTAATTCATGCCGTTCAACACCCGGCAAGCCCTGACTACCTCGTCGGCTCGGAGGGCTTCGTCATCCAGTTGTCGTTTAGCTTCTGCCAAATCTCGTTCGCTTTGAGTTGGAAGCTCCCCTGCTCCGGTAGTTGTATCGCTGCTGGTTTGACTTGATCCTCCACATGAGCCTTGGGGCAGACGCAACCAAAGAGCGTGGTTATTAGCGCGCAGGCGCAGATTGTCTTGAGATTCAACATTTGATTTCTCCTGTAACTGCTTCAGTTTTTCATTGTCCGCTACATTTTTTGCAAGTTGGGTGGCGGTCTGTGCTGCGACCGCTTTATCCCATTTGTGCTGCGTGTGTTGTGAGCCTAAGTAGAACAGCGCAGCCCCGATAGCAACAAGCGCGCAGAACTGCCAGTTTTCAAGTATCCAAGTAAAGATACCTCTCAGAAATAACAGCGCGGCAGCTTTCATTTGTCTTCCAGCGCTGTGGTGGTCACAACCCTAAGCATAGCATTACCTACCGTCAATACAACTGTTAGGTAAGCGTATACGTTACCTGGCAAAAACGATTGCAGCAGCCCGAATACGGGTTCAAGTGCCGCGAGCCCCGCTACTACCGCGTTGAACCACATTGTCTTGCTTCGAACGATTCTGTCGAACCATATTTTAATCACGGTATAAAAGTTCTCCGTTTGCTCCCCGGTTCGCGGGTCGTTAAATGACACCATCTGGGTGTTGAGTCTGGATGCTCACGATACAGGCCGTAGGTAGCGAGTATTGCGTCCGTCAAGAAGTCATCGAGTGAGTTGTGCGGGTCGTAAATATCAATACCCTTGGCCTCTTTATGCGATGACAGCTTTCGCCCATTGGCCGCATCGGGTAATCTAAACCCACCGTCACCAGAGCCACCTTTGCTGCCCGATATGTAGCACTCCGTATCGCAGTCAACATCGCAGTGGTAAGCACCTTGCATGGCAGCGTAATCAAGCAGCAACGCCACCTTGTGCAACAAGTCAACCGCATTCACAGACTGCTCTGCGGTGTGTGGCTTCCCTTTGAAATATTGCTCAAGGGTAATCATTTTAGGCAATACGCCCTTTTATGTTTCTACTCAAAGGAGCCTGTTTGCTTGCAATCTTCCTAGAATCAAGAACACGCTTGTTTATTGCAACGCCGTTATTCACCTTGCGCTGTTGCTCTACTTTTGCATTTCTTATCTTTGCCATTTTCCACCTCCAGAATAATTTTTAGATTCAGCCCTGTCAATTCTACTCTCAATTGTAGATATTCTCTGAAATATCAACGCCTGATCTCGCTTTGCGTCATTTTGAGTATATTTGTCAACTGTTAATGCCGCTACTTGATACGATAATTCATCAATCTTGGCCGTCAATGTTGCCGCCCACCACACAGCTCCAACTGTCTGCAAAAAAAAAGCTAATATCACCGCGACGGGTATTTCTTTTCCGACGTGCCAGCGTTCTTTTCTCTGATCTTGCATCATTTTATTTTTCCCTTTCCGATTGTATAACCTGCGCAGCCTGCTAGGCTTGCATTGCAGCTAAATAAGCCGCTACTGCCGCCTGATACGCCGCGACCTTAATACCCCATCAGCGCAGCAAGCAGTTTATCCATCGCACGGCCTACTGGCCTCCATACTGACTCCGTATCGGTAGCCAACGCCCATAGCAGCACTGGAACAGATATGATCGCAGCTAGGCTGAACGGTAGCCACAGGATTAAGATTGCGGCGATCAGTTTCATACCTTTGGGAACCTTGATTTAATCTCAGACACGCACAGTAGGAACTTAACGATTCCGAGAATCATGGTGGCTAGTAGGTGCTTCATACAGGTGGCGTATTTGCTGCTTTGTAGGCAGCGATAACCGCAGGTGTCCAATTCGCATCAACCTCAGATTCCAGAGACGCAACGTGCGCTGGCAGTATCTCGGTTGACCCAAGCCTGACCAAACCTGCGCTGTTTGCAGCAATCGTTGCTGATACATCACACCCAGGAAGTAATCGCATCAGATGAACTCCGGTCGTTATAAGTTCATCATCTGCGCTTTTGCCAATAACAACTAGGAACTCACCTGTGTCGCTTAGTGATACTGCTTTAATGTGGCTCATTTTTATTTCCCCTTAAACCGTAAAGACTGAATTTACATATACGTTGGAAGTCGCCGCCCAAGTTGGCGAGTAAACATTACCGTTGGTAAACGTAAAACCGTTACCTAAGGATAGGACGGATCCATTTACCGCCGAATTCACGGACACATTCGCGGGTGAATACGGAGAACCCGCAAAGTAAGTGGAGTTGGCGGCGCTTTGCGTTGACGTAGTTGAGAATACTTTTAAATACAGGTAGACAAGATTACCAATTTTAGTACCCGTCCCTGTGTAGGTCGGCGTACCGACTACCGTTAAATTGGTTGGCGAAGGTGTCCATGTGAATTTTGTATAATCGTCAAGCGTGTTCGCGTCTGATGATGCGGATTGTACGGATGGGAATGTGATACCTGCTCCCGATGCAGCCGGTGTCGCCGCACCGACTCCTATCGTAGTAGCGGCCTTTAACGTGCTGCCCTGAAATGCTTGCGCTGCTGAACCGGCGAGTGCTGCCGCTCCTAATTCTGCAAGCGTAGCCTCGCCAAGTTTTGATATTTGGCAAGTCGTTAGCGTATCTAAAACGCCGATGTAGAAATTATTTGCTAGTATTTCACCGCCAGCCATTGCCGCACCATTAGATTGAGACGCAATAGCGGATAGACCTGATACCGCAATCGTTGTCGTCGATGTGTTAGCAGACGCGCCAGCCTTGAATATAAAAGACTGACCGATTGCATAAGCTGTGATTGACGGTGACGGCGTAATCGTTAGCGCATTGGCAGTACCACCGGCAGTTCCTGACCAGCGCGAAGTAGCATCGTTATTCGATACGCCTGATCCGATATTATCCACTGGCCATCCGGTGACTTGAACATCATCGGATTGCAGTACGTTGACTTTTATTTGCCCTGTTATCCACAGGTCACATTCTCCTTTTGCATCAAGGATTATCGGATTTGTATTAGGCGTAGTCGCCGCGCTGCTGGTGTATGTAGTTACCGGGGTGTTTCCAGTTCCAGCTTCGTAGGTGTATACCTTTCCCCCAGCATTCAATGTGCCGTCATTTCTGCGGAATTCGTGCCGAAGCATAGTCAAAATTGCCATTCTTATCCCCTTATCCTAAATTAACCCAAGCAGCTCCATCGGAACCTTGAAATTTTGCACCCGCCGCGCCATCGCTGACATAAATTATCCCGCCCTCGTTTAACGTAACGTCTGGCCTTGTTGCTACCGTGTAAGTCGGCGGGGTAAGTGGTGACTTTGTGTATCTGACGATGCTATCGAACCATTGCAGCCAAGATAGCGGGATAACGGCAGATTTACCATCTATTGCGTAATTATCGCGCGATGGGGGAGGCGATAACTTCATGCTACAATTACCGCCATGGTTGAATTTATGATTTTCAAGTTTATCGCTGTCGTTGTCATCGCGTTTTTTCTCGGGCTATTCGGTTATCTGGATTGAGCGGCTATCGGTAGGGCGCGGATAGCGGGGTTTTCGAGTAGTTTGGCAAGTTTATTTCCACCGCCTCCTTGCGATACTTTATAAGCAAGCTCCGATAATCCGCGTGGCTGAAAAGCATTCTTCACTAATGAATTTTGAACCGGACCAGATAAAATAGCACCTCTTGATGCAACTCGTGCCGCTGGCAAAGCCAGACTAACAGGGCTTATTCCATAGCCTAATCCGCCCGCCATAAAGTCTAATGCTGTAAATGGGTTCGCATCACCGCTCTTGGGTATGCGCGCCACATCTCCGAAGTTATTTGCAAACTTTCCAATCGTTGCAAGCTCACCCGTCATCGGTTTACCAGCTTGCACCCTTGATGCAAGTTTCATCGCGTCAACATGGCCGCCACCCTCTTTAACAGCATTTTCTACTGTATGCGCCTTAGCCATCAGTATGCGAGATTCCTTAAAGTTATCCAGCAATTTCTTTGCTTCTGCGGTCTTATTGTTTACAGTTGATATTGCATCTGCGGCCTCAGATAATGCTGTTGATGCAGTTTTTGATTTTGCAGTTATTCCGCCAAGTTGCTCAATCGCCATTTCGTGCGTTATCTTGCCTTGCGACAATTTCCCGATTATTGCTTTTGCCTGTTTAACTGATTCAAAATCAGCCCCCGACATTCTTTTACCGATCACATCGGATATTTCCTGATAGGCATTTTTCGCATTTGATTTAAATTCGAGATTACGCTGTATCACATCTTCCAAGGCGGTAGCAGCGCTCTTATTCGCAGCACCAAGCGCATTATTACCAGAGGCATAGGCAGCGCTTGCATCATTGCGAAGATTCTGAATTTTGCTTAATGCGTCTCCAGCATTAAACCTGTTTACACGCAATGAAGTCAGCAGATCATCGGTAGGCAAAGCCTTCCCTGTCGGGAATGATTTTTCAGCGCTTGTAAAAGGCTTCTCAATGCTTTTAAGTGCGTTCGCATAAGCATCGTCTGTTGCAACAGTTCCAATGCTTCCAACCGGTTCATATCCAGACTTATAGGCATTTTGCCTAATCGTTTGCATTGCCTCAGATGTAAGCGGCGCATGTTCTGGCAATCCAACTGCTTTACGAGCAAGGCTGTCCGTTACCTTTTGATTCTTTATTCCGGCGAGTTGGTTTGTTTTATATTTTCCTGATAATCCTTCGGCAAGGCGTGAAGCTACGCCGCCTCCAGCGTAACTAGGTGGAATCACATATCCGGCTTTTGATGCGTCTTGTAATGTTTCTCGAATTGGCGTTTTTTGAACTGCATCAGTAATCGCTTGTGCATGAGTTGCGCTTAACCGATTTCCAATAACCTTTCCAGCCTCTCCAGCCACTTTCGCCGCACCAGGCATCATACCGCCGATACCCGCAGCAATCCCAATGTGTTCAGGGTCAGGGTCAATCGCGGCCTGCATACCAGCAGTCGAAGCCGCCCCACCGCCGACACGGATAGCAGCGTTCCTAGCCCCTTCCATGCTCAATGCTTTGGCCGCTGGCATACCTGTAGCCATTCCACCGCTTCGGAGCGCGGTAGCCACTTCTGGAACTAATGGCGCGATCTTCTGCACACCTTTAGCAAGCAAGTTACCCGCCCCAGCGGTTCCGGCGATGTTGGTCAGCACCCTAGCGGTTTGCCCTACGCCAGAATCACCGGCAAAATCGTTGATTGCTTGACGGCGTTGCGATGGGGTGTATGCGCTCAGTCCGGCTGCATCGAACGGGGTCAATAACGTTGCGCCAATATCAGCAGCCCCGGCGGCGATGTTTTTCCCTGTATCAATGGCGGCGTTTTTCTGTCTTTCGGCTTGGCGAGCAATGAATCGTCCGAGTAATGATAGTTTTGACGTATCTTCCGCCGGTTGTTCAGGCTGACTGGTGGACTGCGCTTCCACTGGTGGGGAGGGTTGCCCACCAGTCTTTTGCGCTAAATAGGCATCAGGGTCAAAGCCGCCTGATTGTGTTTTTTCGGCAAGATATGCGTCAGGGTCGAAAGCCATTATTACCCTCCATTTGCTTTTAGTATTGCAGCCGAGCGTGGGTCATTTGGGTTTGAACGTGCCCACTGCATGGCAGCGTTATCTTGCGGGTGTGCAGGTTGTCCAACCCTTCTGTTTAATGTTTGTATCTGAGCTTTTTTGGCAGCAATAAACGATCTAAGAACCGCATCTTTTTCTAGCGGTGCTTTATTTGGGTCGCCAAGTGTAGCCCTCAATGTTTCACCCTCTTTCACGGTGAAGGCCGCTCCGAAAGTCTGCCTTAAAAGAGGCAGTACCTCGTTATCAACCTTTGATATATATTCCGTTCTTGCTACCGCACCCTCACTCGGATCAAATCCTGTCTCCTTGCGAACAAAATCATAACCTTGCCCTGCTTTGGTATAAGTTGCCTTCTTCCCCAGCGCGCTCAAGTTACCCACTAAAGTTTCAAGATTAGGCAATTGTGATTGTGCTTCCTTTAAGCTAGACTGTGCTTCTCCTGTAGCTTTTCCGGATTCAGCACCCATTGCTTTTGACTCTGATATTTGTCCAGCTAATCCGGGTGTCCACTGCGCGCCCTGAATCTGATTTCCACCCATCGCTACGGGTTTAACTTCGTTGGTGTATGGATTTACATTAAACGCATTCCCTTTGCTGTCGAAAATTATCTGACCGCGCTGGTTGTCACCACCCACGTTAATCTGAGGCGTGATCTGCTTTGCCGTTTCAGATTCTTTTCTAATCAGGTTGTCGTATGCCAGTAATCTCGGGTCGTTCGGGTTTGACTTGGCTATTGCAGCGCGCTCTTGCATTGCTTTGCCCAATCCGCTTAATGCTACATCAGCGGAAGGCTTAAACGCCTGCTTTGCCGCTTCTTCAGGGAATGCAAAGGCTAAAAGCTGGTTTCTGCGCTCCGGTGTAGTTTTTGGGTCGTTCGCTTCAGCCAAAGCCTCGCGCTTTTTACGTGCATCGTCCAGCGTCAATTGATGTTCAGCAACCTTCTGCGCGTAATCTGTATCTTCCCGACCTTGTTTTATCGGTAGTCTAGCCATTTCATTTTGCGCCTGCATAACCTGCATATTCCGCAATTGCTGACCTTGCGCCAGTTCCGCCAGTTTGTTGTTACGCTCGGCGATCAGGTTCGGGTTAAAGATATTCCCCAACTTTTCGCCGTATTGCGTGTCAATTCCGCCCCAATTTATGCCGTCAGCCATATTTTTCCCCTTATGCTAGAACGTATTGACCGTTGACCAACTTATATTGCGGCGTTGGGTTCATGTAGCTACTCAGCGCATTCGCCGCGCCAGTGATACCAGATTGCCGAGCCTGTCCGCCGTAAATCGAAGCATTCGCCTGATTCGCACCTGACCCGATGATCGTATTACTTGCCGTATTAGCGTAATTCTGCCCCTGCGCAGCCATTCCTGATGCAGCCGCTTGACCTTGACCAGATAGGCTAGAAAGCTGGCTCAACCGATTGCCGTACTCAGACGATGCCATATTCTGATTCAAGTTAATGGCAGATTCGTATGCTTTACCGCTACCCATACCGCCTCGTGATGCTGTTCTTGCCGCCTCCCCGCGATTTCCTTGATCTAGCCTGAAAGCATAGCCGGGAGTTTTTTGCAATTCTGCAAGCGAGTTTGTCGGACTTCCTGTAGTTCCGCCCGGCAATCCCATTAAATCAAGCTGCGAACCCAACGCTGATTTTCCAGCAGTCATCCATGGCGTTTGATTTGTCTGTCCTACATCGAATTGACGGCGTTGCTCGGCCAGTGCTTTATCGGAGGAAGCCGCGCTAATACTTGCCGCATCTGCAGCCGAATTCGATGCTTGATTCGCGCCGTATAATGAGGCCGCGCCGGAGGCCAATGAACCGAGCGCATTTCCGCTTAATCCGGTTAAATCTGAAAGGAAATTTGACGAAGAGCCTCCACCTACAACATTGGATGCCGTATTTACACCAGATGCAATATTTCCGAGTGTTCCAAGTGTTCCAGCCCCACCGCTCCCAATTGATGCTAATTCTGCCGGTGTCATAGCATTTGCAGCCAAACCGGATCCGGGAAGGTTAATCATTCCACCAGCTAAATTACTTGCTCCATCTACTAATGCAGACGTACCAGCTCCGGTTACTTGTCCGGCAGCTATTTCTTGCGCCAATAAATCAACTGGAACGCCAGCACCAGCAGCGCCCGTTCCAGCGGACGCACCACCCGCTGCGCCAGCTCCGCCAAGTCCGCTCATCGCCCCATAAGTGGCTAACCCGCCTATAATCGGGACCGCGTTATCCATAACTAGATTGCTGATTTTGTTGCCAATACCGCCATACTGTGACGACATTTGCGCGTTATAAATTGCACGCGCTGCCGGTTCCTGCATCAACGAATCCCATCGCGCTTTGATTGCGGCTTGACCACCCAGCCCCGCGATCTGTGCCCTTATGGCTGGCACTCTTGCGCGCTGCATCGGATTGTTTGAACCCAGCAAACCGGAAATTTGATTTTGTAAAGTGACCGCCGACCATGCGTCAGATACTCTTTTTTTCAATGCGTCTTGACTTTCCATAATTTATCACCTTTTAAAAATCAATCCAGATAAGCATTTAGTAAAGTGACCGAAGTCGCCGCCGTTCCTGATATTTCATAAATTCTCGGCTGGCCTTTAGTAATCCCAAGACGATGCCAGATTACGCGCTTTGAATATTCGCCAATCTCGCCCAAGCTGCGCCATAATTCCTTTGACCATGTATGCCCGCCATCGTCCGAAAAGCGCATCATTATTTGATGATCCGTTCCATCAATTAATCCTGTTCCAGCTTCGCAATCTAACTGCAATTTGCTATGCCTAGCGCGGTTCATGTTACCAATAGGCACGCGGAACGATCTGACCCATTTTCTGACCTCAGTTCCATAAGCGTGAACATCTTGGTCGATGCTGTAAATTTTACCTTCGCTGTAATCGCAGATAAGATGTTTATCGCCAAAAAATGCGTACTCTTGAGCCTCCCATCTGGTAAAAACTCCATTTACGAAGTTTGCTCGCTCATGCCATAGCCCAGTATTTACGTCGTAGCAAAACGACTTACCTCCCGTCGGGAACGTAATCACATAAAAATGATACCCGTCCTGCTGATAAGTAAACGCAATCGCATCAGAAAATGTGGACATTTGCTGAATCGCATATTCGATGTCGTATTTAGATATTCTTGTGGGAATGTACCCGTTCAAGCGGTAGATAATCCCGTTTCCTGTCAAACTACGCCCGAGCCAGAACACCGTATTATCCATCTTGCAAATTGAATACGCTGCACCGCATCCGACCTCAAACAAACCGCTGGAATTTCGCTGAAATGGGCTTGGTATAGTCCCGGTATCAATGAACACCTCTCCGCTGAATTCGCAGAATACGATTACCTCGTTATGGCTGACTACTTCAGCTACTACCAAATCAGGGTTTGAGTCAACCGTTTGGACGTTCAACACGTCCCACGTATGCCCATCCAATACCTCGGAGCAGTAAAAATTCTGCGTACCTTGTTCGCACGCTATAAAACGACCATTCGCATAGGAAACTGTCTTAGCACCATTCGGGAACCCATAACCTATCGTGGTAAGCGTATGTACTCCTGATTGCGTGCCAGATGTGTTTACCGCCGCACCGCCAGCCGTTAAAGATACCTCGAAGGCATCGGCGGTCAATCCAGCCGATATTACATAGTAAACCGTAAGCGTTGCCAGCCCTATCCACAATGCGCCTGTAGTCGAAAGCATGAACGCATCACCGGCAATCAGTCCGTGCGCTGTATAGGAAAACACGGCAGGACTTGCCGATGTCATTGTAACCGTGCCCTGCAATACCTTGATCTGTCTCAATGCGTTTGTTGCAAAGGTAAATAGCCATCCATCAGTGCCATTGACAATAATCAGGTCAATCCCGTTATCTGTCATGCGCGATACTGTCGCGCTGGTTATCGAACCTCTACTTGTAGTTGATATAACATCAAGCGCGCTATTGGTAAGCTCGTACAACGTACCGCCAGCCACTTCAAAGCATCGGCCATTTGATGCCGTGTAAATTCCAGATGCCAAAGCGTTGCCGGTGTTTGTCAGCTCGGCAGTAAGTCCTGGCGCAGTTACAAACCCGCGCACGTCTCCGGCGTTATTGGTAATCGGGATCAGGTTGATGCATTTGTTGTCCGATAGGTTCGTGCTGCGCTGCACATCGGAACCGCCGAAGAAGGTAGGTATTGAGCCCATTATTGCCCTGCTTTCTTTGCATTCCGCGCCATCATGTCATCTACCGACTTCTGCGCGGTGGATAGGAGGGATTCGTAGGGGGTTTTAGGAGCACTCATCAGGATATTTTTTGCAATATCGTCTATTTCTCCTTGAGTATATGTCTTATTTTTATCAAATACATATTCTCCGAAAGGTTTATCGAAAGCCCTTGAAGAATTACGAATATCTGGATGGTCGCTCAATCTAAAATTTAATCCAGTTTCAGGATTTTTATAATATACAGATGCGGATTGATCAGAAGCTCCGGCTACTTTATGACCTTTATTGTAGAGTTCTTGCCCTACCATTTTTATTGCATCATAAGCATCAAAATCAGTTTGCTCTATCTTTTCAGGTTTTGGTAAAAGCGAATTTTTATACCATTCATTAGCTTTTTTTTGAATAATATTTTCATTTTTAGTAGGCAAGGTTTGCCTAGCTTTTTCTATAAAAGATTGTAGCGAGCCGTGATAGGCGGTAGTGCCAAGAATCCCACCCACTCCGCCCGTCAAGTTACCGGCAACCTCGCTCATCAATTGCTCACGCGGTATATCCTGCCAGCGTTTAGCTTCAGTCGCAAGCGTTGCCAGCGGGTTCATGGTGCGTTGCGCCACGCTTTGCACCCATCTTCCAACAGGATTACCCGATGGGCGGTCTAGGCCGGAAGCGAGTTGTGAAAGTGCGTTAGCCATTCAACCATCACCCAAGCTCAATATTAGACCTACTCACACCTAAAAAACTAGGCAGAGTAATTTTCCGTTGTGTGCTCTTACTATTTATCCTCTTGATTGCGCGTAGCGAATTTTCAGCCGTTCGCAATACGTTCCTTGATGCCTCTACTCCGAATTCATTGCATATCTCAACTGCCAAGTTATACCGAATTGCTCGCATATATCCGGGTGGAACTGATAGCGTTGTGCTGGTGCTTGCCGGTTGAGTCAATTCAACAACCGAAACAAGATGCAGTTCGATTGATCCAGTTGGTATCGGGTACATGGTAAGCGTCGCGTTCGTGACGGTCATGTTGACCGCTAGAAACTCTGGCAATGAGCTTGTTTGTGTCTTTTGAATTATCGCGTCGTATTCGTATTGGGTAATCACTTTAAGCTGGTAGGTAATACCGCTTGCAATGTAATACGTTGACGGGCTTACCTCGATAGGGCGAACTCCGACTAACTGACCAGTTGCCCCTACTGTGCGGGTCGCGGTATTCGCAGGCCAAGTTAGTTGCTGGTTTTGCGTGGCGTACACGTTCAACCGCATAACCGACCAGCTATCCAGCATTTGATTCAGGGCGGACAGTGCATCAGCCGCAGCCGTTCCTGTAGGTGTCTCACCTTCTGCCAGCACACCAGCAAGCCGCATCGAGCTTTCAATCAGCGTCAGCGCAGTGGTCATCAATTACCCCTTTGGCTTTGGGCCGCGTTTTTTTGGAAGATGCAGTGGTTCATCCGGCTCATATGCCGTATGGAAGCTGATGGTGGGTGAGTCAGGCACAGGCTTTATGTCGTCAGCAAAAACCCATCCCTCTTTTAACTTCTGATCGAAGTCATCCAAAAATACAGATTTCACTTCACCATTTTTATTGCGCATATCTTTTTTCATGTTTTCCCCTATGCTATCGGACAAATGCAAAATGCGACGTTAAACCCAATATTACCTACCGAAGCTACCGCGCCTTGAATAACTCTGATGCCGTGACCGGGCGGAATAATAATATCTTCTGGATCGCCAGATATATTCACAAAGTCATTCAACTTAGCAACGTAAGCGCCTGCACCAGTTTCTTCCGGCCACACCGAACACATCGTCAACACTCGGCCAGCCGTTGCACCGCCGGACGGGGTTAAGCGTGCCGTGATTGCCGCCGTAGGAAATGAGTTCCTAGGGTTAATTCCTGAAATCGTGCACGCAGCAATGTCAGTCCCGTTTAATGTTGCCGCAGTGCCGCCAGTACCAACCGCAGTAGTGCCGGTAAGGTGCAAGTCAACTCCCAGCGTTCCGGTGACAGCCACCGCGCCAGACACCACGGGCTGGATAGAAGAAATACCAATTTCATATCCGCTCCCGGCAGCATTGAATAAGTCAAAATAGACTAAATTCGCTCCCGCCGCCTGCTTCGGAACGAACAACCTGAAAATATGCGCAGAACTTCCCATTATGATTCCCCTTGTATCTGTGAAAAAAATATTCCTTTTGTGTCTTTTTCTGAAACAGTTGGAAATGAATTCAACTTCCAATCAACAGCCAAATCCGGATCATCCCAGCGTATGCAGCGTTCATGTTCTGGATACCAGTAATCTGTGGTCTTATACAAGAATTCTGCTGTATCAGATAGCACTAAGAATCCATGCGCAAAGCCTTCCGGTATCCATAACATGCGCTTGTTTTCGGCAGACAATTCCAATGCAACATGTTGCCCAAAAGTCGGTGAGCTTCTTCGTATATCAACCGCAACATCAATCACCACACCTTGAACCACTCTAACCAGCTTGGCTTGCGGATGTTGAATCTGGTAGTGCAGTCCGCGCAGCACGTTTTTAACAGATCGTGAATGATTGTCCTGAACAAAATCAACATCGCGCCCGATTAGCTCTGAAAAATTACGCCGGTTGAAACTTTCGAAGAAAAAACCACGATCATCGCTAAATACTTTCGGCTCGATAATCAGTAAATCTGGGATGGATGTTGGAACAGCGATCATTTAGCTTTTCGCCCAACACCCATCAAGTTATACGGATGCCTTGTTACTGAAACATCAACAAAGCCAGCCGCCGACAGCACCTTTTCAAGCCTGTCCTTAGTGAATCCGGTATGGTGCGCCATGAACGGCATATCCTTTATAGCATCCGTCATGCCGTAAATCATATCCAGCCCTGTAACTGGTGTGCCGAAGTACGAAATATAAACAATTTCATCCGTAGCCTTTATTCCTTCGAGGTCAGGCACAAACATAATCATCACGCCGTCATCGTTTAGTACCCGCTGGAACTCGCTGAATACTTGCGCCAGTTCATGCTCATAAAGGTGCTCAATGACGTGACTAGACAGGATAACGTCGAATTTCCCTATTTCGCCAAGGTTGCGAATATCGCCAACAATGTCAGGATTGCAACCCGGATCAATATCAAGTCTGACCTCATCGCACTTGCCGCACCATTCTGGAAGGCTAGTCCCACCACTACCAACATGCAGAACTTTGCCTTTAAGCGCCATCTTCTGCCTTTCTGTTAGGGTCGTTGCTTCCACCGGGCTGACGTAGCATAAACTGGTGAAAATTTCCTTTGAAAACGTCGCCATTACCAGAATGATGGTCAAGGTTCAAATCAGGAATCAGCCAAACATCCCCGCACTTGTCGCGCCACCGCTTTGCAAAGGCGTAATCCTCACCGTACCATGTATGGTCAATCGTGCCATGATTGAACAGGTCAATCATCGGTGAACACTTTTCCCCATAGGTCAATTCTGGATAAGCATCAATGAACTTGTTCACTCCTTGCCGAGTGATTTTAAGGAATCCAGCAGGGATTGAATGAGCCTTGATGCACCCGTCCTCTCGCACAATCGGAACTCCACCAATACCCTGAAACAGTGCGCCCATGTACTCTTCCGGTTCACCCTTAAACCGATACGTCCCGGCCACCACATCACCTTCAGTCTCGATCAACTTCAACAGGTTTGCAGGTTCCCATGACATATCGTGATCAATGAACACGATGACATCAGCTTTTGCATCCAGAGCCTTCCTGAGCATCATAGACCGCGCTGCCGAGATATACGGGCATCCTATCAGCGTAATCATGAAATCAGTCCAGCCAGCCGCTTTTATGAGAGGCAGTGATGCCTCAAGCGAATCAAGGCATACTTGATACGGCTTGGAGATGGTCGGTATGCAAAAAACAACCCGCTTTGTCGGCTCATCCTTCAACGCATGGGATGGGAACGTCGGCGGGGAAACAATCGTAGCCCTGCGGTCAATGTTATTAATCTCGCAGTGCAGCTCTAGTTTTTCGTTGTCATCCATTAGACAGTCGCCCACACGCCCAACCCGATTAGGGTCTTTTGAATCTCTTGGACGGCGGCTAATTGGGTAGCACCGAAGTCTGTCGAGGATGAGATACCGCTAGTAGCATGGAGCGCAGAACTGTAAGCGCGTTGCGCAACAGGGGTGACACCGTAAACACCAACTGTATCAGTTGCCGCGTTGCCCAAAGCGACACTTCCGTTCAGCGTAGTAGCTCCGGAAGCTGTCAGCGTGGTTGCCGCAATAGCAGCAGGAGTAGTCGAGCCAATAGGCGTGTTATCAACCGAACCGCCAACAATCTTTTGATCTCGGTAAGCCGCACCGATAGAAATTGAATCAGTCATAATTATTCTCCTTAAATTAAACAAGTTGAATGAAGGCTTCTTTTTGCTACAAGATATGCTTCGTGTGCTTCTGGTGCAGTTGTGTAAGCATTTTGATACTCCTAAACAGTTATTGAGATTGTCGGTAATCCACCTAGTTTAGGTAGGGGAAACTTCTCGCGAAAGCTGTCCCGACAATTCAATTGTAACGTAATTTCTACATCACATCAAATACAAAATACCCTTTATAATCATCACACTGTGCTCCAAATGCCTAACCCGATGAAGGTATTTTGCACCTCCTGCGCCCATGCCAGTTGCGTAGCGCCGAAATCAGCGCTAGACGAAATGCCGGAAGTGGCGTGAAGAGCCGAACTGTAAGCGCGCTGGATTACGGGAACTGCGCCGTAAAAACCAACTTTATCGCTTGCAGCTCCGCCCCATTGGGAGCCATCTGGTGAACCATAGTCAAGACGTTCGTATGTTGCCATTTTGAATCTCCTTTATTTGTGAATTGGTCTGTTAGTTGGTGATGCGGCACGCCCAGGCAGGCCGCAAAGCTGCCATGCCATAAAGCATATCGACGCGGAGGATGAGCTCATCATTTCTGATATCAGATGCCTGCCATACACGCATCGACAAGCCATCCTTGACGGAACGGACGCACTTATGAGCGTCGTCCATCAAAGGAAGGTCAGCAGTAATGAACTGGAAAGCCTCCTTATGGTATGCCAAGTTTTGCAGATAGCTGGTAGATGCAGCACCTTGGAAGGTCACAGCAACAGCAGTCCCGTTGTACGCTGTCACGGCAATTGCTGCGCCGGTAGCATCGCACACGTTCTGTTTCGCACCAGACACCCAAGTTGCAGGACGCACTTCCTGAGTGGTTGTGCCACCAGTGATGACGACGTACTGTTGCAAGTAACCCAATGACTGCTTTGTTTCCGGGTGACAAGCATACACACCGGCAACAGTGAACGTCATGCCTGCGGTCGTTGCAGTAGCCACAGATGCCAAGGTGATGTTAGTCCCACCATTGGTAACAGCAGCAGCGGCAGCGGTAGTCACAGCAACGTCAGACGTGTTGGTTTGCGTATACATGCGGTCGTTTTCGTACCAATCAAAACCACCTGTGCGCCCCATCATGCCCTCGCGGTATTGCTCCTTGATCTGGCTAGAGTCTTGGAACAGACCTTTCAGGCCGTTGACCATACCTGCCATAGTCACAGAATCCGCTTGGATGTAACGCTTGCCGTCTTTTGGCGCAAGACCTTGATTCAGCCTTGCTCTAGCCGCACCGATTGCCACCAGATCGGTAGGAGGCGTTCCAGCAGTGCCAACCACGTTATAGGTGCGTTTTGTGCAGTAAGCGATGTAATCCGCCTCAATCCCGGACACGAAGCTGGCAATAGCTGGCTCGATGTAGCTCTTGGACAGGTCATCAAAGGCCGACGTGCTGTTTACCGATTGCATCAACTCGGCAGAGTTAAAGCGCATAGCAACGTGATCTTGAGTGGCAACGGTGATGTCTTGCGTGGTTTCCGTTACGTCCTGGACATCAGCAAGGCGAGAACCTTGGGTGCGGGTGAACTGGTTAGGTTCACGAACACGCAGGGTTTGACCGTTAGGGCCTTTACCGGCTTGATAGGTGAAAGACTTGTCGTATTGCAGGTCGGTTGTGGCAATGAAGCTCAACTTTTCGTGGGCGATGCGCTGACTTTCTTTCAGCACCAAATCAATTACTTTTAACGAATTACTCATTTTAACACTCCTTTAATAGGAACCCCCGATATTCTGGGGGCTTGCTTCTGTCTCTCGACATGGGCGGGATTAAATTAAATTACCTTCTTGTTTGCGCCCGACGCAGCTTTTCAAATTCAGCCTGCGAGATATTAGCATCAAAAATGGACTTTGAGCCGCTTCCATTTCTTCCGTCAATCGGCGTTATCGGTTCTGGCGCTTTACTGACTTTCGGGGCTGTAGCTATTTTTACTTCCAGCTTCCCTATTTCTGCCGCTTGCCTTGCTGGACTAAGGTTTGCAACCCTTGCAAATTCTGCCGGGTTTGCGTTAAGGTACACCATCAACTTTGCAGGAACGTCACTATCAATAATCGCTTGCGCAATCGAATGAGTCAGTGGCAAAGCATCGAATGATTCACGATCAAATCCGGGTGAGTTTTCCGCTTCCGCGTAGAACTTCTCCGACTTATTTACCGTTTCAACGTACTGCCGTTGCTGCTGTGCTTGCGTTGCCTGATTATCACGTTGCGCCTGCTTCCAGTCAGCTACCGATTCAACGTAATCCTCAACATTTTCAAACTGAGATAGTTGCGGCCTTCCGTCGTTTCGCGTGGCTTCTTGAGGCTGTGATACCGGCTTGTGCATCGCCTCAAGCTTGTCAGCGTATACCTTTAATGCCCTTCGTTCAGCTCTGGCCTCGGCCTTTGCTTTTTCCTTCTGAATGATCTCGTTCAATTCCGCTTGGGTAAACGATTTTTCAGCCTGAGTTTCTACTCCCTGCGCTGCCTCAGTTTCAGGCGTAGGGGTCGCTACGGTTTCCGGCGTAGCTGCCGCTTCTGTTGCTGGTGCATCTTGTACCACTGGTGCTGCTTGTTCGTCAAACATTGTATTTCCTCCATTACGGGACACGGTGCAAGCCGCCGTTAGCTAATTACTCTGATTCTGGTTCGTTCAAATCCTTGTTCACGTCTGCGGTCAATGCCTCGTTCTGCATTCCAGCCTTTTGCAGTTCGACGTAAGCATTTAGTTCTGCAATCTCTTCCTTGCTGTCAATATCCAGTTTAGCCACTTCCATCTTGATAGCGCAATCCTGCCTCGCCTTTTCCATCGCCATGTGCGCATCAATTGTTGATTGCTTCTGCGCCACCAGCGCCATAGTTTCGATCTTCTGTTGCTCCATATGCGCATCAAGCTCGGCCTGTTGCTTCTTGAACTCAATCTCGCGCTGGTGGCGCTGATCTTCTATCTGCGCTTCAATCTGCGCAAGCTGCATCTTGGCTTCAATCTCCATCTGCGACTTAGCTTGACCTGATTCTGCTTGCTGTAGCTTGCCTTGCGCCTCTTGCAATGCCTGCTCCATCTGCTGCATCTGCTGTTGCATTTGCTGTGCTTGCTGGCTCAGTTGTGCAAGTTGCTGTTCAGCCCCGCCTTTACTTTCTTGCAGGTTAGGCGGCAATGTCTTAGCCAATCTGTCAGCTAACTGGTCAGCCATGGGGAAGTCCTGAGCGCGCATTATCAAATCACCAGCAACTTGCATCAATGCCGGGTTACGTCCGGCCAACTCGTTCAGGCTTGCCGCACCCTCTTGGCGCTGTGTCGTATAGCTTGGGCCGGTGTCGATTGCTACTGTGTACTTCCCGATATTCGGGTTGAAAATGTGCTCAATGTCCTCAGACGTGATAGGTGTGTAAGATTCCTGATTTTCAGGGTCGAGAATCACCTTTTCCTGTTTACCGTCTACTCCTAGAATGGTCACAACTTGCTTGGTGTCCATGATTTTAGGTATAAGGTCAACGAGAATTTTTATCTCATAGCGCAAACCGCGTGCATGGTTGTCAGGGAAGTGGAAGGTTGCGACCTCACCTTGTACCTTCAGCCTTTGAATCCCTACACCAGACGCAGCCTCAGACCTAATCCCAAAGTTTGCATTTTGTTGTCCTGATGCTGCCCTCATTTGTTCAGAGGCTATCTGCAACAATTGCACCTGGGCTGTTGCCATTTGCGGCGGAGGCTGACGCGCCGGAGTAGGTAATGCATTGCCTTTCTCGTCGTATGCGTTGAACGGCAAGTACGATCTATTCTCAAGATTAACCGATGCCCATTCGTCCTCAAAGTCTTCGATGGCCTCAGCTGCGGCCATGTACGGAACTTTGTTCTGCAATGCCAGAGTTTGAACCGTCTCTGAGAACGAGTAATTTATGATGCGCTGCTGATCCTTTAGGTCACGCACTTCGCCCTTGATGTTCATCTTGCCGTCGATATTGATTGCCTTACCGACAGTCTCAACGATAGGAAGATACTCTCCCGCCCATAGTTTTTCTTCCAGCGGCTTATCGTGCCCACCGACCAGCACGCACCATTTCCATTGCCTTCGCTGTGTCTTGCGCTCTTTAACCACGCTTAACGGCATTCCCATAGCGTCAACAGTAACGCCTTCGATCTTGCTCTTTAGCTTGGTTGAACCGTCTGAAAACAGAATCGCAACGTCATCAACGTACTCGGAATAGAAATACTCAGCCCTTCGGAATGAGTCCTCACTTACCCACCCGTCAGAGTCAATCTGCCAGTTCGTCGGGTCAATATCAGGATATTCGCGCTTGAACGTCTCTTTCAGCACGTCCTCGAAGATGAATCCCCACTCGCGCTTTTCTGGCTCTAACAGGCTTGGCAACGGGTCAACACGCACCAGTTGCGGGTTTGGGCATGGCTTGATCTTAATAATCTGGCTGAATGAATCCGGCGCTTCGTATTCTGTGATTATCCTCCAATAGCCTATACCACCATAAATTGCATGTTCTGCGGCGTTATCGTGCGCATCATCAGCGTTTGAGTTAGCTTGTATAGAACGGATGAGTCCGCCGAATATCTCCGCACCCTTCTTATGGGCTGAATCGTTAGCCGGGATCACTTTACCAGTTGGACGTTCCTGCCTGATAGCGTTGATTACTTGGTTGCAATGTTGTGCTGTCTGGTTGATCGTCAGGCATATCTTGTGGTCATCCTTGCGCGTTGCGGCTACGTTTTCTGGCCACTGTTTCATGTTGTCCGAATCTCCCCACGCAAAGGCTGTGTCAGTGACAGCCATGCGCAGAGAATCCTTATACGCTTCTTCAGCAGTATTGAACCGCTTTAACGCCTCCTCGACAATCGTCTTTTTCTCGCTCGTCTTTTTCTCACTCATGCCATCCATCCTTGATTGTGCCGGTGAGCGTATGGCTTCGGCTTTACTTTAACTGGTTTTATAGGCTTTGCTCTCCTGGCACCCTCGCAGGCATAGCGCAGCGCATCTATAACATGGTTGTTTTTATCCTCAAGCAACGGAAGAACCAGCCCGGTCAGCGGGTCAGTCTTGTAGCTATACATGGTCAGCTCGTCGATTGTGTGCGTGCAGCGCGGGTGAATCACCAGGTCGAACGACTTTAGCCACTCGATACCATCCTCAAGCGAGCCGCTTCCCTTAATTGCGCTCCTAATCTTCGGGAAGCCGTTTTTGCACATGTGGCTGATGGTTTCAGGTCTGGCACTATCTGCGGTAATAGGCCATTTCTCGGCCTCCGGCACTCCCATGAATAGCTCTGGCAGGTTGACTATCTCGCAGCCTACGGAATACGCCTCATAGTCAACATACAGCCTATTGCCTTCGATTGAACACCGAACCAAAATGCTAGGATCAACCGAGAAGCCCCAATCTGCACCTAATCGGTAAACCGTTCCAGCAGGGCGCTCAAATTCTTCTACTTTCCAATTTCGGAACACCCTTGATTCGCTATTGCGTTGATACTCGCCAAGCCAGATGTGCGCGTATTTGTCAGGATCGCGCCGCTTGTCGTATTCCATTTCTGCCAGCAATTCGGCAGGAAGCCACGGATTATCCTTGTAGTTAGCCTTAACTATCACCGAATCAGGCGGAGGGTTGTCACCGCGTAGTAAAACGTCTATAGGGTCAGTGGCTAGGTTAGGATTCCAGCTAAAACGTAACTGAGAACCGGGCGCTCTGATGGTAGGCCTGAGCAAGTCTAGGCTTCGCTGCGACGCCGACTGTGCCTCTTCAAACCATGCGTATTTAAAACCCTCAAGCGACTTGATGCTATCGCTTGTGTGGTCTTGCATACCCTGAAAGATGATGATTCCGCCGTTTTTGGCCTTTATGACGCTTTCCTGCACGTCAAAGTACCCACCAGCATTCAGAGCCTGAATCTTCAGCTCTAACAGCTTCTTGCTGCTGAATTTCAAGCTCTTCTGTATCTCGCGCAGGCAAACCGTATCGCACCTCTCACGGATATGATCTTCGATTGTTAGCTCGGCAAAGAAGTGTGATTTACCGCTACCTCGTCCGCCCCATGCCCCAAGATACCGACCGCCAGCCAGCAACGGCTCAAATACCTCTGGTGTGTCTATATTGAGGTTCACTTGGCCTTAACTATTGTTCGGGTGATCTCTGTTATAGCGATAGGATTGTTAGCATCACCAGCCAAGGTAAGCGGCAACAGCTTCGGATAGATGTTCGACCAGAATGCGCGCTCGTTCGCCGCATCCTCCTTTGCCCAAGCGATCAGCCTATCAGCACCACCCAAGCCCTCGGCAGCGTAAGCAATGGCATCCTTAACTGATCTGGTGACTTTATTTGGCGTACCTTTAGCCCTGCCTCCAATTCTGCCTTTTCCTGCCACGTTGCTGTTTTTCGCTACTTTAGAGCCTGCCATGATAATTCATTCCCTCTAGGGAGACTCCGGCTATCCCGGATGATTTAGTGATCGTTCGAACACATCCAGCGCACGACGATCAAATATCTGATGATCTTCGTGATTCCTGATGCGTACATTGTAATTTTTTAGCTTACGCCACAACGGCGATTGCGGCATGTTGTGGATATACTGCCATTTCAGATACCATTTTACCGCGTCATCAGTGAGGTTGCGCCAACACAGCTCCAAATGGAGCGCGTCCTGCATGTGTATTGGTAGGCTAGTTGATTGGTGCTGCTGTGTTTTTTTGTTTTCCGCGATCACCAACTGAATGTCGGATGGGAGTGTATCTATTTCAGCATCGGTGAGTGTGCGGTTTCCTGATGTCGGCGGCTGGTAGTACGGCACTGCGGCGAATCGTTGAACCTGCCGAAAGAAGCGTCTCCAATTTTCGACTCTGTCGCGTATATCGTTTTGTTCAGAGTATATGATTCATTCCCCTAGTTGGATTGGCGCGCCGTAGCGGTATGTTCATCCGTGATTATATTGATTAAATTTTGATTGTCAACATTTTTCGCCATAAATCCGATTGCCAATCTGTTTCAGGTACTCAGCGTCTGCCCAGTAGCACTAAAATTTGCTGCGTTTGCCAAGCTGCGCGCTTGATTTCATCCGCATTGACCGGCAACGGCTGAATTGAGCCTAAAGCGCTCCGACACAAGGACACTAGAAGGATACTAGGACGCTAGAATAAACACCGAAAGAACACGCCTAAATTGCGCGCATAAATTCCGCATTCGCTGGAATATAGGAGCGCAAATCATTCGCTGGCAAACCAAAGGCTGCAAGGCGAATGATTTTGATATTGAAGCCTGTAGCAAAGCACTTAAAAGATGGCATAAGAGCCGCCGCCCTAAATCGCGGCGGTGATGGTTTGTGTCCTGTTTTCATATCACCACTTCGCCGGGTTCCTGTCTCGCTCTGCCTGCTCCAAGTTCGCAGCCACGTCCAGCGGGTCGGTGATGTGGTCGGTCATTGCGTTATTTCAACCTCGATAGCGTCGATTTTATCTATATCGAGCGCTCGAATTATGGCCTCAAGGTAAATTTTCTTGGCATCCTTTTCGTTTTTCGCTTCAATTTCCATTTCTGGTATTTTTTCCTTGAGCGACACGTCAAATATTTTCATTTCAAAATCCTCTCAATCGCTGAAATTACCTCATCCGGCCCCATCGTTATTCGTATGCACACTTTCCCGCCCTTGTGCGTCTCATCCTTTACCCACGGGTGATGGACGAAACGCCGGTCGTTCACTCCGAGCGCGTCCGCGATTCCGTCCAAATACGCTTTTACCGAACTCAGGCAATTGTCCGCGTCTGGGTAGTTTTTTGTTTTAGCGAAAAAATCAATCCAAAGGTGCAATTTGCCATCGTACCCGGCAAATGATGCTTTGGTATATCCGGAGAGCATGGCGCGGTAATAGCCATCTTTCCGAGCTAATTTAGCGGCTTTTGCACGAGTCGCCCAATGTATGCGCGCGTTTGGCGATAATACTCGGTCAGGCCACGGTAGGACTATTTCCATTCTTCAAACTCCTTGCATTTAGTTTGGCATTTTTCGCCAGTCCGCCATTCATGCTCCAGCCCGAGTCCGATCCGGCGCTTGTCGCACACAAATCGGATGTAATGGCCGTCTTGGCTGATGCAGTGCCGGTGCCGGCAAACATGACAGAGAATCACATGGTGTGACACAACTTCGCGGCCTTGATCTTCGCTCGAATGAAAGCGCCACCGCCAAGGGCAATACACTTCGCCCAGTCGGCATCAGTCGCCCGGAAGTTGCGGTTGCGCATCTTCTCTCCGTCTTTTGCAATTGGTGGCCTCCCTTTAGACTTCAAAGCAAAATCTCCTCACCGGAATCTACGCTACGTTGTACTCCAACCACAATCTTTGCATTTTTTGCACTCGACAAGCCGCCCAGCACCGCCCAGCGATACCGTCACCGCACACTTATCTCCGGCAAAGTCCGGCATTCCTACCATAGTTTGCTCAATCGCTTGCCCGTCAGCCATATCGCCGCCGCACTTCTTGCAAATCAGCATGTCAAAAGTATGTTCAAGTACATTTTCGGCCTTTTTTAAGGTGTCTCGTTCAGCTAGACCGAACATACTGGTTACCGGAGCATTTCCCGCATCAATCCATTCGCCTACAGCAATTTTCAACGTGCTATTTTCCAGCTTCAGCCGGTGTATTTCATCCCGCGCCATGCGTAGCTCCTCTTGGCAGTTTTGGAGCTTGCGCATCTCCAGCGTCATTGTTGTCATACAGACTCCGATTTTTTAATCTTATGTACCTTGACCAGCGCATCCTCGATTAACACCGCATGGCTCTTAGATTGCGCCCGCATCCACTCGATCAGGTACGGCGGCAGCGCGACCCCGATTCCGCGCTTCTTGGTGTCTGGGCGAGCCTTGCGGCCTGCGTTGCGGGGGTTAGTGGGGTTCATACTGAAAGCGCTTCCATTTCAATGTTTAGACTTCGCTTTGTATCGCGCACCAACTGATTTTGCTTTTCCTGATAGTGATGTGCATTTACTTCGATAAAAACCGAAGCCATGATCGCTTTGCGAGCCATCTTTGCGCGGCGTGTTGCACATATCGTCATTTCTTTTGCAAAGGCTTGGCGGCGCACAACGGATGCATTTAAATCTTGCTCAATCGTGTTTGCATTGCATCCATGCTTTGCTATGTCAGCCGCCAATTCTTCGAGATACGCAATAACATTAGGCTGCTGCATCATTTGTTTCGCTGTAAGTGTGTGCATGTTCGCTGCTCCTTTTTTGGTTTATTTGCTGCAACTTGCAAAATGTTCAAGATCGCCACACTTCCATTTATTCACCATAAATGGATTTCCTTTTTCATTGCTTCCAACGGTTAATGTCATTTTTGGAGCATTAGCAAACGCAAATTGCGTGGCTGCGAAAGAAAAACCGGACTCAATCAGATAATCCCATCCATCCGCTTTTGTCATTAATTTTTCCATATTCACCGCTCCTTTTTCATCCGGAATTTTCTACACCGTGAAAACATTATAGCACTTAATTCTAGAATATCAACATAAAATAATAGTATTTATTTTTCAAGCCAAACAAGCCTCGCGCTCTTCTTTCCGCACCATATCCGCGAAAAGCTCAAAGTTTGGCAGGGCATCAATAAACCACGCATCTACCGCGCCACGGCTTGCAAATGCTTCTTTTGCCATTTCGATTGTTGATCTCATAAAAATAGTTCCCTTTGCCTGACCATGATAAATTTTGGTATTTCCATATAATTCTGCGATGCCCTGATTCGCGCATTAGCCGCCCAAGCAAGCAGCACAAACGCCCAATTTCTATGCTTGGTTAACCTAGCTTGTTGCAAATACACTTTTGCCAAGTGAATGTTTGATTCTCGTTCGCTCACGCTATCTCCCCAGCCGCCCTGTCTTTAGCTGAAAGCACAGGCGGCGATTTAGGAACAGTCAGCTGAACCGGCGCGGCATGTTCGCGCTGGTGCTTCGCCATGGCCTCTACGCGCTTGAGCATGGATTTCGATTGAGCCTCGGCATCGGTCAGGGCGACGGCCTCGCGCTCGAGCATTCCGCTGTCACAGCGTATGGCTATGCGTTCATATCGATCATAATTCATGCCGCTTTACTCCCAGCCAGCATTTCAGCGATTCCAGCTATGCGCTTGCGGTTTTCCTCGATCTGCTCCGGCGATAGCTTGCAGTCGATCATGATCGGCATAGCAGGCTTGTATGACTGGCATAGCGCCTTGAATTCTCCCTGCGATGGCGGGTGCGCAAGTGCTTTTGATTGCGCTATGCCGTGGTTTATGGCCCCCAGCGACAAGCTTTGCAGCTCTTCCGCCCAGTCGGAATAAACGGCCTGCATATCAATCCCCTGCCACTTCGAATTCATCTGGTTCCCGAAAGCCAATGAAAGTTTCTGGAATACGCGCTCCATAACCCTGATCTGCGCTTCCAGAGCCAATGTCGATAATCTGTCTGTCATTTCCATTTTTATTCCCCCAAATTTGCCTTGCAACGTCGAGCCTCGCTTCCTGCACGTTTTGCCACGCAGGATTAGGTTTTTTCAAATACCATTCGGCTGTAAAGGTTTGCCAAGTTCGTTCACAACAAACCGTAACTGCCTGTTCGTCAGTAATTCCAGCTTCCTTGGCCTCGCGCTGCAATCCCTTAAAAACCCTTTCCGTCACATCGCCAGCGCGTTTCTTTTTTCGAACCTTCAACCAGTCTTGCAATAATTCTGCGCCGATAGGCGGGACGTACTTGTTCTTATCTTCTGTGCTTATGTGCTTTGTGTTTATGTGTTCTTTCTTTTTCTGTATCTGTTCTACTTCTACTTCTACTTCTACTTCTTGCTTGTAAGTTGCTTGCAAGTTTTTTGTATGGTTATCCCTGTATTTCAACAAGTTAGGAATTCTAACAGTTATATCGTCAGAAGCTCGACAAACAAACATCAACCCAACATCAGAGCAACATAACGACAAGAACAGCCATTTTTTTGATGTGATGTTTGTCTGTCGTCCCCATCTCGATAGGCTGTAAGTAACCTCATGTTTGTCTGTGGAGTCGATTACCTCTGCTACAATTTCAAGCATTTTGAAGTAAAATCCGTACCCCTCAAGGCCGGATTTATCTTCCAATCTTGAGAGCTTTTCGTCGTTCCTTGCGCAGGATTGATGCTTAAACCATTTGATAATATATCTCCCCAAGAGCTTTATCATCGGAAATTGCAGCGCAGTTAGCTATTTTTAAAACAAGCTCTTTTGTAAAAATTTCATGTCCAAAAATTTCACCAACTACGCCAAGTCTGCGCATGAAGCATCTAATTCTATGCTCCATAGAAAACATATCATTCGACTGCATTAAGTGAATTATTTTGAACTTGTTGTTTTTGAATTTGTAGTTGATATGCCTGACGCGCTCATCAGGATATGATGATGCTCCGTACTTAAAAAGAGATTCGTCTTGATTAACCAAGATATAGACAAATCCTTTTCTTGCTTTGCGTTTTTTCATGTAATAAATCCTTTGTCCTGTACCAAAACGAAGGTAAGAGTTACCCGCAAAGGACTGGCAAGCAGCCGATATAGGTTCTTCAAATTGATACAGGGGAAAAGATTCACAACATTCCTTTGCTATTCGGCCTCTTACAGCCACTAGAAACGCACTATACACCACTTCCATACTTTGTAGCAAGCCAAGCGATACCGGACGGCTCTACTCTAGTTTGCTCAAAACAATGCCCGCCAGATTCTCCTGTCTTGACCGTGAACCGACCGGCATCTAATTGGTGCTGATATGGAACCCATACACCGCCGCGCTTGAATATAACCCCGTCATCGGCCAGCATAGATATGAACGATTGCGGCTTGTACTGCAAAATTTTCGCCACATCGCTTAAACACTTGCTTGACTTAGCCTCAACATACCCGCTCAAAAACGCCACAGCGGGTTTCTGGGCTTCAATGGTAAGCTGTAGCTGTGCTTGCTTATCCAGACTGTCTGCGAGCTGGCGCAGGGCTTCCTGATAGTTTGGCAGGGCTGGTAATTGTTGCGCTTCGAGTTCCTGCCATCGGTCAACCAGTTTTGCGGTGAATTCAGGGGAAAGTTGGGCGACGATGATGTAGCTGTCGCGCTTTCCAACAAGATATATTTTTTCGACTACGCCATTCGCTGACTTTTCCCCGTCCCCCATTGGGGGGTTGGAAATTACGCCACGCTCCACAAGCCGATCAATTGACTGCTTTACTTTATCGTGGCGAGATTCGACAAGATCCGCAATTTCGCGGCTTGACATGGTTTGCGATGCTGATAATTCAACGAGTTTGTTCATAATCAATTCCCTTTTTGTAGCGCGCACGGTAACGAACCGCAGGATTTTAACCAGCAATAGGCAACAGGATAAAATCCCGTCCGCGCTACAAGAAGAAAATTGATTTTTTGCACTTGATTCCTATTTGTTGGTTGCCCGGATCGTTATCCCGAACAAATGTCACTCTACACCTATTCCACCATCCGCGCAACCATATTGTTAGCGTCAACATAATGGTCAAAAAAGCCCCGACTTTCGCCGGGACAATGCCGGGGAGTACCGGCGGGAGTAACCTACTAAATTACTTATTTTGTCGCAAAACTCGACAATTTTAGTTTGTAACTGCACTTTAAATTCAATTGGTTGCGGAAATAAAAGGTGCATTTGCAGGGTTATTTAGGGTGTCTATATTACGTTAGGCATCGTATCCACGAGCGCTTTATCAGCCCAACATGTAGATTCCGCAGCAATACCGCTTGGGTGTCTATCTGTCGAGTATTCAGATAGCGCTTTTCTTAGGGTTAAAATCATGGTTTGCTGCAAAGCGCATTGCCGATCTTTGTCCTGGCAATACATTGCCAAAATTGCAGCACTTCCCCGAATTTCTGCATCGCCTAACTCTACTGTGGGCGACACGCGGTAACGTGCCGTTGGAAATTTGTTTTCTACACAAACAACCTTTCCAGCTTCGCGTAAAGCTCTGGCGGTTGCAATGCTTACTTTCCGGCTCTCGCCGCCACGCCCGGCACCACCCTTCTGAATCCAGCACGTCCCCCCAATATCAAGCCCCCATCCTAGTTCCCACCCATTACTTAGGAGGTCGATCACTTCCTGCTGCCTTGCGCTTAATTTTTTCATGTAATCCTCTTCGTTGTTAATCCGTGCCTAACCCATCGTTCCACGCGGACTGGCGAAAAGCCGCCAGCCGGTGAACTCATACGTTGTGCGTCATATGTCGCTCGCGGTTATTCCGTTTTCTTCCAATCGACTTATTGCCTTATCCAGCCTTTCGTCAAGATCTTCTATTATGTCCAGCAAATCACATATTGTTCTATCGCTCTCCGCGTTTGCGATTGTCCTGTCCTGCGATCCGCTTGTTTGTTTTCCCGCCATTTTGATTCCTTTCTTCGATCATAGAGCCGCACAACTTTCCGCTCAAGCGGGACGCGGCGAACGGCGTGGTTTTTCAATCTAAGCTTGGGAGCGCCGCGCCCCTTAGCTCCACGTTAGGCACTCTTAAATAGCGCATAGCCAGGAAACACCGCAATGATCCCGCTCACGCCTCCAATTACTCCGGCGCACATTACTTTCGCTACTCCGATTGCCACATCCATCGCCACAAGTTCGGGAGCACGGATGGCGCTTATCACGTCCACAATTCCGCCGATGAATGCCCACCACAAGCCAGCGTAAACACCGAATACCACTCCTGCGATCATCATTGCAACTCCAAGCGCTGCTTTCATTTTTAGTTCCTTTCTTCGTTGTTAAGCCGTGCCTAACACGGCGTTCAAATGGGACTGCGCAAAAGCGCG
>Ga0102851_10000163_pt1 | contig 28984 bp, 56 predicted proteins | sample Mud3Dept3metaG_FD_79558 | JGI IMG/M metagenome (GOLD analysis project Ga0102851, IMG submission 79558) | Freshwater wetland microbial communities from Ohio, USA, analyzing the effect of biotic and abiotic controls - Mud 3 Core 4 Depth 3... | ecosystem: Environmental > Aquatic > Freshwater >... | reverse complement strand
ACTCGGCGAGAAGAGCCCTCCATGCTGGCTCTTTAAGCTCGCTCATATGGGACCTATATTTGAGGTTCCCATGTCCGTCACTGTCGAATACAAGCATGTATTCGACCCCATTTTTCTTGCTCACCTGTGTTTCCTCACAGTTTCGGTTCGCAGCAGCTCGTATCCGGTACACATCGGATTCTGGTAGATTCGTTTTAGGCCAGCCGGCAGGCCGGCGTGCCATTCGCGACACAACGATTCGAGCTTACGCTCCCTGATGTTCGTTGCCTGTCGGCGTGTGCTGAGAAGCACCCGCTCCGACTTGCTACCAAAGTTCTTGCCCAGACTGTATTCGATGTCCAATTGGTAGATGAACACCTTTCCCTCATCAGCCATGAGCCAGCACCACCACTTTGCTGATACGAATCTTGCCACGCCACTTGTTGCCGAGAAGCAGCCGGACCGCCTTCTCGGCGTCTTTGACGGTATGCAACGGCTTCACCGTTGTGACCCTTGCTTCCGTCTCAATCCACATATCAGTGTGGGCGGGCAGCATCAGATACTCGATATGGTATTTCACAACTTTGTGACCTTTACGATGGTGATTTTGTCTGTCCATACTGGGTCGAGCTGGTTGCGGATAATCTTTTCCGCAATCACCTCATCCATGGTGTCACCATGGATTTCTAGTTCCATTGTGCGGCTAAGCCATTTCGCGTTGCCATGGGGCAACGACAAGTACTCAACAGCGAAACGGTTCATACCAGCGGCACTAGTTTATTAGTCCAGCCGACGATTTCCGCATGCATCACCCTACCGAATGGCGTGTATGCCACCTTCTCGACCTTTCGCGCCGCGACCTCAATGGACCCTATCGGGTTCCGTGAGAGAAACTTTTCTGTGAAGCGTGTTTCGCCCAGCGGCCGTAGCCGGTATTCGACTACACATTCCCACATGCTGTCTTCTTCCATACCTTTTCGCCTTTCTAGCGGGTCTGGTGAGTTATGAGTCTACCATATTTCCTCAGGTTCGCAGACCTGCTCACCGATGATGACATCATCGATCTTGTCGCACCATTCAAAGCCGAACGGCGGATCATCACAACCGGTGCGTTCAGCACCAGTTTCACTATCCCCGATAGTGCCCTCGGCGCACAGATAGCGAAAATCATCTCGTCGAAGACAGTGGTGTACGCGCACGCGGGAGACCAAATTATTGGTGTGTACATTATTTGGTCGAAGAAACTATCGCGAAACGAATCTGGTGAGGTCACCTGTAGTATTCAGGGCTCAACAATGGAATCCTATTTCTATCGGCGGCTGCTCGACACGGATCTGACCTATACGGGTATTGAGCAAACCGAGATAGCATTGAATCTTGTTGCTGGTGCCATGACTGGCACCAGCACATACCCCAATGCCGCCGGAATCGGCTTGGAAGTCACCCGTGATATTTCGGGTGTTGCCCGGGACCGCTCATACCTCGCTTCGGACAATGACACCTATGGTGATCTACTAGAAAACTTGGCGTCTGTTGATGATGGCTTCGAGTACACTGTTGACGCTTTTATTGATGGTTCGGTGCGAACCAGGAATCTGCGTATCCAGTATCCGTCGCTACGGTCAACATCGCAGGTGTTGACCGCCGACGAACCTGGCGACATTGTCTCTTGGAGTGTCACGGATGATGGGACTCAGGGCTATACACGATTCCGTACTCGGGGCAAGGCTGACACATCAGATCCCTCGCTGGGTTCTGAGCCTATCGTGTCAGCCTGGCATGAGGCTGACAGTTGGCTTACAGCGGGCTACCCACTATTGGACGCGTCGGCGGACTACACATCGGTTACCGATGTGACAACACTGGATGAGTATGCGGCATGGTGGCAGGCTAACCGTTCGGGGCCATTGCGAGTCATCACATTGGTGTTGGATCCTCGCAGGATGAACGCCCAGGGCTTCAGCCCCTTTTCGTTGGGTTGCACGATTACCGCCCGGCTGAACAATCCCGCCTATCCGACAGTTGCCGGTAATCCTGGATTGGTGGTTGACAGCCGCATGATCGGTTTTGATCTTGATGTGTCCTCCGATGGGGAAGACACCTACACCATTGTTGTCGAATCAGATTTTGATCCCACGGAGGTTACCTGATGGCCGGCTTGCCAAGTTACCGTGTTGATCCCGGAAAGTACTTTCGGGACCTGGGGAAAACCAGTACCGACGCGTTCACCGCCGATAACACCCGTGACCCCATCTATCGGCCGTGGTGCGGGCTCGCTGTGATGGACGCTGACGCGTCACGATGGCGAACCAGTGTGTCCAGTTCCTGGACAACATTTCAGGCTGTTGGGGGGCCTAACAGCCACCCCAGATACACTCTCTACTTCGGCATAGTCGCACCAGCCGGCGGCAGCCAGGTACAAGGCTTGTGGATGGACCTATCGACAATTCTGTTCGGCCCTATCGACATTCCGAGCACCGCCGGGCTACCCGTCTACTATGCCGTCACCTATGACCTGTCAGAAATCCCCGATATCCCAGATCACTACGGCGCATTCTACTTTTACACACAAGCGCGGAGTATCACATCTGGTAATGGTACGGCGTTGAGTACTTTCGGATCGTGGGGTGTTGAACCAACACACTCGGCGGGTATTCCCATATAAGGGGGAGGCATGGAACTGATCCTGACTGTCGCCGGACCACTCATAGGGGCTGCTGGCGCCATTGTGGCCGCTGGGGTGGCCTGGTTGACCGTGCGGGGCAAAAATCGGGCTGAGGCTATGAAGAGCAGTGTCGAGGCTATGGACATAGCCATGAAATCGACACTGACATGGTTGCACAGTTTGGAAACAAAGGTGTCTATGATGCAAACCGAAATAGATGGTTTGCGGGGCATCATCTTGCATTACCAAACCCAGGTTGCCGGCATGATGCTGGGTTTGGCGGATAAACTACATGGGAGCATAGATGACGGAATTCAGTTGGCCGGAGACAGTGACTCTGTTGGTGCAGGTGGTGCTGCCGCTTCTTGTGGCCTTGGTGACCAAGGCCTCTGCGTCGGCGAGTGTGAAAGCTGTTTCGCTGGGCGCATTAACAGCGGTAACCAACTTTCTGGTTCTGTTCGCGACAGCGTCTGACTGGCGGCTGCTGGCCGCTAACACGTTCCTCGGTTTCGCCGTGTCCGTGGCCGTGTACTTCGGCTTGTGGAAACCAACCGGACTCACAGCGGTTCTGTCGAGGTATCTGGTTGTTGATGAGATGAAAACCGGTTTGGCCAAGAATTAGTCCCATACATGGGAGTGCCCCACACCATATCGGTGTGGGGCACTTTTTTTGTGTCCTGCTACTCGTCCATGTCGATCCTGTCCAGCGCTGCGGCGAGCATTTCCGCGACAAGATTTGTCGTTGCCACCGCGATGGTTTCTGCGAGCATAATCTTCGCCACCTCTAGCGCCTCGTCGAAGCAGCGCGCCGGGACGGTTGTCGGGGACAAGTAGATCGGGTACTCCGACAGCCCAGCAGCTGGCAGAACGATACACGAGACGGAATACTGGTCTCCGACTAGTCTGTTTTCCTCGGAACGCCAGATGGTGAAGATGACTTCATCATCCTTCGACCGGTATAGTCGCGCCCGGTTAGAAATAAGCTCGAACTCAACCTTTTCCATTTGGCTTCTCCCTATCTTGGTGGGTAGAGCATTTCGTGCCCCCCGCGAGGGCGACACGATTACAGCCCCGCTCGGAGCAGAACACGATCTTTTCTGGCACAACGATATGGTAGCAGATCAGCGGTTGTCTTGGTGTTGGAGCCGGTAGTATGCCTGCCGGTTCGAGATTGCCCGGCGGCTGCCTACCACCGGTTGCCCCCGGTATGCGTTCATTTTCCACGCGATATGCCGACACACACGGCGTAGCTTGCCCCGCTCCGCGACGGTCAGCTGCTCCGTGGTGCAGTACCTGCGGTAGATCAATTCTAGTTGTCCTGGCCGCAAGGTGCGCATAGCCGCCTTCAGATCAGCGCGGCAGGCGACAATGTCCAACATGTCTCCCGGACCATCGATGTCGGTTCCCGATAAAACCTGGTCCAACAAGACCGGTATAATGCTGGTCTTATATGTGTATTGTGGGGATCGTTCCATGTTCTCTACCCGCATTAGCTGTGCGGCACGTTTCACGATACGGCTAATATATCCGTGCGGATATTCGATATGGTCCCAGCTGGGAACCCGCAAACACAGCTCCAAACTGTTTTGCATGAGGTCTTCCCAGTCAATATCGTGGTCGTCGCCGGCCTGCCGGCGGGCTTCCTCACGGCACCTGTCGATAAGTTCCTCGGTGGTAAGCGGGCATTCCATATTCAGTTTCCCTCGATAAGTTCGTAGACAGCGGTTTTCCCGCCATCCACGAATAGGCTGTTCAGATCATGCCCTTTGGGGCAGATGACGTTTCTTGCTTCGGGGAGGTCCTCGCGGATCTTCTCTGCGAATCGGCGTCCCTCCCCATGGTCATCATTGTCTGAGACAATGATGACTTGCCTCCCCTCGAATAGGGGTGCGTAGTAGTTCCGCCATGTTTTCGCGCCGGGTAATCCTATCGCCGGATAACCACACATCGACACCGTTATGCAGTCGATTTCTCCCTCGGTGATGATGAGGGTTTCTTCCGGCCGATTGAACGCCCTGGTGTTGAAGATTCTGCTTTTGTCACCGGTGAGGGACATGTATTTGGGTTCGGCCCCGTCAAGGGACCGAAACCGCAAGGTCACGATCCCCGAACGGGTGATATATGGAATACACAACCTGCCTGTATATGTTTCATGTCCTTCTGCTGGTTGGGCCACCAAGCCTATTCTAAAATAGTTTAGTGCCTCCGTGGTCAAGCCACGGTTCGTCAAGTACGCTCGGGTACTTGACGCGTCCTCGTTGTCTTCGGCCCATAGGGCGTTGCTGTATTTTCGTGCCGCCTTGCCCAGCAAGGTTTTCCAGTGTGTTGACGGCACACTCATAACTTACCCCCTCTATCAGCTGAATAATCCTGGTAAGACTCCCGGATAGTTCGCAACCATTGCAGTAGTAGCAGCCTTTCGGCAGGTTTATTCGCGCCGATGTGTGCCTGTCGGAATGGTCAGGGTGGACGCACCGTATCGACTGCCAACCCGTCTTGTTGGGGTTAGCGTGACCGTCGTAGTGCTCGACTACGGTCAGACTTATGTCTGACCAATCAAAATCATCATCATCATCGTTGTCTCTTCGCATTGGTTGGCCTCCGACGTTTCTTTCGCCGGGCACGGGATTTCACCCCAGTAACCTTATGGTCGCCAAGGACCCGCTTGGCTGGCGGGTCTTCCAGGTAGTTCACGATCCTGCGTGCCATGTCGGCCCGCAGATGCCCAACATATTTGATGTTGCAGGTGAAACACAGGATCCCCCTCAAATGTCCGACGAGCCCCGTGGTGTGCTCATGGTCAACACAGAACCTCGCTTTCCGCGAGTACTCTTTCCCGCAAACCGGGCAGCACATGTTTTGTTCCCGGAGAACAAGAAAAAAATCAGTGATACCTATCCCGTAGGTTCGCTGGAGCTGTTTGTCTTTCGCCCGTAACTGAACCTCGGTATACCCGAGTATCTGGGCGATACTCGGCATGGTCAGGTCATTATCCATGGGCGAACCTCATCCTCTCCAGGTCACACAAAATGTCCGTGTACTGGTGCCCCGTCTTGTCAGCCGGACCATTACTGTTTTTCACGACACTGACGCGCATAACACCGGTCATGGGCATGCACAGGGTCAGGATGAGTCGCTGCGGCTTGTTGACCTGCCCGAGTATGCCGGAGAGGGGTACGACGTCCCCACCGTCAGCGTGGGGGCCTGTGACGTGGTGCAGGAGCACCACAGCCGCACCAGTGTCACCAGCGTGGTTTTTCAGCCATTTTGCCATGTCGGCCGGTTCACCGTCTTCCATGTCGATGTCCAGCAGGTTGTCGACAATGATCACATCGGGCCAACAACCATGGACCTCCGCGAACCTTCCCGCTTCGGCTGCCAGATCAACACAGGTCGGCGACGGGTTGAAAGAGAACGAGAGATGCCGGGTTGCCTTGGCAACCCTGCGTTCCAGTTCCTCATCACCAGCGCCCAGGAGGGCTTCCTGGGCTGCGTAGAGGGGCATGTCGGCGACGGCGGCAGCGACTCTGGTTCCAACACTTCCCCGGTCGGTATCCATACAGTGGTACAGAACGTGCAATGGGTCGGGGCGGCCCGCATTGATGTGCAGCATCCAGTCGAGCACGAATGCTGTTTTTCCAGTGCCGGAGGCGGCTGCGACCATGGACAGTTGGGAGCGCCTTATGTGCGCCCCCAACCGCCGCAACCCCGGGTAGGGGTTGGGTATGGCCTCTCCACCCTCACCACGATTCCGCAATGCGTGGTGGAGCAAAACCATTACTACCCCCAGACGTTGTGACTCTTGATATCGTTCGGGCACTTCCATAGGGTGTATGGCTGCCCGGTTCTGGCACCCGACTTGTAGATCCCCGTTTTGAGGGTCATTGGCCCACACTCACAGCTACGCCCCCCAGCCTGAGGCTGTTGGGACTGGTTTTGCCAGTTGTTCTGCGGTTGACCCTGCCATCCGCCCTGCTGGGTGGGCTGATACTGCGGCTGCTGAACTGGTGCTGGCGGCGCCTGCTGTGCCGACAGTGGCGACAAATTCGCCACCGCCTTCACGGCCGACAGGCCCTCGGCGATCCTGTCGAGGGGTGTTGCACCCAGCGACTCGCCAGTCAGCTCATCGGTCGGGGGCAAAAGCAGATTGTCGACCTGTTCGGCAAGCCTCTCAGTGTCTGGTGCTCTGAGCACCAGCTGAACTTCGCGCCCACCGAGAAATACGGAGAGTTGTGCGCCGGGAAATCCGGCCCCGTCTTCTGCCATAAGGTCCTCCTATGAGTATGGGTGCCAGGCTTCCGGGCATCCCTTCTTGTGGGGGCACAAGTAGCAGTTGCCCCCCGGATTTGGTTGGATCAAGTCTTGTTGGATGGCGGCTTCTAGCCGCCGAAACAGGCCACCAACATACTCGGGGGTGCCCCCCGAGATGTCCGCTGTGACCATCTTCCCGTCTTTCCCATACCAGTAGTATCCCCAAGTCGCCGGGGTGTATCCGAGGCTCTGAGCCCCAAGGTTGTACACCAGCAGCTGTAGGCTGCTGGAGAACCGTGTTGACCCGGTTTTCAGATCGAGGACCCGCGTACATCCTGTCGCATCGACCAGTATCTGGTCGATGCGACCAACGATTGGCCGGGCAACACCCGACAGATGCAGGGTAAACCCCGCCTCAGACGCAGCCAATTGGTCTGTGCGAGTCTGACGGTGATGCTGGTACCTGGCGCACTGCTCGACTAGTTGTTGGCGTCGTAGTGCGACGTCATCCGCGAGGTCGCGACTGTAGGTTTCGATACCATCCGCCCCAACCCGGGCAACGGTTTCATCAACGAGCACGGCGAACCTGCTTGCCGCCATCATGGCGAACCGGCTAGGCGGAATTCTGCCCTTCTCCAGCATGTCAACCACGTCGTGAAAGGCTACACCCATGAGTGCCGCCGTACTGGGCTTGTCATCCGCGCCAAGGAGATACCGCTCCTTATATTTCCATGGGCATGCCCGGAACATCATCAGGCTTGACGCTGAATGGTGTGGTGGCAGATTGTATCCGCCACCACTAGTGCCCACTGGTTGTTTCTCCATTACCCCCCCTACCATAGTGTTTCTTGAATGTCTATACTTGGGTCCTCTTTGTTCAAATATTGTATCATGCCACTGGTTGATATGGCCGCGTATACAGCGCGAAACGTTGGTCCATGTTTCACACACATAAGGTGCGGTATTTTTTCCGTGTCGCCGGGAAAGGTGGCGAAAAGGATACTGATGGGAAATCTTATTTCCCCACCATTTGTTTTCGACAGCCGTACAAGCCGTTCGGGGCCAATGTTGAAACCGTTGTCGCCCATCGGGCAGGGAACAATATTGTTGATAAGTTGGAGGGCGGTTTGTGTGCCGGGGTGTGGTTCCCCAGTAGGTGTTTCCAGGGTTTCCCCGGTAGCCTCATCTGTCCAGATGAGGCGCCGTTTCCCGGCGGTCAGGAGCACCGACCCGGGTTGGGTCTTCAGGTCCTTGATGGTGCCCAGGAAATCGGCTAGGGCGGTTAGCGCGGGGAGGTCGACACCTGCGGTGGTGTCTCGGCTTACGACGGGTATCCCAGCACCTGTGATGCTGTCTTGTGCTGTCGAGTACGGTTCGGCACCGACAAGGGTTACTTTGTTGCCCGATAGGTGGACAGAGAAAAGGATGCCATCCTTGTAGATGGCATCCCTGATGTTGCGGACGACGCGACGTAGTCCCGATGGGCTGAACGTCAGGCCACGGGTTTCAACCCCCATCTTCTTGCCCGTCCTCTCGCTGTTCTGTTGTCACCGATACGGGCACGGAGTGCCCATAGGTGTTGGTGCTCGCACCCGGTTCCAACGAAACCGGAGTACATGATGTTGCCTTCGCTGCGAACAGCGAGGGCGAAACTGTCGGTTTCGGGGGGCTGGTGGCATGTTCCGTTCGACCGGTGAAGGTCGAACGAGTCCGCCGACAGGAAAACCTGCCCACAACGTGGGCAGAGGCACTGGTTACTGTTCCAGGGCAAATCTTGGACCCTGAGGTCGGCTGAGTCGATATCGGGGATGCTAGGTTTCATGCTTCGCATGATACCAGATGTGCTGCGAACATGGAACAGCCCCCCAAGGTTTTCTTGGGGGGCTGCGATAGCGGGTCTTAGCGGCGGCAGGCGAAAACCCCTTCTATGACGTCGATTAGCTGGACGGTGGCTTCGAGCCCCCGGATATCCTGTTCCTCGATCAGACGCGTTATCGCGTCTTTCTGATCGATACTGAATGTCGCCCAGGCATGGACGCGGTTCGGGTCGTGCCATTCCGACCATAGGCCCCTGATGGCGGCTTCTCCTTGTGTTCCGGTGCTACGCGCATCCGGATTGCTGCGTCGTAATGTCGCCATAAGATCTACCAACAGCGTCCTAACCTTCTGGCGCTTCATGTGATTCGGCGCGGCGGCTAGGATGAGTTCGTCACGGGTATCGGGTTGCATACCATTTCTCCTTTGGTAGGAGCCCAGAATAGCATGTTGCCGTCGGTAACACAAGAGAACATAGAAGCAGTCCCCAAGCAGATGCTTGGGGACTGCGGCGGCTTGATCCTGAGTGGTGGGGCGGGGGTGCAGGAAATCCTGAACCGTGTTGCGGCGGATTCAGGATTGGTACCCCAATCCTGAATCATGGACCTTAGCGGGTCAGACTTATCTGAGGGGAGAAATCGACCCGGACCAACTTTTTGAGCGTGTACCCCTTCTCCAGAAGTTCCGCTTGGGTCATGTCCGGCTTGACCCCCCGGGCGTTCAGTTTGAACACCAGGGCCAATTGCCCGGGCTGCTGCGAGAATTCCTGCCGGTTCACCTCAACCGTGACACCCAGAAGGGAGGTCAACAGATCAGCGGTTGACTGGTGCCCAACAGCTGAGTCAAGTTCGGCCCCCGCGACAAGTGCGCGGGCCTCTTCCAACGAGACGGTTTCCAACGTGTACTGACCGTCATTCGTCAGGATACTCGTGTTCAAAACACCGATCTTCACTTTTGCTCCCTTGTCGTTGTTGAGGATTCTAGTGTAGCACTGTCCCGGGCGACCCGGTAGGCGCGCTTCATGGTCGATTCCGAAACCCTAAACCGTGCCATGCCCTCACGAACAATACCTTTGGCTGGTGTACCAGCCGCCAGGCTGTCTTCTATCCAGCTGGGTAGATGCTTGTCGCGCCGTATGTAGTGGTGAGGGTGATTAGGGTCGGGTGCGACCCATTGTTCGGGGGCCTCCGGCCCGTCGTCGTAGTCGTCATCTTCGATGTCGTCATCACCTGTGTCAGCGCCGCCGGCGAGGTCATCGTATTCGTCATCATCGCTACCGTCAAGATCCTCATCCCCTTCCGGGGTGGGGGGGTCATCTTGCCGTGACCCCCCCTTGACCTGCGGTTTGACCCCCCCTATGAGGCGGGCTAGGAGAGTGGGGGAGGGGGTAGCCCCGAATCGGCTAACCCTGAGGTGGGTAACCACCTCAGTAAAACCCCAGAAGGCCAACAGTGTGAGGGTGAGCGCCCACCCATTAGTCATGTGCATAACTGTCACGCTCCGAACAGGAAGCCGGGCAGGATGGCGACAAGATTCGATGTGATGGCGACGAACCCCATGATGAGGTCGCCGAGAATCCCCCCAGGCAGATCACAGAGGATCCCGAGGAAGAACGCGCAGGGCCACAGTTGCATGTTGATGCGCCATACACCGTATTCTTTGAAGCCGAAGCGGGCCATTGGCCCGAGTTTGCCAGCAAGCTTGTCGGGGAGCATGACCCCGACAACGTAGAGGGCTAGGAGTGCGACACCAGCACCGATCACGGTGCTGGTGACAGCCTGAGCGATATAGGCGTCACCAGATGCTTCTTTTCCGGTGTCTATCCAAGAGGAAAGCAGGCCAACCGTGTAACGATCAACCTGAGAGCCGTTGAACCCCGTGTAGAAACACGGGAGTGCGATGCAGAACGCGATACGATCACGAATGCTGGCGGGACCTATCGACATGTAGTCGATACAGAGTGCCGTCATGAGCATGACGGCTACCCCCGTGGGGCTGAGGTGAACTATTGTGAATGTTTCCATCCTGTTATGTTACACCCTGTTGTTAGAATGAAAGTAGCGGAATGTTGATCTCGTATTCTCGTGCGAAGTCACGAAAGTCGTCGCCGGTCATGGCGACGCGAGCCAGCAGCACGAGTGCTGCTGTTCCATCAGTTCGCCGTGCTGGCGACGCGTATACCTGGGCTGCCCGTGAAACCGTGAGCGAGTGTAGAGACCCGATCACTCCTAGTTCTCTGTCCTCGTATCCGAGGAGATCGGTAGGCGCCCCCACCTCAAGATAGGCTAGCTCGTCAGTAGCCATCGCGAGAACTTTCACGAATCCTATCCACGCGCCCTGTCTTGGGGTGAGTGTCGCGACGCGACCGCGACAGAGGTCTGCCGCCATGTCACCATCGACCGCGTAGGTGATGGTGAAAACGTCCCGTTCGGCTGCCAACGCGGCGACCGCGTCAACGTGCTTGCGTGCGAGATTGTTTCCGACCAATTCCCGGAATTCTGGCATGGCACATGGCTTCTCGGCTTCTCTGGATTTATTCATGACTGCTATGATACTCGCGCCGTGTGCGCTGCACAAATAGAAAAGAGGATAGCGATGAAAGAGACCCGCCAACTCCACGAGTTGGCTCGCATGATGATCCCGAAGTCTTCGGGCACCTTCGCTGGTGCCCATAATCTGTCGGGCGACTACGCCATGTTCGAGGTACTCGGCAACGGCACTATCGATGTTCGTCTGTACACACCGAAACGCCGACCGAAAAGGGATGGGGTGTTTGTCTATGACCCATCGTTGCCTCAGTCTGAGTGGCATCGGAGGCTGGCTTCCCCGGGCTGGTTGAGTCTGACCATCTTTCGCTAAGGGGTGCCACGGCTATACAGGATGCCCCTCTAGGGCATCTGAGAGCTTCTGTGAGGCGTTTCTACGGCTGTCTGGTGTCTCTGTCAGGGTGTGGCGTGAAAGGCGTTCTACGGGCCTCTGAGAGGCCCTAGATGATGTTTCCCAGGTGGCGGGCTAGTTCTCTTGGGGTTGTGGTGCGGGTCACTTCTTTCTGGGTTGTGTTGTCGCCGTGGGTCTGTTACGTTGAGGCCCTCGGATTGACGAGGGGGCTAGGGCCTGAGAATCCTAGCTGGGATGCCGGACTCGCGAAGCGGCCACCTGACGCCTGGCTCCGGAAGAGAGAAATTCTCTTTTGGCAGAGGGTTGATGGGGTTGGGGCGGATCTTCCCTACTCCTGGAAAACGATCACTGGGGGGTAGGGGGGACTCGCTCTTCAACCCCCTTCAACCTTCACCAAAAGAGAGGGGTGAAGGACAAAAACCCTAAAAGACTCTAAGTGCTTTAAAGTCTTTAAGTACCTGAAAGCTCTCAAAGCTTTCAGGGTAGTTGACAAAACGGCGGACAAGATGTAATCTTGTCCTGTCGATGAGCTCTTAGATCTGTGAGTTGGTGCCAGGCGGCGAGAAACCGATGAGGTTTCGCCAACCAATGATCCGAAAGCAAGCGAGAGATAAATTAATACGTGTTGACAATCCGGACCACCATAAAGTACCACGGTGGTCCGGCAGCTGAGGATGACCTTCAGGAGTTCCCCCGCGAACTGCGGAGGCTACGCCGGAGGCTGATCTCGTGTCGTTGGATGGTCCTTGCCCGCCAGGGCAAGGTTCTCCAACGAGTAGGCAGACACGCGGACCGTGGGTGACCTCTGGTCCTGGACCAGCGGCGGGGCCTGTCAAACCTGTGAGGTTTGACCCGCGACCTTAGCCGCCGAGTGTTTTGGCCTGTCAAACCCGGGGGGTTTGACCTGTGAAGGGAAACCACTGTGGCGACACTCGCCAGACTTTGGGAAATGCACAGCGCCCGCAAAGGCGTTCTCTCGCCCTTGCAGGCGAAATTCGAACAGTTGGCGGCCCCGCCGGCTCTCGCCACAATGACCGCCAGTGGTGTCGAGATAGCGGGTCTAACTGGCCTCGTTGCCGAAGAAGGCGGCTTTTCCGGCCAATGTGCCATCAAAGTACCGTGGGCGGTACTGTCGGATGGCTGGAAGCCATACGAGGTATTTCACGGCCTTGAAGCCGTGGTGGCCGATATTGCCCGTTGGCGGCGAGAACTGGAACCCCGAGAACTCAAATATGTTCCCGTTGGCACGGGTGCCGCCGGATATCATGTGACGGCGGCCAAGGGCAGCGGGGTAAAGATCACCATGGATCTCCGGGCCGACATGGTCGGCGGAGATTTCGAGCGGGTAATCTAGATGCCCCGAGCTAACCGTGTCTGCTCGTTTCCCCGATGTCTCTCACCACCTGTGGTGAAGGGGCGTTGCCGGGAGCATCCGTTTCGGGCGTATGTTCCGCCGTGGTCGCGGCGCGACGACGCCCCCTACGGGGCGAAACTCCCCGCCTCGACTCTCCTCCGAATAATTCGGAGGGACGGTGGTGTTTGCCAGATGTGCGGGGGGCACATCGCTGGAACCCCCGAAGTCGATCACAAGGTGCCGCGTTTTTTGGGTGGCGACGACAGCGACGGCAATCTTCAGTCGCTGTGCGCCACCTGCCACAAGGCCAAGACGAACAGCGAGTCCGCCACCGCGAGGCGGATGTCGAGAGAGGCAAAGCAATGATCGAGGTTTACACCCCGGGCGCGGAGATCACGGTTATCCGTGATCTCGTTGTTCTCGCGCCAACCCCACGATATACGTGGGAGCGTTCGAGGTCCTATGCGGCATTCATGCCGAATAGCCTCCACTGTATGACCACACACCTGCGGCCGGGGGAAGCCAAACACAGCTTCTACCGCCATGCCCACGGGGCTAACAAAACCTTTGGTCCCGGAAAACTCCTGGAAGCCATCACCGTCCAGGTGAGCGACATCTATGGCGGCAAGATTACCCGCTGGGTGGTTCGGCACGATGTGCCGACACCTGTCACGTGGGAAAACCTGCCATGGGTGAAACAGAAAACCAACTGGGCGGGAGAAACTCTCGGACATCATGCGGTGTCTGACCGCGACGACTACGAGGCATACGCCCGCTGGTATACGGCCGCTGTAGACGCCGTCAGAATCTCGGTAGGCGCCTAATGCCAGTATCCAGCGCTTGGGGTAAGGATGTCGCGTCCGGTTGGCTGCTGAAGATCCTGGCGAACAACCCAACATCGGTAGTATTTGATGTTGGGGCGGGTGAGGGAACCTGGGCGAAGCTTCTTCGCCCAAACATGCCCGCCGGGGCACGTATCGAGGCAGCCGAAATCTGGGGACCCTACACACTCGAATACGGCTACGACCGGCTGTATGACGCGTTTTGTATCGCGGACGCCCGGGCAATCAACCCCTTGTATTATTCGGCTGAGATTGTGATCTTCGGTGATGTGCTGGAGCACATGCCGAAAACCGACGCGAAAGAAGTGCTAAGTACCGCCTGCTTCTACGCGAACAACATTCTCATCTGCAACCCCGTGCTGCACATCGGATTCGAGGGGCCAAATGGCAACCCCTACGACGGCCACAAAGTTCAGAACCTCTGGACTAGGGACGAGATGGATAGTCTCGTCCAGCAGATGGCTGTCGAGCACGGTTTCCCATTCGTCAGCTCATACGTAGGTTCCGTGGTAGGATATTGGCTGTTAAGCCATCACGACGTAGAATGGACGCATAATGCGGAAACCAAAGTTCTTGCAGGACACGGAAGTGTCCGCGTCGACTGACCCCGCCCTTGATGGGCGGGCTGTTCGTGGGGATATCGCGGCAGCGCGGCAGAAAGACCGCCGTGCCTGTGAACGTCTCGGCATCTCTGCCGAGACACGGCAGCCTAACGGGGAGATTACCCGCCGGGCACCCCGGGACCAGAGGCTCTCATGAAAGAGACCCTGGAGGAACTGTTTGGCTCGGAGAAGAGCCGAACCACTATCCTTATCGCCATAATAGTGGTTATGGCGCTGCTCGGCATGTGCGCATGCTGTGGAATGTTCAACTGACCATAGACATCTATGGTCATATGTTTTATGCTTGGGGCTGCTACGGCAGCCCACCTAGCGGGGTGTAGCAGCGGTAGCTTCCCGGCCTCATAAGCCGGTGGTCGCGGGTTCGATTCCCGCCCCCGCCACTAAGAAAGGCAACAACAGTGAATGAGCATGAGCGGACCATACAAGAGGCCCTAGCTACCGCTAGGGCGTCTCTCAGCAGTCCACAACGCCGGCGGTGCGCGGGCAATATCGCTGCCGCTGTGATCATCGGCGCAACCATGTTCATGGTTCTGGCACTCCTGCTACCATTGCTACTGTTGATCTGATACACTAGGGACATGAAATTCTTCAAAGATTGCGCAGTTAGTTTGTTCGTCGGGGTCGTGACTGCCGCCATCCTTGTCGCCGCACTATGGGCGATTGGTATGGCGGCATGGTTGACTGGCCTCGTGCCATGAAAAATTTGGGGTTTCGAGACTACCTGGTCCTAATCTTCTCGTGGCTGCTGCTAGCCACCTCCGCAATCATTTTCATGCTCCTCGTCGGCGCGACGGTGTCGCCGTGAAGAGCGTCGTGTTCTCAGCATTGACTTTCCTGTTTCTAGCGGTCTTACTGGCGGTGGGCAACTGATGGAATACGTTGTGTTCGGTATCTTCGCATGCCTCATCCCCAGCCTGCTATTCCTCCTCGCGGCCTGGGTAGACAGGCTGCTCTTCCGCCGCTCGGAAGAGCAGCAGCTCATCGAATATCTTCGACGCATGGGTAACTCATAGGGTGTCGAGGACTGACAAGGACCTACCGGACTGGCTCGGAGTGTATTTCGAGCCAGTCCATTCTGCGCTCTGCGAGCACCGCTGGAAATCGGCGCATGCCATCCGCTGCCCGTTGGCGGCCGAGCCGCCGAAACATTTTAGTCCTGTAGGGCGACAGCCCAACAGGTGTTTCTGGTGGCCTGTATGGCCACCGTATTGGAAGTCTCGGCGACGCTATCAGCCACCACACTGGTACCGGCAGCACCGCTGGCAAAGACCATTTCGCGCACAATTTCGTGCGGATGTTCGGCGCATACTCGCCGAACATCGGGGAAGCGGCGGCAGCGATATTGTGCCCGAAACAAGGGGGCATCGGCACAACGCACAATGGGAGTGGGATTAGAGTGTCGAGTGGAAGAAGCTATCGGCAGGCGCTGAAGACTCTCGCCGTTGCCGGCCTGCCGTATAGGCCGCGCTGGGCGGAAGGCGTCTACATTACCCGCCAATTTGGAAAACTCGTGAAGATCGGACCCGGTCTGCACGATAGTGAACCGTATACGCCGACGAGAGCCGACGAAGCCGCCAGAGACTGGGAGGTTTTGTGATGAATTACGACGAAGCTCTCTCGCACGCCAGACATGGCGTGCGGGTTTGCCGCGTATACTGGTCACCAAACCAGTACGTTGTCGCCGAGCGTGGCAAGTACGTTGTCAAGGGGAACGGTGTCACCACGGAGTACGTGGCGACAGCCGCCGATAAGGCAGCCAAAGACTGGATTATTTGGCATGCTTGACATCCACCATCCGGGATGCTATATTTTTTGCAGGTGGAAAACATCGGTTTTCCACTGACAACTGAATAAGCACTTAAGACTTTTCTGAAGGTCGCGGAATGGTTCCCCGTATTGGTGGGTACGGGGAGGGGGTTCGATTCCCCCTCCGCGAACCCCGGAGGACGAACATCAAACGGTTATCTTACCTGTATAGATATAGAGAATTCTCCGTTTGTGGCCAACATTCCTCCGTAAAACTTGGATAGGACGAAAAGTATTCGTTATCTTGGGTGCTGGTGGTTACTGGTGCGAATCCAGTCCCCCCGACTCCATCGGGGGGTAGCTCAACAGTAGAGCCCCAGCTTTTACCGGATACTTGATCACTTTCCTATCCAACAAGACCTGTGAGCCCCATGGGCGAACAGTGGGGATTATCAACCGCCCATCGGGCTGCCCAGATACCCCACTGGGAACCTCCCCGTGGGGCTCACAGCTCATTCCAAGGGGAAATACCGTTGAGGTTCATTGAGGCACGTAACGCTTCGCTCGCCTCCGGCAAGCCGTTTCGCCGTGATGGCTGGAGCTTCCAAGGAAAGTATTTGCGAATATCCCCATCGGGCAGTTTCCTGGTGCGCACACGTGGCACCAATATGGTGCCCTGGAAGGGCAGCGAGGAAGACCAGTCCATGTGTGACTGGTCATTATGCGAACCACACCATGAAAGGGGGCACCAGTGATTAAAAAGGTATTCTTCAAGAGCGTTATGGAGCGGTGGGACTACCGCACCGCCATGGCGAAGGTTCGGCAGGGTTCCCAAGTTGCCCGGCCCGACTGGCCGGTCAACCAATATCTGATCCAAGACGGCGGAAAAATCGTTGTCCGGGGCAGCACCCCCGGCGAGTACAAGCCGAGTGAAACAGATATTGCGGCAACAGATTGGATGCCAATAGACTAATGAATTGTGGGCAGGCCCTGAGTATGGTGCGGCTCGGATACCGGGTATTCAGGGCGACCTGGCCACAAGGCCAGGTCGTTATCCTCGCTGCCGGAAAAACCCAGTTACGAAACAAACATGGCGAACTGACCGGCGTGTACACCCCTACGGGTGATGATCGTGCCGCCGGCGACTGGCAGCAACAGTAAAACAGTGACTATCCCCGGGAGAGGGACGACGTGAACAGCAGAATCATGTGGCAGACAAGTAAGACGGCAGACTCGCAGGGGGTTAAAACCCCCGGCAGCGACGAGACACAAAATCGGTGTGGTGCCTATGTGCACACACCGAACATGGCAGACCTCGTCGACCGGTTTCTGTGCTGCGGCACAGCGGGTGGCACATACTATGTTGGTGAAACACAACTGACACAGGACACGGTGAACCAGGTGCGGGAGTGGTGCGAGCGAGACCCCGTGCTCGTTGCCGTCCGTGCCGCCGCCGTCTCGTTCGAGGGTCGCGCCTACCGGAATGACAGCGCCATTTTCCTTGTCGCCTCGCTGCTCTGCGGCTCTTTGTCGGCCCGCCATCAGGGCCGGTTGGCGGCCCGCCAAGTGTGCCGCACAAGCACACACATCATGCAGCTGGCGGAGTACGTCAAACGGGTCAACGGGTCTCTGACTAAGGCCGCGCAGAAGGCCATAGCCTTCTGGTATGAGAGCAGATTGGTGTTCAAACTGAACGCCGGGGGGGTCAAGGACGCTGAGACACTCGCGTTTCAGCACGCGAAGTATCGGGGTGGCCGGCATGGGTGGACACACCGTGACCTGTTGCGGCAGTCGCACCCCCAGCTCCCGGAGGATCTAGCCGGGTTCCTGTGCGGGAAGAATCCGGACGCACAGTTTCGTGCCGCACAGATTCTGGGACTCGCGCAGGCGTGCACATTGCCCAGTCAGGTTGTGCGGCTGGCACAAGAGTATCCGGGGGAGTTGCCCCGCGAATACATTCCCAACACACTGGCTGTCGCACCACAGGTGCAGCGTGCCCTTGTGCACACACGCAACATGCGTGGGCAAGCCCTGTTGCGAAACCTCCGCAGCATGAACGCAACCGGTGCTCTGGATGATTTGAGCACCGCCGGAGTTGTCTCCCGATTGCTGGTTGACAACCGGCACATCCGAGAGACCCGCCTGCATCCGATGCAGTACCTGCTGGCTATGTACGCCACTGGCGCCGACAATGGCAGGGTTCCCGCCGAGTACTTTTGGGAGGGCAACCTCCCTGATGGAAAACTCATCCCCCGGGTGGTGGGGGAGGCCCTCGAAGAAGGCTTCTATCAGGCCTTCGGCGAACTACCCACCATATCGGGTAGTTTGCTGATCGGTGTCGACATCTCTGGCAGCATGGATGCCCCCATCTCGTTGGGTCGCACAAAACCTGGTGTTCGGCTCCCATCGTGTCGTGCGGCTGCCGCCTGCACCGCCATGGTCCTTGCCCGCCAAGCCCGAGAATACGATGTGCTTGGCTTCGACCGCACATGTGAGAACATCCCCGTGTCAACACATGATCGGTTGGGTGATGTGATGCGCCGCATGGATGCTTGGCACGGTGGTGCCACAAATCCCAGTGTGCTCATGGCGTACGCACAAAAAAACCGTGTGAACACAACGGGATTCGTTGTGCTCACAGACAACGAAACAAACTGCCATGGCGCGGTGAAGCCCATGGTGGCGTTGCGGCACTACCGGAGAGAAGCCGACATGCCCCGTGCGGGGCTTGTGGTGGTAGCCATGACCGGCGACCGATTCAGCATCGCAGACCCCAATGATCCGCACACAATGGATGTGTGCGGGTTCGACGCTGGGATGCCGGCCACTATCGCCACCTTCCTCGAAGGAAGCGCCGCATGAGACTCTCTGAGGCCCTGAAACACAAGGACGGGTACATTCGCCGGGCAGGCTGGCCTGCCGCACGGTACGTGTCCCTAAACAACAAGGTTCCCGAAGTATGGGAGCCAACGGTGCGCGAATGGGGCAGATGGTTGCCGACCATCACTGATCACAATTCGGACAGTTGGGAATGGTCGTCGAAGCCGCCGCCGTTGGCACGCTAGGTTTTGCGCAGCTCATGCCCCAAGGGTTATCCTTGGGGCATGATTCCTGACAAGAGTATCGACGAGGGTGTCAACAGCACCCTCGACATCGCAACACAAATCCTGGTAAACAAATGGGTGCTATGGATCATTTGTGTGGGCGCGGTGGTCTGCTGTTTGCAGTGGGCGTGGAAACGCCCCGCCTGGCGTGGCGCCATCGTGGGCTTGCTGTTCGCACTCGTCGCCGTAACCCTGTTCCTGGGTTAGCCACACAGTGCTTTGTGCCCCGAGACACAAGATGTCTCGGGGCATTGTTTTGTGTGCTACCATCTCGCACATGACACAAGAGAACACAAGCACACACAAGAAACTGGGCAGTCGCGCTTCGGGTATGGCACTAACCGGACTGACCGTACTGTCAGCCCTCATCGCAACCAGCATGTCAGCTGATGGCATGTGGCGTGTCGCCCGAGGATCCCTGGAAATGGGGCCGGTAACCGCGTGCGGCGTGTTCCTCTTCCTAGAGCTCGCCCAGGTTAGCGAGGCTATTCGTGCCCGGGTCAACTACCGGCTTACCGGCAGCACCGGTGCGGACGGTGCCGGCATGTGGATACTCGGCGCGGTCAACGCCATGCTGGCAGCACTGGAAGCAGCCCAATCAGGCCAGTACGTTGCTGTGATGGTGCGGGTCGCCGCACCGCTTATCGCGGTGCTCCTGTGGCACAGGGGCATTGTGTTGGATGAGCAGGTGTCGCACAGGGAGCGGCTGATTCGCAGGGTTGTGCGCGCCGCCTATGCGGCGCGGGACACACGGCGGGTCAACCGCAAGGGTGTGATGCCCAGATTGCGGCACAACAAGCGGCTCGCGCGGGCAACCATGGAGGCTGCTCTCGCTGGGGCTATGGCACCCGCCGACATAGCGAACATCACCTATACCTTGCACATGGTGCGGGAGTCGGATCGTTGGCGCACGGGGGAAACCCCCGTGGTATCGGAGGCTCTCCGGGGCCGCAAACAGGCCGCTGCGGTTGTCGACAGCGAGTCGACAACGGTAGTCGAGGATGCTCCTACCGACACCGCTGTTGTCAAGACGGGGCTCGCCGACTCCCATGAGTTGGCGGATGTCCTCGACAAGCTCTTCCCGCATGTGGTGCCCAACCGGGCAACCGCTGTTGAGGCGTTGCGCGCCCAGTTTGGGCGCATGTCGGAGCGGCGAGCCGACCAGGCACGGGGCATTCTGCGGGAACGCAGGCAGCCACTAGCCGCATAACCAGAGTGCCTGTACACTCCGTGTATGGGCACATATGGAAAACCGCGACACCAACATCGCAGCTCCCCGGAAGATTGGGAGCTGCGGCAGCACAGGCGAACATGGGATGTTTCCGTGTTCGCCTGCATCTGTCTTGGCATAGCGTCGGTGTTCGCCGCCGTCTGTTTCATCCGACTATTGCTGGTATCGATGGGAAAAATGTGACGAAAACTGTTGATGTGACTAGTTGGGTCCGGTCTACTCCGGACCCAACCGGCTATGTGCGCCGGTATACCCAGTGGTTCGGGAGGGCGGAAGCCACCATGTTTCATGGTGGCCAACTCATGCGGCACCACACAGCGGCATTGTGCTTTCCGCCGTGTCCGTTGCATTCGCCAACGGACCACAGCATGCGGGGCATGCCGCTCTCGTACCGGGTTGATAGAGGAATATTTGAGCGCACATGCCCCTGCGGCATAGGACATCCTGACCCCGATGATCCGCTTGTCCGCCATGGTGCGGACAGTGGTGTGCACGGCTGTTGCGGCTGCTGCCGCACGAACACAACGGAGGAAAATAGTGATAGATGACAAGAGTTGTGAGCCGGGCAGCGACGGCGAATACTTTTTCGCTGTCGCGATGCGACACGTGGAAAGGGTTCAGGGGTATCTCGCCGACATACGGCACGCGCTGAGGCAGCGTGGAATGGAACATGACGCGTCGAAGTTCAGGGAACCAGAGTTTTCGGCGTATGCCGCCGGGCTACCAGCGTTGCGGAGCTGCGAGTACGACAGCCCGGAATATAACCGGCTGCGTGAGGAGATGGCCCCCACCATGGACCATCATTATGCGGCTAACCGCCACCATCCAGAGCACTGGAACGCCCCGCACCATGGATTGGCCGGCATGAGCCTTATCGATATCTGTGAGATGATGGCGGACTGGAAAGCCGCCTCCGGCGGCAAAAACGGTGAGGGGTTCGAAGGTGTCCTCGAAAAGCAAAAGATGCGGTTCGGGATACTCGAACCGCTATACTCGATCCTGGTGAACACGGCCAAAGATTTGGAGTGGTGATGTCAGACAGTCCCCAGGTGCGGCGGGTAAAAGCCGCACTTCGCTTTATCGAAGCATTCGACCCATCGTTCAAAACTAATCTCGGCGAAGAGTATTACCACCGTCGCAACCGTTGGGTAGTTCAAGCCGCCATGAACGCAGCCATGGCGGAGATGCCCGTCATGTGGACAGACTCCGAGGACGGCGACAAGGACTGGTTTGTGCAGTACATCACTCTGCCTACCGGGCAGGTTAGTTGGCATCTTCCCGGGCGGGACTTTGCACCAGTTGGAGAGCGGGTCGAGAAGTCGGTATACGACGGGCATAGCAACGCCACGAAATATGATCGTTGCCATCGGTTTATCGAACAAACAGATCGGTAGATCCTTTTGCCAGGAGAATCCTGGCAGGGTATAGTACCGATATGACAATTGACAGAAAAGATAGTATTGCCGGAACGGTCGCATCGTTGGTGTTCGGGCTGTTGGTATGTGGTGCGGCAGCTGTCGTTCTTCCTCAGATGGAGGACGACAGTTGGGCAATGCTTATCTGTATTGCCTTCGGGGCCTGGGGTGCTTGCCATCTGGTTCCGGCGGTCTTCAAGTTGGTGATGAGGAAGTAATCACCCCAGGGGGGTATTCATTTTTGGGTTTTCCAAAAGTAACCCCCTGATTGACCGGGTACGGTCTGTTGAGCCCCACCGTATGGTGGGGCTCTTTCCTTGTTTGCCCTCCGGGGTTGTCGACAACGTCGGAGGGGCTATAGGTAACATCAATATGTTGTCGATTCCGTCGACAGCAGCTGCCGCTGATCGGTGTCGACAACGGTGACCTTGTCGACAAGGGGAATAGTTCGCCGGCATCACGCTGCTGTTGTTGGGATGGCTGGTTGTCGAGGTTTTGGTTTTCGTCGTCTCTCGCTTGCTTCTGTCTCATCGCTGTCGCAGTACGGCGTCGTCGCGCCGGCCCCTATATAAAACTGGCCAGATCAAATGCTCCTGGCGGGCTATCGCGCAAGATCAAGCCTTGAACAATGATCTCTCAAGATCATCGGAGTTGATCATGGTCGAGGGGCGATGGTGACCTGGGTCACATGTGACGGATCTGACAGTGACCACGGTCACACCAGCGTGTGGGCAGAGAAAAGCCCCGGGGGCTATCCCGGGGCAAGAAGAAACCTACACGTCGTATTCCTCCGAAAGAACCTCGACAAGCCACAGGTTCTCCCATCCTCGCGCCATGAGCAGCGAGGCTAGGTTCATAGCGGTGTACGTGGCCACGTGCAGCTGCTGCACCTGGTAGGCAGCGGCCGACTCGTGCAACCCGCCCTTGTCCAGTGCGGTACGCGCCGATTTGGCGTACCTCCGCAACTTCCTTGTCGGCAGATTCGCCGACCTGACAATACTGCGGATATCTTCCTTCGACCGAGCCACAGCCCTAGCCTCCCTGTAGGCAACAAAAAAGGGGGGACCCCGGAGGGTCCCCCAACATGCTACCTGCCATCTACCGCCGTTGTTGTCGTCGGCGCCGGATAGGCGCCGACGCTTCCCCCGGAACAGGTTCCGGGCGGTCTACCAGTGCGGCACGACGTGCCACTTCTTCCTCACGGATAAGGCGCAACGCCTCATCCGCAGCCATCCGTTCCGCCATGGTGCCAAGGATTCTGGCCAGAAGCCAGGCGAACTGCCGTTCGTCATCGCTAGCCCCACGGGGCATGAGCCCCGCAGCCAACAGTTCTTCCCGCTTGCCCCTATCATGGGGCTCGATGAGGTAGGCCACACGGCCTACCTCCAACAGATGGCCAAGTGCCTCGCGGCGTTCTTCGAACGTCGGTTCGTAAATCGTTATCGCTGGCCACGTGGAAATCCTTGTGGCCAAACCTGTGAAGCCGCGCCACACGGCGCGACACATCCTCACGATGATCACTGCTCGCACCCCCCCGCCGGGGGGCCGAACAAACACGTGTGCCAGATGCCAAGTGTGGCATCAGCTAGTTTCTCCAACGTATCCCACGGGTCCCGGGCATGGATCTTCTTCCGCAACTTCCCGGTATCGGGCGCGTATAGTACCCCCTTGCGGGGGGAGAACAATGGCGTAATCCGCCACCTGCTGTGCGAGAAGCCGGTCTCCCGGTCAGGGAAACGCTCCTTTGCATTGCCCGCGTTTACCCAAACCTGGTATTGCACGTACGCTCCGCCGCTACGCCAGGTCACCCCGTCCGACGACATGGTCACGTGCGGAATACCCCGCACCAAATCCCTCCCACACCACGAGCATGGTGTGGCCTGTGGAATTGTTGACCACACCCGCACCATCTGGTGCGGGCTGAACAGGCTGCCCTCAACGAATATCTCCCCACTGGGGAGAACATCCACACTTTGGAATGCGCACACATCATCATCATCCTCGGAAATGATGAGAAGATCCCCCTCAACGGGGAACGCCCCGTTGAGGGTGAACCATGTGCGCGTCAGAGCGCGCGCCGGCATCTCATATTGCCGGAAGGATTCCGGCAACCACTCCGGCCTAACCAACGAATTCACTGTTTCGCCTTTCGGTAGACAAGACCCGCCACAAACCCCGGAGGGTTTGTGGCGGATATAACCTGCCGACAGCTACCGGCGCCAACAAGGCGCCAAACGAATTTTGCCCCCCATCTTCCACAGGTCGGCGAACGCGATAATGGAATCCGACCTTAGTCTTTTCATGTCAGATTTTGATTTCACGAACCCAGCGCCGTCCCCTACAAGCGCCCAGTTGGCGTGACGGGTCCTCCGCAACGTGAAGATCTCCAAACCAGTTTCAACGAGGAAGACATGGCAAATGTCTTCCTCCCTGCTGGAGCGGTAATGCTCCCAGCCAACCGGCATAAGTTCCTTGCAATCGGGGCAATGCCCCCGGGCATCCTCTCCTGGGCGGGTCTCCGCCATCAGCTGGGCTGACTGATATTCTCCCACACTATTACTGGCCATTGGGCCCTCCTTACTGGACATCCTGTCGCACAGCGAAAGCTGTGCGACAGAAAATCCGCAAGGTGTTAGGCGCATTCCCGACCCGGGCACTTGACATAAGTCACGCTAGTATCAAGCAGCTCGCAGAGTTCCTCGATACTCCGGCGCGACGACGTCGCGGCAGCCTGCGGGTCTTTCAAAATGTGGTATACGGTGTCGAACCGATACCACGCGCCGAATGGCGAATTCCAGCAGCCGTTTTTTCTCCACACTCCCCACACCAGGAAGAAACAGAGTCTTCCCGAATACCATACTCGACCTGGTACTTCACGCTCGTCCTTTCATAGACACCCCGCGACATAGCTAAGGCTATGTCGCAGAGAACCCAGGAAAAGATCAGAACCTGCACTGCTCCAGTTTATCCGGTGCCAACAGTGCGAGGAAGTCCTCAACCTTGGAAGCCCTATAGGCTTCCAAGATGAAGCGACTCTGGTTGAATGATTCGAATCCTTCCTCGATCCGCCACGCTCCGTGCCCGGCGGCGCGAAGCGTGAACACGGAAACTTCCTCGATCCTTATAGACAACCCGCCGAGTAGTGAGATGACACGATAGTGCTCGTATCCATCCGTGATCTCGCTTTGGCAGTATCCACAGATTTCGGGATCGTTTATACACATGACATTCCTCTTTCGGTAGACACCCTGCCACACAACTGGTGTTGTGCGACAGAGAATCCACCGACTAGAGAATTTCCGCTCCATCATCGAGCGGACAAGGACAGGTCTTGCCGACGTTGTTTTCGTCGGTGTATTTGCAGCTTCGAGGCCGTGGGCATTCCCCCTTGCAAAAACTTATCGACCAAGCCGCTGAGATCCAGCGGGCTACTTCTTTTTTCTCCTCTTCCGCGCTTTCAATCGCAACATAAATGTTGCGACCGATTTTCGCGTGAACAATCATAATAACCGGATAGTAGCTCACGGCTAGTCCCCATTCTTCAGGGACTTGAACCGTGCCCCTGCCGCCTTTAGGCGGCCTATCTCCCCCGGTCGGGGCTTCCGGGCGACGAGCCTGGCCGTACGGTGATAACGCTGGGCTATCGCCGTCAACGACGTTGAGTTGCTTTCTATCCAGTACTCCTTACCGCCACTGGCAAGAGCAACCTCAACGAGCAAGGCCTCTCTGTGTTTTCCCATTGTTTCCTCCATACTTCCGCACACAACAGGTTGTGTGCGCCCACAATTCGTTTGTGGCCGGGAGGAAACAAAACCCATGACATCCTACTGTGTCCCTAAAAGAGGCGACCCGAGGTCGCATCATAGGCGTATTCCCCAAAACACCATGGGCTTTTCTTCGCCAACACAACCAGTTTGGCAATAATACTAGTCGCTATCTTTTTTTCAAACTTCATGTCTTTGCCCGCGTTTTGTGTTTCCCGCTGGCCTGACAAGAAGAAAACTACCCGCCGGCGAGAAGGTTCTCTACCCACAGCGGGTGTGACGGGTCTCTCAATGTGACCCATCACAAAGTACTAGACAACCAGCCTGATGGCTGATATACGCGTGCGCGCATTCACTTCCTCATCTTGTCGGCCCGCCTAGCCGCGTGCTACGCTAGGCGCTCACCAACAAGGGAGATTCCTGTGAACGACTATGACGACAAAGTGGCACTCATTCTCTCTGACGCCATATCTGCGTGGCGTTGGGCAGCTGCTTATGGGGCATACGTTCCGGAGGGGATTACGGTTCCCTCAGAGGTTCTCGTGGCGGCGCAATGCGCACGCCAAAACTACGCGAGCATGACGGGTCGAGATTTCCTTTTCGACTTCGACTACTACCGGGCGTGGGACGCAGCGATAGCTTCTGGCAAGGTTCCCGTCATGGACATGATGCGGGTAGTCATCCAGGACTGCCAGCATGACCTCGATTGGGCGGACTTGGGGGAGTTCGCCCAGCTTGCCGCGGTCGCCGGCAGGCAGCGTATCGAGCCGAACAAGTCATTGGACACTTTGACAGGTGCGCTGCGATGCGCAGCGGTCAAGGGCTACACGCCGACAAGCCGCGTGCAAGAGATTCTCCGCGCGGCAGGCGTGGCACCCAACGCCTTCACCGTCCGATACTGGATATTCAGGTCGGCTGAACTCCTCAGTGCGGGGTTCAGCCCATCAGGAAAGAGAGCGGCTCTCGGCCTGGCCGTCGCAGAGGCGATCCTGCGCAAGTAGTCCAGCCTTAGACCGTTTTGGAGCACCCCCGAACCGGGGGTGCTCCTTCTTACTTTGCCCCACACTCCCCACACAACCGTGTGCTACATTGGGCACCTACCAAAGGAGAACAGATGCTTTTTTACGAAACGTACGAGCCCCTGGCAGCAGCCCGGGAGGCTGTCATCACGGCGAACGAGCTCGCACCAGAGTTTGACACTGTTGTCGTCTCCGGCGTGTCCGGCACCATTGGGGCCATAGCCGCCCAGATACTGGGAAAGAAGCTCCTCATAGTGAGGAAGCCTGGTGTTCCCACGCAGGCCAGGTACTGCGGAGGTAGCAAGCGGAAATCTTTCCCGCTTGTCGGGGAAATCGGCGATAGGTTCATCATCTTCGATGATGAAATCTACTCGGGGGGAACAGTGCGCCACATTCTCGAAACTCTTCGCGCCAATTTCTATCTGCCCTGCGGGGCAGAACAAACATATGATCCGTGCGAGGATGCGGACTGTTCCGCATGTGACTACTTGGAGTGTTCAGATCGGAGAGATTCTGATGGGAATCTGGTGAATGCCCCCGCGCCGGAGCCATATCCGGTGTTCGTCGGACTGCTAACCGTCCAGCCCTACAGGGCACCGAAGCCCTGGGGGCACTTCGGTTACATGTGGTCGCCAGAGTTGCTGGCCAGTCAGTTCGGTGTTCGATACGAGTAACCTCCATATCCCGTATCCACCATGGCGCCACCAATCGGTGGCGCCCTTCCCTTTGGGAGGCAAAGTGTTTGTTGTGCAAGCTAGGGACCGCAAGGGCAAGCTTCTGACATGGGGCAAAAACTGCGAACCCTACGATCATGTCGAGGACGGCGAGCTGCCCCGTTGGCTCGCACGCCGAGTTATGGGCTACATCCCCAGCCCGCCCTTCTCAGGTCGGCGGATAGCGTGGGTGCGCTGCAAAAGGCCAGACGGCACCCTCGCGGGGGTGTGGTTCACCCCCTACGGGCGCGAGCAGCGCTGCCGCGCCATTGACGCTGCCTGTGGGCGTCGGGTCGGTGAGGGATTCGAGATCTGGGGTTGCCCCGCGGGCAACACCCGCCATCTCGTTGAGGGAATGTATGGCGACTATCTTGCCGTTGTCGACGGGGATTGGGCGGAAGACATCCTCGCGACGGCCACGCGGCAGGCTCGCGGAATGTGGAAGGTGGACGACAACGTAACCGAGATTTCACGGCCGATGATGACCAAGAAGGAGGCCAGAGGAGTGCTCGGCACGTTCCTCTAGATGCTTCCTCTCGGGTGACAGACCGTGGTCTGTCACCCCCTTTTTACCCTCGGTTGTCCCACTATGTGGGATAGAGATCAACTCGCGTTTCATCTATGTCTTCGGCAGAGGCCTCTATTCCCGCAGGTCAAGGCTTGTGTGACCAAAATCACAGCACTACCGGTTTTGTTGTTTCACCTTTCTATGGGGGGGATAAGGGGGGGCAAGGTGTTGACTTTGGGGACAAGCACAAAAAAGTGCTTGTCTACTCCTTGACCGTGGTTGGTAAGACCTAGAGACAACTACGGCGTAGAACATACGGGGTTAAGGACGGGTCTGTCTTGGGCAGACCCGCCTACTGTCGAGCCTCCCGGCTCGACATGCGGGAACCCCATAAGAGGGTTCCCAGCTACGCGACAACTACGTTGTCGTACCGCAACCTCTGGTTGCGACGTTGGGGCACAAGAGTGCCCCGCCAGGAGACGACTTAGGTCGTCTCCTGAGATGTCGGCTCCTTCTTGTCGCCGTCATCTCAGGTCCCCCGCCTATGGGCGGGGGACCTGTTTAGTCGAACCTTCCGGTTCGCGGGGACCTCCGGGTGGAGGTCCTCTTATAGCGGGGGTGCCTATGGGCACCCCCCTAGTCAGGATGCCCCCCTGTATACGGGCATCCTGTATGCCCCCCCGCGCCGCCATATAGCGGGGGGGCAGCAGCGGCACGGGTGTGCTGACGCGGGGACATGCGTATGGGCATGTCCCCCTGCGTGTATACCTACCCCTATACCTACACGTGTAGCATGGGCTACACGTAGCCCTACAGTACGTGTGCTATCAAGCACACAGTGTGTGTACGTACGTTGTGCGTACACACGGCGTATGCATACAAGAACATCTATCATTGTATAGATGTCCACACATGCGTACGTCAGTATATAAGCACACATGTCGATGTCACGCGTTGTCACATCGACAGTTGTCGCATACACATATGCGACCATCGATGAATCGATCACGATCATCGATGCCCACGGGGGTCACCCCCATGATCATCCGCGCCGCGT
>Ga0102851_10000162_pt1 | contig 29001 bp, 21 predicted proteins | sample Mud3Dept3metaG_FD_79558 | JGI IMG/M metagenome (GOLD analysis project Ga0102851, IMG submission 79558) | Freshwater wetland microbial communities from Ohio, USA, analyzing the effect of biotic and abiotic controls - Mud 3 Core 4 Depth 3... | ecosystem: Environmental > Aquatic > Freshwater >... | reverse complement strand
TATAAAACAAAACGTCTTACAAAATCAGAAAAAGCTCTGAAAGCAGGATTAGGCGGAATGGCGGCAATAATAATGAAACAGGAAAATGGTGACCCTGTTCAACGCGCAGAAAAATTTATTTGTCAAGATTTTTCAACTACAAAAGATGTAATTGAAGGATCGCTTGAAATCATTGCGGAATGGATAAATGAAAATGATATTGTAAGAGAAAAATTACGTGAATCATTTTTTGAACACGGAATTCTTACATCAAAAGTTGTAAAGACAAAAATTACCGAAGCGGAGAAATACAAGGATTATTTTGATCTGTCACAACTTATTAAAAATTGTCCTGCTCATCGTCTGCTGGCAGTTTTGAGAGGAGAGGATGAAGGATTTCTAAAAATAAAAATTGAACCCAATGTTGATTACCTGGTGACATGGCTGAAACGTTTTTATGTAAAAAATTCAAATGATTTTTCTGAACTTGTAGAAAAGGCAATCAATATTTCGTACAAAAAATTACTTCAACCAAGTTTAGAAAGTGAAACAAAAAGTCGATACAAAGATCTTGCCGATGACCAATCTATTCTGACCTTTTCAAAGAATCTAGAAAAATTATTATTGGCGCCCCCTTTAGGAAATAAAGTTATTCTGGCAATGGATCCCGGTTTTAAATCCGGTTGTAAAATTGTTGTACTCGATGAAAAAGGAGACTTGAAACACAACTGCAATATTTATCCTCATCCACCGCAAAAAGAAATTTCACAGGCATCGTCAAAAATTGCGCAGCTAGTTCAAATGTATAAAGTGGAAGTAATTGCAATTGGTGACGGAACAGCCGGAAGAGAAACAGAATCATTCATAAAAAAAATAAGATTTGATCGTGATCTGCAAGTCTTTATTGTCCGCGAAGATGGCGCATCTATTTATTCCGCATCAAAAGTTGCACGTGAAGAATTTCCTGAATTTGATATAACAGTTCGTGGCGCCGTTTCAATTGGCCGGCGATTAATGGATCCACTGGCAGAGTTGGTGAAGATCGATCCAAAGTCACTCGGTATTGGTCAATATCAACACGATGTTAATCAAACAAAACTCCAGGGCGAATTGGATCGTGTTGTTGCAAGCGCGGTAAATAGAGTAGGTGTGGATTTGAATACGGCTTCAAAATATTTGCTGAGTTATGTCTCAGGTCTTGGACCAAAACTGGCTGAAAATATTGTCACGCATCGCGAAAAAAATGGACTCTTTAAATCAAGAAAAGAACTGCTGAAAGTTGATCGGATGGGTGATAAGGCGTTTCAACAATCTGCCGGTTTTTTGCGCGTAAAAAGTGGCGAAAATCCGCTTGATAATAGTGCCGTTCATCCTGAGAATTATAAATTTATAGAACAGCTCGCAACGCAGGGCGGAATGCAGGTAAAGGAACTTGTAGGTAACAAAGAAAAAGTAAATGAGCTAAAAAAAATCAGCATAGAAAATCAACTGGGAGAATTTACATTGAACGACATTTTTAAAGAACTAGAAAAGCCCGGAATTGATCCGCGAAAAACGGCAAAAGTTTTTGAGTTTTCACAAGAAGTAAAAACGCTGAATGATCTGAGAATCGGAATGCGATTAAATGGAATTGTAACCAACGTCACCGATTTTGGTGCATTTGTAAATATCGGCATCAAAGAAAACGGTTTGATCCACAAAACCGAGCTGTCTGTCGAATATATCAACAACCCTTCTGACGTAATCAGCATTCACGAACATGTTAAAGTTTTGGTCTTATCTATTGATAATGAGCGTAAAAGAATAGGGCTGACATTAAAAATCAATGCTGAATAAACCAATAAAGCAAACTAACGTACAAGCATTCAAGGTTTTGTTCTTTTCAATTTAATTCAATATTTTGTACTTTTGTATATCAGTAAAACGATTTACACCGATAAGTTATCTGAAAAATTTTATCCGCGAAATGCAGATTTTATTCTTCTCTAACCATTCGGAATTAGGCAGAGTGCATAGGAATAATTAATAATTTACTTAGCATTACATGACAGATTCACGGAGATTAACGACAGAAGAGAAGGCTTTAAAAGTAAATTTAACCAATGATATTTACGGCGCATTTGCTGAAATAGGTGGAGGACAAGAAGTCGCTGCTAATTTTTTCAAAGCAGGCGGTTCATCAGGGACAATTGCATACACTCGTTCCGCTTACGACATGAAAGTGAGCGATAGTTTTTATGGCGAGTGTCAGCGATATGTTTGTGAAGACAGACTTTTGCAGATGTTGTCAAAAGAATATGAAACCCTCGAAGAAACTTTACCGGAACGCATAAAAGAAACACGGTTTTTTGCTTTTGCAAATACTGTAGAGGCATTGAACTATCATAAAACAAATGAAGGTCAGGGTTGGATTGGGATGAAATTTCAAATGACAACCGGTTCCAAGCCAAGCGAAATTGTGCTGCACGTTAAGTTGCACGATATCTCTCACAAACGTCAGCAAGAAGCATTAGGAATTTTAGGTGTTAATTTAATTCACGCTGCTTATTTTGACCAGGATACGATTGATGAATTTCTTGCGGCATTAACTTATCGTTTGCCAAGAGAAAGAGTTGAGATTGATATGCTGCGCGTACTCGGTCCTGATTTTGCACATATTGATAATAGAATTATTGCACTCAACCTTGTAAAAAATGGTTTGACAGATGCAACGATGTTTGATCAGAGCGGAGCAATTTTACAACCAAGAACAGCGCTTTATAAAAAGAATGTATTGCTGATGCGTGGTCGTTTCAGACCAATGACAAAAGTGCATGTGGATATGATTGCTGAAGGCATGACGCAATATCTGAAAGAACCGGATGTTGAAAAAGAAAACGTGACCGTTTTACTTGAGTTGACCTTAAAAGATTTAACAGCCGACGGAAAAATTTCTGAAAAAGATTTTATTGACCGGGCCGAACTTTTGGGCTCAATGGGATATACTGTAATGATCAGTAATTACCTCAAACATTATAAAATGATTGAGTATTTATCGTCGATTACAAGAGGACATAAAATTGGTGTATTATTAGGCATTTATAATCTTCAAACCATCTTCGACGAAAAATATTACAACACACTTAACGGTGGTTTATTGGAAGCCTTCGGTCGTGGATTTGGTCACAATATTAAAATGTTTGTTTACCCTGCTCTCAATACTGAAACAGGCGAAATTTATGATGTTCATAATTTTGTTTTACCCGATCATTTAGGCGGACTTTTTGATTACATGAAAAAAACAAATAAGGTAGAAGCAATTCATAATTACGATACAGAACTTCTTCATATTTCATCAGACGAAGTATTGAATAAAATTCAAACCGGCGTTTTAAGTTGGGAAGCCGATGTTCCTGAAAGCGTAATGAAAGCAATCAAGTTTTACCATCTCTTTGGTTATTTGGCTGAAAAATTTCAGAAGTTGCAGGAACTGCATCGCAGGAATTAGAAAGCTATACGGGTGTTCCCGACGCTGCGCTGGATATTCATCCTGCGCCAATGCAATATCTATAGGACTTGCAGTCCGAACTAATTTGACGAGTTCGTTGTTTCAGACCAATATAAAAATCGCTCAAATTAGTTCGATCTAAATTTTGATCTTACATTCAAATTCATACTTTTACAATTAAATCCAAATCGTATGAAAGCCATTTTATTATTTTTATTTCCTACCATTTTTTCGACTGTTTCGTATTCTCAAAATCAGTTGTTATTAGAAGGAAACAATGCCCGCGCATCAATTCAAGATGACGGTAATTTTTTTAATAACCCTGATCTTGGTTCTCCGCAATATGAAATTCCGATTAATAGTGGAAATCATGTTATTTATGCGATGACGTTTTGTATGGCCGGTATTGAAGTTGATAGCACCATTCATACCGCATTTAATGGTTTCCCTGGCAACGATGATTTTTTTTCGGGTCCAATAGCAAATGATTATAATTCCACTTATTACACCACAAATTTTGATAGCTCAGTTTGGAAAATTACAAGAGATCAAATTAATTTTCATGTTGGCAATTATACTGCTGTTGGTTATGTGCCTGATCCGGCTATTTCAAATTGGCCGGGAAATGGAAATATTTCTGAAGGAATTGCAGAACAATTGGCTCCTTATGTCGATGTCAATAATGATAATATTTACAATCCTTTAAATGGCGACTTTCCATACATTCAAGGTGATCAGGCAGTGTATGTTATTATGAATGATGAAGCCGGATATCATGCGCAAACAAATGGTATAGCATTCGGAATTGAAATTCACGCAATGTTTTATCAATATGAATCTACCGACGATCTGAATAACACGACTTTTTTAAACACAAAAATTTACAATAGAAGAGATACCAATTATGTCGATTTTATGTTCGGACTTTGGCTCGATATTGATATTGGTAATTCTATAAATGATTTTATCGGATCAGATTCAGCCAGGAGTTTAGCCTATGGTTACAATGGAGAATCTTCAGATGATGGTCAGGGAGGACAACCTGGTTACGGATCAAATCCTCCTGCTTTTGGTGCGCAGTTTTTAAGTGAACCTGCCGGCAGTGTAATAGGATATGATATTAGTGGTGGTTGGTCAATTCCGCCGACAAACCTTTATTATGGAATGAAAGGAGTCCAGGAGAACGGTCAGTTGCTATTAAATGGCCCAACTCCAACAAAATTTATTTTTAATGGTAATCCTTTTTTGGGAACAGGGTGGAACGAGGTTACAGATGGAAATGCTGCCGGAGATCACAGAGTGACGATATCTTCGGGAGGAAGTGAACTTAACAGTGGCAATTTTCTTTGTTACGATATGGCATTTATTTTTAATCAGGCTGCCGGAAATGCAATTGAGAATGTTAATGAACTTTTATCAACAGCAGATTTTATTCAGAATTATTATGATGCAAATATTCAACCGTGCAATCAAATTTTTCTCGATGCAAAAATTTATGACGAACAATCTGATGTATTAATTTATCCTAATCCTTCAAATGGAACATTCACGATTCAAACTGATTCACCCGTAAAAATATCCGTCTTGGATTTTAGTGGAAAATTAATTGCTGAAGATTTACAACCTGATGAAAATGGAATTCTGAATCTGGATTTGAAAACCGGAACGTATATTATTGTTTTGCAATCTGAAAGTGAAATTTCATATCACAAGATTGAAATACTGAAATAGTAAGTCGCTGCGCTGGATATTCATCCTGCGCTATCGCTAAGCTTCGCGACACAATCTAAAGGATTTGTGGTCCGAATTGATTTGACGAGATCCATAAGCTTCTATAATTCACCACATTTAAATTGTACAAACCTCGGATCAAAAAATTGTAAAAAAAGTTGGAACAATAATTGAGATAATTGATTTACAATAACAGCAACTCACGAAAAAAATAAATCATCATGCCCCTAAAAAAATTAAAAACTAAAAAAGATTACTCAGAAGAAATGGAACGCTTCAACGAGATTTTTCAAGCAAAAGCAGGAACAAAAGAAAGTGATGAAGCTGATGTATTGGCTATCTTAATCAAACATTACGATTACGAGCATTTTGTTTTTGATACTCCACTCAATTAACCGTACTAATCATCTGCCCGTAAGAATATTTCTCCATCAAAATTGTAGATCCATCTTTGTTATAATAAATCGTATAACCTTCAAGATATCCATTTTTGTAATCGCTTTCCATGTAAAGCTGCTCTGAGTTTTCGTAATACTTTTCGCATTTTCCGGTAAAGGGAATATCATCTAATTTTACAAGAGTTGGAACTAAAGGATCAGAAGTTTTAACATGTTCTAATTCCGCGCAATCACAAGTCAAAGTTTCGTCAAGTGCGCCGTTGCGTTTTTGTTTTCCGTTTTCATAAACTTCTTCAAATAATACGGCTCCATCTTTGTCGTAATAAATTACTTTACCGTGTAATTTTCCTTCAAATAAATTTTTCTCAATGTACTTATCGTATGATGCTGAATAATAACTTAGACAAATTCCGGTATAAAGTTTGTCATCCAATAAATGTGTCCCTAAAGAATCAACAACAAGTTCGATGCAGTTACAAGTATCCGCAACATTCAGAGAATTAATGTTACCATCGCTTGAAGTATTTTCAACAACATTGTCACCGCAACCAATCAAACCAAAAGTCAAAATAAAAAAACCAATCAGAATTTTACCAGAATCTTTCCCCCTCTCCTGCTTGTTCGACGTAGCCTGGGCGGAGGCGAATGGAGAGGGGCCAGGGGTGAGGTAGGGGGGACACACGAAACTTCTAAAAAACATCATCATAAAATATTAATAATCCGTAAAAACCTTTTCTGATATCCGGCACTCTCATTAAAATGTGTTATCATAACACCGTAATGATTTTTTGAAGACGAACTATGAATAAAATAAATTTCGCCATCCTTGCTTGTGTAAATAATTCCGGCATGTCCAACTTTTCTTATTTCAGAATTTGTGCCGGTAAAAAGTATAATGTCTCCGGCAAGGGCGTTTTCTGTTTCTCTTTTTTCGCCTACACTTTCGTAGCCTGAACTGGCACGTGATGTTTTTATTCCAAAATGATTAAAAACAAAATAAACAAAACCTGTGCAGTCAAATCCTTTTTCAGTTGCTCCTGCATACAAATAAGGTGTTCCGAGGTAATGCCCGGCAAAATTTACGATGCTATCGCGCAAGTCGTATGATAGTACATCTTTTTCATTTGCCCTGGCTTGAAATGCAGAAATAAACAGGATGCTGATTAAAATTTGTTTCATCGTTCAACAAAATTAATATGTTTTATAACTTTAGACAAACAAAAAGTCACAACAATGTCTAAAATCAAGAATGCACAGTTGCGTTATCGCGTTATTGACAGATGTATCAGGAACGCATATAAACCTTTTCCAACAAAAGAAGATTTGCGAAAAGCGTGCGAAGAAGCTTTGTACGGCTCATCCGGAGGTTCTGATATTTGTGATTCTACCATTGAAAAAGATATGTTTGCAATGCGCGAAGAATTAGACGCGCCAATAAAATACAGTAAAACAGGTAAAGGTTATTTTTATGAAGATGCCGATTACAGCGTAGATAAAATTCCATTATCGGAAGATGATATCGATGCAATAAAATTTGCAACGAATACTTTGATGCAATTCAGAGATGTTGGCATCTTCAAACAATTTGGTTTTGCGATTGATAAAATTTTTGATCGCGTACACATCGCAAATAATCCGTTAGATTCTGCAGTAGATAATTTTGTTTTTTTTGAAACAGTTGATCAGACTGTAGGGTCTGATATGTTACCCGAACTGCTTAAAGCGATAAAAGAAAAAGTGCTTGTTACTTTTGATTATGCAAGTTTCATTAACGATAAAGCCAAAGAAAGAAAAGTGCTTCCGCTTTTATTAAAAGAATACAGGAACCGCTGGTATCTTATTAGTTTTTCATTAGAGAAAGAAAAAATTACAACGTTTGGTCTTGATCGGATGAAAAAATTGGTGCTGACAAAAGAAAATTATTTTAAACCGGTAGATTTTAATGCTGACAATTATTTTAAACATTCTATCGGAATAACATCAAACGAAAATCAACCGGAAGAAATTCATTTCAAAATTGATAAAATCGGTTCAAAATACATAGAATCCCAACCCTTACATTCCAGTCAGCGTTTAATAAAAGAAGGAACAAACAGGAATACTTTTGAATTGAAGGTGTTAATATCTGAAGAACTGAAAAGAATCATACTTTCCTACGGCGCCCAGATTGAGGTCGTAAAACCAAAGGCATTAAGAACCGAAATTCAGGAAATAGTTTTGAACATGAGCCAAAATTATCGATAACGATTCTAAAAATATTATAAGTTTTTTTTATTTTTACTGCTTCCCTTTCCAGCGACTCAAATTGAAAGGCTCATTAATTTAAAACGATTGAACATGAAAAAACATCTACTTATTGCTTTCTTTTTAATAGGATCGGGTTTAGCCTTTTCCCAAATTAGTGAGGGAGGACTACCAACTTCTTTCGGAAAAATATTATTTCCCGAAACCAGTCCTTATGATGCCGCATACCAGGTACACCAATTGTTGACTCCGGATATGCAGCTGGCTCACGCGCAAGATTTAGAAGCTGACGGAAAAGGAAAACCTTATCGCGTTGGAATTAATATTCCTGTTTCTTACAGTATCAATAATTCCGGAACATGGATTAATTTACCAAACGGAGATAAAATCTGGAGATTAGGAATTAGGATTCCTGAAGCACAGGCATTGACGTTATATTTTGGTGCGCCTGTTGAAATTCCGGCTGGCGGAAAATTACATGCATACAACGCAAAACATTCCCAATACATTGGCGCTTACACTTCATCCACACCAACTTTCCAGGCAATGGAAATGGTGGAAGGCGAATTAATAACACTGGAATATTACATGCCTGCAGGAAGTCTTGAATTACCGGTAATTGAAATTAGTGAAGTAGCATATTATTACAGAGGCGTTGAATCAAGAATAGCGGCTTTCCGCGATGGTGATGAAATTTCTCAAGACCGAACTCACGGAAGTTGTGAAATTGATGCTGTTTGTTCCGAATCAACCGGATGGGTTAATCAGCGGTCATCAACGGTTCATTATTCATTTGTTGATGCCGGAACATTTGTGTGTACAGCATCAGTTATAAATAATACTGCAGTAGATTGTACCCCGTATATTTTAACAGCTAACCATTGCGGAACACCAACAACCAGTGCTAATATAACAAACCATATTTGGTATTTTAATTATCAGAGACCAACTTGTGTTCCGGGAAATACCGGAACTTATTCAGGCGCGTTGTCACAAACCATGACGGGCGGAATTTTCAGAGCGTCATCTTCACTTGGTACTCACCCCGCAGGATCAGGATCACAGGTAGATGGATCAGATTTTGTTTTAGTACAATTGAACTCGGCAATACCAGCCGGATACAATGCATATTATGCCGGATGGAATAGAAATACAACCGCAGCAACTTCCGGAATCTGCTATCATCACCCGGCTGGTGATGAGAAAAAAATCTCTACATATTCAACTTCATTGACTTCAGCAACATATAACGGCGGTTGGGCCAGCGCACATTGGTCTGTTACCTGGGCTGCTTCAACAAATGGCCACGGCGTTACAGAAGGTGGATCATCAGGTTCTGCAATTTATGATCAGAACGGGCGAATTGTAGGACATCTTTCCGGAGGTTCTTCTTTTTGCTCAACTCCCACAGCTAGTGATTTATATGGAAAATTCAATAAAGCATGGAATTTAGATGGTGCCACGGCATCTTCTCAACTTGCGCCGTGGCTTGATCCTGGAAATACAGGCGCCATGACACTCAATGGTACGTTTGCGCCTTGCACTCCTGCTGCGCCTGTTGCCAATTTTGTTGCAAGTGCAACAACTGTTACAACGGCTACCACAGTTACTTTTACTGACCTGTCAACAAATATACCAACTTCCTGGGCCTGGGTTATTGCTCCTGCCTCAGGATGGGCCTATGCCGGCGGAACAACTTCTGCTTCACAGGATCCCCAGGTTACTTTCAATACTGTTGGATTTTATACCATTACATTAACGGCGACCAATTTACAAGGCTCAGATGCTGAAGTCAAAACAAATTATATCCAGGTTACAGCAGGCGGTTCCGGTCCTTGCGTTGCATCAGGTACAACTTGTGACGAATACATTTCTAATGTGAACCTGGGTTCAATTAATAATACAACAGCGTGTACAAATTTTTCGAATTACTCACTGTCTACAAGCCTTGCTGCCGGAAGTTCGGCAAACATTTCAATTGATTTAGGTTTAGCGTACATTGATGATGAAGTTGCGGCATGGATAGATTGGAATGACGATGGTGATTTTGCAGATGCTAATGAAACTATTTCTTATACTTTAGTCACTGCCAGTACAACTGTTCCTATTGTAACCAATTTCACTGTTCCGGCAGGTACTTCTGCCGGCTCGAAAACGCTTAGGGCAAGAATTTCTTATTCCGTTGATGGTGCTATTGTGCCTTGCGGAACCTCAACTTTTGGTGAGGTAGAAGATTATGTAATCAATGTTACAGGCTCTTCAGGAATCAACGAAAATGGTTTGGGTAGTGTAAGTATTTATCCAAATCCTACAAACGGAATTTTAACAATAGATGTTACAAATGTAAATGTCGACATTCAATCCATTGTTCTGCTTGATGTAACAGGAAGAATTATTACAACCGCTTCAACGGTAAATGGAAAAGTGGTTTTCAACCTGGCAAATGAAACTTCAGGAATCTATTTCGTAAAAATTAATACCTCCGAAGGATCGATTACGAAAAAAGTAGTTCGTTACTAAGAGATAAAAATTATTTTCAGAAGCCTGTCATCTTTAAATCAGATGACAGGCTTTTTTTGTTTTTTTTAATTTCATTACTCCATAATTCACTTTTTTTTGATTTGTTTTTATTCTCGCTTCTTTACTTCAAAAATCATATCCCGAAACTTCGGGAAGTTGATCAATGTTCTTAAATCAAAATCTGTCCTCCCGGTAAATTAAAAACTTAACCAATAATTGTTCTCCTTAATATTGCCATTCTTTATTCTTTTCATACTTTTGCTGTGGGTAAGTCCTGTACGACCAGCTCCTGTTTAATCCCCCAGGGTGGGAACACAGCAAGGGTAGATGGTTGAGCGGTGCGATACAGGTAGCTTACCCGCTTTTTTTCTTTGTCCGTCGAACCTTCAGCGAAGACGGATTTTTCTTTGCCCGTCGTAGCTTTAGCGAAGACGGGTTTTCTTTTTATACCAAAATCGTATTCGTAAAAATTTCAGCAGCCCTTCCTCTATTTCAACTTTTCGCTCAACTTCTCAACTATAATGGCACAAGTCTTCATATCCTGTTAATAACATTTCTACCTCATTCCAAGCCCCAATCCTATCTTTGTTGCTGAATTTTATAAAATAAAAAGGACAATGAAATTTTTTATCGATACAGCTAATCTTGATGAAATCAGGGAAGCAAATGACATGGGTATTTTAGATGGCGTTACAACCAATCCTTCGCTGATGGCGAAAGAAGGAATTACAGGCGCAGATCGGATTCTAAAACATTATGTTGACATCTGCAATATCGTTGACGGAGATGTAAGTGCTGAGGTTATTGCAACTGATTTTAAAGGAATGGTAAAAGAAGGTGAAAATCTTGCAACGTTGCATCCGAATATTGTTGTAAAAATTCCGATGATAAAAGATGGTGTAAAAGCAATTCGGTATTTTTCTGAAAAAGGAATTAAAACAAATTGTACACTTGTTTTTTCTGCAGGTCAGGCTCTTTTAGCTGCTAAAGCGGGTGCAACTTATATGTCGCCTTTCATTGGTCGCCTTGATGATATTTCATCAAACGGAGTAGATTTAATTGCGCAAATTCGTTTGATTTACGATAACTATTTTTACGAAACACAAATTCTTGCTGCGTCGGTTCGCCACACAATGCACATCATTCAGTGCGCTGAGGTTGGAGCAGATGTAATGACCGGACCACTGAGTTCAATTAAAGGATTATTAAATCATCCATTAACTGATCTTGGTCTTGAGAAATTTTTAGCGGATTACGCTAAGGGGAATAAATAGAATAATAATTTAATATTGAAAATGTCAGCCATAGGCTGGCATTTTTTTTTCACGGCATATTCCTGGCTACGCAAGATTAACAGCAACTTTGCTCCCATCAATTTAACGTTGTGACGAATTTGAAAAAGTAGCATCAACTATAAAGCAGGTGTTTTTTATCGGATTATTCCCAAACAAATTTTCAACCGGATTATTTTTCTAACTGAAGCATAAATTTGTTGCTTAAAAGAATTATTTTTTTCTACTTCACCAAGAATATCAAACAACGCTTTTTCTTCATTGATTGGCATAAGTAATAAATCGCAACCGGCCATTGCTGCTTTTAGTTCGCAATTTGGAATTGAACTCACGCCGCCCATGTTCATTGCATCTGTGACAACCAATCCCTTAAAGTTCATTTCGTTTTTTAATAAGTCGGTTACAATTTTTCTTGAAACGGTGGATGGCAAATCATTGGTGTTGTATTCAGGATTATTTTTTATTGCAATGTGTGCGACCATAATTGATAATACGCCTGCATTAATGAGCGGAATATAATTTTTTACTTCTCTCATTTCACCATCAATGTAAACCAGTTGTTTGTGCGTGTCACCAATTACATATCCGTGACCCGGAAAATGTTTTGCTGTTGCTACTATTCCTTGCTTTTGAGTTTCTTCAATAAAAATGCGCGACCAAATTTGGGCCGTGTCGGCATTGTTTCCAAAACTGCGATAAGTAATAGCTTCGTTCGGCGACATGTCAACAACCGGCGCATAATTATAATTTATTCCGATATCATTTAAATCGTTACAAATTGATAATGCAAATTTTCTTACTTCTTCGCGACTCACCATCAGGTTTGCTTTTTTTACCGGCGCACAATCTTTTATTTTATAACCAATTAAACTTGGTTCCGCATCCGCCGAATAGAGCATAGGCAATCCTCCGTGTTGAATATTGAGCGCATTAAACTGTTTTACCATTTCTGTAAAACCTGCTTTGGTTCCGTTTAAAAGAAGAACTCCTCCAATGTAATTTTTAATTATAAGTGAGTTGATATGCTCGGTTGGTTTTCCATGTCCACCAGCGGCGGGAATTATCATCTGACCTATTCGCGCAGTATCATTCAATAAATCAAAAATGCTGTCTGTTTTTTGTTCCAGTTCAGCATCGTAAACAAAAAAATCCTGGAGCGAAAATTTTTGCGCAGATAGAAAAAACGAACTGCAAATAAGTGTTAGGAAAAAAATTGTCTTCATATTTTTTGGATAAAAAAAACTCCGGGCCAGCCGGAGTTTTTAATTAGTAATAGTTGATTTATTTACTGATTATCGTGACCACCGTTCTTCTGTTCTGTTGATGTGCGGCCTCTTTTTCTTCGTGTGTTTTCATGGCAGTAATTGCAGCGCCCGAAATTTCCGGTTGCGATTCACCGTAGCCTTTTGTTTTAATTCGTGACGGGTCAATTCCTTTTGAAACAAGATATTTTTTGGCAACTTCTGCACGTTGTTTTGAGAGAATCATATTGTACTCATCTGCTCCACGTCTGTCAGTATGTCCACCTAACTCAATAACAAGCGTAGGGTTTTCTATCATGATTTTTACCAACTTGTCAAGTTCATCTACCGATTGATAGCGAAGGTCGGATTCATCAAAATCAAAATAAATATTTCGTAACACAAAAGTTCCGCCTGCAGAAGGCGGGAACAATTCAAAATTCATTACAACTTCCTTATTATTATCTTCTTTTGTACTGTTAAGTGTTTTAGAAGCAATCGTATATGATTGACCCGAAACAGTTATTGCATATGATTCGCCCGGGATCAGGATAGCTGAATAAGTCCCGTCTGAATTGGTAATAATATCTGTAATTTTTTCGTTAGTCCGTGCATTTGTGATTGACAAGTTAGCCGAAATTCCGACTTTGGTTTTACCATCTGTTACAACTCCTTTTACAAGAAAAAGTTTCGAATCATCAAACTGATTAATTAATTGCGTTTTATTTTCTGCAACTAATAAATCTGTGCCAAGTAAATCGGCATCTGCAATTAAAGGATCTTTTTTATCTCCGAGAAAGGTGATAATATAAATATCTTTTTCTCCAAAACCATCAGCACGATAAGATGAATAATAAGCATAGCGCGTATCACCCGTTACAACAAAATAAATATCATCGTCAGGTGTATTGATTGGCCATCCGATATTTTCAGGTTTAGACCATACACCAGTTTCCGCATCAAGAACAGTTTTAAAAATATCAAGTCCGCCAATATTATTATGACCGTTTGATGAAAAGTATAAAGTCTTGTTATCAGGATGGAAGAAAACTCCTTTTTCTTCGAATTCAGTATTAATTGTTGGTCCAAGATTTAATGGTTTGCCCCACTCAGCTTTTTCTTCATCCCAATAGGCAACATATAAATCATGACCGCCAAAACCGCCGGGCTGATCGGATTCAAAGAAAAGTGTTTTCTCATCAAATGAAAGTGATGCGCTTGATTCGTGGTATTTGGTATTGATATTTACACCAAGACTGGTTGGCGTTTCCCATACTCCGGGCTGAGTTTCGCGCGTAATAAAAATATCACCGTTTTTACTGTTAATTCCTTTATAAGTTAAGAGTGATTTTCCATCGGGCGCAAGACCAACTGTTGCATCGTGCGAAGGCGTATTAATCTGATCGCCCATATTAATTGAACCCGACCAAACACCTCCAAAATCCCGCGTTGAATAATAAATATCTTCGTAGTAGAACCCAGTCTCGTCTGTGCTTCCCCCTTTTGAATCCGGTCTGCGGGCTGTATAAAATAACACGCGATTATCTGCAGAAATAACCGGTGAAAATTCAGGATATTCTGTGTTAATACTATCGCCTAAATTATCAATCCAGACACGAACAGGATTTGCTTTTAATTCCTGACCAGTGCGACATTCGCTGATTTTTTTATTGATGTAATTTCGTTGTGCTTCGTCACCTTCACGAATCAAATCTTTGTGCTCGCGGTAAAGCGCAATTGCTTCTTCGAAATTACCTGCCAGCTGATGAGCCTGTGCAAGATAAAATCTAACATTCGGATCAACCTCGGGATAAACACGGTAAGCAAATTCCAAATATTTTAAACTATTAAATTTTTGATTGCTGTATAAAAAACAAACACCGATTTTATAATTCAGCATGGAAGAATAAGGATTAAATTCCTGTGCCTTCAGATAATGTCCCAATGCGATGGTAAGATCACTCGTACTCCCATCATAAAAATGAAGATCACCAAGTTTTATTTCTTTTACGGCTTCGTCAAATCCTTCTTTTCTGTCTTCAAATAACCTTTTATCAAAGGGTATGTCTTTGTCCTGGGCGATGCCGGTTACAGAAACGACAAATAACAAAAGTGTTAATGCAATTTTAATCGTTCTATTCATTACAAATCGGGCTATTTAAATATTCCTCCGCAACCTCTGATCCAAGAATAAAGGCTTGTTCCCAATCCATACACGCAGCTTCTACGTTGCGCAACATTTCATTCGCAATTCCACGATTAAAATATGCTTCCATCATTTCCGGTTGAAGGTCAAGGGCTTCATTACACTTAACAAAAGCGCCCTCATAATCCTCAAGTTCAATGAGTATTGATGCCTGGTTATTCAATACAACGGTATTTTGATTGTCGAGTTCGAATGCCTCGTTGTAGGCAGCCGATGCATTATCGTAATCACCAATATTTTTATAATAATTTCCCTTGAGAATAAGTAATTGTATTTTTTCTTCAGGATTCGCTTTTGCAATGCCTTCATTAATAAAAGACAACGCGGTTTCATTATCTTCGAGCGCCAGGGCAACATTTGCAAGGTTTGAATAAACTGCAGCAGATCCGGGATTTAATTCAAGTGATTTTTTAAAGTCACTTTCTGCAAGCTCGTATTCGCCCAATTGATAATAAGCACTTCCTCTTTCGTTATAGGTTGTGGCATTTGCCGCATTTAATTCAATTGCTTTTCCGAAATAAAAAGTGGCTTGTCTGAATTCTTCTTCTGCTAAAAGTGCTTTGGCCAGATATAAATAATCCAACTCTTCTTTTGCTCCGTAAGATATTCCTTGTTTAATAAAAATTATTGTACTGTCATATTGTGCAAGGTGATAATATGATTTTCCAATTTGAATGAAAACAGGAGCCTGGAATTTATTATATTTAAAAGCACTCAAAGAGGAACCAAGCGCCTTTGAATAATTTTTATTGTCAAACTCGATATATGAAATATTTAAATGAGCTTCAGCAAATGATGAATCCTCAACTACACACTGTTCGAATAACTTCAATGCCTCGGCAGAATTTCCTTTGTTATATTGTTCAATGGCCTGATCAAAAAATTTCCTTGCTGCTAAGGATCTTTTTGCCTGACTAAAACCAATAAAAGGAACCAAGAAAATGAGTAGTAGACTTAGTTTCATCAAAATAATTTTATGCGAATTTAATACTTTATCCGTTTGTTTGACAACATTTAGGTCAAACTTGGCAAAAAGTTATTTAGAACTAATTGTGAATTAATTGTTTGAGTTACATGCTCAGGATTTTGAATTCAGTTCTTCGATTTTGTTGATGTGCCTCTTCGCGTGCAGTGCCCGAAGCAATTTTCGCAATTTCAGTGTCTCCGACAATCGTTTTGGTTTCACCGTATCCTGCAAATTCCAGGCGAGAACGATCAATGCCATGTTCAACTAAATAATTAACAACAGCTTCTGCCCTGTTTTGAGATAATAGCTGGTTGTGTTCTGCACTTCCGCGTGTATCTGTATGACCGGAAATTTCTATTCGCATGGTTGGATTTTCCTGCAATAATTTCAGTAATCTTTCCAATTCATTTACTGATTCAGGGCGCAAAGAAAATTTGTCAAGATCAAAGAAAATATTCCTAAGGACGATTGTTTGACCGACTTCAATTTTTTTCAGATCTGCATCTTTTTCGTATTGGCGGAATCCACTTTCATTCGGAATCACAAAATTTTCTGAGTGAAAAAGATAACCATCCCTGCGAACAGCAATTCCATAATTTTTTCCTCCGGGAAGCGAAACAAGATATTTTCCGCTTACACCATCTGACGTGAATTCTGCAATTACTTTATTTGCTTCATTATCGACCAATACAATTTGTGCTTTAAGCGGTTGTTGTGTTTTTTCGTCGCGAATAATACCGGTTAAAATAGCCATGTTGCTTCCTTCACTTACTAATTCCGGCTCGGCAATTTTTTCTTTAATTGGTTTTGCGATTGATGCGATCAGCTGGTCTTCATTTGATAATACCGGCGCTTTTTCAGGTCCCAAAAAAGTAATCACATAAATATCTTTTTCACCATATCCGCCCTGCCTGTAAGATGAGCAATAACCATATCGTCCGTTACCTGCAACAACAAGCTGAACATCATCATCGGGTGTATTTACAGGCGGTCCAAGATTAACAGGTGCGGTCCAGGCTCCATTTACAAGTTTTGAATAAAACAAATCGAAACCTCCCATTGTGTTGTGACCTTTTGACGCAAAATACATTGTCTGCCCATCGGGGTGAATAAATACACTTCGCTCGGAATAAGGCGTATTCAGGACGTTTCCAACATTTACAGCTTCGCCCCATTTTCCTTTTACATCATCCCAATCAGAATAATAGATATCATGCTCACCCAAACCTCCCGGCTTATCACTTGTGAAATAAAGTCTTTTTCCGTCAAACGTTAACGAAGCATCAGGCTCATGTCCGTCTGTATTAATTGTTTTTTCCATTAATTCCGGTTGCGACCATGCACCATCTTCGTCAATTGATTCATAAATATCTCCATTTCCTCTGTCATCATTATAGACATAAAGTGTGTGTCCATCAGGCGACAAGCCAATGGTAGCATCATGCTGACCTTTTACGTTTACAGGTTTTCCGATTGGAATAGCTAAGGTCCAGTCACCTTCCACACGTTTGCTGATGTATAAATCTTCGAAATAACCACCCAATGGCGACATATCTTCGGTGCCGGGGCGTCTTGTTGTAAAAATCATAATAGCTTCATCGGTAGAAATAACGGGAGCATAATCAGGGAACTCTGTATTAATTTTATTTCCGACATTATCAATCCAAACCCTTGCTGGAGTTTTTTCTAATACCTGGCCGTTTTTGCATTCCTGTATTTTTTTGAATGCTAAAGTTTTTAACGGAGCAAGTTCGGGCGTGGTAGCTTTACCTGCGAACATATTGTAGTATTCAATCGCTTTTGTCCAGTTACCATCTAAATGATAACACCAGCCAATATAAAAAACGATGTCGGGTGTTACAGTAGGTTTTAATTGATATGCTTTTTCAAAATAAGTTTTCATTCGGTACTTATCAAAATTCAGGTAACACATCCCTATTTTGTAATTCAAATCTGCGCTGTTTGGATTAAAAGCATTGGCCTGCAAATAATAAGAAACTGCTTTACTGTAATCCGGCGGATAACCAAAATAGGATTCATCGCCAAGAGCGATGTTTTCTTCAGCAAGTTTAAACTCATCTTTTCGTTCTTTAAAAAGTGCTTTATCAAATGGCACATCAGGCTGTGCAAAAAGAATATTTGTAAGAGAAAATACAAATGAAATGAGAAGTAATTTTTTCATGATCGTAATTATTAATTGCCGGTGCAGGCAGGACTGTTAATATATTGTTCGGCATTTTCACTACCAAGAATAAATGCGTCTTGCCAGTCAGCACAAGCTCCATCAAGATCTTTGAGCATTTCTTTAGCAATACCGCGATTAAAATAAGCTTCGGTGTATTCAGAGTTTATAGCAATGGCTTTATCGCAAGACTTTATCGCCTCGGCATAATTTTCCATTTTAATGTAAACAGAAGCCTGGTTGTTATAAGCAAAAGCATAATCAGGATTAATTTGAATTGCTTTTGCGAAATCTGCCAAAGCTTCAGCATATTTTCCTTGTTCAAATCTTGCTGTTCCCCTGTTATTATAAGCAACAAAATAATCCGGTTTTCTTTTAATTGCTTCAGTGTAATATTTTTCGGCATTTATATAATCTTCTTTTTTTCGATAAACAGAACCTAAATTATTGTAGGCAAAATGCAGGTTGTTATCATATTTAACAGCGCTGTTATAATCCGTAATTGCACCGTCAAAATTTTCCAGTTTCATTTTTGCGCTCCCGCGATCATTATATGCATATGCATAATCCGGCTTGCGTCGTATAGCTTCGTCAAAGGCAATAATAGCTTTATCGTAAGCTTCCATTTGAAATAAAGCAACACCTTGATAGTATGAATATTTTTCATTTGTTCTGCTGATTTCAGAAGCTTGCTGATATGCTCCGGCTGCCTTTTCAAAATCGCCGGAAGCTTCAAAGATTTGTCCTTTTGTATATGCAGCTGTATGATTCGCAGGATCGAGTTCTATTGTCCTGTTAAAATCTGCAATTGCTTCCTTGTCTTTTTTTAATTCTTTAAACGCCATTCCGCGATTAAAATAGGCGTTTGTATAAGCCTGGTCCATCAGAATTACTTCTGAAAAACGTTGAACAGCTTCCATGTAATTTTTTGCTGTTAAGGCTCTCACACCTTCATTGTATTTTTTTTGAAGTTCAGGATTCACAAGACCTAATGAGTCTGCGAGACGTTGATCTACACCACCACCATGGAGAGTAGCTGAAGTGTCGGTTTGAGCAGAAACTGACAGCGCAATTGTGCCCAGAAAGAAAACTGTTATAATTTTTAGCATAGTAGTTCAGAATAATCAGCACGAATTTATAACTTTATACGGTATATTGCAATGTGTAAGACATTAAAAGCTATGACAAAAATCAAATCTATACTCAACAATAACTCTCATTCATTCCTGGAAAAATACCTGAATAATGCTTCTCCAACGGGATTTGAAAAAGAAGGTCAAAAAATCTGGCTGAAATATATCAAGAACTTCATTGACGAATATTGGGTAGACACATATGGCAGCGTGGTTGGCATAATCAATCCAAAAGCTAAATACAAAGTGGTAATTGAAGCACATGCCGATGAAATTTCATGGTTCGTTAATTACATTACAAAGGAAGGTTTCATTTATTTAAAAAGAAATGGCGGTTCTGACCATTTAATTGCTCCGTCAAAACGCGTCAATATCCATACCGACAAAGGAATTGTAAAAGCAGTTTTTGGCTGGCCGGCAATTCACACAAGAAGTGAAAAGGAAGACGCACCATCTATGAAAAATATTTTTTTGGATTGTGGATGCGAGTCCAAGGAGGAAGTTGAGAAGCTTGGCGTTCATGTTGGTTGTGTTGTTACCTACGAAGATGAATTCATGATTCTCAATAAAAATAAATTTGTAGGTCGTGCATTGGATAACCGCATTGGCGGATTTATGATTGCTGAGGTAGCACGCTTGCTTAAAGAAGATAAAATTGAATTACCTTTTGGTTTGTATATCACAAATGCTGTGCAGGAAGAAATTGGTTTACGCGGTGCAGAAATGATAGCCGAGCGAATTAAACCTGATATTGCAATTATTACAGACGTTTGTCATGATACTCAAACGCCAATGATCAGCAAAATTCTGCAGGGTGATTTGAAATGCGGTGATGGTCCTGTTCTTACCTACGGCCCGGCTGTGCAGAATAATTTGCTAAAACTCGTGATTGATGTGGCTGAAAAAAATAAAATTCCTTTTCAACGCGCAGCGGTATCACGTGCAACCGGAACAGATACGGATGCTTTTGCCTACTCAAACAGCGGTGTTCCGTCAGTGCTTATTTCTACTCCGTTAAGATACATGCACACCACGGTTGAAATGGCTCATCAAAAAGATGTAGAAAACGGAATAAAATTGATTTATCAAACGCTGAAAAAAATTAAAAGCGGGCATGATTTTCGATATTTCAAATAGATTTAATTCAAATTGATATGCGTTTATTTCTTCTTTTTCTTGTCTTCTTTTCTTTTGTTACCAAAAATTTTAATGCCTTCTCCCAGACCTCAGATAAACCGGAAGTTGTTTTAACCACCGGCCACAACGATCAGATAAATGCTTTGACAATAAGTAACGATGGCCGTTTTTTAGTAAGCGCCGGAAATAACAAAATTGTCAAAATATGGGAGGTCGGAATTGGAATGGAGTACAGGACACTTTCAGGCACAAACGGACGTGTTGATCAACTTTGTTTTTCTCCTGATAATATTCATCTTGCTGCAATTTAAAGCGATGGTGAGTTGTTAGTCTGGAATGTTGTAACCGGCGAACTCAAACATAAATTTGTGGCAAGTTATTCCTCACGAGGATTAGCATATATTTCTAACGGAGAAAAAATAGTTCATGTTGATGAAAATAGTTCTCTCGCAGTTACAAATTTGACAACGGGTGAAATGAAATCGGTTGCGGATGTTTACGTCATGTCATTTGTTACAGATACTGAAAAGGAAATTGCTTATTGCCTCGATCATTTAGGTAATATGAATTACATTGATTTAAAAACACTAACGCTAATAAAAACGGTCAAACTTTTTAATGAATTTAATTTTCCATTTACTCGCGGAGATATTACCAAAGACGGCAAATTAATTGCTTTTGGATTCAATGATGACAAACTTAGAGTGTTTGACGTAACACAGGATAAATTTATTTTTACTTCAGCAAAATATCCTGCAAAATTACTTGATCTTGAATTCTCAGATGAGAATAATCATTTATATGTAACCACACATACCGGTGTTGTCCAGGTTTTCAATTACCAGGATATGAAACTTGAAACAGAATTTACGGAAGATTATTTGGCTGCAAGATGTATTACAAGTCACCCGAAAGGAGATATTTTGATTCTTGCAAATTCAAGCATTATTCGATTTTACAATATTAAAACCAAATCAATTTTTAAAGAACTCGGGGGTAAAATTCATGAGATTATTAATATGGCATACAGCCAGGATGGAAATTATCTTGCCGTTGCAAGTAACCAGGCCAACATTGAAATATGGGATTTGAAATTGAATAAAATTGTAAATCGGATTCAAGGTTTTTTCCCATGTGAGTTTACACCGAACGGAAAATATTTAATCGGAATGAATTACAAAGTTGGATTAGGAATCTGGGACATTGAAACCGGTGAACTTATTAAAGAATTAAATACAGATTTTGAATTAATTCAGAGCCTTGCCGTATCTAATGATGGTAAATACATTGCCGGTGCCGGTTTTCAAAACGTGATTAAAATCTGGGACTTTGAAACAGGCAAAAGAGTAGCAGATTTAAAAGGTCATACTGCAGGAATTATGTCTCTTGATTTTCATCCCACTAATTCATGGATTGCTTCCGGATCACATGATGCAACATCTCGCGTTTGGGATTTTTCCACGAAAAAAGAAATCAAACAATTCACTGATCAAACCATTGTTGTTAATTCAATAAAATTTAGTCCTGATGGAAATACTCTGGCAACTTCAGCCTGGGATAAAACAATAAATCTTCGTAATACAACGACCTGGCAAACCGAAAAAGTTTTGACCGGCCACGTCAACATGATTAGTTCGATAGATTATAACAAGGACGGTACTGTTTTAGTTTCAGGCGCGGGTAATAATTCTGTCTGGGAGGCTGATAATTCAATTATTTTCTGGAACACATCAACCGGTGAAAAATTGTGCCAGCTTAAGGATCATTATTCGGCTGTGATAAAAGTTGTTTTTGATGAGGATGCTGATCGTGTTTTTTCTGCTTCTATAGATGGAACAATTAAAATTTCGGATTATAAAGAATGTGCAACAATTGCGACTTATGTTTCAGTTGGCAACAATGAATTTATGATCTACACACCCGACAATTATTACATGGCATCGCGCAATGCCTTAAAAAGTATTGCCTTTCGTATCAATGGCCAATTGGTACCTTTTGAACAATTTGATATTTACCTGAATCGCCCGGATATTGTTGCGGGACGAATCGGAAAATCACCGGATCAATTAATTAAAGCGTATTATTATTTATACAAAAAACGATTGCGAAAACTGAATCTTGATGAAGGCAGTTTAAAAATTGATTATCAAATGCCGCATCTTTTAAATGAAACGCAACTTGATATCGCAACGTCAGAAAAGTCTGTCAAAATCTGGGTCAAAGCCTGGGATGATATATACGATATTGAACAAATTAATGTCTACGTTAATGACGTACCGCTTTTTGGTGAATTAGGATTCAGAAATACCGGAACAAAAGTAAAATCCATGAGAAAAGAATTTGAGATTCCTTTAATCTCCGGCGTCAATAAAATTCAACTTTCCTGCGTCAATTCAAATGGTGCGGAATCTCTTTATGAAACAATTGAAATTATTCGCGAAGGTGATTTGGCAAAACACGATTTGTATATTGCCGCAATCGGTGTCAGTGATTATAAAGACGTCCGTTTCAAATTAACATATCCAACAAAAGACGCAACAGATTTTGTGACCAAGTTAAAAGAATCGTCTTCTCTTTATAACGAAGTTCATACCAAATTACTTTTGAACGAAGATGCTACGGTGCTAAATTTTAAAGAGCTTGGGACTTTTTTCGAAACGTGTTCTTACGAAGATATTGCGATCATTTTTATTGCAGGGCACGGTGTTTTAAATGTTGACTTTGACTATTTTTTCGGAACCTATGATATGGATTTTGATCACCCCGAAACGCTTGGATTATCATACGATCAAATTCATGAATTATTAAATGTAATCAAGTCTTATAAAAAGTTGTTGATTATGGATACATGCCATAGCGGTGAACTCGACAAGGAAGAAATTGAAACAGGTCCGGAACCTGAAATAGAAATTGGCGGAATAGGCTTCAGAGCTGCGGGAATAGGGGTTAGGGAAAAGGAAGGTTTTGGTTTTGAGAACAGTCTTCAGTTAATGCAGGATTTATTTTCCAATACTCAAAAAGGTTCGGGAGCAACCGTCATTTCAAGTGCTGGCGGTGCGGAGTATGCTATGGAAAGTGATGCCTGGAAAAATGGTTTATTTACGTATGCGTTTTTGTCCGGATTGAGCGGTATGGCGGCTGATCTGAACAAAGATGGCGTGATCCGGATTTCTGAAATCAGGGCCTATGTAAATGCAAGTGTAATGGATTTATCAAACGGAAAACAAATTCCTTCATCAAGAGAAGAGAATATAAGTCAAGATTACATTATATTTGGAAACTGATGTTATCAACCTACGAAATAATTAAACCTAATATTCCGACAGGACAAGTCTATCATTTTACGACTGAATTTTCTGTAGAATATGAGGTTCGGTTTGCCCGTAAAAAAGAGAACATTCTCCACGCCGTTATTGCCTTTGGAGTATTAAATGAAGAATACGAAGGTGAAGAATATGCCTTAACAAATAAGGGTGATGTTTTTAAAGTAATGCGCACGATAATTACGATTATCAGCATTTATGGCGAGAAGCATCCCAACACACAAGTCTACGAATTTACAGGTGTTTTGAAAGAAGGCGAAGACACTGAAATGTCACAACGAACAAAACTTTACCTTAGATATCTTCCACAGATATTTGATAAAACCTGGCTGATTACGATTGAAGGAAACAAAATTGTTGTTAGCAAAAAGAGGAAATAAGCTCTCTATTCAGTTAATTTTATGAAAAATCCAAATGAAATTCTCTGTCCAAAATGTCAGACAGTAATTGATGTAAATGATATTATTACACATCAATTGCAAGAAGAATTTAAAGAAAAATTAAAACAACAGGCAGAAGTTTTAAAAAATGATTTCGAGAAAAAAGAAGCTGATTTACTAAAGCAAAAAGAAATCTTCAACGAGTCAAAAAAAAATGAGAACGAACTTTTTCAACAAAAACTTGATAACGCCCTGAAAGCGGAAAAGGAACTGATTGAAAAAAAAATAAAAGCAAAACTAAAGGATGAGAACGAGGAGCAGTATAAAGCATTGCAACTTGAGCTGAATGAAAAATCTGAACAGTTAAAAGAATTAAATCGTTCTAAAGCGGAGATTGAAAAATTAAAAAGAGAAAAATCTGAATTAAAAGAATCGGTGGAAGCGGAATCTCAAAAAGCGCTGAATCAAAAACTTGCCGAAGAAAAAGAAAAAATCAGGAAAACAGAGCACGAAAAAAATGAACTTGTAATTCGCGAACTTCATAAACAAATCGACGATCAGAAAAAACTGACCGAAGAGATGAAGCGTAAACAGGAGCAAGGTTCTATGCAAATGCAGGGTGAGGTGCAGGAATTGGTAATCGAAGAAGTTTTAAAAGCAGCGTTTCCGTTTGATATTATTGAAGAAGTTGCAAAAGGAATTCGTGGTGCTGATTGTACACAACTCGTCAGAAATAACCTGATGTGTGAATGTGGAAAAATCATTTACGAATCAAAACGAACAAAAACTTTTTCAACAGACTGGATCAACAAATTAAAAGAAGACATGCGCACTGCCGGGGCAGATGTTGCAGTGCTAATTACTGAAACCTTACCGAAAGATCAAAATCATTTTGCATTAATAAACGGCGTTTGGGTTTGCTCGTTTTCTGAATTTAAAGCGCTCGCAACTGTTCTTCGCGAAAGTCTTGTAAGAATTCAGACAGTTTATGAAGCCAATGAAAACAAAGGCGAAAAAATGCAGATGTTGTATTCATATCTGACCGGTAATGAATTCGGACAACAAATTGATGCGATCGTAGAAGGTTTTTCTTCTTTAAGAATAGATCTTGAAAGAGAGAAAAAAGCAATGCACCAGATCTGGAAAAAACGCGAAAAGCAAATTGAAAAAGTGATGTTAAACACGCTTCATTTGCATGGTTCGGTAAAAGGGATCGCAGGCAGTTCCGTTAAGGATATCCGATCAATTGAACTTGATGATTCTAAGTTGCTGGGAGAAAGTAATGGAGATGATTCTACTGATGCAGATTAATTCCCGGAGGTATTCCGTCATGCAAAGAATAATTATTTACGTCCGCGATAAACATTGAGCCAATAAAAAGGCATATCAAAACAACAGAAAATATAAAAGCAATAAACAATACAACTATATTCATACAGCCTGCAATGGCATTCGACTTCAGGTTCTCAACCAGTTTTGATTCTTCAGGTGATTCGGGCAAATAAATAATTTCTATTTCTTTTTTTGTCGGCAACAATCCAATTTCCAGTTTGCCGACTATTTTTTTGTCTTCGCCGTTATGCGTTGTTCCAAAACGATCCTGAAATGTATAATAAAACTTTACCATCGGATTATTATTGATCATCATATTTGTGTCTTCATATTTCACAATTGTTGCCATCGCTTTTACACCGTGAAATTTGAGTTTGGTGTCGGACCCTTTATTCCCCGAAATCTTTTTGCCGATAAACCCAAAGAGTAAATAATTAAATAATAGAACACCCATGAAAATAAGCCCCAACAGCGGCATGGCCGGATTATATTCAAATAGTTTTTCAATATTATTCCAGTCACCTGAAACCTTTGATTCACAAAACTTATATAAAGAATAGGCTCCGTAAATATAAGCGGCAACTAATATCGTAGAAATAAAAAGGTAAAGTTTACCAACAACGTTTTTCCCACCTTCCAGTTTCACTGATGGCTGGCCTTTTGCATCTTCATTTAATGTTAACCGCACTCTTTTACCAACACTATACCTGTTTTCTTCGGGCCTGGTATCTACGAATTTAAAATCTTCAGTAATTGGGGTTTGAGCAAAATTCTGAAATTCAACTGTTACGTTGGTTTGTTTTAATTTTCCGGGGCCTTTTACCGAAGAAGCAATGACAGTGCCATCAACCGGTTGACCGTGCTGATGGTTATCATCCGCACGTTTTAATTTCCAGATTCGGATAAACGTTACTTTCATTAAAATAAAAAACCAAAAAACAACAATTAGAACAATGATCGAAAATGAAATAATTGATGAGGTCATATTTTAGTTTTTCTTGACGCGTGAGGCAAAATCCAATAGCCATTTTTCGCCGTTTTCAATACTATCAAAAAGGCGAACTGGTTTAATAGGTTTATCAAATTTTAAATAAAAATTCCCAAGTATCCGTTGACCAAGATTGCGAACAATAACTGCTTCCGAAATTGAAAAACGAAGCGCCTCATGAGTTGCCATGTATGAGCGGGTTTCATTGTCAACGCTGGCATGCTGTCCCGGAACTTTTAAAATGAGATGAGGAATGCCTTTTGTGATTTTTTCCAATGCAATAACATATTCTTTAGCTTCCTTAATTGTAAAATAAGCATTATCATCAGTATTCATCTGCACAATACCATCATTTCGTAATTTCAAGGTAAAAAAAGAACCCTTTAATTCTTTGAGTATAACATATGTTTCTTCGTGACTGGTGACCATTTTGTTTGATGGTTTATTGCTCGTTATAAAAGCAAGGTTTCTTTCGGGTTTGATAAATATAATATTTTATTCTGAAATCAGGCAATGGCGGTAAGACTGAAACTGAAACACATTATTAAAACAAAACCAAATCAGACACAAAAAATTAATATCTTTACGTTTCCCGAACGAATCTCAGAATCAGTTGAGATCAAAAACGTTTAAGCTATGGCCAAGATTCTCATTATTGATGACGAAAGAAGTATCAGAAGAACTTTACAGGAAATTCTTGAGTTTGAGAAATACGAAGTAGAATCTGTTGAAGATGGAATTGCCGGTGTTAATGAAGCAAAATCGGGGAATTACGATGTCATCTTTTGTGATATTAAAATGCCGCAAATGGACGGAATGGAAGTCCTGACCAAACTAAAAAACGATGGACTCGAAACGCCGATCATTATGATTTCTGGTCATGGAAATATTGAAACAGCAGTTGAAGCAATTAAAAATGGTGCTTACGATTTTATCGAAAAACCATTAGATCTCAATCGTATTTTAGTAACAATAAAAAATGCGCTTGAAAAATCGAGTCTTATTGAAGAGACAAAAGTGCTGAAAACTCAAATTAAAAAACAAGTTCAAAATTCAAATATAATCGGCGAATCAAAAGCGCTGAATGTTATTCGTGAAATGATTCTGAAAGTTGCGCCTTCTGATGCGCGGGTAATGATTACCGGACCAAACGGAGCCGGAAAGGAATTAGTTGCGCGTCAAATACACGAACAAAGTAACAGAAGAAAAGGGCCCTTTATTGAGGTGAATTGTGCTGCAATTCCATCTGAATTAATTGAATCTGAATTATTCGGTCACGAAAAAGGAGCTTTTACTTCTGCAATTAAAACCAAACAGGGAAAGTTTGAATTGGCAGATGGCGGAACATTATTTCTTGATGAAATTGGTGACATGAGCGCATCTGCACAGGCTAAAGTTTTAAGGGCATTACAGGAAAATCGCATCACGCGCGTTGGTGGTGAAAAAGATATTAAAGTAAATCCAAGAGTTGTTGCCGCAACAAATAAAGATCTTCGGAAAATGATTGAAGAAGGAAGATTCCGTGAAGATTTATATCATCGTTTAAGTGTTATTGTTATTGAAGTTCCGTCGCTCAATGAGCGTAAAGATGATATTCCTATGTTAGCAAATTACTTCATTGAAAATTTGTGCAACGAACATGGAATGGCCCAGAAAAAATTTACCGAAGGAGCTTTAAAAGAACTTCAAAACGTAAACTGGACCGGAAATATTCGTGAACTAAGAAACATTGTGGAACGCTTAATTATTCTTTGCGGAAATTCTATTACAGATAAGGATGTTAAGACTTTTGTGACGTCTAAATAAATTGTCCTTGTTAACTTTCGAAAATAATCAACTTTCAGAATCAACAAGAAAATCCATTCTTGAAATAATTGATTTTGCTATTAAAGAAGATATTGGCGAAGGAGATCATACATCATTAGCAACAATTCCTGCTGATGCAAAAGGCAAAGCAAAACTATTAGTGAAAGATTCCGGAATAATTGCCGGAGTTGAATTAGCAGAAATAATTTTTAAGAGAATAGATCCGGCATTAAAAATTTCCATCGACATTAAAGACGGACAAAAAGTAGAACTGGGGCAAATTGTTTTTCATGTTGAAGGTTCGTCAAGATCTATTTTAAGTTCAGAAAGATTAGTTCTGAATTTCATGCAACGCATGAGTGGAATTGCGACAAAAACAAATCATTTAGCATCCATCATTTCGCATCTTCAAACCCAACTTTTAGATACAAGGAAAACTACGCCATGTATTCGCATAATGGAAAAATGGGCCGTAAAAATTGGTGGTGGAAATAATCACCGTTTTGCTTTGTACGACATGATTATGATTAAAGACAATCATGTTGATTATGCCGGCGGAATTAAACAAGCAATTGAACGCACCAATACTTATCTGAAAGAAAAAAACAAGAATCTCAAAATAGAAATTGAAGTAAGAAATTTTGAAGAATTAAAT
>Ga0102851_10000161_pt1 | contig 29082 bp, 22 predicted proteins | sample Mud3Dept3metaG_FD_79558 | JGI IMG/M metagenome (GOLD analysis project Ga0102851, IMG submission 79558) | Freshwater wetland microbial communities from Ohio, USA, analyzing the effect of biotic and abiotic controls - Mud 3 Core 4 Depth 3... | ecosystem: Environmental > Aquatic > Freshwater >... | reverse complement strand
TGTATTGGTATTCAGCAATTCATTATCAATCATCCTGATTCAATCACTTTTACTCCAACAAGTACTGATGTAACTTGCAATGCCGGGGCGGATGGTCAGATAAATGCCGGAGCGACAATTGGAGGCGATGGCGGCCCTTATCAATATAGTCTAAACGGCGGACCGTTCCAGGTAAGTCCGATATTTACTGGGTTAACAGCAGGTACTTATAATATTGTTGCACAAGACGGCAATGGCTGTTTAGGTGGAGCACAGATCGACGTTGAAGAACCTGTCCCGTTCACTCTTATTGTTAATGCAAGCGATCTGACTTGTAATGGAAATAGCACAGGATTTATTCAAATGGTCGGTGGCGGATCTAATCCGGGAGCCTATACATATACGCTGGGAGCATCTACTAACAGTTCAGGAATATTTGTTTCTTTGGCAGCAGGTAATTATGCTATAGTTGTGACAGATGTTTTGGGATGTACATTTGACACAACCCAGCTAATAACAGAACCCGTTTCATTATCGGCAACCTATTCAGCAGTAGACGCATTGTGCAACGGATCTTGTGACGGTGAAATAACAGTTACAGTTTTAGGAGGAACTCCGATTTACTTTTATAGCGGTGATGGCGGCATAACATTTCAGTCCAGCAATGTAATAACCGGATTTTGTGCAGGTCCGCATCTTAATATTTTCGTCAAAGATGATAACGATTGTATCTTAACTGGAGTTGTTGTTGTTAACGAACCTACTTTATTAACAATGGGAATTATCGCAGGACCTGCAAGTTGTGGACAAAGCAATGGTGATATTACAATCAATGCTAATAACGGTACCCCGGTTTATGAATATTCAATTGACGGCGGCATAAGTTTTCAATTCGGAAATTCTTTTGTTGGTTTGCCTTCAGGAAATTACGATATTGTTCTTCAGGATCAAAATAATTGTCAGATTACTGATTTTGCAGATATTCCAAATCAGGTGGTTCCGGTCATTGATAATGTTATCTCAGTTGATCCGCTTTGTTTTGGCGATGCGAATGGTTCAATTACAATTATTTCCAGTAGTGGAGTAGGTGCCCATGAATATAGCATTACCGGCGGTGCTCCATTCCAGGCGTCGAATGTGTTTAATGGCCTTTCGGCGGGAGTTTATAATTTAGTAGTCCGGGATGCGAACCTTTGCACCGCCAACGCCATTGCGAATTTGACTGATCCTCCATTATTAACTTATAATGCTGTATTGACAGATTTAACATGTAATGGGAATTCTACGGGTGGAATAGTTTTGACGGCAAATGGAGGCACGCCCTTATATGAATACAGTATTGATAACGGTATTAATTTTCAGGGCGCCGGAACATTTAGCTTTATTGCTGCCGGAATATACGATATCGTAATTCAGGATAACAACAATTGCCAGGTAACGGGCCAGGAAACGATCAGTGAACCAGCTCCACTTGTCTTTGCTGCGTTTAATGTTCAAAACCCGCTTTGTAATGGAATCTGCAACGGAGTTGTCACAACGAACGTAACAGGAGGAACTGGCGCGTATACCTATTTATGGTCAGGAGGAATTGCAGGACTTACCGAAGCAAGCGCAGATAGCATCTGTGATGGTACTTATAATTTACTTTTATTTGACGATAACGGCTGTACACTTGATTCTGCCAGTTTTATTTTGACTCAGCCGGTTCCGGTGCCACTAACAAGTGTGCTAGGAACAGATTTGCTTTGCTTTAACGATGCAACAGGTGTTATTACAATTGATGCCCCGACTGCCGTTCAATATAGTATTGATGGTGGTTTGACTTTCCAGCCAGGCAATGTTTTCAATGGGTTATCAATTGGAAATTATGACATTGTTGTTGAAGATGCCGATGCGTGTCAGACATTGTCAAACATTACTATTTCTGAACCTTCACAGGTTTTTTCTGTAGCTCCGTCTGACTGGTTTGGTTGTTTCGGAGCAACGGTCAATATTCAGGCCTTTACAACTGGTGGTACAGTGCCATATTCTTCCTATACATGGACAAATAACTTTGATGCAACGGTTGTGAATACTGATATATTCAATTACGTTATCACACAGCCTGCACCGGGGGTAGATTTTACGCTCGTTGTTGTTGATGCAAACGGTTGTATTGCTGCGCCTGTAACATATAATGTCCAATCTTCTTCACCTTTAACCGGTGCAGCTGGCAATGACACTACTATTTGTATTGGTTCAAATGCTACTTTATACGCAAATGCAGGCGGAGGTGAATTAATAGATTTCGGATCATACCTTGGATATGGTTATTCCTGGAATACTGGTGTTGCAGGGGATACTTTACAATTTGCTTCTGTTAGTCCAATTGTTCAAACGACTTATACCGTAACCATTACCGACGGCTGCGGTCAGACCGTGCAGGATGATATGATTGTTAATTTGTTTGTAGATCCTATTACTGATATTGTAGGCGGAGGAAATGGATGCTTGCCCGAATTAATATCATTTACAAATCCTTCGTACCTGTCTGGTGGTACTTGTTTATGGGATTTTGGTGATGGAAATACATCCACAAGTTGTTCTACTGCAAGTAACTTATATAATCAGGTTGGATGCTTTGACGTCAGTCTTACAGTTACTTCAATTGACGGATGTGCAGTGACAAGTGCATTTACAGAATTAGTTTGTATCAGCGGCCTTCCTACTCCTGGATTTTACTGGAATCCCGATAGCCCTTCAATTCTGGATCCTGTAATATCAATTGTTAATACCTCAGAAAATGCAGTGTTTTACGAATATAACTTCGGCGGGCTTGGAACTTCGTTTGAAGAGGAACCGGAATTTGTATTCCCTGAGACAGAAAATGAGGCGACATATGTTGTTTGTCAACACGTAACGTCTCAGGATGGTTGCCTGGCGCACTTATGTCAGAATGTGTTTGTACATGAAGAAATAATATTTTATGTTCCCAACGTATTTACACCGGATGGAGATTTACATAACCAGACATTTAAGCCTGAGATGACTTCAGGTATTGATATGTATAATTACCATTTAACAATTTTCAACCGTTGGGGTGAAATTGTTTTTGAATCCTATAATTATGAATATGGATGGGATGGGACGTATGCAGACTATGGTTTAGTAGAAGACGGGGTATATGTCTGGCAGATTGAATTTGGTGAAAAACTCACAGATAAAAGACAAAATCACAGGGGGCATGTAACAGTGTTAAAATAGTAATAGCCCGATCATAATACAGGTCGTTCTTCTTCACTTTTTAAAACTGAAACTAAACCTTTTATATACTTTTAACGTAATTGTATTTTATGAAGCATTTATTTGGAAGCCTTTTCTTTTTAATTTGTTTAAATTATTCAGGTTATACTCAAGAATTAAATCTTGTATCAACATCTGGCACTTATTCCGAAACAGCGAGTGGAAGTGTTTCCTGGTCTATCGGTGAAGTTGTAATCGTTACCGGAACAAGCGGAACTAATAATGTAACCCAGGGATTTCATCAGTCCAATATCTGGGTTTTAGGTATAGAAAACTTAGCCAGTCTTGAAATAAGTATTTTTCCGAATCCAACTTGCGAATTTGTTAATATTGTTACACCCGGCGAGTTAAAAATGTCAATTTATGACATGGGGGGTCGATTAATATCTGTTCATAATTTGGTTGAGAATACCAATGAAATTAACGTTTCTGAATTAAGTCGCGGAACATATAATCTTGTGTTTGAGTCCAATGGAAATATATCAAGAACTGCTCAGCTGGTTGTTCAATAATTTAATAAAAAATAAAAAAAATAAATCTATGAAATCTCTCTACCTAAGTGTGATTTTAATTTTTTTGGGAATTACGAGTTCTTTTTCGCAGACCCCAAATTTATTTAATTACCAGGCTATTGTGCGCGATGTTACCGGTCAGGTTGTCGATAATCAATCGGTTGGTATTAAGATCAGTATTTTACAAGGTACATCTACCGGTTCAACTGTCTTTTCGGAGACTCATGCTGCAACAACAAATAATTACGGATTGGTTAATCTTCAAATCGGTAATGGAACCAATTTTGGTCCTCAATTAAACACAGTATTATGGGGTACGGATTTGTATTTTATTAAAGTCGAAATAGATCCTGCCGGTGGAGTAGCATATTCTATAAGTTCTACCTCACAGTTAATTTCTGTTCCTTACGCATTACATGCTGAAACCGTTGCACAAAATGACGATGCGGATGCAGATCCTGCAAATGAAAATAACACCACAGCCATATTAAATGGTACTGATCTTGAAATAACTGATGGAGGAGGGATGCTGATAGTAGATTTATCCAGTTTAGTTGATGATGCGGATGCAAATCCAATCAATGAAATTCAGACAATAACCAAAGTAGGTAGTATTATCACCTTGTCCCTGGGTGGTGGTGCAGTTACTGATGATGTAAATGATGCCGATGCAAATCCGGTTAATGAGTTAAATACTGGCGCTACACTTGTCGGAACAACGCTCAATATTACTGATGCCGGAGGAACAATTCCTGTAGATTTAAGTTCCCTTGGAAATGATGCAGACGCAAATCCTGCCAATGAAATGAATAGCGATGTAACTTTGGTTGGTACAACACTAAATGTAATTGATGCAGGAAGTACGCAATCTGTTGATCTTGCATCACTGGGAAATGATGCTGATGCCAACCCGGCAAATGAGATGAATAGTGATGTAACTTTAGTTGGTACTACGCTTAACGTAATTGATGCAGGAAGCACACAATTTGTAAGTCTGACTTCACTTGCCAATACAGATGTAACTTTCGTCGGAACTACGTTAAATGTTATCGATGGCGTAAGTACGCAATCAGTTAATCTTGCATCTTTAGGGAACGATGCTGATGCAAATCCCGCTAACGAAATGAATAGCGATGTAACATTAGTCGGTACTACACTCAATGTTATTGATGGCGGAAGCACTCAATCAGTTGATCTAGTTTCTTTAGGAAATGATGCGGATGCTAACCCTGCAAATGAAATGAACAGTGCAGTAACATTGGTTGGAACAACACTCAATGTAATTGACGGCGGAAGTACACAATCCGTAGATCTCGCAACATTAGGTAATGATGCTGATGCTGATCCGGCAAATGAGCTTCAAACACTTTCACTGGTGGGTTCCGATTTATCAATTTCAGGTGGAAACACCATTACTTTAGGCGGTGGAACTGATAGTCAAACTCTTTCACTTGTTGGGAATGATTTAACAATTTTAAATGGAAATACGGTCACTTTGCCTGCAGGCGGAGGTACCGATACTCAAACCCTGTCACTGGTAGGAACTAATTTGACAATCAGTACAGGTAATACAGTGGATCTTGTAAGTCTTGGAGATGATGCAGATGCAAACCCCTTAAACGAAATGAATAGTGGTGTTACTTTGGTTGGTACCACGCTTAACGTCATTGACGGCGGAAGTACTCAATCTGTTGATCTCATTTCTTTAGGTAATGATGCAGATGCAAACCCTACAAATGAAATGAATACAGGTGTTACCTTAGTTGGTACAATGCTTAATGTTATTGATGCCGGAAGTACTCAATCAGTAGACCTCGCAAGTCTTGGCGGTGGTACTGATAGCCAGACGCTTTCAATTGCAGGTGCAGATATTACTATATCAGGTGGAAATACAATTACAATACCTGTTGCAACTCACCATGTTGGTGAACATTTTGGCGGAGGAATTATTGTTTGGGTAGATTCTACAGGCCAGCATGGAATCATTTGCGGTTATGCTGATTTAGCAGGAACCTATGCGTTTCAAACCGGTAATACCGCGAATCTTATTACATCAAACATGACAAATGGAGCAATCAATACCCCATTAATAATTGCCGGCCCAAGTGGTCCATATCCTGCTGCTGTTGCTGCAGATGCTTGTGCAGATGGTGGTTTTACGGATTGGTATTTACCGGCAGCTTACGAACTCGAACTTCTCTTAATGAGTAATTATGTTCTTGGTCAATATGCATTGCTTAGAGGTGGTACAAACTTTTACTGGTCATCAAGCCAGGATCCGGCAGCTGCAGGTGTAAATGCTTACCGGGCACTAGGTGGGCCAATAAGCATTTCCAGTTTTGGAGAAGCAAATGTATATCGTGTTCGTTGCGTGCGGGCCTTTTAAGAAATTTAAAACAAATTTGTTTAGATACCCTGATGAGAGTCAGGGTATTTTTTTTTGTCAAATCTCAGCATCAGATATTAGTTCTTCATTCCTGGCCAATGAAATTAAAATGATAAATAAACCGGCTCAGGCAACGTTAATATTTAACGCCCGGTTTACGACAGAGATTTTTTCTTCAGATAGATTTAGAGTCTCAATCAACCCTGGTCGGGTATTGAAAAATCAATGAGTATTTTTTTGAGTTTAAAAAAAGAATGCATAAAAAAAACCTTTCCAACGAATTGGAAAGGTTCAACTATTTTAAAAAGCGCTAATGGCGCGAATTATCTTTTTGCTAATTTTTCGTCAGAAACAGTTAATTTTTTTCTGCCTTTTTTTCTGCGCGCAGCTAATACACGTCTGCCATTTTTAGTCGCCATTCTGCTTCTAAATCCGTGTTTATTTTTTCTTTTTCTTACTGATGGTTGAAACGTTCTTTTGCTCATTACTGATCGTATTATCTATTCGTAAAAATTATTTTTATTCAACTAATGGAGCGCAAAGATACGATAAATAAACAAAAATCAAATTATTGAAAGAAAAATTTCGGAAATATGTAGTTTCCGTGACAATCAGAGCTTGAAATCCGAATAAATTTGTCGCCTTACAAACCACGAATGGCTAAAGAAACTGAAAAGGTAAAATTAACAAAATCATCCTACAAGAAAGCAAAACGGCTACTTGGATTTATGAAACCTTATCGGAGTTTGTACCTTGTTGGCTGGATATTTCTTTTGTTGTCAAGTGTCACAGCGATGATTTTTCCTGTTTTAATGGGGCAGTTACTTGGCGCTAATAGCCAGGAAGCACCCATGATAAATTTTGGAAATTATGATTTTACAAACATCACCGTAATTCTTGGTGCAATGTTGATCGTGTTTGCTATTCAGGCTGTTTTTTCGTTTTTCAGGATTGTCGTTTTTAATCGTGTTACTGAAAATGTATTGCGTGATTTAAAACAAAAGTCTTTTGATAAACTGGTTTATCTGCCAATGAATTTTTTTAACAAGAACAGAGTAGGTGAATTGACTTCAAGAATCGCAACTGATATAAATTTATTGCAGGAAACACTCAACACTACAATCGCGGAATTTTTCAGGCAGTTTGTAAGTATTTTTATTGCACTTGGGTTTATACTTTATCTCTCATGGGAACTCGCATTATGGATGCTTGCAGTTGTTCCATTGCTTGCAGTAGTTGCCATTTTTTTTGGAAGGTACATCAGAAAATTATCGAAAAATGCTCAAGCTCAATCGGCTCAATCAAATTCAATACTTTCGGAAGTATTAACCGGAATTTTTAACGTCAAAGCGTTTACGAATGAGCCTTATGAATCAGCCCGGTATTCTTCAAAAATCCAATCGGTACTTTTATTAAATATCAGGAGTGGTTTAATGCGTGGCCTTTTCGTATCCTTCATTATTTTCTGCATGTTCGGCGGTGTTGCTTTTGTGATCTGGAAAGCAAAGGAAATGCAAACGGCCGAATTGATAACGCTCGCTGAATTTAATACATTTATTATTTTCACAATTTTCCTCGGTGCAAGTTTTAGCGCAATTCCTGATCTCTACGCAAAAATTCAAAAAGCAATCGGGTCAACAGAACATCTTATGGATATCCTGGATGAGCAGGAAGAACCAGGCCAGACAGGTCTTGAGTTGAATAATTTTAAAGGAAATGTAGTTTTTCAGAATGTCTCTTTTTCTTATCCCGAACGAAAAGAAATTGGCGTTTTAAAAGATGTCAGTTTTGAATGTAAAGCCGGCCAAACCACTGCCCTTGTTGGAAGTTCAGGTTCCGGAAAATCAACTATATCTTCTTTGCTTCTTAAGTTTTACAAAATAGATTCCGGTAAAATATTTTATGATGATAATCAGATAGAATCTATTTCTAATAAAAGTCTTCGTTCTCAAATAGCCGTTGTTCCACAAGAGGTAATTTTATTTAGCGGAACTATTCGTGAAAATATCATGTATGGAAAAACAAATGCGTCTGAAATTGAATTAGTCGATGCTGCAAAAAAAGCAAACGCCTATGAATTTATTTCCGGGTTTCATGAGCAGTTTGAAACATTAGTTGGTGACAGAGGAATTCAGCTTTCCGGGGGACAGAGACAACGTATTGCAATAGCAAGAGCTGTTTTAAAAGATCCAAAAGTTTTGATTCTTGATGAAGCAACAAGCGCCCTGGATTCTGAATCCGAAAAACTTGTACAAGATGCACTTGATAAATTAATGATCGGACGAACCTCTTTTGTAATCGCGCACAGAATGTCAACCATTAAAAATGCAGATAATATTCTCGTACTTGAAAAAGGTGAAATTGTTGAGCAGGGCAAGCACAACGACCTTATTCAAAATCAGGAAGGAGTTTATTTTAAACTAAATAATCTGTTGAATAAAAAGCCTGAAGACTAGCCCAGGTAAGCTCTAAGAATTTTACTTCGCGACGCATTTTTTAATTTGCGGATTCCTTTTTCTTTAATCTGTCTCACACGTTCACGAGTCAGATCAAAGCGCTGACCAATTTCAGCCAAAGTCATCGGAGATGTTCCGTCAAGTCCGTAATACAACCGAATCACATCAGCTTCGCGCAGTTTTAAAGTATTGAGCGAACGAACAATTTCTCCGCGTAACGATTCCAAAATTAATTCGCGTTCAGGATTATTGTTTTCAGTGTTCTGAAGAATATCGTACAAACTTGATGACCCTTCATCACCATCTTTCAGAGGAGCATCCATTGAAACGTGGCGGCCGCTGTTAGCTATTGATTGTTTTACGTCAGCATCAGAAATTTCAAGAGAATCCGCTAATTCGTCGATTGTCGGAGTTCTTCCTAATTCCTGTTCAAGTTCAGAAAATGCCTTATTTACTTTATTTATAATTCCAATCTTGTTTAATGGCAAACGTACAATTCTTGCTTGTTCGGCTAATGCCTGCAGAATTGATTGACGGATCCACCAGACAGCATAAGAGATAAATTTAAATCCACGTGTTTCATCAAATCGCTGAGCGGCTTTTATTAATCCTAAATTGCCTTCATTAATTAAATCAGGCAAAGCCAGTCCCTGGTTCTGATATTGTTTTGAAACGGAAACCACAAAACGCAAATTAGCTTTTGTAAGCCGGTCAAGTGCTTGCGTGTCTCCAAGTTTTATGCGCTTAGCCAAATCAATTTCCTCTTCGGCAGTAATTAAATCAACCCTGCCAATCTCTTGCAAATACTTATCCAGCGACGCTGTTTCTCTGTTCGTAACCTGTTTCGTAATTTTTAACTGTCTCATGTCTGTAGTATTAAACGGTTAGTACTATTTCTATTAACGTGTAAATAATTCACACGGTTGGCTCAAATCATACTAAATCAAGTTCGATTTGTTATAAGTGTAGTCATTTTTTTTTAATTCCAACCTCTCAATTCTATAATAAGTTTTGAAATAGCTATGTTTGGTAACAATTATATCGTCATGGAAAATTACAAATTTGAATTTATTGATCCCCGAAATATTGATATCATAATGCCTCTCCTGGCGCAGGTTAATAAGAAAACTTCACGGGAAATATTACTTCAGCGAATTCATGAAATGGTGAAAGAAAATTATAAGTGCCTGGGCATTTATGACAATGAGGTATTAATCGGGATTTGCGGTTTGTGGTTCTTAACAAGACATTATTGCGGAAAAACAATTGAACCGGATCATGTAATGATTGAACCACATTACCAAAGTAAAGGTTTGGGTAAATTACTTTTTGAATGGATTTTTAATTATGCAAAAGAAAATGGATACGAAGCGTCAGAACTAAATACTTATGTTAACAACACCCGATCACATAAATTTTATTACAATCTCGGGTACCAGATCAAGGGTTTCCACTTTGTCAAAATACTGGATTGATATAACTATCTTTGAAAAGAAATGTTATCTAAAAAAACAAAATACGCTTTTCATGCGCTGACTTATTTAGGTCAGCAAAATGATCGTACACCTGTTTTGATTAGCGAAATTGCAGAACAAACTCGTGTTCCCCGAAAATTTCTTGAAAGTATTTTATTAGATATGAAGAAGGCCGGAATTTTAACCAGTAAAATGGGAAAAGGCGGTGGTTACTTTCTTTTAAAAGACCCAAAAGATATTAAACTCGCTGATGTTATCAGGATGTTCACCGGACCAATCGCTTTGTTGCCCTGTGTCAGTCTTAATTATTATCAGCCTTGCGAAGAATGTAAGGATGAAGCAAAATGCGGATTGAATAAAATCATGGTACAGGTAAGAGTGGAAACACTGAAAATTCTGGCGAATAAATCACTGAGAGATATTTTAAAAGCAGAAGGTTAAAAAAATTTATTCTATAAATCTATTAATCCGATAGAACAACTATATTTGTCAAAAATTCGCAAAAAGTTATACTTTTACAAAGGTGGAAATGCAGGAAAAGATTCAGGAGATATTGACAAAACTGGAGAACAAGAATCTTAATGAGATTCTGACAATACTGTCGCATGACTTTACAGATATTACTTTTTCAAGTTCTTTCGGCAAAGAAGACCAGGTTATCACGCACGAAATTGCAAATTCCGCAGCTAACATTTCTGTTTTCACTTTAGATACCGGACGGTTATTTGAAGAAACCTACGAAGTTTATCATCGCACACGTTTAAAATATAAAATTGATATTCAGGCCTATTTCCCAAACCAGGTTGCCGTGCAGGAGTTACTTGAAAAAAAAGGGCCATATTCATTTTATGATTCCGTTGAGAATAGAAAAGAATGTTGTTTCATTCGCAAAATAGAACCGTTAAAACGAGCCTTAAAAGGAAAACAAATCTGGATTACCGGTTTAAGAAAAGAGCAGTCAGAAAACCGTGCCGGAATGCAAATGGTGGAGTGGGATGAAGGTAATAACATAATTAAAATTCATCCTTTATTTAATTGGACCGAAAAAGAAGTTGATGATTTTGTAAATAAAAACAATGTACCCGTAAACGTTCTTCACAAAAAAGGTTTTCCGAGTATTGGTTGTTCACCATGCACCAGAGCCGTTGAAGTTGGAGAAGATAGCAGAGCCGGAAGATGGTGGTGGGAATCTTCAAAAAAGGAATGTGGATTGCACAATAATTAGAAAACGTTACGAATAAAAAAATGTAGATATCGGGCTTGCCCCGATCTACTGTAAATGAAAGGTGAGTGCGTAATTATTGAAAAAAAATATTTCAGAACAAGGATTAACGATTTATGATTTTAGAAGTTTTTTAATTTTTAATATTCGGCTACTGGCCTTTCTCCGCTTTAGGTGGAGGATCGAGGAAGATGAAATGGTGGATGCTAAAAATTTGAAAAATCAAAACCAAAAAAAATTCAGACAATTTAAATTTTATGAATTACATCAGCAAATTAGAAGACGAAGCAATCTACATCATTCGCGAAGTAGCTGCTCAATTTGAAAAACCGGTTCTCCTTTTTTCAGGCGGAAAAGATTCAATTACATTGGTTGAACTTGCAATCAAGGCGTTTTATCCTGCACCGGTTCCGTTTCCTTTATTGCATATTGATACCGGTCATAATTTCCCGGAGACTATTGAATTCAGAGATGAAATGGTTAAAAGATATGATCTGAAATTAATTGTAAGATATGTCCAGGATTCAATAGATAAAAACGCGCGACTGAAGAAAGTGGAAAATACGCCAGCAGAAATAATTTGCAAACAGTAACTCTGCTTGATGCAATCGAAGAATTTAAATTTGATGCCTGTATTGGTGGAGCACGACGTGATGAAGAAAAAGCAAGAGCAAAAGAAAGAGTGTTTTCAGTAAGAGATGATTTTGGACAATGGAACGCAAGAAATCAACGTCCGGAATTATTTGACATTCTAAATGGAAGAATTCAAAAAGGAGAAAATGTTCGCGCATTTCCGATTTCAAACTGGACCGAATTAGATGTTTGGAATTACATAAAAGAAGAAAAAATAAAATTGCCATCTGTGTATTTCGCGCATAAAAGAAAAGTGTTTTTACGTGACGGAATGATTTGGTCAGATTCACCATACATCAACAAAGAACCGGATGAAAAAGTGTTTGAAATGATTGTGAGATTCAGAACAGTAGGTGATATGACATGTACCGCCGCTGTTGATTCACAAGCATTCGAGTTAGATGACGTAATTGCGGAAATAAAATCCGCAGAAATTTCAGAACGCGGCGCCAGAATCGATGACAAACGATCAGAGGCAGCAATGGAAAAAAGAAAATCTGTTGGATATTTTTAAAGCAACGAAAAAACCGTAGCGATCGGGCTTGCCCCGATCGACTTGCGATGAACCAAAAAACATAATTGAAAAAAAAATATTGGAAAATCATTCCCAATTTCAAAAAATATTAAAAACATGAACATAGTAAGACTCTCAACAGCCGGCAGCGTAGATGATGGAAAAAGTACATTAATCGGCAGATTATTATACGATACAAAATCTCTGTCAATCGATAAATTAGAAAACATAAAAAACATTTCTGAACAAAGAGGTTTGGCCGAAATGGATTTGTCGCTGATTACAGATGGTCTTACCGCAGAACGCGAACAGGGAATTACAATTGACGTTGCTCACATTTATTTCGCAACAGAAAAAAGAAAATACATTATTGCAGATACGCCCGGTCACGTTGAATACACACGCAACATGATTACGGGCGCATCAAACTCACAAGTTTTTTTAATTCTTATTGATGCAAGGCAAGGAATAATTGAACAAACAAAAAGACATTTGTTTATTGCGTCATTAATGGAGATTAAAGAAATTGTTTTCGTCATTAATAAAATGGATCTGGTAAATTTTGATGAAGCAGTTTTTTCAAAAATTCTATCAGGAATTGAAGAATTAAAAACAAATTTTAATCTAAGAAATAAAACATTAACCTACATTCCTGTCTCTGCAAAAAATGGCGACAACGTTGTTAATCCGTCTTCACTAACACCTTGGTATAAAGGTACGACTTTGTTAGATTATTTGGAGTCGATTGAGTTTGAATTAGCAGTGAATTCCGCTCCGAGATTTAACGTGCAATATGTTATTCGTCCGCAGTCTGACGAGTTTCATGATTACCGCGGATATGCCGGAAAATTAAAAAGCGGAACGTTAACCGTGGGTGATGAAATTACTGTTCTGGCAAGCGGGCAGTCATCAAAAATAAAACGAATTCACAAATACAAAACAGATCTTTTAAAAGCTGAAGCAGGAGAATCAGTTACAATCGAGTTGGAAAAAGATATTGATATTTCAAGAGGAGATATTATTACAAAAGCCGCTGATAAATTTGACGGATTTAAAAGTATTCAATCAAAATTATGTTGGTTGGATAAAGATGAATTGGTGTTAAACAAAAAATATCTTTTGCAATACGGTTCAACAATTGTTCCCGTAAAAGTTTCAACTGTTGAAAGTCAACTTGATTTTAATAGTTTACAATTTGAAAAAAATCCGGAAAAAGTTGGCGCAAATTCAATTAACCAGGTTGAACTGAAAAGTGCGTCACCATTGTTCCTCGATAACTACACAGAAAATACGGCGAACGGTTATTTTATTTTAATTGATGAAGGAACAAACGGAACTGTTGCAGTAGGTTTTCGCAACAATTCCTGATTCGCTTCACTTAAAAAAAATTTAAGTGAAGCTGAAAATTAATCCAGTTTCAACTCAATCTCTTTTTCAATTTCGCCGCGTTTAATTTGAAGTTGAACAGTATCTCCCGGATTATAAAGAACCAGGAGACCTTGAAATTCAGCAACGGAAGAAACTTTTTTTCCATCAATTGCTAAAATAAGATCATTAGTAAGCAAGCCGGATTTTTTAGCATTTCCGTTTTCGGTTAGTGATGTAATCAAAATTCCATTGTCTGTAGTAAGAAGATTTTTTTTCGCGATTTCTGAATTGTTGTTCGAAAGATTTGCTCCTAATTGCACACGATGAACTGAACCATACGCAATCAAATCGTAAGTTACTTTTTTGACAATGTTTGAAGGAATTGCAAATGAATATCCTGTGTAAAAACCGTTACCTGATGCAATCGCTGTATTAATTCCAACAAGTTCGCCTGAAGTGTTGACCAATGCGCCACCACTGTTTCCTGAGTTAACGGCAGCGTCTGTTTGAATAAATGATTCAATCGGAAAAACATTTTCTTTAGGATTATATTGTGATGCAAGCAAATCGATGTTCCTGTTTTTTGCGCTGACAATTCCTGCCGTAACAGTTGATTGTAAATTCAATGGATTTCCTACCGCCAGAACCCATTCGCCAAGCCGCAACTCATCCGAATTTCCAAACATAGAATAATCTAGATTTTCCGCTTCAATTTTTATTACGGCGAGATCTGTTGAAGGATCTGTTCCAACCAATTTTGCTGTGTACGTTGTGTTTTCAATGACAATATTAATTTCTTTCGCATCTTGTACCACGTGATTATTTGTAACAATATATCCGTCGGGAGAAATGATTACACCCGAACCGGATGACTGGCCATGTTGTTCACGAATTTTGTACGCATTCTCACCGTAAAAAAATGCGGCAAAAGGATCATATACAAGTTGCTCACGAACAAAATGAGTTTGAACATGCACTACAGTTTTAACGGTTTTTTCCGATGCATAAGTCAGATCAAGATGGGAGGAATTGGAAAGAGTTTTTTCATCATTCCCTGATAACTCACTTAAAGGATTTAACGAAAATTGAAGATTCTTTTCAGCGGCTAAATTATCATCAATCTTATTGGCGACTGTCGTTGTTTTGTCTGATGACAAAGCAAGTTTTACGCCAATGAATCCGCCGGCTACCGAGGTTATGAAACAGGCAATTATAATTATACTTTTCATACGTTGAAATGAGATTAATTAATCATCTAACGTAAAGTTAAAAAGGAAATTTTTTCGAAAAATTTAAAATTTGTTAAAGTAAATAAAATCAGTTTACAACTTGATTTTTATCCCTCCATTAAAGAAACGCCCGTCAAGCTGTCCCCGGATTTCTGTCAGTTGAGGCGTATTATTCGGAGATGAAATTTCTGACATTTGTTTTATTTCTAAGGTATCCTGATCTAAATTCAACACGCATTACTTTCGTTGAAAATTTAAACGGAATCAAGTTTGAAATTTTGATTTAAAAGGATCTGTTCTTTATCAAAATGGCGATTATCAAAATGATTTTTGGCCTTATGCAAAAGCGTCATGCTATTTATATATATCGAATAACAGAAACTGGCAAAGGAACTTTTCAAGTTGGCAGACTTATAATTTTTTCAATGGTGAATGTCGACATTTAGTCATCATAAGGTAAATGTTGAATTTATCACAATAAATACTTATTCAACTTAGCAACAACCCCGAAATATTCCTTCTCAATTTTTAATAAATTGTCGTAGGTAACATAATAGCTGCTCAGTTCCATAAAAAATTCAATTACTGTTATTTGCCCTGATTTCATTGCTTTTTCAAGCATCTCCACGGAGGAGAGTGAACTAATTAATTCGAGGTAATCGTGATAACTTAGTTTAAGCGACATGTAGTTTTCGTAGAGAAATTTTATTTCATAATAATGTGACGTGCGGTGTTCATCAATTTGAGTTTGTGTAAAAACAGATTCGGCTTCGCTTTGTGCAACCGTGTATTTATTTTGCCACAACGGAATTGTTAAACCAACATGAACGCCATTAAATTGTTGTCCTAAAATGGCTTGATAGTGATAACCCGTTTCCCATTTTGGTAACCATAAAGATTTGTTGAGGTCGATTTGTTGATTGGCAATTAAACTTTGTTGCTCCAGATTTTTAAGATAAGGATCTGTTATTTCTGAAAGTTGTTCCAACTCCTCAAACCCAATTAATTCCTCTTGAAAAGGATAGAGCGTATCTCTGAATTCAATGTAATTCCCACCATTTAGTTCGGTTAGTTTTTGCATCCAGCCGTTTATTTCGCCCTTATTTAAACGAAGTTCGTTTTGGAGATTGAAAAGATTGATCTTTGATTTATTGAACTCAATAATATTTCCATCACCCTTCTCTAATTTTTTTGCATAGTCATCGTAATTTTTCTGTGCATGTTGAATTCGCTGAACAAGAATCGAATTTAGTTTATTGAGATAAATTAATTCAATACAAACTAAATGCGTTTCCAATAAAATGTTTTGTCGCATTATTTGTATTTGATAATTTCCTTGTCCAATTTGCGTTTCGTACAATTGTTTTTTATTTGCGTACACTGTTGGAAAATCGAACGATTGAGTCACGGTAAAATCTACCTGATTGCCTGCTGTTACTGGAGAACCTTTCATGTAATCGAAGTTCACCGTTGGGTCGTAAAGGGTGCTTCCAATTTTAAAATTCAAACCTTGTGATTCCCAAAATTGCTGAGCAGTTTGAATGGACTTATTGTTTTTTGAAACAGAAAACAAAACAGAATCGATGCTTGTTTGAGCAGTTAGTTGAGTTGAAAAAACAACTACCAGAACTAAGATGAATTTATTTTTCACGTTATGCATTTTTTTTCTTGTTAACTAAATAGTACACAATTGGAACTACAAAAAGATTTAATAGCGTTGAACTTAGAAGTCCACCCAAAATAACTTTTGCCATTGGGCTTTGAATTTCATTTCCTGGCATATCGCTTGCAAGTGCTAACGGAATAAGCGCAAGACCAGCAGTGAGAGCTGTCATCAAAATCGGGCTAAGTCGATCGCGTGAACCTACAATAATTGTATCTAACAAATTTATTCCTTCACTTTGCAAAGTTTTATAATGAGATACTAATAGAATTCCATTTCGCGTAGCGACACCAAATAGCGTAATGAAGCCAATGATGGCGGGTATACTGATAATTCCTGAAGTAAAATAAATACTCATTACACCACCAATTAAAGCCAACGGCAGGTTTAGTAATATGATTGCCGCAATTCCCAAATTTTTAAATTCCTGGTACAGTAAAAAGAAAATGACGAGAATAGCAATAAGTGATGTCGTTAATAATGTTTTTGACGCTTCTGCTTCTGCTTCAAATTGCCCGCCATATTCGATACGGTAATTTTGAGGAAGGTTGATTGACTTTTTTACGTAAACAGCATCGTTGATTTTTGCTTTAATATCATCTACAGCACTTTTTTGATCTCTTCCAACAACGTTAACCGAGACAACCACTTTTCGCTGGACTTTTTCGCGGTTCACAGTATTTGGTCCGGATGCCGAAATAACATCAGCTATATAGTTGAATGGAATTTTAACGCCATGTTCTGTTCCAACATCAATCAAGGTATTTTTCATATTCTCGATACTTCCACGATTTGCGTCATCGTATTTTAAAATAAAATCAAAGTTTTTATCTTCCTCATAAATTTCTCCAACTTTGTCTCCGGCAAATGCAACGTCAATAAAATTTGTGTATTCACCAACTGTGATGCCATATTTGCTTAGCAGTTCATAACGTGGTTTGATTTGAATTTGAGGAATTTCAATTTGTTGCTCCACACTGATATCAACAAGCCCAGGAATGGTTTCGATTTCTGATTTTATTTTGTTTGAAATTGAAAATAATTCGTTCAAATCAGTTCCAAAAACTTTGATTGCTATGTTGGCTCTTGTACCGGATAGCATGTGATCAATGCGATGACCAATTGGTTGGCCGATCGTAATATTCGCTCCCGTAATCCCGCTTAGTTTTTCGCGCACATCTGACATAAAATCTTCACGTGTTCGTTCGGTTAAAATAAATGGAGCTTCAATTTCTGACGTATTTACACCTAGCGCATGTTCATCTAATTCGGCTCGACCGGTGCGCCGCGCAGTGAATTTAATTTCGGGTATGGTGTGCAACACATTTTCAATTTGTGTTCCAATTTTATTGCTTTCTTCGAGCGAAATTCCTGGAAGGCTCACAGCACTAATTACCAAAGCACCTTCATTGAATTCGGGTAAAAAACTTCTGCCGAGGGTACTTAGAACGAATAGTGATCCAATGAATAAAGTCGCGGCAGAAACTAGAATCACAGTTTTTAACTGAAGAGCTTTTCGCAATGCTTTTTCGTATAATTTATTGAGACGCGATACCAACCAACTTTCTTTGTGTTGTTTGGCGAGCATTTTATCACTTGTCAATAAATAACTGCACAATACCGGTGTCAGAGATATGGCTACAACGAGTGATGCAAAGAGCGCAACAATAAAGGCGATACCTAAAGGAGCCAATAATTTTCCTTCCATACCGCTCAGAAAAAACAAGGGCAAAAAAGCAGTGATGATAATAAAGGTTGCGCTGATAACAGAAGTTCTTATTTCCGTTGATGCATCAAAAATTACTTCTAATTTATTTCGACGTTCTTCAATTGGTTTTAGAATATTTTCTTTGAGACGACGAAAAACATTTTCTACATCAATAATTGCGTCATCCACCAAGTCGCCGATTGCAATTGCCATACCTCCAAGACTCATGGTGTTGATGGTAAATCCAAACCATTTTAAAACAAGAATGGCAACGATTAACGAAATTGGTATGGCAAGAAGTGAGATTAATGTTGCACGAAAATTCATCAAAAATAAAACCAAAATCACAATAACAAAAATGGAACCTTCAACCAACGTTTTTTGAATATTTCCGATTGATGCTTCGATAAAATCAGCTTGCCTGAAAACATTAGTATTGATGTGAACATCTTTCGGAAGATTGTTGGACATATCTAACATTGCTTCATCAATTTGCTTTGTCAATTCGAGCGTATTTGTATTTGACTGCTTCATTACCGTCATAATAATGGCAGGCTTTCCATTTAATGAACCATCTCCGATTTTTACTTTTGGTCTTATTTCAATTTCGGCAACGTCACCAATTTTAATTGGAACACCATTCACTACTTTTATTACGCCACTTTTCAATTCTTCTAAATTATTCGTGCGTCCCATTCCTTTTACAACGTACTCTTGCGAATGCTGATTGATAAATCCGCCGGAAGAATTTTTACTTGCTTCGGAAGTTGCTTTTTCTAATTCATCTAGCGTCACATTATAGTAATCCATTTTTTGTGGAGACGCTAAAACCTGGTATTGTTTATACTCGCCGCCTACCACAATTACTTGAGAAACTCCACTTATTGATAAAAGTCGTGGACGAATATTCCAATCAGCAATTGTTCGTACATCCATCATGTTGGTAGAATCGGCAGTGACGCTGATTAACATGATCTCACCCATGATGGAAGATTGTGGTGCCAACGTTGGAATACCTGTACCGAGTGGAAGTTGAGATGCAACTGCATTTATTTTTTCTGTTACAATTTGACGAGCTTGGAAAATATCGGTTCCCCATTCAAACTCTACCCAGACTATTGAAATTCCGGCCGCTGATGAAGAACGAACACGTCGAACATTTGTAGATCCGTTTACTGCTGTTTCAATTTTAAATGTTACCAGTCGTTCCACTTCTTCCGGTGCCATGCCGTGTGCTTCTGTCAAAACAACAACCGTTGGTGCAGTGAGATCAGGGAAAACGTCAACTTCCATTTTTGAAGCGGTAATAGCTCCAAAAATTAATAGTAAGGATGATGAAATGACAACAATCAAGCGGTTGCTCAGCGAAAATTGAATGATTTTATTTAACATAATTTGAAAATCTTAATGTTCGTGACCATGAGCCGGAAGTGTTCCGCTCGCAACTGATAACTTGATATTATACGCACCTTTGGTTACAATGCGTTCACCTTCTTCTATTCCTGAAAGTACTTGCACATTTATTCCGTCGTTGCTACCTAATTTTACTTCTCGCTTTGTAAAATTTTCTCCGCCTAGTTGAACATAAACATAATAGTGTCCTTGTTCTTCTTGTAGGGCAGATAAAGGAATGATAAGGGCGTCAGGAATTGGATTCGACTTTAAATAAATTTCTACAAAAGATCCGGGTAGTATTTCACCGAGGTTATCAATTTCAAACGTGATTGGGATAAATGGATTTTGATCATTGGTACTTTTTCCGTAAGCTAAAACTCTTCCGTTTAAATCTGTTGTATTGTAGACATGATGATCGAGTGTCACAAAATTGGCAGAATGAATGGAAGCCAATTTCGAGTAATAATTCTGAGAAACATCTGCGTGCAAAACAATTTTTTTGTTTTGTGAAATGGATGCAATCGGGTCACCGATTTGTATAAATTGACCTTCCGAAACGTAGAGGTTTTTTAAGAAACCTGAAATGGGAGCGGTAATTTTTGTTCCGCGCCCTGTATAGTTTTGCGCAAGCGAATTATAATTTGATTCGGTAGTTTCATATCTGTTCTGAATTTCTAAAAATTCTTTCTGCGAAATAATTTTGTCATCGATTAATTCTTTTGCTCGTTCGTAATCTGCGGTTGCTTTTTCAAAATTAGATTTTGCTTCTTTAAATTTTGAGTTGATATTTCCTTCTGTCAATCCTTCTCCTGAAATTATAAAAAGTGAAGAGCCTTTTGAAACGGCTGAACCAACAATTGAATTAGTACCGGTAAAAATTACTATTCCGCTTGATTTTGCTGACACAATAACTTCATCGCCGGGTGCTGCCAGTATTTGTCCGCTCGTTTTTGTTATGTCATAAAATGTTTGTTTTTTTACTTCCATGTTGGCGAATTCAACTTTCCAGGCTTGTTCTTTTAAATATGTTATTTCATTTTCCGGGGCTACAATCTGATCTGCTGCGGCAGCCTCTTCGTTAGGATAGACTTTTACGTTTTTAAGCACAATTTTGTCCGTGTAATTCGGATGGTTTATTTCGAAAATTAAATCTCCTGTTCCCGCAACTTTTGGCTCAAGAGCCAGTCGGTATATACCCGGGGAAGACGCGCTGTCGGCAGTTTGCCTGATACCTTTGTTGTTGATGATTAAACTAACAGTAACGCTTCCCTCGGTGAGTGGAAGAAATTTTTCACCGAGTATTGTAAAGTGAGCAAGAAACTTTGTGTTTTTACCAACAACCAGCGGCTCAAACTCCACAAATAATTCTGATTTCTCTGTGTAAATCGTATATGCCAGTGGTTCCATTCCATGTGCTTCATGCGTTTCAGTCTGAGTGTTGCATGCCATTAATGTCAGGGAGAACAACAGCATTGCGGTTAATTTTTTCATATCGTTTTATTTTGATGATAATTAATGTGTGTGATCAAGACCTTTATTCGCCATGTGTATGTTCTGGCGAATGCGATGTTGTGTCATTTGTAACATTAAATTCTTCCTGATGATGAGTTTCATTATGATTACCGTCAGCATCATGTTCATGAGTTTCTTCGCCATGCTCATGGTTACCGTCTTCAGGGTTGTGTTCGTCTGATGTTGAATTGCCGCAACTTGCAATAAAATAAGTTGTTATTGTTGCGAATAAAATTATTTTTTTCATATCGTATTTATTTAATATCTCTTCTTGAGATTTTTGATTGAATAAATTTGTAAGTAATTGAAAATTTTATTTTTCTTTAGAATGAAAGAAAAATAATGAACATAATTGTAACAGATTAAAGCACATTAATCCGAATCAACTTAAAGTTCTGTACGATTAACAAATGGGAGGCGCCCTAAGGCCGTAATGCTTGCAATGAGGGTCAAAGAAGATGTCCTCAACTAAATCAAAAATAAGCAATACATTTTGCGCAAAATAATCTGAAAATAAAGTTTGTTCTACAAACAAATCTTGATTCGGAAAATATTTTTTTGCAGAAAAAAAATCTGTTTGGTTAGAGAAAAAATCACTGAAGTCAAGCGCATGAATAAAATGAGAATAAGGATTTTCATGTTCTTGCTCATCCTTGTCGTTTTGGTGGTTGTGATCTTTGTGTTGACTATGGTTGTGCGAGTTTGAATTACTGTTATCAATTATATTATATTGATGATTTTCATCATTTGTAGTTTGATGATGATGGTGTGGAACACAATTGTGAACCAACAGAATTACGTAAGCAAAAATTAATAAGAAAAGTTTCATTTTTAGTCTTAGCGTTGTGAACAAAGGTATTAATTATTTTGAATCTTGTAAAATACGCTAAAATCTGGCTTGAATAGTTTATGCGATTGTTACGCAGATAGCGGATCGAAATGATATACTCTTTCTCGTATAAGCCGTTGTAAGTTTTCTTGAATTACTTTCCATGGAGTTGGATTACGGAAGGATATCTTGCTAAGAATTTTAAGCAATGTTAAAAAAATGATTATAAAATAGAGTGGAGAATAATTATTTTTGTTTAATTTCATTTCCAAATTAAAAAAGAAAACCTATGAAAAAATTATTGTTAATGTTTGTGCTTTTCGGAGCAATTTTAGTTGGATTTGCATCTTGCGGTGGTGGTGAAGCTGCACCTGCAGATGGAGCGCCTGCGGATACTACGCACGTTGAAGGTGACGGTCACAGTCACTAAAAAAATCTAATTTAAAAAAGAGGTTTCTGAAATTTTTAGGAACCTTTTTTTATGACTTAATTTTATCTGTAAAACCCGATAATCCAAAGCTTGATCTCTTGTTTTCGAGTTAGTGTTTTTGTCGGTAGCGCAGCAAAACCTCGCTGCCTCGCCGCTTCGCAATTTAATAATTTACAATGTTTTTTTCAAAAATTTTGCAGTCAGAGAACATGACTTGTTGTGTAAAGTTTTATTCTTCTTCATCCAGATAAACGCGTTCGCCTTCCAGATTGAAGTAAAGTTGTTTTTCGCCTGATTCAACTCCAATCAACCTTTTACTTTCCATCCAAACTGAGTTGTATTCAATTTTTACTAAAAAACTTTTGTCCGACCGGATTACACCATAAAGATTATCTTTTTTAACTATAAATAATTCCTCGCTGATCATTTCAACTTCATCATACAATGGTTTTACAAGCATAGTTCTGGTACTAATCTGAAAAAGGCCCATTTTGTTTTCATTGATGACAATAAGAATATCGTACTCGTACTCATCAAAATTATCGTATTTTGCGTCTAACAGAAGTTCATGTGCTTCCATGTCGTAAATACCTCGTTTTCCATTTCGCGTAAAATAGACCCACTCAGAATATAAATCGGATTCTTCAATATTTGAGCATGGCTCATTTAATAGTACGTTACCATCACTATCAGTGATGTAGAAACTATTACTATCTATCAGTATTGCTCCATATTCATACTGTTCAAGTATATCTGAATAAACGGGTTTAAACAATTCCTTTCCGGTTCTTGTCCAGAGCCCATATTTTGAACCAATTGAGACGATTATCAGCTCATTGTCCGTTTCATAAACGGAGCTATAGCGTATAGGAACAATAACGTCGTTGTTTTTGTCAATAAATCCAACGAGAGTATCAAGGTAAACTTCGGCCAGACCTCCGTAAAAATTAAACGCATCCGAATATTGAAAGGGTATTATCGTCTTTTTTTTCAGATTGATAAAACCGTAAAGCCCGTTTTTAGAAACGGAAAATAAACCTTCGTTTCCGTAAAAATTAGTTTCATACTCAAATGGAATGATGGTCTTGTTTTTCAGATTAATCATTCCCCACTTTTCGTTGAGCTTTACAGAAATATATTTGTTATCCGTATCCCACCCGATTTCATCATACATCAATGGAATGACTTCTTCGCCTGTGTAACTTAAAAGTCCCCATTTTCCATTTTGTTCCACTTTAATAAGTTGCATTCCGTAATGAGCAAAATGTGTAAAGTTTGTAGGTATTATCTCTTGTCCCGTAGTATTGATAGCTCCATATTTTTGGTTCATTTCAACAATAGCAATACCGGAAAGAAATTTGTGGATCGTGTCGTATTTCGGTTCTATTACAATTTTTTCATCGACTTTATATCCCCATATTCCGTTTACTGAAAATCGATTTTCGTCTTGTGAAAATCCATTTTTATTAATGACTAAAAAGCAAAATACTGCTACAAGAAAAATCGTTGGTTTCATAGAGTTCATTTTAGAATGTTTTTTTTGTCATCACCAAACCCGGTAATCCAACTCATTATTCTCAATGCTTGAAGTTGGCGTCTGTTTTCCGTTTGATAATTTATTTAATTCAGCCTGAATATAAATTGCTATTTCAAAAAGCATAATTTTCTATCTTTGTTCAACTCAGCATTTTTTTATTTTGATTTGTTTTTTTTTGTTCCATTTTTATGGTAAATCACTTTTACAATTGCACCGTCGTCATAACTGTATTCAACGTATTCGCCATGCAGTATGGCATCCTTGTAATTCTCCTTAGATTTAAGGTTTCCATTATCCCAATACCAAATCCATTCACCATGTCTTCTGCCACTACTGTAATTCCCCGTTGAACTTAATTGCCCATTTTCATGATAACCTACATATAATCCCTGCTCTGCACCATCTTTATAATAGACTTTACTTCTTAATGTTCCATTCTCATAATAACTAATCCATTCTCCATTTTTGAGTCCATTAAGATAGCAGCCGCTATCTTGTACCTGATTATTTTCAAAATAGGTAATCCATTCTCCGTGCCGAACTCCGTTTAGATAATTCTCCTTAGAATATAATTGCCCGTTTTCAAAGTAACTAATGCATTCTCCTTGCTCAATGCCATTAAGGTAATTCCCCTTCGCTTTAAGCTGACCATTTTCATAATAACTGCTCCATTCTCCCTGAAACTCCCCGTCAATATAATTGGTTTTACTTCTCAAGCCCTCATTTTTATGATATCTACTCCATTCTCCCTGGAGCAATCCATTATAATAGGAACCTTTAACTTCTATTTGACCATTTTCATAATACTCAACCCATTCTCCTTGCAGAACTCCGCTAACATAATTGCCGTAATATTTTACTTGCCCATTTTCATAATAAGCGAATAACTCTCCATGCTCCTTGTCATCAATGAAATTACATTTACATTTTAATTTACCATTTGGCTCCCACCAAATGGATTCACCTTGCTTTTTGCCATATACATAATTTTCTTTCTTAGCCAATTGACCATTCTCGAAATAAGATAAATACTCTCCGTTAACGTTGTTACCAGAATACTTTCTCTGCCCATTTGCAAAAGTACTATCCGTTTCTTGAGAATAAGATTCTACAATTAAAAAAAGTAAACTCAATGTGATCAACTTTTTCATAAATATTTTTTATTTTCTAAACAAATTAATCACCTCGCAGAAAATTCCAAAACCTCTTCCATAGAATTAAATTCTAGAGGAATCATTTCAATTCCCGTTGAACCAAGCATGCCCCATTTGTTACCAATCCTAACAATAAATCGCTCATCAAATAATGGAATCACTTCATCGTAAATGGGTAAAAAGTAACCACCATATTGATTATCTACTGCTCCGAATTTTTCGCCAACTTTTATAATATAAGTTTCTATTTTTTTATCAGGCTGAATACGTTCATCGATCACAATAAAACTTGAATCAGTTTTGAAAATAAATTTATCTATTCCATTTATTTGAATTTCACCCAAAGAAACCTCTCCTGAAATAAAGTCGGATGGGTCCTCCATAAAAACAGCAGGTAAGTAAATTGGGGCGCCTTCATAATTCCAGTTAATGGCGCCGTAAAATTTTCCTTTTTGGATTACCGTTACATCACCTGTATAAAACGCATTGTCTATTTGCGGATCAAGCGTCTTTTTATCAGTAGTATCTAAAGCCAAAGAAAAGTTCAATTCATTGGAAAGTATATTTTTAATTGGAACGATTGGATGAAGGTTAGTAGTAAAAAATCCCCATTCATTTCCGCTCCTTACTAAACATAATTCTTCGTTAAGAGGAATAACCTGGTCATAAATAATTGGAACATGCGTACCATAATATAAATCAATTACGCCGTATTTGTTTCCTCTGGTGATAATATAAGCATCGGAATTTTTATCGGCGCGCCAATAATTGTCAATATAAATTAAGGTATCACTAAATCCTATGACCCATTTCTTCACGCAGTTAACTTTAATTTCTGTGAATTTATATTCTGAGTTGAGAAAATCGTAATAGGGAGGATCAATAAAAATAGGCGTTGTAAATGAAAGGAGAACATTATCGTAGGAGTAGATCCCATATAGTTTATCTTTTTTCAAAATAATCATATCATCCTCAATTGAATATACTTCATCGTAAATTGGTTCAATAACTTTAAGAAGGCTTGTATCATAATTATAATAAGAAAAATAACTTGATAATGGATAAATTCCATATTGGTCATCATTCCTGGTAACTATAAATCCCATTTCTAATAAACGATAGTCAGCAAAAATTAGCTCATCATATTTTGGTGGAATTAATTCAATCATTGCTGCATCATCAAACATGGCCAGGCCCATCATACCATCTTTTCTTACCAATAAACCGGATGTGTAGTCAAATAGATCATTGTCAAAAATAAATTCTTCATAAATAAATTCAGGAGTCCATTCATCATTGGTGTAATGTGTTGTTAATGCTACTTTATTGCCTTGATAAACCTGCAAAAAATATTCTTCATAATCATTTTTAAGACCAACAATTTTTGTGAGATTCAGATTATTGAAATGAACCATTCCGTTGTCATCAATAATTACGAAATGTCCTGTACTTGTTTCAGCGAGAAGAATACTTTCGTCCTCAAAAAAAGGAATTTCGTTCGTAATATTTTTGTATTCAAAAACAAATTTATTTTTTCCGTATCCAATGTATCCCCACATTTCGTTTTGTTTACCAAAACCAATTCGGCCGTGTGAACCAATCGCAAATTCAGAAACAGGATTGTCACTCGCTAATTCAAAATATGGGGACGTAGTTATGTAAACAGCTTCATTACCGGTTGCTGAATTTGTGCAGAGATAAAAAAAATGTGAATCAGGATGTTTTTCAACCTGATCAAAAGTCAGTTTACCTACCTGGTTGGCAGCCGAATCAATAAAAATCCATTTCCCGTTTAATTTTGCGCTCGTATAACCATCAAACTGATATGGAATCACGTCCTCAAATAATTTATCTGATACTAATTCTAACTTAAGATTCATGATTGAAAATTTTCCGGCATGATTGACAATTATTCTCCCGGATGTTAAACATGATATTATCTCGTCAGCATTAATTTCGTGGTAATGATTATTCAATATAATTGATTGTTTATTATTGCTCGTTGTAACAACAGCACAGCGATCATTATCCCATATTTCACCGGAAACTGAAACAACATCGTTCACTAATAATTTCCCTTCATTTGAGTAGATTGAACTCACCCCGCCATTCACAAATTGGTAGGCATCAATTTCATCAATATAAAGAACATTATCTGCTGAGATAGGTTCAATCAGAATTTTTCCATTGGGTTGTAAAATTCCAAACGCATCATTTTTTTTGAAAATGAAATTTAATTTATAGCAACTCGATTCATCATTCCATGGATTACTGATTAAATAAACCTGGTCAAATAATACTGATTTGCTGATTGAATTTTCAGTGATTAACGCAAGGCCATATTTTTCACCTTCCTTAAATATCAATGTTGTTTCGCATATTTTATCTTCCCACGAGTAATCGTTTAGAATAGAAAAATCCACCTGGTTTAAACTTCCGATTTTTTGGTGTTGTGAATTATATATATCGACCTCCTTAACAACTTCAGGTTTTTTACTTTTTACTACAGACTTAGCACAGAAATAAAAATTCTTTCGCAGATCAATGGAAATGTATTGATGAGGAATTACCAAACTATCCGACTCCTGAAAGTAAACTCCGTATTTTCCATTCCTGTCTGCGACAATAGATTGTGCATACGCCGTGGCTTGAATAAAAAGTAGAATGGCAATTATTTTTTTCATTTTTGTTGTTTTTATTTTGAATTACCAAACCCGATAATCCAATGAATTATTTTCAATTCGTGATGTTGGTTGTTGTCTACCTTTGGAGAGAAGCATTACCTGCTCGCCAACATAGATTTGAATTTCAGATAACATGATTTTTCCATCGCGATTTAAATCTGCTTTTTTTGATTCAATTCCTTCTAAAAGGCAATAAGTGAAAAGGCCATTTTTCCACGTATTACTTTCAATCGCGAATTCCATTCCTCCGGCTGATGAAATTACGGTGGCGCCGGTTCCTTTTCGTAAATCGGCGAACAAGGTTTTTGTAAGTTGAGATGTACTTTGTAATCCCAGCGCTTGTTCTTTTTGCTGAACTGAATTTCCAACTTTTCGGAAAGTTAAATCTCCATCTTCAACTTCATCGGTTGAATCCGAAAATTCAATTTCGCTTTTATCCACTTCACCACTGTGACACGCATCAATGAAAATAATTTTTTTCAGCGGAGCAATTCCGTCAACTACATCTTCAATTGCTTCATAGGGAATTCCTTTGCCTGAAGGATTCATGAAATCCATGTCATAACTTGCCAGGTAATAATCTAATTTCTGGTCAAGAACTCCGTGTCCCGCAAAAAATAAAATAACTTCATCGTTAATATCGGCGGTATTCAGGAAGGAATTTAAATTTTGAATATTTTCCAAAGTGACTTCTTCATTCAATAATTTTTTTGTAAAAATTTCGCCGTAGATTTTATTTCCTCCAAAAGTTGTTGCAATGTCATCCGCATCTTTGGCTGCAAAGTTTAAGTTGTATTTTGAGTCTTTAAAATTACTGCAACCAATAGAAATAAGATATAGGTTAGGTTTCTCTTTTCCAACAGTGCAAGTAATCTGAGTTGTTTCTTTATAGCTTTCCGCACCGGCCTGGTTAAGCACACTCACCTGAATTTTATTGAGGCCGATTGCAAGAGGAATTTTTATCAGCGTATCGAGAGTTTGAATGTTTTGAGATCTCAAAGTAATTCCTTTGGTACCGAAAATGGCGACATCATTTATCCAGATATTAATTCTATCAAGTGGATATTTTGTGTCGCTTAGTGAAAGTTTTAAATCAATAAAATCTTCGTTTGTT
>Ga0102851_10000160_pt1 | contig 29127 bp, 30 predicted proteins | sample Mud3Dept3metaG_FD_79558 | JGI IMG/M metagenome (GOLD analysis project Ga0102851, IMG submission 79558) | Freshwater wetland microbial communities from Ohio, USA, analyzing the effect of biotic and abiotic controls - Mud 3 Core 4 Depth 3... | ecosystem: Environmental > Aquatic > Freshwater >... | reverse complement strand
TCTTCTCTTACTTCTAACTGGGCGTACAAGAACGCGGCCAGAATGTCAGAAGGCAAATAACTTGAGCCAACATCCACCCACGTGTACTTATCTACCTGGCCTCGAAAAAAACGACTGCGATTTGTTCCCTTCTCACGGATGATTTCAGCCCGTTCAATATAATTTGCGTCGTTGATCAGTAGTGCTCCCCCTTCACCGCATGTGAAGTTCTTTGTCTCATGGAAACTCTGTGTGGCAAGACGCCCGAAGGTGCCCAAATATTTCCCCTTATACCTCCCAAACAGGCCATGAGCGTTATCCTCTACCACAGGAATGCCATGGGATGCAGCAATGCCTGAAATCTCATCCATCTCACATCCTACACCAGCATAATGCACCGTCATAATTGCCTTGGTGCGGGAAGTCACATGTTTTTCTATCTGGGTTTCGTCCAGGTTGAAGGTATCCGGCCGGATATCGACGAAAACGGGGCGGGCACCGAATATCACAAACGCATTAACCGTCGAAACGAAGGTGAAGGATGGGACGATTACTTCATCTCCTGGCCGGATGTCTAATAGGAGCGCTGCCATCTCAAGTGCATGAGTACAGGAAGTGGTAAGCAGTACTTTATGGACGCCGAGCAGTTTTTCAAGCAAGGAATGACATTTCTTGGTAAAGAGGCCATCCCCTGAAATGTGCATCCTGTCAATAGCTTCCCGGATATAGTCAAATTCTTTTCCTACGATGACAGGCCGATTAAAGGGAATATAGGCCAAAGCTCACCTCCGATTCCGTTCCCCAGCGAGAAGCAGCGATCCTCCGATTGGAAAGGAAAACCCCATCTGGATTGCAGCTCGCTCAGCACCCATAACCTTTTCGAGTGCTGAATTCAAGAAGTGGCTTACCCTGAATTCTGCCAAAGGATCGAAATGGCCTTTGGATCTTCGTTGTTTCAAGCGAGCAACAAGCATCAAGGGGAAGAGAAAAGAGACAAAAGAAGTGGCATATATAATTTTAAATCCTGCGCGCTCTACTTTTTCCACCAATTCTTTCCGGGTATAACGCCGTTTGTGATAAGAAAAAGTATCGATGTAACTCCACAAGAAACGGTGCTGTGGAACAGTAATGATGATGCCTCCCCCTTTTTTGGTCGCCTGGGCCATTTGGAAAAGCACGTTCTCATCTTCTTGGATATGCTCCAGGACATCAAAGGCGCCGACCACGTCAAACTCATCTTCAAAAGGAATTCTACGAGCATCCATCTGAAAAAGGGGAACACTGGGCAGCCGATCACGGGCATAAGTAAGTCCCTCAGCGAATAGTTCGCTCCCTGATAGGGAAAGACCCGGGAAAGCATTTTGGATACTCGAGAGTACAAATCCTGTCCCACAACCAATTTCTAAAAAGCTTTTTGCCTGAGAAAAATAATGACGTAAAACCCAGTTGATCAGTTGGTTCCTGGAGCGAAACCACCAGTTTCCCTCTTCAACTCCAACCAGTCTTTTAAAACCACCTGCATCAAACCCTTTATCTCCCTCTGATTTCTGGGCTTCAAAAACCCAATGCCCTCCCACTATTTTAGGGACATGGCCACAATTTGGGCATTTCCAGCCATGGGTATTATATCGACGCCCACAAGCCAGACAAATCTTCATCCCTCGCATCCCGCGAAAATGCTTGTGACGATTAAGATCAATCCAGGAACTTTAGACATTCAAACCGGTTTACGAATCCAAGGATAAGGGAAATAACGGTATAAAGGAACTTTGTAAGCAAACCCGCCAGCCAATGACGAATGAATAATTACATTTAATCCCTTGAACCATTCATCCGTTGCTTCCAACAATGATCCCTGCCATGATCAAGATGGTTCCAAGAATCTTTAGAGGCGTGATCGGTTCATGCAGAAATACACCGCTGAAAATCATCACCAGAAGAAACGCCAAGCTCGTAAAAGGATAGGCATGGCTCAAATCGAACTTCGTCATGGCAGCCACCCAAAATAGAAATGCGAGAAAGGCTGCAGCTAAGCTACTGACGACCCAGGGGTTGACTACCAACCTCAAAAGAAACCATATCTTCTCCGTAGAATCCGTCGGAAGCGGACCGGCCTTAGTCACCTGCCATTTGGTAACCAACTGACCATAGACTGTAAACATAATCGTGCCAAAGATATATAGGTAATTTCGCATATGTTCCCCTTATGTCCCTGTGCATTTCAACCTCATTTTTCTAATAGAGCTCATCCAATTCCTATCTTTCCGTAACCGTTGCCATTGCAAAACATGTACCGCTGGCCATCATGGTCAAACGCAAACGGATACCCAATCATCTCCGAAAGCGCTACGCTTTGTTTTCTTTCTTGCGGCAAACCAATATCCATACTTTCTGATGAATCCCCCAGAACATATCATTGCAATATCCAATGTTGAAATCACAGAAAAATTGCGAAAATACCTTTCGTATCTCCTGTTTGGAACCAAAGACGCGAAATACGGTACCATTCCTCAACCCATAGGGATCGTTCGTGATCTCATAGTGGCCATCAGAGACGGGTTTGGCATTCTTAAGAATGTATGAACCCGTCATCGGCAAAGACGCAATGAAATAGCCGCTGGTTTCGAGCACACGGGCTATTTCAGCAAGATTGTCGCAAAATTGATCACCCGGCTCGACGTAGTAGCATGAATGGCAGGCAAGCGCATATTGAAAATAGCCGCTGCCATAAGGAATATGCGCATTCGTCCCAACCTTCAACTCGACGCGAATCCCCAATGCCTTCATCCGCTCTTGAACATGCCGATTGATCTCTTCCGCGATCTCCACGCCATGAATCTTCATCCCCAAATTGTTCAGTAACGGCATGTTTCGCCCGTCACCATAACCTAGATCGAGGATGCGTCGGCCATCGTACTGATCTCTTGGCATATGCAGCCCCGGATATGTACCCAGAAATGCCCGCACGACAAACTCGACCGGATAAACGGCGTTCGCTTTGTCGCTGGTGTACCGCGAAGCATATTTACGACTGATCAACATAAGGGCCTATCCTTTCCTAATTTTGAAACCCTGTTTAACCGAATCGGCGCCGTGGATTCAGGATTGAAATCATTCCCTCGGTATCCGATCATTGGCCCCGAAAACATTCCGGATAATGACGTAAGGCCTGTTTTTGGTTTCAATAAAGATACGGGAAATGTATAGTCCCACCAGACCGATGCAAAGCAAGATCAAACCGCCCAAGCTCCAAACCGAAACCATCACAGAAATCCAGCCCTCCAGAACATATCCTGTAAGCCTTCGAATGATCAGGACGATGGTCACCAGAAACGACATAAAGAAGATCGCCAATCCCAGGAAAAAGACGCCATAGAGGGGGACTTGACTAAAAGATGTCACAGAGTCGAGAAGTGATTTTAATCGCATTAAGAAAGAGTAGGAGGATTCGCCGCGCGATGCTTTATCAAACAAGAGCCCGTATTGACGAAAGCCTATAAGCACCCACAACCCGCCGATGGCCGTCATGCGCTCCTTGTGCCGTATCAGTTGCCTGACGTATGCTGACTTCATCAAACGAACCGTTGAAAGATTATAGGGGATCTCAACGGGTACAAGAAGTTGAATAAGCCACCAGCCAAATCTTCCCCCAACTTTTTTGATCAAGCCGCCCTTCCGTTCTTTCTGAATGCCGTAAATAACATCCCAATCGCCTTTTTTCATTTCCTCATAGAATCGTGTTATCAGTTCCGGGGGTTCTTCGAGATCGACATCGATGAGAAAAACGAGCTCGCCTCTGGCGTACTCAAGTCCGGTCATCATGGCCCTGTGGTGTCCAAAATTGCGCGACAGTTCGATGATATGAAGATGTGGGTCGGACTTTTGGATATTGAGGGCCACCACGAGGGAATTGTCCGGTGATCCGTCATCAACCATGACAATCTCATAATCCTCCGTTATCTTTTTTGCTTCCACGCTCACACGCCGCACAAATTCTTCGATATATGGCGCTGATTGATACAGGGTGGTCACAATAGATAGTTTCACGCGGTGTCAGCCTCCAATCAAAACGGCCAGACCGAATCCTGTTTTGCCGTATTCGTTCCCGCAGTAGATCATATATCTCACGCCCCGGAGGTCGAACACGCACGGATAACAGACCATGTCGGAATCCCAACCGTCTTCCGACACGCCGATTCCAACCTCCTCATCCATCCGGGTGAAGGTCTTTCCATCGGTGGATTCGGCATATCCGATCCGATATTTTTCCCCACGGTAGGAATACCACATCTTATAAACGCCGTTCTCCTTCAATACGCAAGGTGTAGATGTGACATGATCGGTATCCTTGTGACCGACCGCCGGGATCTTTTCACGCCGCCAGTCCAGCCCGTTTTCCGATTCGGCGTAACCGATATGGCATGCGACCGCCGGCTTGCCGTCAATCCATACCCAGGGCTCGCCGGACGCAAACCACATTTTGAATTTATTTCCTTCCTTCATGACGCACGGTGTCGCGCAAAGATTGGGAAATTCTTTCGATCGGTCCATCATGGGTCCCGGGTATAACCGCTTCAGCATGATCCCGTCCTCAGCCTCTTCCGCGACTCCGATCGAATTCCTGAACGGCACCGTCACGCCGAGGTTCCAGCCGTAGTAGTAAAAACGCCTCTTCCCGTTTATCTTTACGATCGAAGTCACATTCACCCCGCTGTCGTCGAAATTGCCCAATGCGGCTTTTTCGATGATCGGCTCATGGTGATTGTATAGGATCAAAAATTCGTTGTCCAATAGGGTCGCATCCATATACGTAGGGAATCCATAATTGGTTTTATCCCGGTGCGTATAATAAATGCGGATGAGTCCTTTGTTGTCATCCGATACATCAACTACGGGAAACATCGCATGGCTGTATACGTCTTCTGCCGACGGGCAATAGACCTGTCCCAGTTTTTTCCACTTCATCCTTCTTCCAACTCCTGGCTGTGACCGACGCCGGTTTGCTGGCTGCCAATTTCCCGGCCGGTATACAATCCTTGATAGAAATAGCGATTGAAACCGCAGTTTTCCATCGCTACAGCAATCTTATCAATGTCATAATCAACTCTCTTCAGATAGACTTTTTTCCCATCAAAAAGAGCAAAAGCCGCTTTGGGGTTGTTATCTCTGGGCTGCCCCACAGAGCCCGGGTTGCAGTGACAGATTTTACCCAATATTTTCAGAGATTGAACGTGCGTATGCCCAGAAAAGAAATAGGTTGCACCTTCATCCCTGAAATACTCTTCACTGACTACCGTAAGATACTCATCCAGAGGATCCCTCCAGCCCCCATGAACGAAAGACGCTCCGTTGCACTCGATTTTCTGCGCCGAGGCTCTAAGCCATTCAAAATGATCCGACGTAATGTGCGCACGCTGGTATCTCAGCAAATCGTTTGCGGCGTTTGAACGCGGACAGGGCTGATTTTGCACCATGTAATAATCATGATTTCCCATAACATTCGGAACATCTTTTTGCCTTAGGAGATGAATGCATTCATTGAGCTGGCAGTAATATCCGGCGACATCACCCAGAGAAATAATTTTCTCACAGCCGATCCTCTCAATTTCACCCATGACCGCCTGCAACGCAGGAAAGTTTCCGTGGATGTCAGAAATAATGGCAATCATCTAAAGTTCACAATATCTTCGATATATCTGACGGCCGTCCCCTGCTTTATAACGGCGGGGCTCGGTTTTAATTTTTCCGCAAAATATTCAATGCACATCTCGGGCTCATTAAAGCCGAATGCCGTTCTAAGCGACAGCGAAGATGAAAATCGGGGATTCACCTCGAGGAGAAGATAATCCCCTTGATGTCTTCTGAACTGAAAGTTTGTGGGTCCGACAGGCTTAAACAATGCCGTCAATTTTTTCACTTCCTCATCAAGCTCCGGAATATTCACTGTCTGAGCCTTGACGGTTGAACCTTCTCTGCTCAGTTTTCTTGAAAAGGTGATAAATTGAGAAAACGATCCGTTACCTAGTCCAAATACGCCGACCGTATATTCATGCTCATCATCGCCAACGATTTCCTGAACCATAAAGTCCTTGTCCAGCTTGTTTTTCCAATAGTAAAAATCCTCCCTGGAATGGATGATCGTGATGCCTTTGGAAGCTGTTGAACGCCTCGGTTTAACCAAACAAGGCAGCCCCAACGCTTCTGCAACGATGTCATACTCACCCATCATGAGGCTTTGGGTAGCCTTGAACTTATTTAAGATTAAATACTCATACAAACGCCACTTATCTCTTGATAATTCGATAAGCTCCTTGTTGTTTAAAACAAGCCTGCTGAAGTCACCCTTGAAGTTATCTTGATCATCGCAAAGTCTATGGATCTCCTGTTCTACACCGAATAAGACCAAATCGATATGGTGTTCGTCCATGACATCAGCAAGAAAGTCGCAATATCTGGCATCAGAGGCCCAAATAGCCTGGAGAAAGGTGTCACACCATTGCTGGCCGACAGCGTCACGATAAACGTCCATGCCGACAATATTGACGTCATATCGGCAAAGCCTTAAAGAACGGACAATCCCATAGCCTATGATCGCACCGACACCGGTGACCAACACATTATATTTTTTCATCTTTCAAGACGATGTCATCCGATTCAATGAGACGATTAAACTCCCCTCTGTCCAGCAGGGGAAGTTGATCTTCCACCGCGCGTTTAGGCGCAGGTCCAGGAATAACTTGTGTTGTCGGAGAAAGCACAACCTCAAAAAGATGAGGCTTTTTGATATTGAGTTCGCGGTCAAGCTTATCAAAATCATCACGGGTGCATATTTTAGTATACGCAATGTTAAAGGCGTACGCAATCTTTTCAAAGTCCGGGTTTGTATACCCTTGGACCGAGCCAAAGCATTTGTTGTTGAAATATTTCTCCTGAAAATCCCTTATCATTCCAAGCGATTTGTTATTCATGACAAATATCTTTACAGGAATCCTTTCCCTGAAGATGGTTTGCAGTTCCTGCAGGTTCGTCTGAAAGCCACCATCTCCCATCACGCAGATAATCTGTCTGTCGGGCGATGCAAAGTAAGCGCCGATCCCTGCGGGCAGGGAGTACCCCATTGCACCGTGACCGGAGGAGCTTAGAAGCTGTTTATCCCCAGAGAGGCAAAATGATTGGGCAACCCACATCATGTTTTGCCCAACATCCGAACACACCACCGCCTGATCGGATACTTTCTTGCTCAATAAATGCAAGAATTCATTAGGATTGATATCATTGCCGTTAGCACGTACCGGATAGGAGGGATATTTTGCCTTCCATCGACGAATGCTATCCAGCCATCCTTTATGGTTAAAGCGTCTGTTGCCGATTTCCGCTACCAAAGCATTCAAGAATGACCCGATATCACAGCAGATGCTAATGGTCTCGCGAACATTATGGTTAAGTTCGTGCGGATCGACATCCACATGAATGATCCGTGCGCCTTTTGCAAAAAGAGTTCTATCCTCGCCTATCTGTCGTTCATCCAGCCGTGAACCCAGGACCAACAGGAGGTCTGATTTTGCGACGGCAAAGTTCGCGTAACGATTGCCCCATGAACCTATAAACCCGCAAAAATGCTCATCCTCATGCCCTATGGCATCAAGACCCCTCAGCGAACCAACCACAGGCAGATCACATGCATGAACAAGGGTTTCGAATATACCCGTGCCTCTAACCGAGGCCATACCGCCGCCTGCTAAAACCACCGGTCTTTTGGCCTCGCCTAGCATAGCGACAATTTGCTTAAAAACATTTTCGTCTGGCCGAGGATACTTCTTCATTTCCGATGCATATTCATCAGAATCATAAAAGCTTTGCAAAGCTTGAAGGTTGATCTCCCTCGCCTGCACATTGTGAGGGATATCGATTAAAACAGAGCCGGGACGTCCTGACTGAGCATGAAAAATGGCCTTTTCAAGGTAAAAGCGGATCTTTTCAGGTTCCAGAACGGTTTCTGCAAACTTCGTAATCGGCTTTACAATCGATACGATATCGGTTTCCTGAAAGCCTTGCTGGCGAATGGCCTGTTTTGTCTTGATTGCATGAGTGCTGACCTGCCCGGTTATAAAAAGACATGGCACAGAATCAAAAAAGGCGTTGGCAATACCTGTAATCAGGTTTGTCGCCCCGGGACCGCTCGTAGCGATGGCGACGCCGACGCCTCTGCTCACCCTTGCGTAAGCATCGGCACAGAAAGAGGAAGCTTGCTCATGATAGTTCTGTACGTAAGTCAGGCCTTCTACCTTATGAAGCGAATCGATTAAATGCGTCACGGAACCGCCTAAATATCCAAAAATATATCTTATCTTCTTTTCGAAAAGGAAATTCATGACATAATCTGAGAGTTTCATCACAATATTCCTATTCGCCGTTCATGCTTTCTGCGCCTTCAGCGGCTTGCCGGCAAAATTCGTAATAGTGCGGCGCGGCTTGATCAAGCGCGGTGACGACCGATAGCTTCATGTGCAAACATACCTCATGTACTTTGGCGCCTCGTTGCCGCAGTTGAACAGCAGATCAAGGATAGAGACGGTATGGATGAAGTCTCCCCAAAGCTGCGGGTATTCTGGATAACCCGTATAATCGAACCAGGTTAGCTTGATACCTCGTTCTGCGAAAATTGTTTCGTCGATGTAACCACGCGCAGCGGGCCCCGAGATGTATTCGTTAGCACCTACTTGAGCGCATAAATCGGCTAATCGCTCGGTCTTGCCATCAATCAGTTCGTAATCCCAAGAGTTGCTGATTTTGGTCTTTATCCCTAACATCGAGCACACCCATTCGATTAACGTGCGGTTGAGTTGCGACAGATGTGAATGCTCGGTTTGCAGGTAGAGGGGTTCAAGTTTCTGTGCTATTGCTTCAAAATGCTTCGCACGACGATAGCTATGGCATAGAGACTTCCAATGGTCCTTCGCCCAATCCACCTCCTCAATTTCCGTTTCCCGAATGGTCTGGTGATATTTGCCCTTCACCTTGACAGGAACGGTCAGCCACTGTAAACCCTGTGGGGTCTTGATCTGGTTGCGGTTGCGCCAGTCGCGCCGTGTATATTGCATGTCGTCATAAAGAATAAATTCATCCACCGCAGCAATCAAATCAAAATAACCCTTCCAAGGGATATAATTGGATTGAACAATAGCAACCTTCTTACCCATAATCCACCCGGGAGACACACATCCTTGGGAAGTTCTCGCCCTCTGCAATCCTCATTTAGCTGAAATCCATCTTTCATACTAACCCGAGGACGCGATCGACTCTCGCAAATAAGAAGCCCTTCAAAAGATGCTCCAATTTTATCATTACCGAATCGATACCGTAATATGAAATGATACGCTTGTAAAGAGGCAGCTTGAATCTGGGTGTCTTCTCGTAGCTTTCCCAAGGGTGAACATAGAGAATGAAAGGCTGCGATTGATTGATTCTTTTCAATCCCCAGGAAAGAAAACGGGACGGCAACATCCTTAAGTAAAATCCTCCTGCAATAGGAATCTTCAGTCCCCCGATCCTCAATGGGCACATCGGAAACTCCATGAGGGGACTCTGAGGATCCTCCCTCCTTACATCTTCAAAAGAGATACGGTAAGGCCGAGTGGGGGCTCCATTGATCCCATAAAGGGGATTGATTTTCAAAGGAAAGATACTCGCATCATATTGGTATCCAAAATCCGCGAGAACCCTGAGCGCCCACTTATTCCGGTTATCGATAGAGAAACAAGGGGCACGGAACCCTTTAATTTTGATCTTTCCCAGAATCCTTTCCATGACAGATTGAAAACGCTCTAACTCCTGCCGAAAGAGATTCTCGCCCAATTCCCATACAAGGGTGTGGGAAAAGGTATGGCAACCAATTTCATGCCCTCTTTCGAAGATGGACTGAATGAGCCGAGGATTTTGTTCCGCTACCTCCCCTACAACAAAAAAGGTGGCTTTCGTTTGATATCGATCCAAAAGGTCAAGTATGGGTTGGGTTGATTCCGTCGCCTGGGAGAAAGAAGATCTTTTTCCTCCCACCAGCTCAGAGTGATACCATTCCTCTAAGTCTATAGATAAGGCATTGATTTTTTCCATTTGGAGTTCTTCATTCTTTTCGGCTTAAAGGTTACGGTTAAAACGGCTGCTTCGTCGAAACTAAAACCCACTCCCCAACCCCTAAACCCTATCTAAAAATGACCGATCAAAATTTGAATGATCCTCCGACTCGCCCTCCCATCTTCGAGTATTTCCTTCCGCTTCTGAGGAGGTACCTTCCGTCCCGCCTTCGCCACCTCCTCCACGATCCTCTTGGTTGCTGCTCCCGTCAATACATTCCAGCCACTTTTAATCGTCTCCACCCACTCGGTTTCCTCTCTTAATGTAAAGCAAGGGACCCCAAGCCAATACGCTTCTTTTTGGACACCGCCTGAATCAGTCAGAATGGCCTTGGCGTTTTTTTCCAATTGGAGCATCCCGAGATAAGAAACTGGCTCAATGAACTGGACATTCCTGAATTTGGAGAAAAGACGATAAACCTTCATCATCTTTCTTGTCCTTGGATGAAGGGGAAGGATGACGGCAGTCTTCCTTCCAATTTCATCGAAGGCATTTAAAATAGATTCCAGCCTTCTTCGGTCGTCGGTATTTTCAGCTCGGTGGAGAGTGGCCAGATAATAGTTTTGAGTTCGGAGTTCGGAGTTCGGAGTTGAGAAATAAAGATTCAAATCTTTAAGAATAGTGCTTTTCTCTTCTGCTAGTTTAGAATAATAAGAGATCGAATCGTACATCACGTCGCCTACCTTTTTAACAACTCGTGTCTCTCCATTCTTTACCCCCTCTTTCAACAAATTTCGGGCAGCTTGGTCAGTGGGGCAGAAAAGGAACGTTGAAAGATGGTCTGTCAGAAGACGATTGACCTCTTCTGGCATCGCTTGATTATAACTTCTTAAGCCTGCCTCTACATGGGCCACGGGAATATTGAGTTTCGCCGCAGCCAAAGCACCTGCCAACGTTGAATTCGTATCACCATAGAGAAGAATGACTTTGGGATTTTCTTTTTGTAGGATAGATTCGATCCTTTCAAGCATCATCCCGGTCTGCTTGGCATGAGAACCGGAACCCACCCCCAGATGGTAATCCGGCTTGGGAAGTTCAAGTTCTTCGAAAAAAACCTTGTCCATCAAATAGTCATAATGTTGACCTGTATGAACCAGGATTTCTTGAATCCGCCTCTTCTTGCAGCGTTGGGGCTGCAACCTTTTATTGAACTCTTGGATCGCTCGACTGATTGCTCCAGACTTAATAAATTGGGGCCTTGCGCCCACAATCGTTACAATCTTCATCCCTTCGGCTCCGCTCAGGAGAAGTTCTTTGTTAATTTAAATCTGTACCTTTCAGATTAGCCTAACCCCTGTGGGATCCTTCCTATATTTTTTCCCGCAGGCCTTGCACACTGCCTTCCCGGATCGAAAGGTAATCTCAACAGCGCACTGACAGACCCATCCCTTTACTTTTCCCGGATTCCCATAGACTAAAGCATATTCCGGGACATCCTTCGTCACCACAGAACCGGCTCCGATAAAGGCATACTGACCGATCATATTTCCGCACACGATTGTCACGTTGGCGCCGATGGTAGCACCTTTTCTCACCGAGGTCTGCCGAAATTCTTTCTTTCTCGATATGAAGCTTCGGGGATTAAAGACATTTGTAAAAACCATGGAGGGTCCGCAAAAGACATCATCCTCGAGAGTCACTCCATCAAAAATAGAGACATTGTTTTGAACCTTGATATTATTTCCCAAAAGTGCGCCTGAACCGACAAAAACGTTTTGGCCGATAATACAATTCTCCCCAATCCTGGCACCCGACATGATGTGGGTAAAATGCCAGATCTTGGTCCCCTCCCCAATCTCCACAGGTTCATCCACGACCGCTGTGGGGTGAACATAATATGATTTCTCCATTTTTATCCTCATATCATTAAGACCTTCTTCTCAAGACGGGCTTTAAGACCTAAAAACCGGAACGGAGGTCCCGAAACATGTTCACATTTTTTCTATTCTGACCGGGACTCCTTTCTCTTTTAAGGACTGTTGGGCTGCCATAAGGATTTTGACGACCTTCAGTCCGTCCCCGCCTCCTGTCTTAGGCTCTTTCCTCGATTCGATGCTTTGAATAAAATGTTCAGCTTCAGCCCGCAGCGGTTCCGCCATTTTAATACTCGGAATGGTGATATCCCCAAACCTCAGGCTGAGATATTCTCCATACGTATCATAGGAAAGATTCTTTACGCCTTTATCATAAACCTTCAATTTCTCAGAGGCTTCCATGTCATCAAAGACCGCCATCTTCTTTGATCCCACAATTGTAATCCTCCTCAACTTATGCGGATCCAGCCAACTGAGATGGATATTCGCCATCTTTCCATCGGAGAACCGAAGACTCACAAAGGTGACATCTTCGATTCCCTTTTGGATATAACTTTCCCCATGAGCCGTCACTGCAGCCGGTTCTTCTTCGAGGAGGTATAGGATGACGGAGAGATCGTGGGGAGCGAATGAAAGCAGCGCGTTTTCATCCTGGCGGATGACGCCAAGGTTGACCCGTTGTGTATAGATATAGTAGAGTCTCCCCAGATCTCCGGAGGTCACCATTTCTTTCAGCCGATCCACGACAGGATGATAGATGAGCAGGTGGCCCACCATGAGGATCCTTTTCCTCTCCTCTGCGATCCCTAACATCTCCTCGGCGTCTTTGGTATTCAAGGCCATCGGTTTTTCTACCAACACATCTTTGTCGGCCAACATGATCTCTTTCGAAAGGGAATAATGAGAGACCGCTGAAGAGGCCACCACAACTCCTCTCACTTCAGGATCCTGAAGAATGGGTTTAAGATCCCCAACCCTCTTCGCCTGGGGGTAAGTCTTTTGTATTGAGAGCAATTTGGAAGGATCCTGATCGCAGACATATTTCAATCGAACATTGGGAAGTTCGGAAAACACCCTGATGTGATTCTTCCCCCATGCCCCGGCTCCCACGACAGCAACGTTGATCATACGCTCTCCTTAATCTTCATTATCCATTTAAATCAGCCTTATTTATCAACAATGAACCTTTATAAATCCCAAATTCCAAATTACAACCTCCAAATAATTTCCAAGCACCAATTCTGAATGACTCAAACTTCATGAGGATTTCGGCCCTTGGGATTTATCTGTGATTTGGTACTCGGAGTTTGGTGCTTTCATTCCTTAAGCCCATTCCGTCCGGGCAGAACCTTACATGCCACCAAAGGAGATAAGCATAGATTCCCAGTTTTCTCCTCCAGCGTTTGACTGCAAAGAAGGTGACCAGAGAAGCCACCATCACAGACACTAATTCAAACATCAATCTTATCAGCAGTCCAACGAGGAGGATGACCCATTGTAAATTCCCCTTATTCTTTTTAAAAAAATGGTAGCGCGAGCGAAAATATTCTACCCTAGCTCTCTTCTTTTCTTTTTCGGCGCTTTTCCCTTGAAAATGATAGACTTCGGCGTCGGGGACGTGGTAGATCCCCCAACCGGCCCTCTTCATCCGATAGCACCAATCCGTTTCTTCGAGGAAGAGAAAATAATCTTCATCCAATAAACCGACCTGATCGATCGCACCTCGCCTCACCATCATGCAGGCACCGATCACCGAATCGACGTCAACGGGTTCAGAATAGTCTCTTTCCTTTCCCGGAAACTTTTCCGGAATGAGCCATCTCAGGAGACTCTTATTGAGAAGCTCGGTTGCCAAAGAAGGAAAATTGGCGATGGAATTCTGCTTAGATCCATTTGAGTTCAAGAGCTGTACTCCTGAGATTCCGGCTTTGGGATGAGCATCCATAAATGACGCCAACCGTTCAATCGCCCCAGGCTTTACCTGGGTGTCCGGATTCAAAAGAAGCACATACCTCCCGGAGGCTTTTTGAAGTCCTTGGTTCACGGCTCTTGCAAATCCAAGGTTTTTCTCGTTTTGGATCAGATGGACCAGAGAAAACGCCTTCTTCACTTCACCCCCACTTCCATCCTGGGAACCATTGTCCACCACAATGACTTCCCAACTCATCTCCTGACCCTCTCCAAAAATCGATCTAAGACAGGAAAGGAGGTATTCCCCTGTATTCCAGCTGACAATGATAATCGATAAATCGATCAATTCTTAACGACCTCCAAATACAGTAGATCTCCGAATCCCGTTCGATCCACTACCCAACAAACCGGGGAGCCACACACTTCACAAGGAATGATTTTCATTGCCTATGCCACTCTCTCCGCCATAATGATCAGCGTATTGCCTCCCATGATGATTTCGTTCTTTATCGTTTCGTCCAACCGATAGTTCTCTCGTTTTTTCTTGGAGGCCATGTGCCCGTATAGACGAATCAGCCAGACAAGAGGCAACAGCCACACCATTCTGGGTTTTCTTCGATCCTTTTCCAGACGGAGGACGCGGAACCCATGCCACTCCATAATAAATTTCAACAAAGAATAGCCCAGGGGACTGATATGGGCCATCGAAAGGTCTCCTTTCCAAAGATCTTTGATCACTTCATGAGAAGGAATTTTGGAAAAAGTCCCCGTAAAAAGAAAGCGAAGCCTCCGTTCAATATTCAGGAAGTTGGGTGTCGAAAGGAAAAGTTTCCCTCCTCTTTTCAAAACCCTTTGAAACTCGCGGATGGCATTGGAAGGGCTTTCCGTATGTTCAATCCCATCCAGGCAAACGAGGTAGTCAAAAGTTTTATCTGGATAGGGCAGCGATTGGTTAAGGTCACCCAACTCTATTTTCAGATCCGGAACAGAAAAGTAAGAAGGATTGATATCACAGCAGGAGACCTCAAACCCCATCTTTTTCAGCCGGGCTGCCAGAATCCCCGTCCCCGTCGGCACATCCAGGACTTTCCCCCTGGGCTCCTTCTCAATCAACCCAACCACTTTATCATGGGCCTCATTCCTCGCAAAAGGAATGGCTCCATAAGGCCATTCGATATGTGGAATATTTCGTTCGCCCATCACCATTTTTCCTCTTCGTCAAGGATCTCATAGGACTTGGGTTCTCTATTCAAAGGAGGGCCCTCTCCCATAAAGGGTCTTTCGTTTCGAAAGAAACTCCAAATCGTCTCTTAGCAATTGTGAAAATGCATCACTTCCTTTTTCGTTTAAATGAAGCCAATCCGCAAACATACTGGGGTCTGTATTGATGTTCGTAATCTTCTTCGTATCATAATCCAGGAAAGGAAGTTGTCTTTGTTTCGCTATCCCATTGAGGATCTCCATACTTTCTTTAATATTTTCCTCGTGACGCGCGGACAGATACCCAGGGATCTGAACGAGGATGGTCTGTATTCCATTTTTTTCAAACTCATCGAGTAACTCCTCAAAAGCCCTTATTTGGGCTCTGCTGTTTTTGGGTTTGCGGTCCCTCTTTTTATCAAGCCCTCCCCTTCTCTCATAAGGAATGAAACCATTGTAGTATTTCGATAAGTGAAAAACTTCCTGGTGCCTCCCAAACAATCGATTAGGTAATTGCTTTCTCTCTCGGATAAAGGCAAACCGGTTTAGAATGAGAGTTTTCAATCCGTTTAATCTACCGAATTCATTAAATAAAAGGTCGTAAGGAAAATATTTGCTGTCATGTTCCAATTTCCTTTTCAGCAGATTTTCATCAAACATGCCCCAGTGGACTCCGTAGATAACATAGGCAGGTTTCGGGTAATGGGGCTGAAATATTTCTCTATACCACTTCAAAGTGAAAGTGGGGCCGGCTCCATTCAATGAGAAATTAAAAACTCTTAAGTGATCCATCTCGAGATACCTTGGGTTGATGCCATGTGTTGCGTGCGAGGCGCCCAGGATAATCATATTGGCATTTACCTTGGGATGGAAAACCTCACTATACTGCAAAGGGTAATGAGGGCTTAACTCCCGATCCAGCCAGGAGTTCATGAGAACGAGGATCAAGGTGAGGATGGAAAAAAACAACAGCTTTTTCCTTAAACGAGTGCTCATCCTCTGCCCTCACTAAAATTGGAAATAGATAAAGGCGTGATCATTATATTCTCCAAGAAAGATGAGAAATAAGATGACGACGTAATACATGACCCACCGAAACAGCACCGGTCTTCCAAAGAACATCTGTCTCATGTTTCGGAGAGGCTCAACCCCTTCTACCAGCTCCATTAACCCAATTGAAATCAGAAGAATAATTAACTCATGGCGATCGAGACCCAGATTGTAAAAACTTTTCAAGGACGCCTTGACCCCTCCCAGGCTTCCCAACCCCGCTCCCAGATGGGTCATGACATAAACGGCGTCCGAGAGGCTCTTCGACCTAAACACGATTAATGTAAAGCAAAAGAGAAAAAACGTGAAGGCAATCTGAAAGGCTTTATGAAAAAAAGGAATCCGGTCCAACCTCAACCCTTGCACGCATTTTCCCCGGAGGTTTTTTGTCAAGTCAGAAACAATCAGGTGGAATCCACACAAGGATCCCCACAGAACATAACCCCAGCCTGCTCCGTGCCATAATCCGCTTAGGGTGAATGTAAAGAAGATATTAAAATAATATCTCCACTGGCTCACACGGTTTCCTCCGAGCGGAATGTAGACGTAGTCCCGGAACCAGGAAATGAGCGACATATGCCACCTTCTCCAGAATTCGGCGGACGTAGGAGCATGGAAGGGCCTGTTAAAATTGTCTCTCAGCCGGAACCCCATAACCTGGGCCGCCCCGATGGCAATATCGGAATAGCCGGAAAAATCGCAATAGACCTGAAGGCCGAAGAAGAGGGCTCCTGCAATCAGCGGCATTCCGGTATACTGAGTGGGATCGTTATAAACCTGGTTGACGACAATGCCCAGCTTATCGGCGATGACCACTTTCTTAAAGAATCCCCAGACCATCAGTTTTAATCCGTCCATGACCCTCTGGTCATCATAACGATGTTCTTCATAAAATTGAGGGAGGAGATTCTGAGGTCGTTCAATGGGGCCGGCCACCAGCTGGGGATAAAACATCACATAAAGGGCATAGATGCCAAAATGTTTTTCTGCTTTAAAGTTCCCTCGGTAAACTTCAATCACATAGCTCAGGCTCTGGAACGTATGAAAGGAGAGCCCAATAGGTAAAATCAGCGAAAGGGCTTCAATGGGATAATTCCAGTGGAAAAATTGAGCAACCCTTGCAAGACTGGAGTTGAAAAAATTAAAATATTTAAAGATAACCAGAACGGCACAGGTGGAAAGAATGCTGATGACAAGAAGTAGCTTCCTTTTTCTCCCCTCTGTCTTTTCAATCAAAAGCCCCGCCGTGTAATCGATTGCGATCGTCAAGGCCAGAACAAGAATATAGATGGGGATGAAAGCCATATAGAAGACACAACTCGCCGCAAGAAGAAAGAACCAGCGATACCGGTGGGGAATCAAGAAATAGAGAATGGTCACGGTAGGGAAAAAGATTAAGAAGGAGAATGAATTAAACAGCATGATGAATCTTTCTCCCTCCCTCCGCCACTTGATTCAGAATAGAAGACAACCGGGGAGCGCATGCCTGAAAGGTATAGTTTCCCAAAACCCTTCTTCTCCCTTCCCGACCCATCTGCTCACGCAATTCAGAATTTTCAATCAGGAAAGAAAGTTTCTTCTCCCATTCCTCAGGGGTCATCGCATAAAACCCATTCACCCCATCCTCCACCAGATCTCGATTGACCCCGACAGGGGTACATACCACAGGGACTCCCGTCCCCTGATACTGAATGATCTTGAGGCCACATTTCCCCCACGACCACGGGTCATCGACGAGGGGCATCAGACCAATATCAAACCCTTGAAGATCAGCCACCTCATCCTCTGAGCTCCAATTTTTCTTAATCACCTTCATCCGGTCGCAGTCAAAAAAAACATCGCAGACAATCTTGAGATCTACGTTGGAATATTTTTCTCCTATCCTTTCGAAGATGGGCTTCATCTTTTCTAAATAATGGATGGAACCATGATCCCCAATCCACCCAAGGGTCACCCTTTCCTGTTGAACCGGATAAGTTTTCAAAGAATATCTTTCTTCGTCGATTGCCGAGGGAATCACCTCAACATTCGGATTAAACGGAAGCACCTCCGTCTTCAAGAATTCGTTTCCAGCGATCACGAAGTCAGAGTTCTTGATCATTTGGACAAAACGCCGCCTTCGGGTTGAAGAAACCGGATCCTCGGCCTTCGAGTTTCGATACATCACCGAATCATCAAAATCATAGATGATCCGTTTTGCTTTTCTCCTCAACAATCCGAGACGGGGTTGGTTAAACCTTTTTCTCTGAAGAAAAACGATATCGTATTGGGAAAGAGCATTGAAGAATCGAAAATTCTCCTTCAGGGTCCTGGGATAGGGGCTGACCGTGGCCTCCACCCCTTTGGATCTCAAATACGGAATATATTGAAGCACGCGATACCGACTGGCGGCCACGGAAAAACCTTGGATCAAAAACAGAACCTTCATCACTTTCCCTTTCCCCTCGAGCAATGAAAATGTAAATAGGAGTGCCTTCCCCTTGGGCGGGAGGGGAGCCTACTCCGTAAGCAGGGTTTGAAGAACACCAAAAAATTTTCCCGAGGTGACATTCAGGGAATACTCCCTTTCTACCGTCTCGATCCCCTTTAACCCCATTTGCAGTCTCAGATCTGGATTCTGGATGAGGTTCGATAGGCGATCTACCCATTCTTGATCATCCGCCGCCCAAAAACCGTTCTCCCCGTTTTTAACGATATCCGAATTGATTCCCACGGGAGTGCAAACCACGGGTATCCCGACGCTGAGATATTGGACGATTTTCAACCCGCATTTCCCCTTTGACCATAGATCATCGTTCAGGGGCATCAGACCAATATCAAAGGAGATCAGGTCTTCGTTCTCATCTTCCAGTTTCCAAAGTTTGTTGATGACCGGGAGATGGCCGGAATCATAAGAATCATTGCTCACGATCTTCAATTTGACCTGGGGGAATCTCTGCCCAAGGGTCTTAAAGACAGGCTCTAGTTTCTTAAGGTACCTTAAATTCCCCTTGGTTCCAATCCATCCTAGGACGATTTCATGCCGGTTAGAGATTTTCTTCTTTTGTGGATAAAGACTTGTATCGATGCAGGTCGGGAGGACGAAGACCTTCTTCTGCCGGTCCACCTTGAGAACTTGGTTCTTTAGGAACTGGTTTCCCACGGTGACCACATCGCTTCCTTTCACCATCCACCTGAATTTCAGCCATCTCGATAAAGAATGTGGGCGAGGAGAACTCGAAGATCGGTACATGATGGCATCATCGAGGTCAAGCAAAATCTTTGAGGACTTTTTTCGTATCCAATAGAATTCGAAAGGGGGCAACAACCTTCTTTGAATGCAGACCACATCATAGGAGGAGAGTTGTCGATAGATCATGAGCCGTTCCGACCATGACCCGGGACGGGGTTGCCACTTCGGTTCCATTCCGTGGTCCCTGAGATATGGAAAATATTGTTCCACCCGGAAACGGTGGCCCTGATCACTCGAATGGGTGAGGAAGATGATTTTCATTTTTCCCTGCTCGTCCCCTTCTCCGCGATCACCAAAATCGACTTGGCAAAGTCGATGCCCAGATACCGATGGAGGGGAGCCATGACGTAAACCCGGAAGAGATAGCGGTGAAAAGCGTCGCTGTAGGTTCGATGCATCGCCTTGATTTGGAAACCCTGGGAAAGGAGGAGACCGCCTAACTCATCATAACAATAGGCGACTTTATGCGTCGCATCCCTCCAAAACCGGCTTGGATTGAAGACATTAGGAGTGCTCAGGATCAACCGGCCTCCATCACTGAGGAGATCATAGATCTTCCTGATAAGTTGGACCCCTTCTTCAAGGCTTAGATGTTCGATGACTTCAAAAAGAAAAACAACATGAAAAGGCTCTCGAACCTCCTCCAGGCTGTAGAAGTCGTGAAACTGTTCCCGGTCGATGTCCATGCTCTTATAAACCACTTTGGGAAAGTGGCGTTTCAACCGCTCCTGAAGATTTCGGTTCGAGGCTCCGATGTCCAGAACTTTCTCACCCTCCTGTATGGTTTTCAGCATCAGGGGAAATCGCTTCCGAAGGATCTTCAGATCCCAGATCTCCGGGTAACGGTTGTGAATTTCATCCCGGTATTGAAATAATTTACTCCAGGAAATTTCCTCGCTCATCGGCCCTCACCCATTTTCCCCGATCGAAATCATATCGTTTCACTACCTTCGCTGGACAGCCGACCGCTACGGAAAACGGCGGAATATCCTTCTTCACTACGGAGAGGGCGCCGATGATACAGTGTTTCCCAATCGTCACATTTGGAAGGACGACGACATTGTAGCCAAGCCAGGAACCCTCTCCGATATGGACAGGCCCCACTGCAATATCCTGCTCTTGAAGGGGACGGGTAATATCTGTGGGTTTCCGTGTATTATCGAGGATACAAGCATAGGGTGCCATCCCCACCTCGTCCTCAAGCACGATCCGTTTAAAGACACTGATGATGCATCCCTGCGAGATGGTTACATGTTTCCCAAGGAAGAGCATCCCCTCTTTTGACTTTTTATCGGCCGGGTGGATATTGATATTAGTGTGTTGTTTGATGAAAGTACGGTCTCCTACATGAATGTATCTCGGCCGGTTGATCACGACTCCGGGTTCGATGTAGACATCTTTCCCGTACGAACCAAACAGAAAACGGTTTTTTATATTGGCAACCGGATACCAAAATGATTTCTTCTTCATCCAGAAGCCCCTCCTCCCAATAGACTTTTTCTGAAGACACCGTCCATCTCTCTCCAATTTCTTTCAAGAGAATAGGATTCGGCCAAGCGACGAGCGGCGATGGACGCCCTCTCTAACTTTTCACGATCCAAAAAGAACAAGATTTTTTCCGCCAAGGCTTGATCCTCTCTCGGGTCGGAAATTACAAACCCTTCCTGGCCTTGGGTAATGATCCCGCTGGCTCCATTGGAATGTGTGGTGATCACCGGAAGTCCGCTGGCTATCGCCTCCAAAACGGTAAGTGAACAGGCATCGTAAAAGGTGGGGTGGACGAGAAGGTCCGAGGCCCCATAGTATTTTTCCGGTTCGTTTGTAGGGCCCGCAAAAATTGCCTCTTCGCAAATCCCCATCTCTCTGGCTAAATGAGAATAGGAAGCCGGGCGATCCCTTCCCAGAACAAGAAGTCTAAAAGGAGGGTGGGCCTCTCTTTTGATTCTTGCCAAAGCCTTGATCAGAAAACTCAGCCCTTTCATCCGAAAGTTGTTTGAGACAAAGAGAAGAACCAGATCATCTCCATGAATGCCGTGCCGTCTTCTGACCTCCTCCCGATACTGACGGTTTCTTGGATGGAAGCGTTCGATATCGACCCCGTTATAGACCAGGGCGATTTTTTTCTCGGGGACCCGATACCAGTGCATGATGTCCTGTTTCACCATATCCGAAATTGCAATAATCTTAGAAAAGTTTTTCCTCTTATAAGGCGCGTCCTGAATCCAACCGCCTGCCCACTGTTTCAGGCTGAAGACCCTTCCCAAGAATTTTGTTGTCCACAGGATCGGATGGTCGTAAACTCGGAGACTCCTCCAAAACCACGCCCAGTGGACACCTCCATGGGGTTGAAGGACGTTTGCTTCCAATGTATTTCCCACTCCGAAGGTGATGTCATAATCTCCATTCTCTATCTCTTTCGTCGCCCGGATCGCAAAAGAGAGGAGTCGAAGGCTCTTGGGAAACGGAAGGGTTCTCACAGGGTGGAAAACGATTTTGGGTCCCTCAACGTCCCATTGCTCTGCATAAACATGAACTTCGTAACCCTCTTCTGCCATTCGGGTACATAAGTCAACCAAATATCTTTCGGCTCCCCCCTTCTTTTTGGAGAACTCCCGAAGACCTATGGCAAACCTGATTTTGCCCAACCCCTCACCCTTCCTCTCCCCTGGGGGGAGAGAAGAAGGAGTGAGGACACTCGTGTCATTCGGTGTCATTCGCACCCTTCTTTTCAAAAAAGGATCGAATTTCTTGAGCCACTATTCTCATCTCCGATTCTTTCATCTCCGGGAAAAAGGGCAGGGACAAAATCTCCGAGCAACACTGCTCGGTCCAGGGAAGGTCACCCTTACGATATCCCAAATCTTCGTAAGCCTTTTGGAGATGGATGGGAACGGGATAGTGGACAAGTGTTTCAATCCCCTTCTCCTCCAGGAATACTTGCAGCCTATCCCTTTTCTTGGTCCGGATCACATACAGGTGATAAACGTGATCGCCCCCTGATCTTTCTGAAGGGCATACGACACCGATGGGTGTGAGCATCTCCGTATAGATCTTTGCCTTTTTCCTCCTCTCTTCATTCCATTGATCCAGGTATCTCAACTTGACCCTGAGAATGGCCGCCTGCAATTCATCCAGACGAGAGTTCAATCCCGGGATCTCGCTGACATAACGCTGGCGCCAGCCATACTCGCGCAGCAACCGGGCCTGCTCCCCGAGCTTTGGGTCGTTGGTCACAATCATGCCGGCGTCGCCCAGGGCGCCAAGATTCTTTGTCGGATAGAAACTGAAGGCCGCCATGTCTCCCCAGGCGCCGCTCTTTCGCCCTCCGGAGGCGGCCCCATGAGACTGCGCACAATCCTCGACCACCCGCACCCCATGACGATCCGCGATGGATCGAATGAACTGCATATCGGCCATGTATCCATAAAGGTGCACTGGGATGATCGCCTTGGTCCGTGCCGTGATGGCCCGCTCAATCCGATTCGCATCGATCACGAAGGTGTGCGGATCAATGTCAACCCAAACAGGTTTCGCGCCGCAAAGCTGGATGGCTGCGACCGTGGCCACAGCGGTATGGGATACAGTAATGACCTCATCCCCCGATTTTACCCCGCACGCTCGTAAGGCAATATGCAAAGCCTCTGTGCCACTGCCCACTCCAATTCCAAATTCAACGCCGATGTAAGCGGCGAACTCCTGCTCAAAGGCGGTCACCTCCTGCCCAAGGATATACCGCCCGCTCTCCATCACCCGCGTCATGGCTGAATCAATTTCTTTCTGATGAGCGATATAGTTTGCTCTCGGATTTGTTTGCCGGATCAACAAGGGTTTCGTCACGATCTTCCCTATCGGTAGTGTTTAAGATGCTTGCGATAGAATTCCAATGTTTTGGCCAGACCTTCACGGAGCGGCACGGTCGGGCTCCAGCCCAAAACCGAACGAATACGGTTAAAGTTGGCATAGTAATCGCCGATGTCAATCCGTTTCCGTTCGGATGGAAAAAAGCGAACGCTATATTCCCCCTTTCTGTTCAACTCTATAAGCAGGTCGGCAAGATCCTTCAGGCTGATCACGCAATCGCCACCCAAATTGAAAACTTGGCCGTTGACCTTATCGCTCCCTGCTGCCATCAGAAGGGCTTGGACGGCATCGTCCACGTAAGTAAAATCTCGTAACTGATTCCCTTCCCAGACTTCAAAGGGCTTGTTCTCGATGAGGAGCTTCATCCAGATACCGAGAAAAGTCTGCCGGGCGTCTTTGACCCGCATTCGTGGACCATAGGTATTGGTCAATCGAAGGGCGCAAGCTCGAATCCCGTGGATATTATTGTAAAGGATGTGGAAAAACTCGCCTGCCATCTTGTTGATGCCATTGACATCCACCGGGCGAAGGGGATGACTTTCATCGATCGGCAAATAATCCGGCTTTCCGTAAATTTGCCGGGTGCTAGCAAAGACGATCTTGATGGCGGGATTGTATTTACGACAAGACTCTAAGATAAATAGTTGCGCTTTAGCATTAATCTCCAGGTCAACGTAGGGGTTTTCCATCGAATCCAGATGGCTTGTTTGTCCAGCAAGATTAAAGAGGTAATCCTGGCCTTGAACCAAATAGCGCATGCTGTATTCATCACGGACATCAGAGATATTGATCTTCACTTTCTTCTCAATGTCGGCAATGTTAAACAGGTTGCCGCCGTACTCCGGAACCAGACTATCCACAAGTAAAACGTCGGCCCCTAACTCCACCAACCGGGCTGCCAGATTTGATCCGATAAAACCCAGCCCTCCCGTGACTAAAGCCTTTCTCCCTCTAAACGCCTCTTGATTAGGAGTCATTCTCTTTTTCCTTCTCCTTCTTAGAAAGTGTCATCTCCCATAATTTGGCGTATTTGATAAAAACATAGTACATGGTTGAGATGACGATGATGAAGCCCGGCAACCCATCCCGAAATCCTGACTTAAGAAGATACTCTTTGATGAATCGAAACAGAGGATGAAAAAAAAGTTTGAAGAAGCTGAACTTCTCTCCGCTCTGAAAGAGATCTTCTGCTGCGATCCCGGAATACTTATCGATCGTCTGAATTTGGTCTGAGATATTTCCATAGGTATAATGATGATACTGATTTTTTAAAACACCTACCTTCTCATCCACCACCAACTTGGCATGAAGTCCCCCTTCCCATCTCCCCTTCTCCCTTCGATAAAGCCGAATCTCACCATCCGGATACCATCCTCCGTATCGAATCCATCTTCCCAGATAATAGGTACGCCGATAAGCAAAATATCCATCCAGATTTTTCCCCTTTCCATTCAGCTCCATCCGAATCTCTTCGGCTAATGCCGGAGGAATTTCTTCATCGGCATCCACAAACATGATCCAGTCCTGAGTGGTGAGATCGGCGGCATACTGATACTGATCGCGATGTCCCGTCCACTCCCTCTGAAATGTCTTATCGGTATATTGTTTACAGATTTCGTAGGTCCCGTCCTGGCTGAAAGAGTCAACGACCACCAGCTCCTGAGCCCACGAGAGGCTTCTTAGGCACCGTTCAATCGTCCTGCGATTGTTCGTAGTGAGGACATATACAGAGACGGGAATCTTTTCCATCATCTATCATCCACAGTTCATCGTTCGTGGTTTGTTGTCCATCGTTTATGGTTCACGGTCCATCGCTCATCGTTCATGGTTCGCCCCTCATGGTTCATCGTTTGTAAATCAGCTCTCCCAATTTTCTATCAACAATCTCCTCGACTTCATCCACCGTGATCCGTTCCATGCACTGATGATCTGTTGGGCAAACCCTCTTCCAACAGGGACTGCAACGAATATCCTTCCGAACGACCACATGGCCCTCTCCCCAAGGACCTGTGGTGAGGGGAGGTGTTGATCCAAAAAGAGCGACGACAGGGATACCGATGGCGGCAGCGACATGCATGGTCCCGGTATCGTTGGTTACCAGGAGAGTACAACGTTCCAGAAGCGCCGCCAGTTGCAGTAAACCGGTTTTCCCGGCCAAATCGATTCCTTTTATTCCTAAATGGCGCAGGATCTCGTAGATGATCGGACGCTCTCCCTCCTTGCCGAACAGGAGGACCTTCGTTTCCCATTTATTCGCAAGCCTCTTCCCCAATTCTCCAAACCGATCTGGATTCCAGCACTTGGCCAAACCATAAGTCGCTCCAGCATTTATACCGATTAGCGGTTTTCCCTCCGGAATCCCCAGGTCTTTCAATGTTCGATCCGCCCACTTTCGATCTTCCTCTCTCAGAAAAATCCGAGGAGACGGAGGATTTTCAATCTTTCCAAACGGCTCAATCAGTTTTAGATAATAATACACTCGGTGGCCTTGAAGGACCTCTTGGGTTCGGCGAATTCCGTAGGTCAGAAAGAGCGAACGCCACTCATCTCGATAACCGATTCGAATTGGGATTCGGGCCAGAAAAATGTGGAGAGCAGAGCGGAAGGACCGGGGGAGGATGACGGCCAGATCAAAATTCCTCTCCTTCAAGGATTGGCTGAGATTTAAATCTTCCCAAATAGACCCGATCCCTCCCTCCTTTTGAAATGGGATAATCTCATCCACGTAGGGAAACGTTTTCCATAAATCGACGAGATAGCTCGGAACCAGGACCGCTAAATGGGATTTTGGAAAAAAGGTCTTCAGTTGTTGAACCGCAGGATAACTGAGCACGGTATCCCCCACCCAGTTTACTCCCCTTACCAAGATACGGCTGATCCCGCCCGTGGCGGAACTAAGATCACGCTTCAATACATCGCTCCTTCATGAGGTTAGAAGCAGTATGACATGTAGCCCACAGAATCATCAATAACACATCCTCAGCCAGTGAGTCCCAACATGTTCTTCGTTGCTTCAAAAACCTCATCGACTGAGATCGCTTTAATACACAAAAGTTCTCTGCACGAATATTCATGACACGGATTACAACCCACTTCTTTTCTTACTTTGATGTGATTTCCCATAGGCTCGTTTTCAATGGGGTCTGTCGGTCCGTAAATGGCGACGACAGGAATTCCCATGAGGGAGGCAATATGCATAGGTCCAGTATCTCCTCCAACATAAAGATCGCAGTGTCTATATACCTCCCCCAACTGGGTCAAAGATACCGTTTGGGGTCCCAAAAGGGATGGCTCCTTCATCTCTTTTCGAATGCCTTCCACCCCTTCGAGTTCCCCATCGCCCCAGGTGAAAAGAACTGTGGCCTTAAGTTCCCGGACCAATCGGTCGGCCAATTGGGCAAACTGATCGGGCATCCATCGTTTGAAAAGCGCTTTGGCACTCGTTCCCGGATGGATCGCAATCAAAGGTTTCCTGGGGGATCTCGATGAAGCCTTAAAAAATGACGCGACATATTCCCGATCCTCTGGGGGAATATGAAGGCCGTACTTGGGTTTTTCTACCTCCATTCCCATCCCCTTGAGAAGTAATAGATTTCTTTGGAACCGACTGATCCTTTCTGGAGGTAGTCTCACTTTCACGTTTGAAAACAAGAAATTCCCTTCCTTCGTCGACATTCGATCATATCCAATCCTCTTCGGAGAACCTGAAAGAAAAGAGAGGACACCGCTTTTAAGAATCCCATGGAAATCGAGCACCACATCAAACTTTCGCATTCGAAGATCTTTGACAAACCCACGCATCTCCCCGATCGACCCCCACATTTCCCTTAGCGACTTTATTCCTTTGGTCCACCTTCTCCTTGGAAACAAAATCACCTCGTCAACCTCTGGTTGACTTTTTAGGAAGGCTTGAGAGGGTTCTTCAACGATCCAGGCGATTGAGGAGGACGGATAGTGTTCTTTTAGGGCTTTTGCCGCAGGCAGCGTTCGGATTACATCCCCCACTGCACTCAGCCTCAAAATTAAAAACTTCTGATCATCCATTTCTGAAAGATTAGCCTATTACCCCCCAATTTTCAATAGCAAATACAAGAAGATATCAAATGGAAATATCGCTTCCTCCCTGGACTTTTTGCCTGTGAAAATAATATACTATTGTGGATGCTTTCGGCCATCCCGTCAGGACGGGACAGACACGGCGGGGCTTCCAAACCTTCTCTCCTTGCTTCGCCCTCGGGGAAAATGAGAATTGGGACAGCGATATTGGTTGCCGGGTTATGGGGCGCTGGTTTATTCATCCCAGTCGGCGCCTTGAAGGCCCTTCCCAAAGACGAGATGAGAAACACGCCTTCCTATGCCGGTTTCACGAATATTCAGGCCACGAAAAATTTCTTTGTTATTGTCGGCGATACGCAAAGGACGAGTCACTGGGAATTCTGGCGGGAAAGGAATGACAGAGAACGAAAATTAGTCGTTGATGAGATAACGAGGCGCGAACCAGCATTTGTGATCCACCTTGGGGATCTCACGACCCGGGGAAGTTCAGAGAAACACTGGCAGCAATTTGACGATATGCACAAAGAATTTCGCAAGAAAAAGATCCCGTACTTCCCAATATTTGGAAATCATGAATTTTACGGCGATGACAGGAAAGCACTGCAGAAATATTTTCGGCGTTTTCCCCATCTTGATCAAAGGCGATGGTGCAGTTTCACCTGGAAGAATGTAGGATTCATCCTGGTTGATTCCAATTTCTCTTCCCTGACCAAAGAACAAATCGAAGAACAATCTCAGTGGTATTTGAAGGAGTCTGAAAAATTCGAAAAGAACAGGGAAATTGATTTCATTATCGTCTGCTGCCACGAGCCACCTTTTACCAACAGCCGGGTGGTCGGTCCAAACAAGGAGGTCAAGATTAACTTTGCTGATCCTTTTATTCGGTCCCAAAAGACTCGTTTATTTTTGAGCGGCCACAGCCATTCTTATGAGCGGTTTCAAGTAAACGGCAAGTTCTTCATCGTCTCCGGGGGAGGAGGTGGCCCGAGACATAAAGTGATGATCGACCCCCGAAAGCGACGTACCCAAGACCTCTTTTCTGGCCCTGAACGTCGCTTTTTCCATTTTTGCGAGATAGAGAACCACAACGATACTCTTGTCTCCAGAGTGGTACGCCTCGAATCCGATGAACCACTCACAGAGGTTGACCCGTTCATCATCCCGAAGATTGCAAGATAAGAAAACTATCCGGTGAGGCAGACCAAGAACTTTCCAGGCAGGCTCTTTGTTTTACCATTTGAATCGACGCATATGTGCTGGGTCTCTCCTTCGGCAATCACTTCTTCCTCCTGATCTTTACGAAGGATCTGATACCCAAAGGTGATCATTCGTTTATTGGCATCCTTCAACCGAGTTCGCACAATGACTGTTTCATCATATCGGGCAGAACTCCGATACCGGCAATGGACATCCGTCACCACGAGTTTATACCCCATCGCCTCCAAATCAGCATAGCGGAAACCTCTTTCTCGACACAACTCAGACCGCCCTACTTCAAACCAGACCAGATAATTAGCATAATAAGCCACTCCCATTTGGTCCGTTTCCGCATACCTTACTCGAATATCCACATCCACCCAGTCTTTCGTGCTATTCGTTGCCATTCGGTTCTTTCGTTTATAATGCTCTCAAATATTCTGGCCGAAGCAAGTCCGGATCCTTCCTCTGAAGAACCTCACGAATTCGACGGAGGGCTTCTTCTTTCTGCTCTGGCATTTGAATCCGAAGAGGGAGATAGTTTGAGGCGTGATTGGAAGCGAAAAAACAATGGGTGAATTGACAATGAGTAATCATCGTTTCCAACTCTTGAATCAGGCCGAAGGGGGTGGGCAAAACCAGATTTCCCGTCTCGATCTCTTTCGCAATGGGCGTTCCAGGAACAATCATGAG
>Ga0102851_10000159_pt1 | contig 29195 bp, 21 predicted proteins | sample Mud3Dept3metaG_FD_79558 | JGI IMG/M metagenome (GOLD analysis project Ga0102851, IMG submission 79558) | Freshwater wetland microbial communities from Ohio, USA, analyzing the effect of biotic and abiotic controls - Mud 3 Core 4 Depth 3... | ecosystem: Environmental > Aquatic > Freshwater >... | reverse complement strand
CGATGCCGGCATGGCCGCGCAGCGTGTACTCCTCGGGCGTCTCGCCCTTGTACTGCCACTTGAACTTGCCGGTGATCGAGTCGACCGCGATCACCTGATCGGCCTCGTTCGAGAACACGATCAGCTCCGCCGTCGCGACCGGCCGCTGCTGGATCGGACCGCGGCTCTGGTAGCGCCACTTCTCGGCCCCGGACTGCGCGTCGAGACAGATCAGCATGCCGTCGTTGGTGCCGACGAACAGCGTCGTGCCGAGCACGAGCGGCGCGCTCGACACCGACCCGATCTGCTTGCGCCAGCGGACGTCCCCGTTGGCCGCGCGCAGCGCGTGGAACCAGCCATTCGCCGAGCCGATGAAGAGCGTGTCCGAGTAGACGGTCGCCGCGGCGAACTCCTGCGGTTCGACCTCGGTGCGCCGATCGGCGGTCACGAACTTCCAGTGCAGCGACAGCCGATCCTCGCCCAGCGGCTCGATCGGCTCCGCCCTCATCGCATCGGCGCGGTGCTGGGGCACGCGCACGCAGCCCGTGGCGACGAGCGCAGCGAACAGGAGGCTCGTGAGGGTCTTCATCAGATCGATGCGAGCCGGCGCTCGACCAGCTCCGCGAGGTCGGTTCCGGATCCGAGCTCCTTCACCTTCTCGAACGATGCCTTGGCCTCGTCGCGCTTGCCGAGCGTGAGCTGCAGGCGACCCTGGTGATAGACCGCGTAGACGCGGCGCACGCCGGCCTCGTCGGGCTGCATCGAGACGAACGCCGCGAGCGCCTCCTCGAGGAGCTTCTGGCGCGCGGCCGGATCCTTCTCGGCGCCCGCCTTGGTCTCGAGCGCGATCCCGAGGCCCTCGCGAGCCAGCACCCCGTCGAGCCCGAGGGCGACCTGGCCCTTGCGGTACTCGGCGATCGCCTCGTCGAGCTTGCCGGCGTCGAGCAGCAGCGATGCGCGATACGCGGCGCTGCCCTCGGCGCCCTGCTTGGCCATCTCGGCGAGGACGGCGTCGGCGCGATCCTTGGCCGAAGCGAACTTCGGCTCCGACTTCGGCGGGGTGATGCCGGGAACGACCGGCATCTCGGGGCCCACCGGGCGGCGCGCCAGGCTCAGCACCTCGGCGAGCTTCTCCGTCTCGCGCTCTTGTCCGACCTGCTTGCGCCAGCGGAACACGAGGAAGACCGAGATGACGACCGCGACCAGCACGAAGGTCACGAGGATCTTCTTGATGTGCGGGAGGATGCGGTCGGCGAGCGTTTCGCCACCGATATGCACGGGCTTGGGAGACCCTGCGGGGAGAGCTGATTCGTCCTTGTCGGCCATCGGAGGTCGGGCGGATGTAGCACCGCGATCGGTGGTGCGTCAATTCGCACCCTTGGACCGCGGATCGGGGGCCGGAGTTGCCTACAATCCCCAGGATGCGCCTGGCCCTCGCCCTGCTCGCTGTTATCGGGTCCCGCGGGGTCGCGCACGGGGACAGCGAGCGGGCGCTGTCGGTCGGCCTCGGCTGGGCGACCTTCAGCGTGCCCGGCGAGGCGGTCAACAACATGGAGCCCCCGTCGATCTCGCCGGACGTCGGCGGGGCCCTCGCCGTCACCTACGAGCATGCGATCGGGAGCGACCTCGGGCTGCGCGCCGAGCTCGCGGGCGGCGTGTTCTACGGTGGAGCCGGCAAGGACCAGTCGAACACGTCGTTCGCCGCGCTCGGCGATGCGGGCGTCGTGTTCCGGTTCGACGTCCTCAAGTACGTGCCCTATGCGTTCGGCGGCGTCGGCGCGGTGGCGACAGACGGGGGGCCGATCGATCGGGGCCTCGACTTCGTGCTCGCGGTCGGCGGGGGGCTGGACATCCTGGCGAGCCGCGCCCGGTCGTACGGCTTCGAGGCCCGCCTCGCGAGCTTCGGGGGCGACGTCACCGTGTTCACGCTCGGGGTCCGCGGCACGTCGCGGTGGGGTTACTTCTAGGCTCCCGCCCCGGCCCGGCCCGGCGCTGGTATGGTCGGCCGTGCACTTCTTGATGGGTGACTCTTCGGAGTCGGGGCTGGAGTTCAACTACCTCGCGTTCCTCAAGGACGTGATCGATTGTGCGGTCGTGCTGCTCGAGAACGAGGGCGTGATCGCCGCGAGCGGTGATCGCAAGCGGAGCTGCGAGCGCGACGCGGCGACGGTGGTCGCCGCGCTCGGCGAGCTCGGGCGGCGAACGCTCGATGTCAGCGAGCCGGTCGCCCGCGAGCACAAGGACAACGCGATCGGCCGGTGTGCGTCGGCAATCGTCGCGTCGACGCGCGAGGCGGTCGAGCGCGAGGCTACCTTGATCCGGAACTCGCTCGCGGCGGACCTCGCCGAGATCGAGAAGGTGGATCAGCGGCTGCGCGGCAAGAACACCGAGGTCCTCGACAAGCTGCTGCGCGCGCACGACCTCCCGCTCGCCGAGAAGAGCTACGAGGTCGTGTTCGCAGCCGGCGCGGTCAAGGCGGTGACCCGCCAGCGCACGACCTTCGGCGTCGATGCGAGCATCGGGCTCGAGATCCCGGCGGCGTCGATCCTCCAGCCCGATCTGCGGGTCGACAAGCTCGTCGACAACGCGGAGCTCAGCGCCCTCGAGGTCGGCGGCTGGCTGCGCAAGTCCGACAAGCTCGTGACCCACAAGATCGGCCGCTACGTCGTCGGCAAGATCGTCGTCGGCATGGACGTCACGATCCGGTTGCGCGCGATGCCCGAGGCCGAGAGCGCGGGCTTCGATCTGGTGAAGTCCCGCACCGGCGAGATCCTGATCGAGAACGTCAGCGGGGAGCCCGCCCGCGAGCTCACGATCGACGACGCCAACCGCCCGGCGCTCAAGCTGCTCGCGGAGAAGCTCGAGGCCGCGGTGCGGCTGCTCGATCAGCGTACCGGCGTCGCGACCGTGCAGATCGACAACGTCCCGCTCTCCGATCATCCACACCCGCGCGTGCTCGCGGAGCGCCTGATCCTCGCGGTGTCGCCGATGGTCCACAAGATCGCGTCGCACTCGCGCAGCCCGGGGGAGCTCGTGCTGCGCCGGATGCTCGGCGAGGATCGCCGCGAGGAGATCTTCGTGACCACGGCCGAGCTCGTGAAGCGGTGGAGCGCCCTGCCCGCCGGGTCGCGCGAGGTGTTCGCGCCGCTGCACCTCGAGGCCGATCCGGCCGCGCCGACTCCCGATACCTCGGGACCGCATCGCCGAACGCAGCCGGTCACCGGCGCGATCCAGCGGCCGCGCAGCAACACCGGATCGCTGCCTCCGCTGCCGCCGGGCGCCCGTCCTATGTCGGGCTCCGAGGCGAGCCCGACGGTCGTGGTCGCGCCGGTGCCAGCCCCGGTCGACGACGAGTCGATCCCGGAGCTGACGGACGAGGTCGCCTACGAGAGCGCCCCGCATCGCGCGCCGCTGCTGATCGACCCGCCGTCGGTGATCGTCGACTCGTCACTCGAGGATCTGCCGCAGGGCGAGGACGCCCCGGTCGGCCGGCTCGCCAAGCTGACCCGGCTCGATCAGGCCCGGCTGAGCGCCGCGATCGACGCCGCCCTCGACGACGAGGGGACCAAGAACTAGCGCTGGTCACTGGCGGCGCCACCCCCGCGTTGCGGTTCGAAACGCGCCACGGGCGCGGGGCGCCAAGCAGCGGATTTCGCTGGGCCGCGGACTGGTCTACCTCCTGCTCCTGCGGCGGGCGTGAAGATCAAGGTGCTGTCGTTCGTGGTGGTCGGGTTGGCAGTCGGGGCGTGTCTGGGGCCCAGCGAGGGTCAGACGCCTCAGGATCTGACGTCGGTCGATGGGCTCGAGCACACGATCGACTTCGATGCGTTTGTCGACGTGGCGCCCGGCGCGTCCGATGACGTGGCGCGCGGCGCGATCCACCGCCAGCTCAAGAGCGCGCTCGGGGCGCTCCGCGAGCAGGGCATCGGCGTCGCCGATCGCGATGCCCAGCGCAACCTGGCCTCGATGCAGCTCCAGCGCGCACGCAAGGCGATCCCGGGCGGCGGCGAGCTCGATCGGATCCGCTACCACTACCGCGACGTCGCGCTGGTCGAGCGCACCCAGCTGCCGACCGGGCCGATCGACCTGACGCTCCTGTTCGGCGACTACCTCGCGCGCTCCGCGGAGCTGCAGCCGGCGTGCGTCGACGAGCCGACCGATCCGGGCTCGCTCTGGTACCACTACCAGCCGCGCCGCCCGGGCTGTCGCGCCGCGATCCTCGCCGAGACCAGCGCGATCGATCTCGAGCGTGCCCAGCTCTCCGAGGCGCAGATCGGGCCGACCGATGCCAGCCGCAAGTTCCTCCCGACGCGCGCGATCCTGACCCCGGTGGTAGCCGCCCCGACCGCGTGGCCCGAGCACGATCGGCTGTGGGGGTTCGCCGGGGACACGTCGCGGACCAAGGTCGTCGCCTATGCGTTCTTCGGCGTCGATTCGAACCAGGACAACCCGAAGGACAACGGCCTCGTCGAGTTCCTCCGGTTCCAGCGCACGCTGCGCGGCAAGCTCCCGGCCCTGCGCGTCACCGAGACCCAGCCCGCGGCGATGCTGCTCGACTTCACGATCGACGGGCAGCCGCTGGCCAACATCACGTGGAACGACGTCGAGCGGTGGGTCGTCGACGGCACCGGGTTCCCGGCGGCGGTCGGCACGAACACCGCCCGGCGCGCCGAGCTCCTGCGCCAGGTGATCGCGAGCTTCCGCGACCGCTGGATCGTGTGGTCGATGCCGGTCACCGTCAGGCGTAACGGTGCCGAGCGTGCGATGACCGTCGAGATCCGCGCGTGGTACGGCCAGGAAGACGGCAGCCCGGAGGTCCGGCAGCGCGCGCGGTGGCGCTACCTGGAGGCGTTCTGGCACGCCGACATCTTCGCGTACACCGGGCACAGCCACTTCGGCCACGGCCCGCTCGAGCCGTGGGAGTACGGCGGCGGGAACTTCCCGGATCGCTACCAGACGCTGCTGTTCAACTCGTGCCTGTCGTTCAACTACTACGACGAGGACTTTCTCGTGATGCACCCGCGGGGCTCCGAGCAGCTCGACGTCGTCGTCAACGCGCTGCCCGCGTACTGGTACGGCATGGGGCAGTCGACCGCGAGCTACGTCGCCGGCGTGCTGTCCGGGGGGGCGTCGTGGAAGCAGGTGCTGACGCAGATGGCGGTCAACACTCCGTGGGAGACCGCCTACGACCCGATGCGCGCGGTCAACGGCGAGCTCGGCAACGCGTTCGACCCGGCGAGCGGCGCGATCACGATCGCGCCCTGACCGCCTAGTCGTTGCGCTCGCCGTACTTGTGGCGGTCCTTCTTCTCCTTGACCGCGATCCGTAGCGGCGTACCGCGGAAGCCGTAGGTCTCGCGCAGCCGGTTCGAGATGAACCGCTTGTACGAGGCCGAGAGCCCGTCGGGCACGTTCGCCCACAGCACGAACGTCGGCGGGCGCACCCTGGCCTGCGCGATGTAGTTGATCTTGACCGAGCGGCCGTTGTGCAGCGGCGGCGGCATCTCCTCGATCACGTCGGAGAAGAACCGGTTGAGCTGCGCCGTCGGGATCCGCTTGCGGTGCTCCTTCGCAACCTGATCGACGACGTCGAGCAGCCGATCGACCCCGTCGCCGCGCTGTGCGGACAGCAGCACCGTGGGGGCCCAGGTCAGGAAGTGGAACGTCTCGCTGGTCAGCTCCTTGAGCTGTGCCTTCCGGGCGTCGCCGGAGATCCGATCGGACTTGTTGAGCGCGATCACGAGCGCGCGGCCGGAGTCCTCGACCATGCCGGCGATCCGAGCGTCCTGCTCGGCGGGGCCGAGCTCGGCGTCGATCACGAGGACGACGACATCGGCCCGGTCGACCTGGCCGATCGCCATCGATACCGCGATCTTCTCGATCTCGGCGTCGATCTTGGCCTTGCGTCGGATCCCGGCGGTGTCGACGAGCAGGTAGTCGCGGCCGCCGATCGAGAACGCCGAGTCGACCGGATCCGTCGTCGTGCCGGCGACGTCGTGGACGAGCGAGCGCTCCTCGCCGAGCAGCCGGTTGGTCAACGACGACTTGCCCGCGTTCGGGCGGCCGACGAACGCGACGCGCAGCGGCTTGGCCGCCTCGATCGCCTCGGCTTTCGCGACCTCGTCGTCGTCGAGCACGTCGAAGATGTCGTCGTCGCTGTCGTTGTCCTCCTCGTCGTCGCGCGCGCCGTCGGGATCCTTGGCCGCGCTGGGGACCGTCGCCTCGACGATCGCCTCGAGCAGCGTGTCGATGCCGCGACCGTGCGCGGCCGAGACCGAGAACGGCTGCCCGAGCCCGAGCGCGTGGAAGTCGTGGACGAGATCCTCGCGAATCACGTGATCGATCTTGTTGACCGCGAGGAACACCGGCTTGCCGGTCGCGCGGAGCTGCTGCGCGAGCTCGTAGTCGACCGCGGACAGGCCCGCGCGACCGTCGACGACGAGGAGCAGCGCGTCGGCCTCGCCGATCGCGCGCAGCGCCTGGCGATGGATCCCGGCGCCGATCACCTCACGCGCCGCCTCGGGGTCGAGCCCGCCGGTGTCGATCAGCTTGATCGCCGTGCCGAAGTAGTCGGCCTCGCCGTAGCGGCGATCGCGGGTCAGCCCCGGCGTGTCGTGGACGAGCGCGGGCCGGCCGCCGACGAGGCGATTGAACAGCGTCGACTTGCCGACGTTGGGGCGACCGACGACGGCGATGAGTGGGATCTTGGTCTGCGTGGACATCGTTCTAGACCTGGCCTTCGCCTTCGCCGCCGTAGCCGAGCCGGATCAGCTCGCGCTCGCCACGGCTCCATTCGGCGAGCACCTTGACGAACAGCGACAGGTGGACCGTCTTGCCGAGCGCCTTGCCGACCGCCTGGCGCGCGGCGATGCCGAGCTCGCGGATCCGCGACCCGCCCTTGCCCACGACGATCGCCTTCTGCGAGTCGCGCTCGACGATGATCACCGCGCCGATCGAGAGCTCCTGCTTGGACTTCTCGGTCCAGGTCTCGACCTGCACCGCGCACGCGTACGGCAGCTCCTTGCCGAGCTGGTGGTAGAGCTGCTCGCGGATGATCTCCTGCGCGATCCACTGCGGCGTGCGGTCGGTGACCATCTCGTCGGGGTACTGCGCCGGGCCGACCGGCAAGAGCCGCGCGACGGCGCGCTCGAGCGCCTCGACGTTCTCGCCGGTCTCCGCGGAGATCGGGACGACATCGACGCCGGGCGAGTGCATGCCCCAGCGCTCGATCACCGGCAGCAGCTCGACCTTGGCGATCTTGTCGACCTTGTTGAGCCCGATCACGAGCGGGTGCGCCTTGATCACGTGGCCGAGCGCGACGGCGTCGGCCTCGGTGAGCCGGTCCGGCGTCCGACCGCGGTAGTCGTTGGCGTCGAGGATCAGGAGCACGACGTTCGCCTCGTTGGCCGCGCCGAACGCGGCGTCGCGCATGTACCGGCGCAGCGGGCCCTGGCCGTCCTGGACGCCGGGCGTGTCGAGATAGGCGATCTGGGCGCGGGCCGGGGTCTCGCCCGGGAGGTCGACCGCGTGAACCCCGAGGATCCGATCCCGGGTCGTCTGCGGCTTGGCGGAGACCGCGACCAGGTGCCGGCCGAGGATCCGGTTGAGCAACGTCGACTTGCCGACGTTCGGCAAGCCGACAATCGCGCAGTAGCCGGAGCGGATCTCGTCGGTCATGGGCGGGTGGGCTTTAGCACGAAACGACCGAAACTGGCCTCCTCGTCTGGGCCTGGGTAGCGTCCCTGTATGCAACGGCTCGCGCTCGCGTTCGCCCTCGGGGCCGTGGTCGCGGCGGCCCTGCCCTCGCCAGGCCTGTTCCTGGCCCTGGGGCTGGGCATCGCGGCGATCGGGACCGGCTGGGTCGGGTACGCCCAGCGGGCCGCTCCGGGCTTCGCGCGGCTCGCCGCGGCGGCGGCGATCACGATCGGGGCCCTGGGCTTCGCGCTGGGCGCGGTTCGCGTGATCCTCGCGCTCGCCGCGATCGATCACCTCCACGGCATGATCGGCTGACCCCTCGCCGGTCAGGCGAGCATGTAGATCAGCCAGATCGAGGCGGCGGCGATCGTGCCGAGGACGCCGACGATCACGAGGATCCCCCGCGTGAGCTTCGCCTTGTCGATCGACGACAGGATCTCGCGCAGCTCCATCACGCGCCGATCATGGGTGCCGAGCTCCAGATCGATCGCGTCGACCGGCGCGAGCTGCGGGCCGAGGTCATCGGGACGGTCGACGTAGAGCCGCTCGCCGAGCTCGAACAGGATCTTGTCGCGCAGGGTCTCGGCGTCGCCGGCGGCGCGGTCCATCACCTTGCGCTTGGCGCCGATCGCGGAGAGCAGCTCCTCGGTGCGCCGCTTGTCGTCCTCCTCGTTCTTGACGAGGTCGGCATGGCGCTTCTGCGACTCCGCCCTCTTGGCCTCGATCGCGGCGATCCGCGGGTTGAGCGCATCGAGCTCGGAGGCGATCTTCGGCTCGTCACGTTGGACCGCGACACGATCCGCCTTGAGGGTCGCGAGCTCGGCCTGGATCGCGGCGGGATCCTGCTTGGGGCCGCGGACCGAGACCAGGCTCGCGGTCGTGTCCGCGATCTTCATGTCGATCCGGCGCAGCTGATCGCGCAGCTCGGCGCCGCGCTTGGTGACCTGGGCTTGCTCCTTGAGGAGTGGCTCGAGGCGCTTGGTCAGCTCGGCGAGCTCGCCGTTGACCGAGGCCAGGTCGGTCGAGAACTGCATCGCGTGGGACTGGCGGTCGCGCGTGACGCGCTCGAGCTCCTGATCCGCGGCGACGACCTGGCCGCGGTGGCGCGCCCGTTCATCCTCGACGCCGCCGAGCGACTCGCGCGCCGGCCCGAGCGCCGGGTGGTCGAAATCGTCGCTGACCACGGCGGTCCGGCCGAGGATCGTCATGTGCTTGCGGCGCTCGAGCTGGCGCGCCTGCTGCTTGGCCTCGAGCTCCTCGAGCTCGCGGCGCGCGTGGCGGACCCCGAACAGCGCGGTCGAGACGTAGCGCACGTCGCCGAAGATGCCGCGCTGACGGCGCAGCGCCGCGACGGTGCGCAGGCGGCCCGCCTTGGTGTGGACGCGAGACATCGCGTTCGAGGCGGCGCTGTTGTCGACGCCGAGGTTCGTCGGATCACCGCGCTCGAATCTCGACGTCGAGTCGTCGACGCTCGTCGGATCGCCGCGCAGGCGCTCCGCGGTCTCGGTCAGCAGCGTCTCGATCGGCGGCGCCTTGACCTGCGTCAGCGACGGCTCGGCGATCCCGAGGAGCACACTCGCCGTGTCGCGCTTGATCGTCGATTGCGCGTGGGCGATCTGGAGCTTGTCCTTCTCGAGGAGCGTCGAGCTGTCGTCGAACTCGCCGACCGGGACGGTGAGCCTCGCGGACTCCTCGTTGACGTCCTCGACGCGCGCGGCGCGGGCCTGGGGTGAGGCGTAGGGCGCGGCCGTCGGAGCCGACGCGGGGTACGGCATCGCGGTGCGCTCGCCGGTGCTCCGGTCCGACTTCGCGCCGACGGCGTCGCCCAGCAGGATCACGCCGGTCTCGCCGCCGATCGTCCCGGCGACCGCGTTGGTCGAGATCGACGCTGGCAGGGGGCGCGGCTGGATCGTCGGCGACTTGGTGCGCGCGCCGGGCGGTAGCGGGGGTGGCGAGGTCGGCTTCGGGCCGCGCGACGGCGGCGGCGGTGGCGAGGTCGGGGGCTTGGTCGCGCGCGCCGGATTGACCAGCGGCGTGTCCTTCGCGTCGACGATCGCGGTCTCGAGCTGCCGGCGCGCCTCGGATCCGGGCGGTGGCGGAGGGAGCGTCTTCTGCTTCTTGCGCGCGAACGGTGGCTCGGGGATCGGCGGCGACGTCGGCGAGGGAGCGCGCACGGCGGTCGGTCCGCTGGCGGGTGACGGGATCGCGGGGACCGGGATCCGCGGCGTCGGCGGGCTGGTCGGGGTGACCGGCCGGATCGCGGCCTCGGGGCTCGGCGTGCTGCGGCCCAGGATCGGCGCGAGCGGTACGGCGGACACCTCGGGGTCGACCGACCACCCGGACGCGAGCTCGTTGATCCGCTCCTGGGTCTCGTCGCCGCGCGGCGCGGGCGTCTTCGCGGGCGCCGGCGTCTTCGCGGGGCCCGAGGTCTTCGCGGGGCCCGACGGCGCCGACGGCTTGGCGGACTCGGGCGCCGCGTCCGAGTCAACGGACCACCCGGACGAGAGGTCCGCGATGCGCGCCTTCGTCTCGTCTCCGAGACGACGGCGGGTCCGTTCGTCGTCCGGCACGGAGAAACCTTAACATGGCCGCACCACGGGAGTGGAATGCGCCCCGGCAGGGGCGGCCAACTCCGTGATCCTCGTCGGATCCTCGGCGCTAGTCGTCCGCGGCGCGGAACTCGAACGGGTAGCGAACCTGGACCACGCCACCGCCCGCAGGTGGATCGATCTCGATCCCGAACATCGTCTCCTGGACGCACTCGCGGACCTCGGGGTCCGTCAGGGTGCTCCCCTGGGCGTCGATCGCACTCTCGCCGACGACGCCGCCGACTCCGGGCTCTCCCTCGATCGTGAAGTCGACGATGATCGAGCCGCCGAGCGTGGGATCGCGGGCGAGCCCCTGCTCGTAGCACTCGACGATCAGCGGGATCAGCGCGCGGACGGACGCGCGGATGTACTCCTTCTCGAGCGTCGGGGCGGGCGGAAGCGCCGGGGCCGGCGTCGTTCCCGACGAGGACGGCGCCGCGGCAGGCACGCCGCGCCGGGCGTGGACCGCGCGGACCTGGCGCAGGATCTCGGCGCGCGCGGCGGGATCCTCCAGCCGCCGCACCCGCGATCGGGGCGCCCCGGAGCTCGGCGGGGGCGCGCTGGCGGTCGCGCGCGGCGCGCTCCCAGATCCGGCCGCCGCGGCAGCGGGCCGGAGGGCATCCCGGCCGCGCAGCCCGAGCCAGATCACGGTCGCGACCGCCGCCGCGATCAACAGGCCCACCGCGGCGAGGGTGTGGTTGCGACTCATGAGCACGAACGCATGGACACCCGCCGCGCAACGACGTTGCCATCATCCTCGACGGATGGTCAGTCGTTGTCAATCGTGTTGACATGCCCTGCCAACGGCGGTGACATTGACCCGTGGCTGCGCCGCTGGCACCTGCTCCGCGGGTCCTCGATCGCTACCGGGTCGAGGCGGTGGTCGGTCGCGGTTCGTTCGGGCGCGTGCTCCGGGTGACCGAGGTCGCGTCCGGCGCGCTGCGCGCCCTCAAGCTCGTGCCGCGGGGGCCGCACGAGGCGATGCTGCTCGACGAGTTCGAACAGCTCGCGCGCCTCCGCCACCCGTCGCTGCCCGAGGTGTTCGAGGTCGGTCGCACGCGCGAGGCGATCGAGGACATCGCGGCCGGTGCGCCGTTCTTCGTCGCCGAGTGGATCGACGGCCGGCGCAGCGATGCCCTGCCGTGGACCGATGCCGCCGCGCTGTGGCCGCTGCTCGCGGATCTCGCTGGCGCGCTTGCGGCGATCCACGCGGGTGGCCTCGTCCACGGCGACGTCGCGCCGCAGAACATCCTCCTCGCGGCCGATCGCGCCGTGCTCGTCGATCTCGGGCTCGCCTCGGGCACCGGCGCGCGCGGCACGCCGGCGTACATGGCGCCCGAGGCGCTCGCCGGTCACGTCGAGCCACGGAGCGACCTCTACGGGCTCGGCGCGTCGGTGATCCGCATCGTCTCGGGCCGCCCGCCGTTCGAGGGCGCGACGCTCGGCGAGCTCGCGCAACGGATCCTCGCGGGCGCCCCACCGCGCGCCCTGCCCGGCGTCCCCGCGCCTCTCGCGGATCTGATCCGGCGCCTGCTCGCGCGCGATGTCGCGGATCGTCCCGGATCGGCGCTCGCCGTTCTCGACGAGCTCGATCAGCTCGCGCCTGCGCTCGCCCCCGGCTCCGCACGTCGCGCGCGGCCCAAGGTGGGTGCGCCGCCCGCACCCGCGCGGTGGACCGGCGCCGAAGCCGTCGTCGACGCCGTGACCCGGAACCTCGTCAGCACCGACGCCGCGATCGCGCTCACCGGCGTCGCCGCATCGGGGGCGCGCCAGCTCGCGGACGCCGCGGCCCAGCGCTGGCAGCTCGCGCAGGTCGCGCGGCAGCGTCCCGCGACCGTGGTCGCCGGCGTGCTCGACGACGTCGCGCCGGCGCTCGGCGTTGCGACGTCGTCGGACACGGGCCGCGGCTGGATCGAGCGCGTCGCTCGTGCATCGCGTCGCGCTGCGGAGCTCGTCGTGATCGATGTCGGCGACGATCCGCGAGGGCTCGAGCTGCTCGCCGCGCTGACCCGGTCGCCGGGCGAGCGACCGGTGCTGGTCGTCGTCGATCAAGCGGTGCCCGGTCGTGCCGGCATCGCGGTCCATGCGGCCCCGCTCCTCGACGCCAAGGGCGTCAGCGCGCTGGCCGCGTCGATGCTCGGGCGCGAGCCGCCGCCCGCCTGGGCGCACGGGCTCGTGACGGCGAGCGGTGGTCTCGCGCTGACGGCGATCGAGCTCGTGCGCTCGATCGCCGCGGAGCGCGACCCGTTCGCGATCGACTGGGCCGCGCGAACCACCGCAGGCGCGGCGGACCTCCGAGCGCGCCAGCTCAAGACCCTCGCCACGGCTCCCCGCCGGCTCGCCGGTGCGATCGCTGCGTGGGGAGGACGCGCGCGGACCGATCGCGTCCTCGCGACGCTGCGCGCCGAGGGCGGCAAGGTCACGCTCGGGCTCGCCGACGTGGTCGAGCTCGAGCGCGCTGGCCTCGCGCGCCGGGTCGGCGAGGACCTCGTCCTCGATCGCGCGACGATGGATGCGGCCGAGGCCGTGCTCGGCACCGAGGTGATCGGCAAGCTCGCCGCGACCGCACTCGCCGCCGTCGACCGCGAGGGGACGCACCCCGCTGCCGCGCGTGCACCCCTCTGGCTCGCGCCACTCCTCGAGCGCGCGCCGATGACGCCCGAGCGGGCGGCGCGCGCATGTGACGTCGCCGAGCAGCTGCTCGCGCACGGCCGGTTCGATCGCGCGATCGCGCTCGCGAAGCGGGCGATCGCCGCGGCACCGGCGCGTGCGGGCCTGCTGGCCGCGCGCGCGTCGGCGGCGGGTGGCGCGTACCGCGAGGCCGGCGCCCTCGCCCGCGCCGCCGAGAGTGCGGGAGCGGATCCCGTCGAGGCCCAGCTCGTGATCGCACGCGCGGCGCAGCGCGGCGGTGACCTCGATGCGGCGGAGGCGGCTCTCGCCCGGCTCCACGCGGCGCATCCGTCCCACGCCGACGTCGCGGGCACGTACGCGCGCCTCCTGGTCACGCGGTCGCGCTATGTCGAGGCGCGCGCCGCGGCGGCCACGGTGAGCGCGCCGCTGTCCGGGCTGCGCGCCGAGGCAGCCGGCCTCGCGGCGTTCTATCTCGGCGCTCTCGACGATGCGGATGCGGCGTTCTCCGCGCTCGAGGTCGCGGCCGCCGCGATCGACGACACCGCGACCGTCGGGCGCGCGCTCTCGCTGCGCGGGATGGTCGCGCAGCAGCGCGGCCAGCTCGGACTCGCGAGCGATCGCTACCGCGAGGCCGCGCGGCGGCTCGCTGATGTCGGCGAGCTCCACGCCGCGGCAACAGCGGAGCTCAACCTCGGCACCGTGCTGGCGGAGCGCGGGCGCGCGAGCGAGGCCCTGCCCCGCCTCGCCGCGGCGGGCCGCGTGTTCGCGGAGCTCGGCGCATCGACCGAGCTGTGCGCCGCCGAGCTCAACCGCGGCAACGCCCTCCTCGCGGTCGGCCAGCTCGACGATGCGCGGGTCGCGGCCGAGGCCGCGGTCGCGCGCGCCGACGGTGCCCCGCACCTGCGCGCGTTCGCCTTGCTCGTGCTCGGGGATGCGCGCAAGAAGCTCGGCGACATGGCCGGCGCGATCCGCGGCTACCGCGAGGCGCTCGCGATCGGTGCCGAGCGCGGTGACGCGCACGCGCAGCTCAGCGCCCACGTCGCGCTCGCCGAGGCCGGGCAGATCGCAAGCGGCGGCACGTGGATCACCCCCACCCCGTCGGCCGCCGACGCCGCGCTCGGTGGCCGGATCACCGAGGCGGGCCCCGGAGCGGCGTTCGGCGATGCGGCCCTCGCGATCGAGGCGATGTGCGCGAGCCCGGACGATCGGGATCGCTGGACGCTCGCCCGCGGACGACTCGCGCTCGACGATGGATCGCTCAGCGCCGAGCGCGTGCGGATGCTCGCGGTCGCGTGCGCGGAGGCCGCGGCGCGCGCCGGCGAGGCGGACCGGCTCGAACGTGCGTTCCGCGGGCATGCGACGGCAGCGGCGCTCGCCCAGCGCGCCCGCGACGGGGCGCTCGCAGGTATCGAGGCCGATCACGCCCGGGCTGCCCATGCCGCGATGCTCGCCGCGACGGCGCCCGCCTTTCGCGCCGCCCTCGACGGCGATCCGGATCTCGCCCGCCTCCCGGGCGCGCGCGAGCGCGGCGACGGGATCTCGTCTCGGGGTGCGCGCGAACGCGCCGATGCGCCGCACCTGAGGCGACTGCTGACGCTGTCGCGGCGCCTCAACACCGAGGCGAGCGTCGAGCGCATCCTCGACGACGTGATCGACACAGCGATCGAGGTGACGGCGGCGGAGCGTGGCTTCCTCCTGCTGCGCCGCGATGGTGGCGAGCTCGCGCCGGTGGTGTCGCGGAACTTCTCGACCGGCGATCTCGAGGCGACGTCCGGATCTCCGACGGTGAGCCGGTCGATCGCCGAGCGCGCCGCCCAGACCGGGGAGCCGGTGCTGACCGTCGACGCAGGCGTCGACGAGCGGTTCGGGATGGCGGCGTCGGTCGCGGCGCTGCGCTTGCGCTCGGTCCTCGCGGTCCCACTACGCCAGCGCGGACAGGTCACGGGCTGCATCTACGTCGACCATCGGCTTCGCGGAGGCGCGTTCGATGCCGACGCCGCGGCCGTACTCGGCGAGCTCGCGGACATCGCGGCGATCGCGATCGAGAACGCGCGACTGACTGAAGACCTGCGCCGCACCACCCGCTCGGTCGACGAGCTCAACGGGCGGCTGTCCGCGGAGCTTGCGGAGCGCGATGCGGAGCTCGTCCGGGTCAAGGCGGAGCTGCCGGACCGCGATCGACTGCGCCACCGCTACGAGAAGATCATCGGCCGCTCGTCCGCGACGGTGCGCATGCTCGACGTGATCGACCGCGCCGCCGCGACGTCGCTGCCCGTGGTGATCGTCGGCGAGAGCGGCACCGGCAAGGAGCTGGTCGCGCGCGCGCTCCACGATCACGGCCCGCGTAAGGCCGGCGCGTTCGTCGCGATCAACTGCAGCGCGGTACCGGAGCCGCTGCTCGAGAGCGAGCTCTTCGGCCACATCCGCGGTGCGTTCACGGGGGCGGAGCGCGATCGCCGGGGCCTGTTCGAGGTCGCCGATGGCGGCACGCTGTTCCTCGACGAGATCGCGGATACCAGCCCGGCGATGCAGGCGAAGCTCCTCCGCGTCCTCCAGGACGGGATGATCCGCCGCGTCGGTGACACGGCGACGCGCAAGGTCGACGTCCGCGTGGTCGCGGCGAGCCAGCACCCACTCGCCGAGCTCGCCGCCGCCGGGCGCTTCCGCGAGGATCTCCGGTTCCGCCTCGAGGTGATCATGGTGCCGGTGCCGGCGCTCCGCGACCGCGAGGGGGATATCCCGCTGCTCGTCGAGCACATGCTCGCGGCGCTGGTGCCCGGGGGCGCGTCGCCGAAGATCACGCGCGCCGCGCTGCGGGCGCTCGCGCAGCACCGCTGGCCCGGGAACATCCGCGAGCTCGAGAATGCCCTCGCACGTGGGGTCGCGATGGGCGGCGACGTGATCGATCTCGGCGATCTCCCCGAGGCGATCGCGCAGGCCGCGGCGCGTCCCGAGCCCGCGAAGCCCGCCGTCGGCGACGACCTGCAGCTCAAGCCTGCGCTGGGCGCGACCGAGCTGGCGTACATCACCGCGGCCATGGCGCGAGCGAAGGGCAACCAGACCGTCGCCGCACGCTTGCTCGGCCTGTCGCGGTTCGGCCTGCAGAAGAAGCTGCGCCGGCTCGCCGGCGACGCCGACGACGACTAGCCCGAGACGCGGGTCGTGGCGCGGATCCGGCGCCAGGCGACATCGGTGAGCTTGCTGATCATCTGGACGTAGCTCATGCCCGCGACGGCAGCGGAGCGCGCGACGCCCGCATCGGGCGAGATGTCCGGGTTCGGGTTGACGTCGATCACCCAGGGTTGGCCCTCCTTGTCGACGCGCAGATCGATGCGGGCGTAGTCACGGAGGCCGTGCGCATCCCACGCGCCGCGCGCGACCTGCTCGCAGCGAGCGATCAGCGCGGGGTTCGCGTCGCGCAGCGGGACCGGCTTGGTCCCTGCGTAGTCGACGTGACCTTCTTCCCACTTGGCGGCATAGCTGACGATCCGTGGGCGGTCCGCCGGCATCGCGGCGAAGTCGATCTCGTGGAGGGGCAGCATCTCGAGCGTGTCGCCGTTGCCGATCAACGTCACGTTGATCTCGCGGCCATCGATGTAGCGCTCGGCGAGCACCGGCTGCTCGAACTCGATCATCATGTCGCCCGCTCGTTTGCGCAGCGCGGCGGGATCCCGGACGAGGTTCTCCTCGGTGATCCCGACGGAGGCATCCTCGTGGGCGAGCTTGAGGAACCACGGGTAGTCGACGGCGTCGAGCGCCGGATCCGCGAGGTCGGCGACGTCGGCGAGGAACCGGTGGGGCGGCGTCGGGATCCCGCGGCCGAGCAGGATGTCCTTGCTGCGCCGCTTGTGCAGGCACGCGGCGAGCGCCGGGAGATCGGAGCCGGTGTACGGGATCTCGAAGAGGTCGAGCAGACCGGCGAACGTCGGCTCGTTGCGCGGATCGCCGGCCATCGACTCGCACAGGTTGAACACGAGGTCAGGCTTGGTCGCGCGCATCATCGCGAGCACGTCGAAGACCTCGCGTCCCTGCAGGCCGACGAGCTCGACCTGGAAGCCCGCCGCCTTCAGCGCGCCGGCGATCGCGCGGGCCGAGATCTCGACCGAGCTGACGTCGATGCCGGGCCCGGTGAGCTCCGCGTCGTAGTCGGTATTGTGGAGAACGATGATCCGCGCCGGAGCCATGGGAGGGCGCAGTTAACCACCTGCAAGGAGCGCTGTCACCACACGAGTCCCGACCTCGGGAGCGACCATCGCGACGTCGATCGGCGCGCCGCGCAGCCTGGACAGCGAGACCTGTGGTGTCGCGAGCCCGCACGGACGGATCCGCGCCCAGGCGCTCCGTGGCGTCGCGACGTCGAGCGCGAAGCCGTGGATGCTCACGCCGCGCGCGACATGGATGCCGCACGCCGCGAGCTTCGCTCCGTTGTTCCAGACGCCCGCCGGATCACGCTGCCACACCGCACCGGGGCCACCGAGCGCGGTGCAGGCATCCGCGATCGCACCCGCGACGGCCGCGAGGAAGTCCACGACGCTGCGGATCCGGACCACGGGGTAGATCATCAGCTGCCCGGGTCCGTGATAGGTCACGTCGCCACCGCGCTCGATCTGTTCGATCTCGACGCCCGCCGCGGCGAGCTCGTCGGGGCTCGCGAGGATGTTGCTGCGATCCGCGGAGCGACCGAGCGTGATCACCGGCGGGTGCTCGCACAGGTAGACGGCCCCGTCGCCGCCAGCCCACACACGCTCGCGCGCGGAGAGCTGATCCGCGAGGACGCGGCGATAGGCCGCCCGCCCGAGCCAGTGCCAGGCGAGCGCCACTCGGCCTAGCCCGCCAGCAGCTCGTCGAGCAGCTGATCGTCGACGTAGTGGAGCGGTGCCGCCGAGCTGACGACACCGACGCCGGTCGCGATCAGCGCCGCGACCAGCTGGTCACCACACATCACGGCGATCGAGCGCCCCGCCCGCTCGAGCTCCTTCCCCGCGTCCTCCGACAGCTCGGGCGCCGAGAACAGGATGCCGGCGACGAGGTTCTTGGCCTCGACACCGACGCGCAGCTCGCCGATGCCACGGCGATCGATCGGTTCGGCGCCGGACCGCGCGCTGATCAGGACCATGCGCTCGATCCCCGGCGCGGTCGCCTGCGCGTAGCTGATCCCACCGATCCGCTTGACCCACAGGATCTCGCGGTAGCCGGCGGCGACGAGGTACGCGTGGATCAGCCGCTCGAACCCCGAGGCGCTCGCCTTGATGATCCGCTGCGCGAGCGCGCGGTGCGTCGCGCCTGCGAGCCGCGACATCGCCGTGGCGACGCCTGCCTCGGCGTCCGCCGTCTGGCTCATCGAGACCGGGCCGGGCGCGAACAGATCGCGACCGCGATAGACGATGCGCGGACGCAAGCCCAGCGTCCGGTAGCTGCGCTCGTCGCCGATGAGCTCGGCCTTGAGCTGCGGCGCCAGCTGATCCGGATCGCTCTCGACCAGGTTGCGCTTGCGCATCATCGCGGCGAGCTGGCGCACGGGCAGCGGCTGGCCGTTGCGGAGCTGCGCGAACACCGTCGCCGCGGCATCACCGAGCGGCGTGCCGACCCGCGCGAGCGGATCCTCGGCGCCGGTGATCTGCACCGGCGGCTGCATCGGCGGCCTCTGCTCGAACCGCGGCGGCTGCTGGAACTGCGGCGGCGGCGGCGGGCGCTGCTCGCCGCCCGGGCGCGGTCCGTCGTGGCGTGGCCCATCCTGGCGCGGCGGGCCACCCGGACCGCCGGGGCGCTGCTCGCCGCCGGTGCGCTGCTCGCCGCCCGGGCGTTGCTCGCCACCACCGCGGTTGGGACCGCGGCCGCGCTCGTCGCGGCGGCGGCGGCGATGGTCGCGGCGATCCTGCCACTGCGCCTTGCGCTCATCGCGCGCGTTGATCTCCGGAAGCATCGGGCGATCCTCGTCGGCGGTCTTGCCGTCCTTGTACTCGCCATGCGCGGTCGCCGGCTTGGACAGGTCGTCACCGTAGATCGCGGCGAGCTCCTGCTCCTCGGGCGTCAACGCGGGCGCGTCCTCTTCGATCTCGGGGAGCGGCTCGGCGAGGCGTCCGGCATCCTGGACCGGCTCGACGTCGCGAACCGAGACCTCGATGGTCTCCGGCGATTCGGCCGCCTCGGTGCCCTTCTTCGGCTTCTTGCTGGGCTTCGCGGGCGCCTTCTTCGCGGGGGCGGCCTTCGCCGCCTTCGCCTTGGGCTCCGGCGCCTTCTTCGCAGGCGCCTTCTTGGCGGGCGCCTTCTTCTTCCTGGAGCCCTCGGTCGCCTCGGCGTCGGCCGCTGTGGTCTTCGTCATGAGGCGCCTTCCTACCACAAAATTTGCCCCGGCTCGACGGAGCCCCTAGCGTCGGAATGACGACGGGAGGGCCTGCGTTCTCTCGATCGAAGGAAACAGGAGCCACAATGCAGTCCCGGAAGATCGGTGTGTTGCTCGGGGGTCTGTCGAGCGAGCGCGAGGTGTCCCTCCGCACGGGTGAGGCGGTGCTCGTGGCGCTGCGCGAGCGCGGCCACGATGCCATCCCGATCTACGTCGATCGCGACGTCGACGTCGCACTCCGGCAGGAGAAGATCGATATCGCGTTCATCGCCCTCCACGGCCGGTGGGGCGAGGACGGCTGCATCCAGGGCCTGCTCGAGACGCTCGGGATCCCGTACACGGGCTCCGACGTGCTCGCCTCGGCCCTCGCGATGCACAAGGGCAAGGCCAAGGAGCTGTTCCGCCTCCATAACCTCCCGACGCCTGCGTATTATTCGCTGACCGCCGCCGACCTCGGCGACCTGATGGCCGTCCACGGCGACTTCGGCTTCCCGTGCGTGATCAAGCCGATCCGTGAGGGCAGCTCGGTCGGCGTCACGATCTGTCACGCGCTCGAGGACCTCGCCCCCGCGGTCGAGCGCGCCCTGTGCTTCGACAGCGAGGTCCTGGTCGAGCGGTTCATCGCCGGCCGCGAGGTCTCGGTCGCCGTGCTCGAAGATCGCGCGATCGGCGCCGTCGAGATCGCCCCCCGCGACGGGTTCTACGACTACGCGAACAAGTACACCCGCGGGGCGACCGAGTACTTCGTGCCTCCGCGCCTCTCGCCCGAGCGCTACCGGGGCGTCCTCGCCCAGGCGCAGCGCGCACACGCGGCGCTCGGCTGTCGCGGCGCGACGCGCGTCGACATGATCGTCTCGGACTCCGGGAACGAGTTCATCCTCGAGGTCAACACGGTCCCGGGCCTGACCCCGACGAGCCTGCTACCCAAGATCGCCGATGTCGCCGGCATCTCGTTCGGCGAGCTGTGCGAGATGATGCTCGACGGCGCGACGCTCGCGACCCGTCGCGGGAGCGGCGAGCGACGGATCCTCCAGCGCAACTTCGTCGGCGATGATCGCCGCGAAGCGGTGGCCGAACACCACTGATGTTCATCACCCGGCAGCGCGGAGTTCTGATCGCGACGGCTGTGCTCGCGGCGGGCGTTCCGCTCGGTGCCGGGCTGTGGATCGATGCGCGCACCGCGGCCCTGACCGACGATCTCGGCGCCGCCGCGGGAGTCCCGGTCCGGATCGGGACCGTCGATGCAGACCTGACCGGTGCGGTGCGCCTGTCCGACGTCGGGTTCGGCGAGCTGATCCAGGCCGACGCGATCGAGGCCTCGGTCGCGCTCGACTCGTTGCTCGCGGGGCAGCTGCGCGCCGACGAGATCCGGGTGTCCGGTCCGCGGGTCGCGCTCCGCATCGATGCCGACGGTGACTCCGATCTCTCTCGCCTCGTTCATCGGCTCGCGCGTCGTGGCCGCGGCGGCGGGGGGGGTGGTGGCCGCATCCGCCGGATCGTCGTCAGCTCCGGGACCCTGACCGCGCGGATCGCGGGGGTCGGCGAGCTGACCGCGCAGGGCGTCGAGCTCGTCCCCGATGCCGGCGGCGTCCGCGTGACCACCGGCCCGGTCCGGATCGCGGGCGCGGCGCATCCCCTCGGTGTCGAGCTGGCGTTCGCGCGCAGCGCGGCCGAGCTGACGTTGCCCCGGATGAAGTTCCGCCGCGTGCTCGCCGTCGGCGGCACCGGCACGATCACGGCGGGCACCCGAACGATCGCGTTGCGCGAGGTCGCCGCGGGCCGGCTCGCTCCGGGCGGCTCGCTCGAGGTCCGCGCGGCGATCGACGACGCGGGTATCGCGCGGCCGATCTCGCTCGAGCTGTCACCCCACGACCTCACCGTCACGGTCCGTGGCGATCGCGTCCCGCTCCGCGGCCTCGCCGCCATCGCCCCGCGCGGTCTCGGCCTCGACGACGCCCGCGCGACCGGCGAGCTCCAGGTCCACAAGACGGGCCGCGCGCTCGAGATCAGCGCGGACGGCTCGTTCGACGGCATCTCGCTCGATCACCGCGCGCTCGCGGCCGAGCCGCTCCCCTTCACCGCGACGATCGGCGCGACGCTGTCGATCGCTCCCGACGCGGTCACGGTCCAGCGCCTCGCGATCGACACCGGCGCGATCCACACGCGGCTCGCAGGCTGGCTTCGCCGTGGCTCCCCCGCCTCCGGTCAGCTCGACGTCGAGCTCGCCCCGGCGCCGTGCGCAGATCTGCTCGGATCGCTCCCCCCGCAGGTCCGCGGTCCGCTCGATGGCATGGTCCTCGACGGCACGCTCGGCGGCAGCGCCCGTCTCACGATCGATCTCGCCGCATCGGTCGGCGCTGGCACGGTGCTTTCGACGCAACTCACGGGTGGCTGCTCCGCGGTCGCCGAGCCACCGGCCGCCGATGTCACCGGGCTGACCCGCGCCACGCCGCACGTGTTCGTCGATGGCAGCCGCAGCATCGTCGGTCCCGGCGAGCCGGGCTGGGTCGATCTGCGCCAGATGCCGTCTCGCCTCCACGGCGCGTTCACCTCGGCCGAGGACGGCCGGTTCTGGGATCACGATGGCTTCGACGTCCAGCAGATCGCCCACAGCCTCGAGATCGATCTGCGCGAGCGCCGCCTGGCGCGCGGCGGTTCGACGATCAGCCAGCAGCTGATCAAGAACGCGTTCCTGACGCACCGCCGCACGCTCGATCGCAAGCTGCAGGAGGCGATCCTGACCTGGCGGCTCGAGGCGCGGCTCGAGAAGAAGCAGATCCTCGAGCGCTACCTCAACATCATCGAGCTCGGACCGCGCGTGTTCGGCGTCGGCGCCGCGGCGAAGCACTGGTTCCACACCACCCCGCGCGGGCTGACGGTCCGCCAGTCGGCCTTCCTCGCCGCACTGACCTCGGAGCCGACGTCGATGGCGCGCCGCGTGCGCCGCCACGGTGGCCTCGATCCGGACTCCGCAGAGCGGGTCGCGACGGTGCTGCGCGCGATGCGGCGCGATGGCGTGATCGGCAACGAGGAATACGACGCCGCCCGCGTCGCGGCGATGGGTTTCGCGTCGTCCGCGCTGCGCGACGACTAGAGACCGACTCCGTCGCTCAGACGCCGAGGAAGAGTCGATTGCCGAAGTTCCGCTCGAGCTCGGCCGCGAAGATCTTCTGCGCAGCCGTGTCGATGTCGTAGGCGACGCGCTTGAACTCGAACGTCTTCTCGTCGGTGTCGTACACGGTGTAGCTCGCGCGGTTGTCGTAGTCGCGCGGCTGGCCGACCGAGCCGACCGAGATGATGTAGCGGTGCTCGGGGCGGATCACGAACTTGGTCGCGACGACCTCGTAGACCTCTTCACGCGTCAGCGCGAACGACTTGCACAGGTGCGAGTGGCCGATGAAGGTCACCGCGCCGAGGTCATCCCAGATCTCGAGGCAGCGCGTCGCTTGCTCGACGGAGAAGATGTACTCGAACTCCTCGAGGTTGATCGGCGAGCCGTGACAGAAGGTGACCTCGCCCTCGCGCATCTCGTACGGGAGGTTGCGCAGCCACACCATGTTCTCCTGCGTCAGCTGACGCGAATGGAGATCGAGCGCCTGACGGGCGGCGTCGTAGTAGTACGAGTAGTCCATCCGGCCCGCGACCGCGGCGTCGTGGTTGCCGAGGATCGTGAACGCGGCGAGCTTGCGGATCAGGTCGCAGCACTCGTTGGGCGAGGCGCCGTACCCGACGACATCGCCGATGCACACGTACTTGTCGATCCGCTCCGAGCGGAACGCATCGACCACGGCATTCATCGCCTCGATGTTTGCGTGGACGTCAGAGAAGATACCGATGCGCACTGCGGCTCGATGATACCTGAAGTCGGCTGCGAGAAGGGGCTAGCTCTGGATCAGATCCGACTCATCGAGCTCGGCCTCGTCGTCGTCGATCAGGTCGGCGTCGTCGAGCAGCTCCATGGGCCGGGACTCGTCGAGTGCCTCGAGCCCGGCCTGGCCGGCGTCGGGGAGCCCTTGCTCGAGGGCCTCGAAGAACCGCCGCGAGAACGCCCGATTGACGGTGACGTCCTTGCCGACCTGGGATCCACTGGCGCCGGGACGGACGCTGGTCTGATCGCGAGCGGCCGAAGCGTGGAGCTCGAGCGCATGCTTCGCGACCGGCGCGACGACGGACTGCCCGCCGGCCATGGTCTCGACCGCAGCCTTGCCGCCCCGGACCGCGATGTGCGCCATCGCCCACGCGACGCGCTCCTCGGCCTGGGGGGTCGCCCGCTCGCCGAGGCGGCCAAAGTTGCTCGCGAGCGGCATCAGACCGCTCGGCCCGACCTGGCCGAGCGCGCGTGCGACCTCGCGCCAGATCTCGGTCGGCTCGTTGAGGAGCAGGTCGATCACTGCCTGGGTGCCCTCCTCGGTGCGGAGGAGCGCGAGGGCGAGCGCACAGCCGTGGCGAAGGAAGCCCTTGCTGCTGGAGAGCCCGTCGGTCAGGGGTCTGGCGGCCGCCTCGCCGAACTTCACGCTCATGCCGAGGACGCGCACGGCCTCGGCGCGGGACAGCTTGCCGACCGCGGCGATCACCGGCGCAGCGGCTCGCGGATCTGCCCGTTCGCACAGCTCGATCGCGGCGGCGACCCGCCGGTGGCGATCGTCGAGCTCGGCGATCAGCTCCTCGGTGGACTTGCCCTTCGGGATCCCGCGCGCGGGGGTCTGGCCGATCGAGCCCGAGACCTGCGAGACCTCGTCGCTGGTCACGGCGGCCCCCGCGCGGCCGTTCGGTCCGGACTTCGCGAGCTCGACGCCGAGCGCCCGCGCCTCCTCGGCGAGCGCCTTGTAGTTGTCGTCCGCGGCGTCCCCATCGATGTCGAACGCGGTGGGGTGACGCTTGAGGACATCGAAGCCGTGGTCGAGCCGGATCACGAGATCACGGCGTGAGCGGGCGAGCCCCTCGCTGACCGCGACCTGCGCCAGCTCCGGGCCCATCCACAGGCCCCACGCGACCGCGCTCTCGAGCACGTGCCGGCGCAGCTCGCGCCACCGGGGCAGCGGGAACCCGCGCGTGCACACGAGGTAGTCCTCGCGCGACGGCCGCGCGAACCGCCGTGCCATCGAGAGGGCGCGGCGCAGGTGCTGGGCGGTCTCGAGCTGCGCGAGCTTGTCGTCGCGGAACTCGCCCGCATCGGGGTGCTCGCTGCCGAGCAGGTCGTAGCCCGCGCCGAGCACGAGATCGCGGCCGCGCTCGAACGACGGCGCGCCCTCCCCCGACGAGCCGAGGCCCCGCAGGTGATCGTCGGCGGCGCGCAGGATATAGCCGACGTTCTCGGCGAGCGGAGCGACGAGCCTGACGCGCCGGATCCGGCGTCCGCGGACGATCAGGTCGACCGTCAGCTCGAACTTGCGCATCAGCTGCGTCAGCACGGCGCGCTGCGACTCGACCGCGATATCGAGCGGGACCACCGCGAGCTGGGTCGTGCTCGTGACCCGCATCGCCGGCGGCGGCCCGATCACGAGCGTGATCACCGGGTACGCCTGCGTCCGGTGCAAGAGGACACGGAGATCGAGGTTGCCGCCGAGCCCGCGCGCGAGCTGCTCGCCCGCGACGAGCGCGAGGCGCACGCCGCTCGGGTCGACCGTCATGCTCGACGCGTCGCGAGACATCGCCTTGTCGAGCCACGCATCCGAGGCGACGTCGACCGATTGCTCGATGGTCTCCGTGGTCAGCGGATCCGAGCCCTGCGGGACGATCGCCGACCCGGTCGTCTCCTCGTCGAACTCGAGCGGCGCGTGCGCGGCGACCCCATTGGCCTTCGGCACGTCGACGACGCCGGTCGCGATCGCGTCGAAGTTCTCGCTGTCGGAGCGCTTGCGTGGAGCCTGCGGGGCCGTCGAGACCACGGTCGTCGCGGCCAACGCGATCGCAGCAGCGCTCGGCCGCTCGGGCGGCGCCGGGGCGATCGCCGCGAGGCTCTCCTCGATCTCGTCGAGCTCTTCCTTGGGAATCGGCCGGGTCTCGGCGTCGTTCGGCCGCGGGACGAACGCGAGCGACGTCGGCTCGTCGACCTCGATGTCGGTCACGGACTGGACCGCGGCGATCACGCGGTTCCGCGCCTCGCTGCGCAGGCGCTCGAGCTCGAGCCGGCTGCGCTCGAGCTCGGCGAGCGCGGTCTCCAGCTCGACGGTACGGCGATCGAGCTCCTGCGCCCGCCGGTCGAGCTCGCGCGCGACCTCCGCCGTCCGGGTCGCGGCGAGCACCTCGCTGGCGCGCCGCTCGAGGTAGGCACTGAGTCCGCTCGGCCCGTAGACGACCGCGAACTCCTTCGCGTACGGCGGGATCGGCGCATCATCATCGCGCATCCGCTCGAGCAGCTTGATCCGCTCGTCGATCTCGCGATGGCGGTGCGCGTCGGCGAGGACCAGCACGAAGATCTCCGCCGCGGGGTCGTGATAGACGACCGCGACGGCGACCTTGATCACCGCGCCCCCGTCCGCGCGCACGACGTTGAGCGCGCGCGCCGGATCGTCGGAGTGGAGGCGCTCGACGAGCTCGGGATCCGAGACCGCGTCGACCGTCGTGTAGACCTGCGCACTGACCATCTCGCCGCGCGAGCCCGTGACGTGCAGCGTCGTCGTCTGGGTCTTGCCGATCGAGCCCCGATAGGCGTTCTGCGACGGCGCGCGCGTGGTCCCCCTGGCCATGGGACAGGCATACCCTTAGGCGGTCAGTACCTCAATAGTCAGTTGACGTTGCCGGATGGCTCGTCGCTGATCTGCTCGGGCACATCGTCGTCGGGGACGTTCCCCATCATCTGCGCCGCGACCGCGACCAGCACCTCGTGGACATGCTCGAGCGTATCGAGCCGGCCGCACAGCGAGTAGTAGTCCTCGAGCGAGACCTCGCCCATCCGCGCAAGAGCGGACTCGACGTAGGGCTTCATGCGTGGTGGCGCGTCGAACTCGGAGTCGAGGTCATCCAGGTCGGCCTGCGCGATCGCGGCCGCGACGAAGCCCATCGGCGCGAAGTTGAGCCCGGTCGGCAGCACGATCCGCCACTCGATGTCCTCGGTCGACAGCTCCCAGCGCCCGCCCATCCGGCGCCGGACGACCTCGCCGAAGTACGCGCCCGCGGTCGAGATCACGAGCTGCAGCGTCGCGGCCTGCTCGGCGCCGCCGATCTGGTCGACGGTGCGGAGGTAGTGGTCGAGCACCGGCAGCGTGTCGCTGTCGTACTCGAGGGTGACGCCGAGCGCATTGCGCACATAGGCGACCGCCTGCTCGGCGTATTCGCGTACCCGCGGAGGCACGGGGGCGTCCATATGCTAGCCAGCGTACCGTGTCTGGCGAGGGTCGGCGACCTAAAACCCCTACTCGATGATCGCGAACTGGACCATGCCGTAGCGCGAGCGAAGCTCGACGAACGCGGGTGCCGTCTTGCCGAGCTGCCCGAGCTGGCTGTGCACCCACCCGTCCTGCTGGGTCCTCGCGAACGGGGTCGCCGATCCGAGGTTCACCTTGGCGCCGCGCGCGCGGATCGTCACCGCGCCCTGCCGGCGCAGCCGCACGTCGACGTCGCCGCGCAGGCTCGCGACGACGATCCGTCCGCGCAGCGCGGACTCGCCTTCGAGGGTGATCGCACCGTCGGTCGTCGTCAGCTCGATGTGGCGCGCGCGCACGCGGCGCCCCGCGATCTTGCCGCGACTCGCGGACGCGATCAGGCGCTCACCGCCGATCGTGTCGAGGTCGACATTCGACGAGATCGTCTGCGCATCGACCGAGCCGAACACCTGGGTCAACGACGTCGCGCCCGACACGGAATGCGTCGACACGCCGCCGGAGACGTTGCGCACGGAGATCGGTCCGGAGGCGGTGTCGAGATCGCCGCCCGCGTCCATGTTGATGACCTCGAGAGAGCCGGCGCTGACCGCCGCCTCGATGCGCGCGTCGCGCGGTGCGCGGATGATCAGATCGATCCGCATGTGCGCGCGGCCGACGTTCTTGAACTCCTTGCCGCCATCGGCGGTCGTCGTGATCCGCACGGTGCCGTCGGGGTTCGGGACGAGCGATACGCGCAGGCGCTCGAGCCCCTCCTCGTCGGGCGCCTGCTTGCGCGTCTCGATCATGATCGACGTGCCGTCGTAGCCCTCGACCTTGACGTCGCCGAGTGGGTTCTCGATCGCGAGCTGCTTGATCGCACGGCCGCCGGGCTGGATCTCGAGGCGCGCGCGCTCGACGAGTCCGGACGTCGGCGTGTCGGCCGCGGCGACGGCGGTCAGCGACGCGAGCGCGCAGGTGAGCAGCACGATGCGCCTCACTGACTCCCCCCCGCGAACGCGATCTCGTCGCGGACGGCAGCGCCCCGGAGATACCGGATCAGCTCGCGCCAAGCACGCTGGCGCGGCCGGCCATCGGCGGCGGCGTCGATCGCCCCGCGCAGCTCGACGACGTGCGCATCGAACGCGTCCTTCTGCTCGACGGTCCACTGGGCACGGGCCTCGCCGGCGCGCGCGAGCAGCTCCTCGGCCTCGTCGCCGTAGTGCGCGGTGACCCGCGCGGCCTCGCCCGCGAGATCGAGAGTGACATCCAGCGACGCATCACCGCCGACTTCGACCTGCGTCGGACCGATGACCTTGTTCGGCGGGTTCGCCGCGATCGACGCCGGCTCGGGCGTGACCGGTGACGGCGCGTCGGGACCGCCATGCGAGCGCCACCACAGCACCGCGATCGCGGCGGCGGCGACGAGCCCACCGGCGGCGAACCGCGGTGCGGACGGAGCCCACCGGGCGAGGGCGCGGCGCCACGCGGGACGCCGCGCGTGCGCGACCTCTTCCTCGGCGAGGCGCGCCTGGATCCCGGCCCACATGCTCGGCGGCGGATCGACCGCCGGCAGCTGGCGCAGCCCGTCGCGCAGCGCGGCCTCGGTGGTCGCGACCTCGCGACACGCGTCGCACGTACGCAGGTGGCCGCGCACGACGCTGCCCCGCTCGGCGTCGAGATCGCCGTCGAGGTACGCGGTCAGGCGCGGCCGGACGTCGTCGCAGCTCATGTGCGGTCCTTGCCGTCGCGATGACCGTGGAGCTGCGGACCGAGCAGCTCGCGCATCCGGGCGCGCGCCTTGTGGAGCTGGGACTTGCAGGTGCCGATCCGGCATTCGAGGATCGCCGCGCACTCCTCGTGCGACAGGCCCTCGACGTCGTGGAGCACGAGGATCGCGCGATAGCCCGCGGGCAGGAGCGCGAGCGCCGCCTCGATCCGCGACGCGAGGCCCGGATCGCGCTCGGTCGCGGGAGGCGCGGGCAGCTCGCCGAGGGTGTCGTCGCTGACCTCGTGCCGGCGGCCGCGCTTCGCGAGGTGCGAGAGCGACGCGTTGACGGTGAGTCGGTAGATCCACGTCGACAGCGCGGAGTCGCCGCGGAACCGCTCGAGCGCGCGGAAGATCCGGACGAACACCTCCTGCGCGACCTCCTCGGCATCGCTGGCACCGACGATGCGGTGCGCCATCCCGAACACGCGGCGCTTGTACTGGTGGTACAGCATCTCCATCGCGCGGGCCTCGCCGCGCCGGCAGGCGGCGATCAGCTGGGCATCATCGGCGAGCGCCGCCGGCACGCGCGGGCGCGGCTCGGCAAGCGTCGGTGCAGGCACGGCGGTTTCGACGTATTCGCTCACGAGGTCCCCAGAGCTCCGGTCCCCTGCGCTGGCAGGTGGATCGTCGCTGGGACCGTCGCCCTCGCCGGAGCGTTGCCCGGTCCGGGCGCCTGGAGGGCCGAATTCCACGTCGGTGGGCACGCTAGTCCAAAACGCCTGAGGTCGCAGCACCTTTCAGATCTGCACCATGCCACCTCGACCTGGGTTCGCTGGGTTATGATGGGGTGGTGCAAGCGCCGCTCGTCGTCGGACTGGGGCGGATCGGGGTCGCGATCTCCGGTCTTGGCCCGAATCTGCCAGGCGTCGATGCGGCCGCCACGGAGCT
>Ga0102851_10000158_pt1 | contig 29199 bp, 21 predicted proteins | sample Mud3Dept3metaG_FD_79558 | JGI IMG/M metagenome (GOLD analysis project Ga0102851, IMG submission 79558) | Freshwater wetland microbial communities from Ohio, USA, analyzing the effect of biotic and abiotic controls - Mud 3 Core 4 Depth 3... | ecosystem: Environmental > Aquatic > Freshwater >... | reverse complement strand
CGGATTTACAACAGTTTACCGCACGTTAAAGCTTCTGAACAAATCTGGCCTTGCCGCAGAGAGGGTCTTTGCGGACAACCTTACCAGGTATGAGCCGTTATCAGCAGAAGACCATCACGATCATCTCATATGTATGAAATGCGGATCAATTACAGAATTTCAGGACCTGAAGATCGAGAGACTGCAGGAGCGGGTTGCCGACGAATTCGGATTTCTTGCTGTGTCACACAAAATGGAGCTCTACGGATACTGTAATAAATGCAGGGAGAATGCATAGTGCATTGATTCCTCCGGAGCTGCAGCAAAGAAATTGATTAAAAGTAATTCGCAGGCCTACAACCTAACTATCGGGAATGATTAAGGACAGGAGATTATCAAGCGTATGCACGATCACGGCCATAAGCAGGATGAGATAGAGGGCGGGGCACCGGTAATATGTCTTGTAGGTAACCCGAATGTAGGGAAAAGTGCAATTTTCGGTTTGCTGACAGGCCGCTACGTGACGGTATCAAATTATCCCGGTACTACCGTAGAGATTACCAGGGGCAACGCATACATTCAAAAGAATAAATATCAGATTGTTGATACCCCCGGAGTCAACAGTCTTGTCCCCATGAGTGAAGATGAAAAAGTGACACGAGACATTCTTCTGCAGAAGAAATCGGACACCGTGGTCCATGTTGCCGATTCAAAGAATATGAAACGGTCCCTTTTTATTACCATTCAGCTCATTGAAATGGGACTTCCCCTGGTAATTGACCTGAATATGAGAGATGAGGCATCAAGCAGGGGCATAGATATTGATGAAAGTGCACTCAGTGACATATTTGGATTGGACGTGGCCTCAACGATAGCTGTTCAGAAAAAAGGCATAACTTCCCTAAAAAAGGTCATGGTAAGGCCACGGATTTCAAATTACAAATTTTACTATGACGACCACATTGAAAAATATATCTCCATGATCGAACCGCTCATACCTGACTCCCATATCTCCAAGCGGTCCGTCGCACTTATGGTGCTTTCCGGAGACAGGACGCTCAAGGGGTGGCTTTTAGGTAATCTTAGCAAGGATAAGATCATCCATATCGAATCATATGCAAATAAGGCTGCGGAGAATTATAGTGAGCCGCTGAGCTATATAATCAGCCAGCAGAGACTTAAAGTTGTAGAAGAGGTCGCAGGCAAAATCATCAAAAAGACAGCCCCGCCCCGGAAGAGACTTTCGGGATTTTTCGAGGCGGTCACAACACACCCTGTATGGGGCTTCCCCTTTCTTATGATCGTTCTTTATGTTGTGTATGAATTTGTGGGCAGATTCGGCGCCGGGACTCTCGTGGATTTTTTCGAGGAAACCGTTTTTGGCGAATATCTTAATCCGTGGGCGGTAAAGATTGTTAAAGCATTAGTACCTGTTCAGCTGCTGCAGGAGCTGCTAATAGGTCCCTATGGTGTAATGACGATGGCACTTACATATGCTATAGCCATAATCCTGCCAATTACCGCGACGTTCTTTATAGCTTTTTCAATAATGGAGGATTCAGGTTATTTGCCGCGTCTGGCGGCCATGTTAAATAAAGTATTCAGAGTCATGGGACTAAACGGCAAGGCAGTGCTTCCTATGGTATTAGGACTTGGATGCGATACTATGGCGACCCTTACAACCAGAATACTCGATACTCCCAAGGAACGGCTGATTGTTATTATTCTTCTTGCCCTGGGGGTGCCGTGCTCAGCCCAACTCGGCGTGGTTCTCGGCATGTTCGGGAAACAGCCTGTGAGTGCGGTATTAATATGGGCCGGTACACTTGTCGCTGTCATTGTTCTTGTGGGATTTCTCGCCGCTAAACTGATACCGGGACAGAGGGCTGATTTCATACTTGAGCTGCCTCCTCTCAGGCTTCCCCAGTTCTCAAATGTTTTTATAAAGACATTGTGGCGGATTGAATGGTATCTGAAAGAGGCTGTTCCTCTTTTCATACTGGGCACACTGATATTATTTACTGCAGATAAACTGAAGATCATTCCGCTGGCACAGAAAATGGCATCGCCGGTCATTGTCAGCGTTTTAGGACTGCCGGCCGAGGCTACGCAGTCTTTTATTATGGGATTTCTGAGGCGTGACTACGGTGCTGCCGGTCTCTTCAATTTACAGGAGCAGGGACTGCTTAACACTGAACAGGTAGTGGTGAGCCTGGTTACGATCACCCTGTTTATTCCATGTATTGCAAATCTTTTTATGATTATAAAGGAAAAAGGATTGAAAATAGCAATGCTGACTGCAGCCTTTGTTTTCCCCTTTTCCATATTAGTTGGCGGCGTGCTTCATCGGGTGCTTTTAATGCTGAAAATATTTGAATAATGTAAAATATTAAATGTCAGCACGGAACCGCTTATCTGTCTCATTGTTGCCTATTAAACGTTGAGGTATTCATTGCTGTCCGTAAGGAAAATGCATAAGGTCGAAAGAAAAAATATGAGCCTGGGGCCAGCACTTCTCTACTGGCTGCTCACTGTAGGGTATATGGGACTGATTTTTTATCTTTCTTCCCAGAATAATATTCCTCTGCCCAACCTACCAAGGAATTTTGATAAAGTCATTCATATGTGCGCCTATATCCCTATGGCATATCTGTTTTACCTCGCATTAAAGAAAAGCGGGATCAATAATTATGTTTTTGTGCTGGCTGTTATCTTGGCAAGCAGTTACGGCATTACGGATGAACTTCATCAGGTTATCGTACCAGGGAGAGATGCTTCTGTCGGGGATTTAATGGCGGACGCTCTCGGCGCTTTTTTGGGGAGTCTTGCTGCACGTATTTCGATGCCCTGAGGCAGGCCTCCCTACGGGGTTACTGCAGGCATTCCAGGGCCTTTGGCTTTTTCCACCCTGTCCTCAGGGTCATGATAATATTTAAATCTGAATAAGGTATCAAGCCCGTTGCAGTCTACACAGAGCAGATCGTAAGTCTGATGTCTGAGAAAGCTGTTGTTTGAGGTCCCCTCGAGATTGGCCCCTTTCCCTTTCACATTGAATCTCGGGTCCCATTGATGGACGGCATGACATGAGGGGCATGAGATGTTGCCGACCGATGTACTGCTTCCCGTGCCCTTGTCAAATATCGGGAAGTAGTTAGGGGAGCCTTTCATATCTCTTCCGGAGTTGGTAATAAGCATATTATCGGGATGTGTGTCTATCTTTGGTATTTTAGCTTTTCCGATGCCGTTTTCTGCATGGCAGGAATTACACATCATGTCCATTATGTTTGATCCGTCACCGAAGCCCTGGGCCCACAATTTTATTTTATTTTTACCATTGTGAACAAGATGGCATACACCGCAGGTTCCGGATTCGGCAGGGGCCTGGCCGATGATATTTTTTTCTGACGGCGCCGTGATGATAAGGTCATGGTCGGTTTTTTCGACATACGCCTGGTCATGGTGGCAATTCTCGCACAGCTTCGGAGAAGGGGAGTTCTCCAGTCTTAAAAAACTGTTTTGGGAATTTCCTTCCAGCTTGAAGTGGTCTTCGTTTATCATTTTCCCGGGGTCCCAGCGATGGGGGTCATGACAGGTCTGGCAGGCCATGACCCCCTCTTTTGATACCTTTCCGTTTTTATCAAAAAGCGGCAGCGTAGTGGAGAGATGTTTTTCAGAAGGGGATATGTTGACAGGATGTGAAGGTTCTTTTATCACTTTTTTGCTGGCCATTCCCTTATCATTATGACAGCTTATGCAGAGGTCCATAACCGTAAGGCCGCTTTTAGTGGTAATTTTTCTTCCCCACAGATAACTCTCCTGTCCTCCATGGATGATATGACATACCCCACAGACCCCTGACTCGGAGATGCTTTGGTCTAAATAATTTTTTTCTTCGGGGGACATCTTCTGAATATCGTGTTTCGAGTTCACGATTGATAATTTAGTGCTATGGCACTCGCCGCAGAGAGCGGGAGAGGGCCTTCTGAGGAATGAGGTCGTATTGTCTCCCTTTACGTCCTTCCTTATTTCTCCTTAAGTTGTGTCCGAACGCCATCTATGTGGGTCATGGCAGGTGGCACAGGTGACGGTCCCGTTTATATCCTGGGCCCCGTGTTTATTGAAAAGCGGAAGCTTTAAATCTTCTTTTTTCACCCCTATGGTGGTAAGCAGGACATCAGGATTGTCGATTTCAAAGGGATTGACATCCACGGGATGTTTATAATCGGCCGGTATGGCTTTCTCCGCGATATCGCCCTTCTTATGGCAGCTCATACAAAGCTGTGTGGTAAAATCCGGGCCTTCTCCTGCTTTTCTTGCCTCTTTATGGGGCAAGTGGCACGGAGAACATATACCGGCTTCCCTGACTGTCTTTCCTTCAAGGTTTTTTTCCTCCGGCGCGGAATGTATCAGGTTATGTTTTGTGTCCGCAAGATACTGCTTGTCCGTATGACAGGTAAGGCATAGCCCCGATTTATCGTCTTTCTTGATTAACAGCAGATTCGTTTCTATATTGTTATTATGTATCTTGTGACATGTTTGACAGATGATTTCCCCATTGGGCCCTAATGCAGCCCCCTTCTTTATGAGATCTGCGGGAATTTTCACCTTCCCGGGCACGGCGTTTATGACATGAAAATGGTTCCTTTTCCCCTCAGGCGTAAAAATATTTTTATCAACATGGCATTCAAGGCAAAGCTGTGAGTTCCGTGCACTCTCGATCAAAAAACTCTCATTGGGCGAACCGTGGACCGTATGGCACGTTTCACAAATTATATTATTTTTCCCTTCACCAATAACAGCGCCGTAATCCACAAGCTGCTGGGGAATTTTCATTTCAGAAGGCCCGATGGGGTGGTTACCGAATTTCGGCCCCCCGTCTTTGTCTGTATGACACATCTTGCACATGCCGGAGTCTTTATTGGACGCTCTGATGAAGATGGTCTTTTCAATACCCATCTCGCTGGGAACACCATGTGCTGAGTGGCAGGTAGAACACTGCATGTTTCCGTCTTTGTCCAGCGGGAATATTTTAGGTATATTCATATGCTTGGGGGGAGGTTTGTTAATCTTGTGCCTGCGGTCGTTATAGACCCTGGCCCTTGAATCAACAACGCTTCCGTCATGGCAGGAAAAACATATTTCAGGTTTGGCAGCGACCTTTTCCGCCTGGTATTCGACCAGATCAGACCCTCTCCCTTCAATGTAAAAGGTATCGATCCAGTTGTAATGGCATATGGCGCATTCCTTTGCCGAATCAGGGTTCCTCGGTGCCTCGGCTTGTTCAGCATTGGATGCACCGGGTTGAAGAAAAAAGGAGATGATAAAAAGAATGAAAACTGACAAAGTGCGATTGACAATTTTCATTCAGTGTCACCCAACAGCTTGTATACGCTTATTTTGTCAGCAAACATTTCAACAACGTAGAGTATGTCGTTGTCAATAAATAGCCCGGACGGCGTAACAAATTTTTTGACAGAGTTTTTCTCAGGGGCGCCAATAGCAGAATGGAATTCACCGTTATTTTTGAATACCTGTATGACCCCCATATAACTGTCACTTACATATACTCTGTTATTATTGTCGACGGCAACACCCTTAGGCCTGAAAAACTGGCCTTTTTCAACGCCCCATCCACCTATGAGGGTCACAAATAGTCCCTCGGAATTGAAAACCTGCACCCTTGTGTTGACCACATCCGTCACGTAAATATATTTATGATTGTCAAAGGCCAGCTGGAAAGGGTATCGGAACTCACGTTCTTCTATACCTGGTCCACCCAGGGTCTGCAATAACTGCATATTTGACAAGTCATATACAAGAATATAATGGTTATCATTGTCTGCTATGTAGAGTCTGTTCAATGACTCATTGACTGCAACATCTGTCGGATCTGCTGACTTGAGCTTTGAATGGAGTTTTATCTGGTTCAGGTAGATGCCGGTCGGGCCGAATATTTGTATTCTGTGATTCCCTGAGTCAGCGACATATACTTTACCTGAGCTGCTGATATCAATGCCTAATGGAAATTTAAACTGGCCGTTAAGAGGGCCTTTGCTTCCAAATGAAAAAACGAACCTGCCGGACTGATTGAAGACCTTGATTGCGTTGTTGACCCCGTCTACAACATAAATGAGGCCGTCTTTTGAGACAGCTACATCACTTGGCTGACTGAAGTCATGAGTAATATCGAAAAGGTGTTTGACATGTGTTAGTCTGATTCCATAAGCAGACCCACTCACAATCACGGATGAAATGAACATGATAAAGCAGAAAACTCCTGCAAGAGTTACACGTGGAAACATGGAAAGTTTATATATAGGAATTCTCCTCAATGTATAGGGCTTCCATTTTTTTAGTTGCGAATTGAGCTTCAAATTTATTTAAGAATACAAGGATTATTAACATTTTACAATATGCCTGACAGAGAGAATGTTCAGTTTATTGCTTGTCTGGCTGATATAGCCTGCCAGGGCATCTGTTCCTTGATGAAGAAAGTCACATTTCAGGATGCCTCGCAGCATAAAAAGGTAAATTCCTGTTTGCCCCAAGAATAAAAAATGCTTCTTCCCGCCTGATCATTACTGTACAACAGGCAGGAAATATCTTCGGCTTTTGTTGAACAACGTACCGGAACAGCTATTGACTCTTTGCTTCCTCGCTGGGCAGCAGCATCTTCGGCATATAGAATTTTGTATAATTCTTAATCATGCCGACAACCTCTGTGCTTGTGATGGAATCTATCCTTTCCCTGGGGTATCCTATGTCTTCAAGGGGCAGCAGGGGTCTTTCTTTCTGATGACAGTCTTCACATATATAAGGCTGTTTGCTGACTATTTGATGTATAAGTTTTTTGGCGCGTGATTTCTGGGCTTCGGAAAGTGTTTTTTCGTTTTGCTTGTACTCAAGTGAAAAGTTAATTCTTTCCTCGGAATCCACTCTTTGAATAGCGCCACCATTTTTTTCAAAGGGTATAATTTTGGCCTTAAATGACCCAGGAGTACCCTTCTTTACAGGACTTGCAACAATCTCGCCTGTTGTACGGTCATACCACTTGAAGACCCCGGTCTTCTGGGGGCCATCCAATTTTACATGACATGTTTCACAGCCAACAAAAAAGGCATGCATATTCAGGAAGGCCCGCAGTTCCTTTACCGCGTCATGCGGCATATCGCCGTGGCACTTAATGCAATACGATCTGTTGTCCGGGCCGATATCAAACCCGATATGATGAAAGTGGCCTTTTATTCTGACCTCTTCAAGAATCCTGTATCCGAGGTAATGTTTTACCCTCTCTTCGCTTTCAAGGATGACTTTCTCAAACTTGGTTTTATCCGACTTTTGTTCCCGTTCCTTTTTGAATTTTGTGATTTCCTGGGTCTTGTGTCGTTCGTGGTATTCATGCAGAATGTGAGCGAACGTTACTTTCCATATAATTACCATAAAGAAGACGACGAGTACCATAAAGGCCAGCATATAAATCTTAAAGAAAAAATTTTTCATGAGGACGCCCCTCCTTCGTGTGGTTCATGGCGATGTGCGCCATGAGGCGGAAGTATCTCATGTTCCAGGCCTGCTTTCTTCATTACTTCCACATAGTGCTGGTAATGTTCTTCAACCATCAATTCCTCTGATAAATAACCTGTTAAAAATACCGTTCCCATCGGGAAAACGGATATTGAAAAATGGACGTTATACCAGTGCCATATAAACAGGAACAGGGCGGCCAGTAGCGCCTCATCACTATGTGCTATTAATAAAAAGTTCAGGACCCCTCCGGGCAGTATTTGTGTAAAAAGCTCCTTGTACCATAAGATGAGGCCGGAGAAACCGATGATAACCATACCCCAGAATGGCGCCCAGTAATCGAATTTTTCCTTCCATGTCATCTCATCACCATCAGGTCGTATATTTGTCAGATACAGGAGATACTTCATGAGGTCTCTTATATCATACGCATCCTTTAAATTGGGGACCATCTTTTGAGTAAGCACTGTTTTGAGGGCATCATATCTTTTTAGTTCCCCTTTCTTTTTTAAGGGGTCAATATGAAATTTGCGAATTACGTAAATCAGGTAAAATATGTGATAGAAAAATAATCCCATCAATATTGCGCCGTTGACTTTGTGAACGATTGGGGCATACTTAATTCCGCCGAACAGTGAATAAAGATAAGGCGCCCAAGAGGCGTCGGAAAACTTCAGCGGCATACCAGTCAAGACCAGAAAAACGACGGTAAAAGCCAAAATAAAATGCTGTATCCGCTGGTTAAGGGAAAACCTGTAAAAAAATTTTTGACCGTCTTTTATTTTTATTGCCGGATATTTTTCCATTGTCTATTTCCTCCGTCCTATTGTTGCATGCGGGAAGAACCTCCTTAACAAATCAAGGAATATAATCCCCATGAGGGGAAGCAAGGTGCCGCCGGTCAGGACAATAAAGAAAAACGTGAAAAAGTACTGTACCGGGCTCTGCGTCAGGTTGAATTCAGAATGGACCCCGTAGGTTGCAAGCTTTGGAGACGCGCTTGGATGACAATCTATAGTTGCGCAGACTTTGCCTTTATTGTTTTCATGTATGGAAGATAAAGGGTCCTTGTGGCTAAGCATCTGGTGAACGGATTCCCCTTTGCTGACATGACAGTCAAGGCAATCGGGAACTCTTTCATCAAGGAAGCGGGCGGCCTTGCCATGGAAGGTCTCTCCGTATGAAAAAACCGCTTTTGTTGACAGGCCGTGTCTGGCAACCAGTGATGGGTCGTCATGGCATCTGCCGCACATTTCCGAAATATTCAGTGGGTTCCGGCTCTTGTGCAGTCTTGTCGTTACGTGGTTGTAAAACTGATAAATGAAATCCTCTTTTTTGTGGCATACTCTGCATCTGCCAAGAGATGCTTCAGAGATGCCGGGCCGTACTTTTTTGAAGAACGAAAGCGGTCGGTATAAGGGCTCGTCATGGCAATCTTTACAAGAGGGATAATCCTCGGAAAAGTTTTTCTTGTTCCCGAGATTGTCAACGCTGCCGTGAACGCTGGTTTTTATGAAAGTAGCCACATCTTTATGTGAGAACTTTGTTTCGGTTGATGGTTCCATAATGTGGCATTCTACGAGGCAATCGACTTTCTTAGCAGGTTTATGTGGAATTTCGGTAATGTCGGTATGGCAGCCTTCACATTTTACCTTTGCATGCACCCCGTTGTTAAATATAGACTCGTTGATAAAAAACAGTCTCATGCGTCCTTCTTCATCGACCCTGCTCAGTCCCGGATATTTGTGGCACAAGAGACAGTTACCGATATCTGCCGCGAAAGACGTTGTTTGAAGTGAAATAGAAATGAGAACGAGAAACGATAAAGAGATGATGATGCCTGTTTTCTTAGCCCGGGTTAAATTCATAGGTTCAACCCTCCTGAGTTGAAATTATCTTTACTCTTACGGCCTACCCACGATAATAAAATAGTAGCCCCTCTGGTAAAACAATACTATGGACAAGAATATTTTTTTATTCATAAACTCATAGCAAAACTATGAGTAACTCAGATTCGAATGATTGGCTTAATTATATTTACTACAAAAATTTTTGTTTGTAAAATAATTAATTATTATAGGACTATTAAACGGGATTTCTTCGCAGGTATTATTCAGTGAATTTTATCAGTGAAGGAGCGGGTTCAACTCTTTCATTGGGGTCATGAAAATATTTGTATCTGAAGATCGCATCAAGGCCATGGCAGTCTATGCAGATATTATTATAGCTGACATTGCGCAGAAAGCTGTTTGTTGCATTGCCTTCAAGGTTTTTGCTGGTTCCTTTTTCTTTAACGAGAGGACTCCACTGATGAGCATTATGACATGACGGGCAGGAGATATTCCCAACGTTCACCTCTGCCCCCGTTTTTTTGTCGAATATAGGAGAGAAATCAAGAGACTGTCTGTCACTCCGCAGGATATTATTTATTAATCTTTCTTCGGGGTGTGTAGCGATCAGGGGGATTTTATTTTTAGCGATTCCCTCGGCGGAATGACAACCGTTGCAGAGAGAATCTATGACATCCTCACCGCTGGTTGTTCTTCCGTATGCACGGCCCCATAGTTTCATCTTATTGGGACTGTTATGGACGAGGTGACAGACCCCGCACTGCCCTGATTCCCTGACCGTCTGGCCTAACAGGTTTTTAGCTTCCGGATCAGTGATGTTCATGTCGTGGTCGGTCCCATCAACAAAGGCCTTATCTTTATGACAGGTCTTACATAAGTCGGATGAGGGAGAATTGGATTTTCTGAGGAAACTGTTTCTGGCGTCCCCTTCCATATTTTTAAAGGTGTAATCCAGTACAGGATTATTGGGGTCCCATACGTGAGGATCATGGCATGTTAAGCATGCGATTTTACCGTCGGCTGTTTTATTCCCTGCACGGTCAAACAACGGCAGGGATGTTGTGATATCAAACTTGTCCAGCGTTACACCTATCGCGTGATAGTTGTCTCCGAGGAGTTTGGCCTTTGCTGCGCCGCTGTTGTTATGGCAGCCGGAACAAAGCTGTGAGGCGGTATCTTCACCACCGGAGATTTTTTTTGCCCATAAGTGTTTTGATACAGCGTTATGCGGGATATGGCATACGCCGCAGGGGCCAGAAACCCGAGGGGGGAAGCCCTGCACGTTTTTTTCTTCAGGGGCAGTTACCGCAAGGTTGTGGTCGGAGGTGACCAACTGTTTTTTATCAGTATGACACTCAAGACACAAGCTGGATGAGTCATTGGCCAACCTCAGAAAACTGTTTGAAGAATCTCCCTCTACATCTTTGCCGCCTTTATTAATGAGCGAGTTCGGGTCCCATCTGTGAATATCATGACATGTAAAACACTGTACATTGCCCTTTGGATTTTTGGTGCCATCTTCAGAGAATAAAGGGAGTTCATCAGGCAGTTTGACGTCCGGGGCCGGCTTTGCATTAATCGGGTGTGAATATTCACCAATGCGTTTTGTCTTGTAATGAGTGTCTTCTCCGTGGCATGTCAAACATAACTGGGATGCCGGATTCCCTTCTTTGATCGGTCTTGCCCAAAGCCTGTTGCCTGCGGCATTATGAGGGGTGTGACAGGCGCTGCAGGGACCTGATTCTGACAGCTGTTGTTTCTTGATGTTCTGTTCATCCGGGAGGGTTATGCGCAGATCATGTTTTGTATCGACCAGCGACTTCTGCTTTTCATGACAGAGAGTACATAATTCTGAATTTTTGTTGTCGATAATCAGTATTTTTTCCCCTTTGGCCCCGTGTACCTTATGGCATGACTCGCAGATTACTTTATTTTTTTCTGAGGCTGGTTTTCCGCCCAGCTCGAATATCTGGTCGGGTAATACGAGGGCCTTGGTATGCAGCGGGTGCCCGTTTGCGAATTTATAGGATGCTTCATTCCTGTGGCACATCTCGCACAGACTCGAATCGGCATTGACCTCCCTGAAAAGAGCGGTCCTCCCCGTGGGGTCGCCGTGCTGCGGGGCCGCTCCTTTACCATGTGCGGAATGACAGGTCCCGCAGTATATTTCGTCTTTTACACTCAGAGGCAGATCCAGAGGGACCGTTATATTTTTTGATGGTTTTACAAAAGTCGGATGCCGGTTATACGTCCACGTAATGTGACGTGAGTCCATGACATATCCGTCATGACAGCTGTAGCATATTTCTTCGGAGCTGACAACGCCCTGTGTGTCTTTCATAAGAACATTGCCTGACTGAAACGGCACCAGAGTTTCCTGGTCGGTCCTGAAGTCTTCCATCCACTCAATGTGGCAGACAACACAGTCTCTTTTTGAAGACATTTCAAGGGCAAATACGTCATGGGGAAAAATGAGGAAAAAGAAAGCGGTCAGTAATGTAAGAAACAGGTGCTTTTGTATTCTGACGATTGAAATCATTGGTATCAAATCCCAGAACTCAAGCACCAAACCATACATAAAAAATGATTCAAGACCGGCTGAATATTTGTTATGCTTGGAAATCCTGGCACTGGAATTTATCCGTTATATGCAATTTGAATGATGTATTTTCTCCATGGTCAATCTAAAATCTTTAATACACTTATTGCATTCCCTCTCATTTCTACTACGAATAGTCTATCATTTTTATCAGCAAGAATGCCTACGGGTGATTTAAATTTTTTCATTCTATTATTTTCGCATATGACCCCGGTGAACCGACCCAGGTCCGTAAATGCCTGTATGACTCCCATATAGCTGTCGCTGATAAAAACTCTATTTTTCTTGCCCAGCGCTACCCCCTTCGGCCTGAACAGATGCCCCTGCAACACTCCCCATGAACCTATGTCGACGATATGTTTCCCGAAAGGATCAAATTTCTGTACTCTCGTATTAAGCACATCCACGATAAAAATTTCATTGTATTCATTTAAAGACATGATTGCAGGGTATCTGAATTCACCCGGGGTTTCTCCGAATCCGCCCCATTCGAAATCATAAGTGCCGTTTTGCTTATATACCTTGATTCTATGGTTATTATTGTCAGATACATAGAGGTAATTATTTAATTTAGAAACAGCAACGTCGACTGGTTCAGGAGTCGCCTCACCGGGACCGGCCTTTACCGTAAACATATATAAAAAATTGCCTTCAGAATCAAAAACCTGGATCCGGCTGTTTCCGGTATCGGCAATAAATACTTTCCCTGTATCAGATATGTCAATTCCGAGGGGCAGTTTGAACTGTCCTTTCTCCGTCCCCTCGCTTCCAAAAGAGAATTTCCATCCTCCGTTACCGTCAACTACAACTATCCGGCTGTTGACCCCGTCTACAAGATAGATGTTCCCCTTAGAATCCAGGGCGATATCACTTGGCTGATTTGCTCCGGGCTTGATGTCAAAAAGAAATTTGGTGTTGATGCATTCTATCGCAAAAGAACTGGTTGGCAGGAAAAGAACAACGATAATTAATATTAAATGAACAAGAAAAGGTTGCAAGGCAATTATCTTCAATAATGTTTTTGATTTATAGTAACATTCCCGCAGGGATTTCCGAAATATCTGGAAATCCCTGCGGGAGAGTGCAAGAAAGATTATTCTGAAAACAGGTTAGGGATGTAGAACTCTTCGTATTTGGTTACCATCCCTTTGATGTTTAACTGCTCAAGGTCTATGATTCTGTTAGCTGAAAATTCAAGGGCCCTAAAATCCAGAAGGCCATTTCTGGAGTGACACACCTTACATTCATGCCCTTTTCCTTTAATGTGCACATGGAATTTCTTTTTGACGTTATCTCTCTGCTCAGGGGTAAGTTTGTCCCTGACTTTTACATAATCCTGTGCTAAAGCTGAATCCTGGATCTGAATAGCTGACTTAACTTTATCGCCGGTCTTGTAAAAGGGGGATATCTTGGAAAACTGGTCTTCAACCTCTACCAGGTTTCCTGTCTCACGATCATAATCTGTCCCAAAAAAGGGTCCCTTTGGATTTTCGTTGAAAGGATTGTACCACTTATAAACTACACTCATTCCAGTCTGTTCTTCAATATGACATGTTTCACATACGAAAAATTGAGTATGCATATTCAACATTGCCCTTACTTTCTTATTCTTGCTGTGCGGGTAATCGGAATGACAGATGTAACAGACCGGGCGCATATTTTCAGGAAGTTGTGGATATTCGACAACATGATGGAAATGCCTGTGCTTCTCGTATTCCTCCTGCTGCCTCACCTCATCAAGGATAGCTGACTTCTGAGATTCCTCTATCTTTTCCTTTATCGGTACCAAGACAGCAGGGCCATGAGGAGAAAAAGTGATCTGGTATATAACTGCTATCAATACGGTAAGCGTAATAATCTTGAAAATAAACCCGATTACATAAACTGATTTGGGATGTTCTAATCGTTTTGGTTCGCCTGGCACTTGAAAGTCACCTCCTTTAGATCGTGTCGTAGCCGTTTTCTCTTAAAATTTTTTTCATATATTCTCTTTCTTCCGGGATCTCATTCAGATTATGGACGTATTCCAGGAAGTGTTCTTCTATTTGATGTTCCCTGGTGATTTTCCCGGTAAGAAATGACCACTGCAGGGGGAATCTGCCAGGGACGAGATGAACATTCGACCAGTGCCAGAATACAACAACGGTAATTGCCATGATCGCCTCATCAGCATGCATCAATCTTGCCAGGTCCTGCCCGAATCTGGGATTAGGCCATATAGTGGCCATTGTCTCGGGGAACAATAATGACGTGCCCGCAGCTACCAGCACAAAGGTCCCCCATAAGATCGCGACGTAGTGAAGTTTTTGCTTGTACATAAACTTATACATCTTGGGACGCTGCTCCTCTTTCCCGAGAAAATATTTAATATCATGGACGATATCATGAGCGTCCTTTAGAAGAGGAATCTGTGTCCTGTTAATATCAAATTTTTTTGTCATGATCTTTTGGAGAGTGCCACCGATAATTGTAATAAGGTGGTAAACGCTCGCCATAACCATTAATGCTGCTGCTATTCTGTGAATAAATCGTGCCGTATCCGGTCCGCCGAACAGTTTCATCACAAGAGGCGCCCACCAGAGACTGGCAAAGTGTAGGGTCAATCCCGTGGCTGCGAGAATAAGGAAAGTTACAAATGTCATGAAATGCTGTACAACTATATGTATTGAATAACGGGGAAGGTCTCCCAATGGGTCTGATTTTACAAGTTTATATATGTCTCTCGGGATATTTCCCACGCCTTCAACAAATGTATAGTATTCGTCAGCACCCGTCTCTTTGGGATTAGCTGCGATATTTTCAGTTGATGTTGACATCACCCCTCCTTAACTATGAAGAAATTCCTGATTGTTGTCTTTCAGCATTAATTGCTTTTCTTCTGTTTTGATTCCCCGCGCCATGATGTTCCATGAATGATCTGCATTTTGATCCCGTCTTTTCTTCTGCCGTATGATTCAAGCATTGCAAGGCCGATTAAACTAAAAACTGATCCATAAAATACAAATCCCAAAGCAACATTCACCGTATATAAAAACGGCTTTTCATGCGGTCCGATTTCTGAATGCACATCAATTTGCGCAAACCTTTCCGTTACGTTTTCATGACACTGTTTGCACGTTTTTACAAGGTTTGATTTATGTACTGTGGCATGCGGTTCATCTTTCTTGTATATGTCATGTATTGAACTTGTGGCATGACAGCTCACACAGTCTGCAGCCGTTTGTGAACCCAGACCCACTGCCTTGCCATGTATTGATTCGTTGTATGTTTTTACTGCCTCCATGCTTTCCCTTGAAACCTTGAGCTTTTTCATCAGCACGAGATCAGCATGGCAATTCTTGGCGCACAACTGCACAATTTCCTGAGGCGTGCGCGATGTCTTTGCCCGCAGACGATGAGTTATGTGTTTATAAGCCTGCGTAACTCCTTTTCTTTCATGGCAATTCAAACAACGGCTTAAGGTCTGTTCAAAGGCGATTTGTTGTTCATCGACCCTGGTATAAATAGGGTTGAGATGGCAATACTTGCAATATGGTTTTGCCGCTTTTAATTCAGGTGAGTCATCTTCTTTGGGCCCGTGAACACTCCTGTTATACACATCTATTATTTTCTTATGAGAAAAATTTTCATTTGAGAAGGGCGGCTTAATGTGACATTCGTTGGCACAATTGACTTCCTGTGTCACGGGATCATGGGGAAGTTTCTCTATATATGTGTGGCAGTCTCTGCAGGGGACGTTTCTGTGAACAGTATTAGCGTAAATATTTTCGCTTACAAAATAACTCCTTTTACGTCCCTTCTCATCAATTCGCCCAATCTGTCGATACTTATGGCACATCAGGCAATTCTCTTTGTCTGCTGCATCAACACCGGGAGTCATAAAAGAGAACAAAAGGAATATTGCAAGGAATAAAGTTTTTCTCGTTATAATTTTTATAAATTCCAAATCCCTCTCCTCCTATTCATACAATATTATTTATTGATTTTGAGGTTCACCGGGGTCATACATCATGACAGCAGAGATCTACCCCCTTAATAGCAACCGTCAATAATAACATACGGAATGCAAATGAATTGTTAAATTATATTTATAAAACTATAAGACAATCTTTTTGATCCTCGCAAAAGTGACTATTTTTAACATTTGAAATGTCTTTTGTCAAGGAGTTTGTTTGTTTTTTTACATAAAGTTATAATGTACATTCAGAACGGGAATTTCCTGAATAAAATGAATATGGTAGGTCAATTAAGTTGTATGCTATATTTGAACAATGTTTAATAGTCTGAAATTCAAAATAACCATCACAGCCTTCCTTATTATATCAGCCATAATGACTTTATCGACGTGGCGGGACATTAAAGAAACTGAACAGAGACTGCTTAACGGACAAATGGAAAAAGCCGCATTGCTCTCTGAGAGGATTTCACACAGCATAATGGTGCTTATGTTGAAGAACAACTGGCAGGATTTACAAACTTTTTTAGAAAGCTTCACCAGGGATTCAAAGGAGCTGAAAGCAATTAGAATATTTGAACCTGATAAAGGACTAATAGTAGCATCTTCATCAAGAAAAGACATAGGGGGCCCAATTAACAGGCGGGATGGCGATATGTTTAGTAAGAGAGTAATAAATGATGCTTACCTGACGGGAAAAAATGCGCGGGGTTTTGCTTCGAAGCTCACTGTTATCCAGAATCAGACGATCTGTCACCGGTGCCACGGTTCTGAAAAAGAGATTTTAGGTGTTCTTGGAGTCGATATTGCGCTGGATGACGTATATAAATCCATAAACCAATTTAAAAAAGAACGCCTGGTTGATGCCGTAATGGGATTCTTGCTGATCGGTGGAGGATTCATGCTTGTTATAGGACTGTTAATAGACAGACCTATAAAGAAAATGATCCGCACCATAAGGCGAATTGAAGGCGGTGACTTGTCTGCAAGGATGGAGGAAGATAAAAAAGATGAGCTTGGTCTTATGGCAAAAAGTTTTAATAGTATGCTTGAATCTCTTGATGCAGCTAAACGGGAAATAGAAATGTGTCATTCAGAACAGATGCAAAGGGCGGCAAAATTGGCATCCCTTGGAGAGATTATCTCAGGAATTGCTCATGAAATAAAGAATCCGTTGACAGGAATAAGCTGTGCTGTGCAGGTTTTTCAATCCGAAATGAGTGAAGATGATAGGAGAAAAGGCGTTACCATAGAGATATTGAATCATATAAAAAGACTCGACCGGACGGTTAAGGACCTGCTGAATTATGCAAAACCAAAGCCCCCTAATTTCTTGCCTCTCAAGATAGATGATGTATTGAATAAGGCTGTTTTTTTTGTTTATCCCGAGGCAAAAAAGCAGAATGTGTCTATTGATACCCGTGTTGAAGGAGAAATCCCCGATGTTATGATGGATGCGGACCAGATGCAGCAAGTCTTCTTAAATTTAATGATAAACGCAGTGCAGGCCATGCCGGATGGCGGGTCGCTTAAGATAACAACGTTAAAATCCGACATAGATAATGAAGAGGATCTTAAAATTATTGAATTATTGCCCGGGGAAAAGGTGGTTATCGTAAGATTTGAAGATACAGGCAAAGGTATAGAAGGCGAATATCTGAACAGTATATTTGATCCTTTTTTCACAAGAAAATCAAAAGGAACCGGGCTGGGCTTAGCTATTAGCAGGAGAATAGTTCATGAGCATGGTGGTGAAATTGTAGTGAAAAGCGTAGTTGGGAAAGGGAGTGTGTTTTCGATTTACCTGCCTGCTGTTACAAAAAAGTGAAAACGACTGATCATTACTTATTTTCAGTAGCAACTAATAGTAAAAAAGGCATGGGCATAGAATAATTGTGCCTTAAATTAATGGTTCCGTAATGTTGTGGAGGGTTTTTGATTCAAAACAAGATACTTGTCATTGATGATGAGGAATTTATAACCCGGAGTCTTAAACAGCACTTCGAAAAAGAGGAGTGTGAAGTATTCACTGCTGCTAACGGAGAAGACGGGATTGAGATATTCAAAGCTGAAGCACCGGATATCGTTGTTCTGGATTTGAATATGCCGGGTATGGGCGGCATAGAAGCGCTCAGGATTATAAGAAACCTGAGCAGTGACGTCATTATAATTATCATTACTGCCCATGGTGATATTGAAACTGCGGTATCTACCATAAAAATAGGGGCTTATGACTTTGTGGACAAGCCTTTTGAATTGGACAGAATTTCCGTCCTTATAAAGAAGGCATTGGAAACGGTACATTTAAAAAGAGAAGTAACGTTTCTCAGAGAAGAAAAATTTGACACATACAGTTTCAACAATTTTATAGGGGAGTCCCTGGTTATGAAGGATGTTATTGCTCTTGCTAAGAAAGTAGCTGCAAGTGACGCGAATACAATCCTGATTCAAGGCGAGAGCGGAACCGGCAAGAGTCTTCTCTCGAGGGCTATTCATTATCATAGTGCGCGGGCCTCGCAACCATTTGTCGAAATAACCTGTACCGCCATACCCGAGGCGTTAATAGAAAGCGAGCTTTTTGGATATGAAAAAGGGTCGTTTACAGATGCGAAAGTTTCTAAAAAAGGGCTGTTTGAGGTTGCCAGTGGGGGGACTATATATCTTGATGAAATAGGAGACATTAAATTGTCGACACAGGCCAAGTTACTGAGGGTTTTGGAGGAAAAGACATTTAAAAGGGTTGGCGGTCTCAAAGATATAAAAGTCAATGTAAGGATTGTTGCTACAACAAATAAGAAAGACCTTGAGGCAGCGGTCAGGGAGGGAGACTTCAGGGCAGACCTTTATTACAGACTCAAGGTATTTCCTATATACCTTTTGCCCTTGAGAGAACGAAGAGAAGATATCATCCCTCTTGCAATGCATCATATCAATAGATTTAATAAAGAATTTAAGAAAAATGTTAAGAGTATATCTCCTGACGCCGTCAAGTTGTTGTTGAATTATCCATGGCATGGTAATGCGCGTGAACTTAGGAACGTTGTTGAGAGAATTTGTATTCTTGAAGATACTGATATTATTTATCCAAGGCATCTTCCATCTGAAATAGTTGATTTTGTTGATTCGGGAGCTGGGGAAGGAACTTCAATTGCTTTGCCCAGCGAGGGACTGTCTCTTAAAAATGTGGAAAAGGATCTTATTGTCCAGGCACTCAAAAAGGCTGACCATAACCAGACAAAGGCCGCAAGGCTGCTGGGTATTTCAAGGGACGCACTCAGATATAAGATGCAGAAATTTAATCTTCTCTGATGGCTGTACAGCAGACAATATAACTGAAAGGAGGATGATGTATTATTTTTTTTCATTATTTACTTATAAGGCTGTCCCCTTTTATAATGAAAATAACTATAATAATGACTCGATGCATTCTATTGCCTTGATACACTTATCTGGGCTATTCTTAACAGATGCGTCAAAAAACACACGGAGTAGTGAGTATGACTAAGCCGGTCAAGAGTCAGATGGACATTTGTTTAATGTTTAACTCAATTATTTATAACGTATAAATGGCTGGATAGATGCTTTTAGGAGAGTAATTTCCCATAAGATTCAAAAATGGCATATGAATTGCATGTATTAAGGTAATAAGGACCATGATGTTATGATTGCTTAAATTATTAAGCTGAAATGAACGAGGAGGTGGCTCAAACAAAAATGAAGACCAGTCAAAAAACAAGGGAGGTAGATAACATGAGAAAAACAATAATGGCAATATTACTGGCGGTTCTTTCCGTAGCGCTGGTAAGTGTGTCCGCTAACGCGGCCATAACAGGCAAGTGCAGTGACTGCCATACCATGCACGCGAGTCAGGACGGCACTGCGACAACCCCGAATGATAATCTTACAAAATTCAGTTGCATTGGGTGTCATAATGGCGGAGTTGCGGCAGCGCCCAATGTTTTTGGACAATTAGCCGCAGCAAGGACAGCAGGCGGTACATTTAATTCAAATATAGTTGACGCCGCTGCCACGGATTACCACAAGGTGCACAATGTCAGCGATGTAACATGGACGAATCCGGAAGTAGAGCTTCTAAACACTACTCCCGGCACAGAAGCCGGTGGTTTTACAGAACCTGATGGTGCTGCGGAATTGACCTGTGCAGGAACACTAGGCTGTCACGGCCAGGCATCAGGCGGTTTCAAGGGCTTCCATCACAATAGTTATCCGAATGCATACCGATTTCTCAGATTCAATGACGGTGCTGGTAATTACACAGATATTAAAGGAAAGGGTGATACTACTTGGGAGTTAGGAGGTGCTGATGCAGCAGGGCACAATGTTTATTATGCCCTCACTGATGACAACTCAGCCACCAGGGATTCCATAAGCAGCCTTTGCTCAATGTGTCATGGAGACTTCCATGGCCAGGATGATACCACAGATTCTGGTACATCTCCATGGAAGAGACATCCCACCGAGGTAGCAATTCCTGCAGCATGGGATGCTATTGGTGCAGGGGTTACAATTGACTACAATGTAACGCCTTTCGGTTTTACCGGTGCAGATTATACGGCGATGACAACGGCAACTGCCTATTCAGCAACCCTGGCAGACAATCCGAGAGTAGTCTGTGTATCCTGCCACAGGGCCCATGGGTCTGATTACAATGATCTTTTGAGGTTTAACTATACAGATGTTGGTACTCTTCAGACTGCCGGGTCTGGTGCAACAATAGGTTGTCTTGCATGCCATACAGGACAGAGATAGTATTCGTTAAAGGAGCCGGGAATACACCGGCTCCTTTTTTTTGATTAATTAGTTCATGAAGTTCGAAAATCAAAAAATTTCATTAGTAAAGAGAGGGAAGTCATCATAGCCTCGCGATTAAAAATAATAAATAACTTTTTAGTAAAAATTATTAACATTAGCACTTCTTCTTCAACTGGCCACAGCAAGAGTATCAGGGCAATGCGTATGCCATACGATGCATGATTCACACGAAGGGGCTCAAGTCAGAGGGGCCTGGAAGGAATCGCTGAAAGGGCTCAAATCCTATGGATAGGGGCGAACAATGGACAACAACTATTTCAAGAAAAAAAGGTCCCTTACATCTTTTAGTGTAGTCATAACTTCACTGCTTCTGATAGGCATCCCTTTCCCGCTTTTTGCTGCGATTACCGGAGAATGCGCTAACTGCCACACCATGCATAACAGCCAGGATGCTGCAGTTATGGCAGATTACGGGGAAGCAGGCCAACCATGGAAAGGCTCAGGGCCTTATGATTCACTTACCCGCGGAGACTGTCTCGGGTGTCACGGAATTGGTACTTCCAAGATTGTTACCATAGGGACGAGCGAAGTACCGCAAGTCTATCATACCGCCGCAGGAGATGATTTAGCGGGTGGGAACTTCGCCTATATACTTGGTACCAAAGGAAGCGGCGCATCTGATGCAAAAGGACATAATGTAATAGATATTGGAGATTCTGAAGATACATTAACCCAGCCGCCGGGGCACCATGCCGGCACCAATTTGGGAGTGAATATTACATGTTCAGGAATATTAGGCTGTCATGGTAAACGCGCATCAGGACAGATTTTAAAGGGCGTTCATCATCAAAATGCAGATGGTAAACTGGATACCGCTGACCAGGTTTATAACAGTTACAGATTCCTTTATGGTGTTAAGGGATTTGAAAATACCTCAGGCTCTTATAAATGGCAGAACTATGATAAAGATAATCATAATGAATACTTTGGCGCAAATACCCCTATGAGTTACGGGGGTGTTTGCGGTATATGCCATACTCCTCAGGGGATTCAGCCTACGAATCACACAATAAGCGGTTTCTGCGGTACATGTCATAGAGAATTTCACACGCTTCAGGGAATAGGGGGTGACACAAGTACACCGTTTGATAGACATCCTACAGATATTATCCTGCCTGCCAGTGGTGAGTATGCAAGTTACAATGGGGTCGGCAATTACTATAGTGTTCAGGCCCCTGTAGCCAGGACAACGGCCCCTAATTCTATCAGCAATACAGTCATACCCGGAACAGACGCAGTAATGTGCCTCTCCTGTCATATGGCACACGCATCCAACTATCCTGATATGCTGAGATGGGATTACAGCACAATTGAATTAGGTGGTTCTGGAGGCTGCCTCATATGCCACACCTCCAAGTAGAATATTATCATAAAATTAAATAAACCAACGAAGCCCGGTTGATTCTTTCAATCGGGCTTCATTAGTTCAATGGAAATGACAGGAATTATGACATGTCGGTGCGGCCCAGTTCGTGATACCTTGCCTGAAATTAATTAATAAAATTATAAGTACATTGAATTACATCACAACTTATTGCTATTATTTAAAACTTGATCTGGTAATCGTAATTAAATCTCAATATGTTAGGACACTTGACCGGACAATAATTAAGGGGAAATCGATCGCCGCCTTAATTATTTGAGCCTTTTGCAGAATATATATGAATCGTAAATTGTACCTACAATGAAAAAGAAGACCAGCCACGCTAAAATCGGTTTAAAAAGGATAAGTTGTCTTGTGTCTGCTCTTCTTATTGTACTATCGTTTATTCCTTCTGCTCTGGAGTCCCAGCAAAGTGGTTCAGCTCTTATTACATATCAGGAGAGCATTACTGCTGACGAAGAAGACAGAAATCTGGTACTGCCCTCGTTTATTTATGCGGATTCAGTTACAGGCGAAATTTATATCATAGACGGCAAGGGTCGAATTATCTTATTTACACCTGATTTGTTTCCTCTTGTTACTCTCGGAAAAAGGGACGGGGTTGAAGCGCCGCAGGGTCTGGCAGTGGATGCTCAAGGTAATCTGTATATAGCCCAGGCAGTGTCAAAGAGCAATGCAAGAAACAGAGTTTCAGTATACAATGCATGTCTGAAGTGGGAGCGGGACATTTATCTGGAAGACTTTGAGGGAAGCGGATCATTTGCCCCGTACCGCCTTGCGGTTGATAAAAAGGGGAATTTGTACGTGGCTGCCAGCCATTTTTCCGGTATCCTGTATGTGGACAACAGGGGGCGTATTATTGATATTATTGCACCTGAGGAGGAAGGGAAAAAAGTTACATTAAATAATGTTGTTATTGATAAGACAGGCAAAATATATGCTGTAAGTGAGGATGAGAGTCGTATATATGTATATGATGAAAATAGAAAATTGATTAATAAATTCGGTGAAAAGGGCGGAAGCACGGGTAAGCTCAGTCGTCCCAAGGCCATTGGGGTGGATGATCGAACAGGGAGCAGCTATGTGGTAGATTATATGCGTCATACAGTGACTTCATATAATAAGGATGGTAAGTATCTTTTTGAATTTGGCGGGCTTGGGTGGAGTGAAGGATGGTTCCAGCATCCGGTCCATTTGGCGATTGACAACAAAGGCAGGATCTTTGTCGCAGACTTATTTAATCAGCGGGTACAGGTGTTTAATTCCTGGTAGTTCTTAATGCACAGCTTTATATATAAGATTACAGGAAGGAGTTGTTTCTGATTTCCGCTAAGGCAGCCATCGAGTATGTGGGGACTGATCTGATACTCCGGCTTCCCATAGGAATGCGTACCGGGTCTTCACATTAACTAAGATTAGGAAAGAACTTCATATTACTGTCTTACAGTAGAATAAAATGATGAACACAAAACATATCTCAAGATTCTGGCTTTCTGTTTTATCTATGGCAGCTGTCATTATGTTTCCGGGTTGTATGACTACGGAAGAGCAGGTACGAGGTCCGGAGATGTATCAGTGTCAGGTTTCCCTCTTTTTCAATGGCCCTGACCTGTCAGCCAGTGACATTACATTTGAGCTGGCAGCAGTCAATATCGTAGCTGAAGATGGGACCTCCAGGGGAATCATGGTCAACCCACTCAGTATGAATTCATATGACTTAAAAAGCCGTCAGATTTTCCTGGGTCAGCTATCCTTGCCGGAAGGTAAATATGAAAAACTTCGGTTGGTAATAAATGGAGCGTCTATCAGTAAAAAAGGGAAGACATCAAATCTGGCGATTCCGCCCGAGGCTGTAGAGTTAAGAATAGATGTTTCCTTAAGAAGAAATCAGAGTACCACATTGTTCCTGAACTGGAACGCGGATGCGTCTGTTCAGGAGGATTATCTCTTCCATCCTGTATTTACAGTAAAAAGTCAGGTCCCGCAATTAAGTTCACTTCTTATTTATGTAACGAATGAGGATTCGGACAACGTATCGGTGATCAACCGACAGTCCGGTGAAATAGCCGCAACTGTACTGGTGGGTAAAAAGCCGAGGGGAATTGCGACTTCGATTCAGGGAGAACACCTTAAGGTTTATGTTGCAAATTCCGGCTCAAACAGTGTCTCGGTCATTGACCCTACAACTAATAAAATAGAGAATGAAATTCCAATCAGGTTCGGCATGCAGCCGGAAGCCATCGCTGTTGCAGGCATATCATCTGACAAGGAACTGATATTTGTCGCTAATTACGGCTCCAATACGGTTTCAATGGTGGATGCGACAACATATCACGAGCTGGAAAAAATTGAGGTAGGTCGGGGTCCTGTTGCAATCGCTACAGATCCGCCGCTAGAGGATCTCGTTGGGGCAAGGTATATCAACTTTGATGATATAACCGTGTTAAGAAGTTTCCGGGAGAGCTTTATTAATGTATATGTAGTCAATCAAAATTCCAACAGTGTCTCCGTATTGAGGATTGATACCGTGGCAAAGAAATGCGTGCAAATCACTCATCTAAATGTGGAGTGGAGACCTGTCGCGCTCAGCGTGGATTATAAACGGGGCAAAGTTTATGTTGCCAATTATGATTCTGACAAACTGTCGGTTATTGACATTCTGAAAACAGTAAAGGGCATTACTTCAGATGCTGTCAGCACCATGAATAATGTGGGATTTTCCATAACGGGTGTGATTGCCGACCCGGACTTCGACAGGCTGTATTTATTAAAAGAGAGACCTGGTGAGGTAGTTATTGTCAGACCCTTTACAGACAACCTTGATACCCTCAAAACGGTGGCGCCTCCGGTAATGGGGATGATTACGGTGGGCAGTTCCCCAAGATCATTCGTTTTGGACCCTGATGGCAGAAAACTGTATGTAGTGAACAGGGGATCGGACAATATCTCGGTAATCGATAAAACCACAAAAAATGAAGAGCAGATTATCCCTGTAGGCAAGAGGCCTTATGGTATAACCACTTTCCAGCAATGATACATTGTGGAAGATGTATAACATCTGAGTTGCGGATTTCACATTTCATGTCCCGGACCAGTATAGCTATTATATCCGAAGTGTTAAATCCGGGACAAAAAGATGACCTATGAGGAAGACGGTATGGAATATTTCAGTCCTTATAACGGCACTATTTTTGTTAAAATCTTATGCTGTTGCACAGGGGGTGGACGGATATTTTGACATTAATAAAAATTTCACCAAACAGTATGAGGATGGTGAAAGGACGTTATCTTCCGAAACATTAAACCAGAATTTATATCTGAATGTACAGGAGCCGATTACGCCGGTGCTTTCTTATCAATTTAACATACGCGCAAATTATCAGGATTCCAAGACAACGGACGAGTTACTGGATGATACCTCGAAAAGATATATCAGGATGATTGAGCCGGCCATAGACCTGATGCTCGGGAATCCCAACTATAGTTTTAATGCAGGCGCACGCCGCAGGGAACGGTGGAACGCAGCGCATACGAATAATGACAACAGAACGACATACGAATATTATTATTCCCGATTCAGCCTGTTGCCCGATGCCTTGCCTTCTTTGACACTTCAGATAGACAGGCAGAGAAATTATGACTACCTTTCCGACAGTGTCGTAGACGACAGCGATACAGTATATGCCATCAACTCAGCGTATGATTTACCGCCCGGGGATGCGAAGTTCAGCTATACGCTCAATTACTCACACACGGTGAGCAAGACACCGCTGGAGCTTGATTACAAGACGCTACTTGATGAATTTGATGCTACATACAGCATTGGTTATACCGGCCGCTTTTGGCAAAATAAGGCCGACTACTTTGTGGTTTATCAGGGGAATTATTCAAGGAACAAGACTGAACAGTTTCTTTCACAGACGGGCGCAATCCTGAATGAGAGAATACCATTTGCAGGGCTGTATGTATTGGATGATCCGGACATCGCCCCTTCTCCGTCATTAGGCACGGAAAACCAACTCGTGAATAATAATGTCATCTCCGGGATAGGCAGTATAAACATTGGTACCGGTATAAATCATAATATCGGCATTTGGGTTTCACCGGAAAATTTCGTTGACAGACTGTATATTTATGTTAATCAAGATGTAAGCCTGGATATAAATCTCGGCAGCGTCGGAAACTGGAAGGTCTATAGGAGCGATTCAAATACAGCCGATCCGACAACCGATGGGCCATGGACGGAGATAGCCTTAACAGAAATAACAATTGTTCCGGAAGATGATCTTAACAACATATATCGCTACGAAATAAAATTTACGACCGCGCAAAAAGCTTCCTATTTTAAGGCCGTCAATCTGGCCACTGTGGGCGCACCCGGATTGACCGACGTATTCGTAACGGAAATCGAGGCGTACGGCATAGATATAGTGGATGAGGACGAAAACATCGACGTCATTAATTTCTTTTCACAGCAGATAGGGATTAATACCAATTTCAGGCCCTCAAGCAAGCTGCTCCTGGCACTCAACTATTCAATAGACAGAACGGAGCAGAATATGGTTTCCGTGCCAGATTCTATAGGAGGTATTTTTGAAAATATCTTCAGTGATACTATCAACGACGATGATAAATCGAATTACTTAAGCACGATAACCAGGGCCTACAGTGCGTCTTCTACATGGCTGGCACACAGGTTCCTTACCACCTCATTGCGTTTTCAGCGGAATGAATCCTTTGACAATTTAGAAGAGACCGATTTTGATACGAATTCCTATACGCTTGATTTTGTCACTGAGCCCCTGCCGACCCTCAATGCTAATTTATCACTGACCAGAAGTGACAATTTCAGTTTCGGTGACAAGTCCTCTACGAATGATTCCATACTGTTGAGCGTGGGTTCCAGATTATACAGGGACCTGAACATGATTACCGATATAATTTATACACGGTCACACTCATATGAAAATGAAATTACCTCCACCACCCAGCAGATAAACGGTACACTGGACGCAATTCTTACCCGTAGAGTGTCCGGGACCTTTACGTACCATATCAACTGGACCGATTCTGATGATACTTCTTCAGATTACAAGGATGCATCTGTTTATATTACGTACCGGCCGGGGAGGCTGATTAATCTTACGGGCAATTTTACAATAAGAGATGCCGAGGGAGATACATCAACCTCAGAGGGTATGCTGTTAGACTGGCTTCCCCTTCCTGCTATCAGACTGAATGTAAACTATCAGCACAGCAATATAGAGCCGGAGTCTATAAGGACGGATACTCTGAACGGATATGTAATATGGTATCTAACCAAATTTGCTGATGTCCGCTTTACAAATAATTATACAAAGCAGGTTGAAGATACAAAGATGGAAAATTACAGCATGAACGCAATCTTAAATTGCAGATTCTGAAAAGGTAACATATAATACAGGGCAACTGCCTGAAAAATAAAATAAACTTGCTTTCAGTCGTACAGGCAGGAAAACAAAAGGATGGTGTTCGCAGCTACGTAGATGCGGAGAATTCGGGCATGACGCGTTAATGTACAAAGCAAACTAACTGCATGAATGTGAATAATAAAGCAGTACCTTCAATGTCTTATTTAACACATGGGAAGGCATATAAGATACAAAGCCATGAATAAAACAATAAACAGAGTAATACAGGGCAGGGTTCAGATACCATTATTTCTGGTGTTTTGTTTATCAATATTTATTATATACAGCTGCAGCAATAGCACTTTAAAGCAATATATTCGGCCTAAATACGATATGGGCGGTGTCAAAACAGTAGCGGTTCTGCCTTTTGATAACTTTACATCAGACAATTATGCGGACGAAAAGATCAGAAGCAAAATAAGCATTGAACTCCTGTCCCGTAATGTTGACATTATTGAACCCGGTGAAATAATGTCTGTCCTGAAGGAACTGAAAATCAAATCCGTTGATTCCATGCTGAGCAAGGACATCGTGAGCATGGGAAGCATGTTAAAGGTTGAAGCTGTTCTTACCGGGTCGGTGGAAGTATACGGGATCAGCAGGGGGATTACGGCCTCGTATCCGGAAGTGTCTGTCCATCTGATAATGTTTGAAACGGTTACAGGGAACGTTATCTGGTCAGCCTCACACACAAGCGGGGGAGCAAGTTTCTGGACGAGGCATTTTGGCGCTGAAGGCAGCACGCTTGACAACACATCTGAAAGGGTAATTAAAGAAGCTTTTGATGCTTTATATGGTCGTTAGCCCCCGGTCATGGAACGATTAATTATTTAAGAGGACCGGCAAGAAGAGACGTTCATGAATGCACATTGATATTTGATTAATAAAAGGAGACGGGTATGTGTTTATTGAAAAAATATGTTCTGGCGTTAATGGTTTTAATTCTGTCTGTTATTTCGGGATGCCGCAGCAATGTCCCGGTTTATCATATCAGTGAGGATATAGATTTCAGTTATTACAGGAGAGTAGCGGTTGTGCCATTTGATAATCTGACCAATGACAAATACGCCGATGAAATCGTGAGGCAGGTAGTTGTGAGCGAGCTTCTGGCTTCGGGCCTTGTCGACGTTGTATTCCCCGGAGAGGTCAAGAATGCGATTGCCGAGCTGGGGATTAAATCAGTGTCAACATTGACTGCAAGCCAGATAAAGTCACTGTGTAATGCCCTTAAGGCAGAGGCATTAATTGTGGGGGCAGTTGAAGAGTACGGCGAGGTGAAGATGGGAAATATCACGGCCCCCCAGGTAACGCTGAGCTTAATGATGGCGGATGCGAACACAGGTTCTATTGTCTGGTCAATAACAAAAACACGCGGAGGCGCAAGTTTTATGGCACGGCATTTTGGTGCAAGGTATGAAACGATCAGTGAAACTTTACTGCTGCTTGTACGGGAATCAATTCAGACTCTTTATAAACAGTAATCGGTCATTGCCTTATGCTCAGCAGTCAGCTGCCACTGATTTTGGATCTTGAGCGGTCCAAATACGAAACGATTACCATGGTCAAAAAACAAAAAAAGGTCCCTGCCCGCGGAGTGAAATGGTGAAGAAGACAATAAGTATCTT
>Ga0102851_10000157_pt1 | contig 29278 bp, 21 predicted proteins | sample Mud3Dept3metaG_FD_79558 | JGI IMG/M metagenome (GOLD analysis project Ga0102851, IMG submission 79558) | Freshwater wetland microbial communities from Ohio, USA, analyzing the effect of biotic and abiotic controls - Mud 3 Core 4 Depth 3... | ecosystem: Environmental > Aquatic > Freshwater >... | reverse complement strand
TTTGTATTAAATTAGCAATCCACTCTATTCTACTTTCTTTTCTGTGTATATACGATTTTTCAGCACTATAATCAGGAAAGTATCCATCTTTAAATTCTTTATATGTCGGTATTCTACCTATCCTAATTTCTTCACTAAACTCTTCACACCATTCTTCATATTCTTTGGTTAAGTTCTCTTCCAATTGTAGAATATCAATTTTGATAGTAGATAATACACCTCTTTCAATTAATTCATAAGCAGGTATTTCATATCGTTTTGGACCTACTGCTATATGAACCATCATTGCACTAGATGGGTCTTTAGGTAATGTACCAGTAAAACCAAATCTATATGGCATTTTAGCAGCATGTTCACAGATAATTTTTTGTAATACATTACCTTTTAATCTGTGACATTCATCTACAATAACCATATCAAACGTATTCATTATTTTTGGATTATTTTTTAATGCTTGCCAAGTAGAAACAATATGTTTATGGTTTAGTGTTTTTTCAGTACCACTATATTCACCTGTATCTAATCCACAATTTATATAATCACGTTTTGTTTGTCTGATTAAACTTTGATTTGGAACTATTGTAATACTTTTTGCACCTAGCTTATCATATGCTGTAATTAAAGCAACACAACAATATGTTTTTCCTGATCCTGTTCCAGCAACACACAATCCATATCCTGTTTCTATTAAAGCGTTAACACCTTCTACTTGATAATCTCGAAGAATAATAGGTTCTCCAGTATCTAGATGATTAATATGTTCAAATAACGTTTCCGTTATATAATCAGGTTGAAAAGCTTCAGTTTCACGAACATCATCCAATTCAATAGTATATCCAAATCTTTTTAACTGGGGAATAATTTTATCTAATAGGTATAAGTATGTTTTACCATCTTTACCAAAATATCTTATTTTTCCATCCCACTGACCGAGTTGAAATTTTGGATTAAAGAAATAGTTATCTGTTAGAACAGCAAATTCATTATAAAAATGTTCAAGATGGTCTCCGTGAAGTCCAATAATCATAATATGGACTTCATTCAGAATTCTAATCTTTACAGATTTAGTCATTATAGAGTATCTTTATGAATATCGTTGATTTTACAGAGTGTAATATCACGGAGGGCAAAACCACGACGATTAAAAGCATCTAATAAGTTTTTATATTTGTCTAATAATTCTTGGACTTCAAGACTGACTTCATGTATATCCAGATATTCTTTTTCTCTATCGATATATTTGTCTGTCATTCGTTCAGACAACGCAGGATTATAATTTTCATTATATTGAGCAGTTAATCTACCTCGAACTTTTTTTATTTCAGCCTCTATGTATTTTAATATAATACCAAGTTCAGCAGCTCTTTCACCATAAAAAGCACACCAAGCAGCTTGTTCTTTTAATGTTGTTTCAAGGGTTTTACCAGTAATAGCAATATTTTCAGAACAGGAAGACAGATCTTTTTCGTATTGAGCAAGAAGATCTGGCAATTTTGACATATTTTGACCTAATGCATGTATTATACTCATTAGTGTTTGGCTCCTCTTCCTTGATGTTTATACAGAGCTAATTGTATTAATTGTTCCTCTGTTAAATTTGAAGTATCAAACTTTAATTGATTATTGTTTAGAGATTGTTTTATGTCTTCTTTAAATGCAGAAGGATCAAACTTTAATTGAGTATTATCCTTGATTTTACTAGAAAATTCAACAGAGTCTTCCAGATTTTCAGTAGTTTGGTTAATAATATAATTTAGAAAAGTTTTTATTTCTTCTTTAGATTTAAATGCGTGGGTGATAGGGACACCAACACGCATCATTTTAGTAACTTCAGATAACTGATATTCTTCTGGAGAAGGAACAAATAATTTTTCGATAAATGGAGACATATCATTAGGATTATATGTAATAGTACATATCATCAATAATGCCCCTGAAATAAAATGTATATCATTCCATTCAACATTTTCTGATGGAACATCAAACAACTCCATTAGAGTTTCTAAAACTGGTGTTTGAATTTTATCAAAAATCTTAAAAGTTGTATATTTTATAGCCTGTTCACGCTCCTCAAATAGTTCGAGAAGCTCCTCCATTTGAACTAATTCAGTATCCATATCATTTCCAGATTAAATCCTGTACATCCATTATTATTTGTGCTGCTAATTTAATATTAGGTTTTTTAGGTAAAGAAGTTGTTTTATACAACACCTCACAAACTTGGTTATCCATATCTTCCGCATATTTAACTAATTCTTCATATGACCAAGCACCATTACGAATCTCTAATAATTCAGCAGCATCTGGTCTTTTTACGTTTAAAATACCAGTTTCTAATACTTCTGCACCCATTCTTAATAATCGAACTAAATGCATAGCATGTTTCGTATCATATCCACTTTGTTCTTCAAGAGCAGAACGAGTTTTATTACGATTTTTCTTCCAAGTCCAATAATTAGACCACATATCTTTATCGTGATTATATTCGTTCTTATTTAATTTGATAATAAACATTGGAGTACCTAATGTATGACTATCACCTTCATAAGTAGTATTTAAATTACCAGTCTCTCTATTGAAAGTTTCATATCCAGTCATTGGATAAATTCCATATGTATCAGCAGCAAATGGAACTAATCGATACCCTTCACAATAATTATCCAAATCAATTGAAAAAACCTTATCTTTAGTGAAATTGTGAACTAAAGATATGTATTTAGATTGCATCGGTGCTTTTTCTGGCTGTGGATTATTGATCCATTTATTATGTCCTTTAATTCTTTTTAATTGCGCAAGAGCATAACCACTTGTTGTAAAAGCAATTTTTGAACTTAATAATTGAGGTGCTGCACTTCGTAGATGTTCGTAAGCAGGTGAAGAAAACACTATATCAGATTTATCTATCCATAATGATTCAACAACATTTGGATTACAATCAAGTGCTAATTTCATAAATTGATTGAGTTCGTATATTACGGTATCCTCTTCATTTGTATCTTTACTTTCTTCGATACGAAAAAAGGGAGTTCTAATATTCACTGGTTCAGCTACAAATATTCCACGATAATCTGTATCGGAAGTAGCAATATTTGTTCCATAGGCTATAGAACCTGCATAGTGTTTAACAATGAGGTTATCTTTGATTAATTGTGATGCTTGTTTGATTTCCATATTGACTCCAATAAAAAAGGATAATATTACTATTATCCTTTAGTTATTAAGAAATGTCAACAGTGATTAGTTGGTGACTTTGTTTTTTCGTCTGGTTTTAACATCTTCTAATTCTTCTGATTCATCCTCTTCAAATTCTTCCATAAAACTTTGTAATCTTTTATCACCTTTAGTTTCACATTTGATTAAAATATCTTCAGCAAATTCATCAATATTCTTTGCTCCTGAAAATTTATAGTCAGTTCCTACTACATAATTCCACGCCCCACTACTCTCAACAATCTCTAAGTCTTTAGCAGCCTCTAATAATCCAGAATATGGATTTATTCCAGTTTCATAAGGAACTTCAATTGTAACAGTTTGAAATGGTTGTGTAAATCTTGTCTTATACCCTTCACATTTCATACGAATACCAGCATATGATTGTACTTTTCCACTATCATCCTTTAACTTCAATTTAGATAATAATACAATTTGTGAAGCAGCATATTTTACAGCCTCACTTACAATCCATTTACCTTCTCCATTTGTAACATCTTGATTCATATAGACTTGTGATGTACATATAACAGCTACATTCAATTTTTTAATATCTTGAATGATTGTTCGGAGCATTGCTTTTAGTTGTCTATTTCTTTGACCTTGGTCACCTTTTGTGACCCCTTTTTCATAGTGATCAAGTTCAGTAACAGTTATTAACATATCTAAACTATCAATAAGAATAATTATTTGAGGAGCCTCTTTATCTTCACCAAACTCTTTCTTATATCCTTTAAGAAACGAAGACACAACTTCTGTAACTTGTGGAATAGTTGTTACTCCAGCATATCTATAACCAGACCTATCAACATTAACACCAATTTTTGTCATAAATTCATCATCAAGAGCGTTTTCACTATCAATAATTAAACAATAAGCACCTGCTTGTTGAGCAGAACGAATAATGTTTGCTGCTAAAAAACTTTTACCAGCACCAGAATTACCAGCTAAATTTGTTATACGACCTTGAGGAATCCCCTTAAAAAAACTACCAGATATAATCCTGTTTAGTGCATGATTTCCAGTTGTGTACCAATATCTTGGTGGTAAAGAAGATGTTCCAACCCCCTCAATATTATCTAATTGCTTATCAAAGGCTTTTAAAAAACCCATATCTACTTTTACCATACCATCCTCCTTGAAAAAAGAAAGGGAAAGTAAACTTTCCCTTTTATAAGTATTATGTTAACTCATTGATTATTCAGCTGCTTTTTTACGACGAGCACGAATAGTTGCTAACATATTATCTACATCTTCAGATGGTTCTTCTTCTGCAACGGTAGTTTTTGTTGGTTTTCCTTCCCATTCTACGTTATCATTAGCTGGTTTAGTTGGAATAGTTCTACGTGATGAATCATCAGCATATTCTTCACCATTCATTTCAGCATCCAACATAGCTTGTACTTTTTCAAGTCCAGGATGTTTTGGTAATAATGTTGCTAAATCAATCATACCTTCTTCAGCAATAGCAAGTTCTGTTTCTGTTAAAGGACGTTGTTTATTGGAGAACTTTGTACCAACTGTATAACTTGCATGTTTTCCTTGTTCAGTTTTCTTAATGATAAAATCATAACCTTCTTGATAATCATAAGGAATCCCTTCAAGATCATCACCAGCAAATGCTTCTTTTATGATATTAAAAAGTTGAAAACCAAGAGTAATCATACGAACTTTACCTTCATGGGTTTCACCAGTTTCAGCATCAGCTGGTAATGGATCTTCAATGATAAGTGCTTGTCCTATATTTTGTTTCTTTTTCCAATACTTTTTTCCGTTTACTTCATCCTTTGCCTTATAATAGGCTTGGGAGATTTTACAGATTGGACAATCCTCTCCGTACATTGATAAACAAGGTATTTTACGCTCTTGTCCATTAATAGTTAAATGATGGACAACTTTCTCAACTAAAAATCCACGTGGATTATCATCATTACGGTCAGGCAAAAAACGAAGAACACAACGTTGTCCGATTTGCATTAACCAGAATGGATAATAATTATTTGTGAAGTTTGAGTTTTGATTTTCTTTTTGTTCGTCACCACCAAAAGCAGATTTGAGTGACGCCATTGAATGTTTTTGTGTAGACATATTAATTCTCCTTAATTTCAAGTCTAATTTCGCTTCTTCCATTTATTACTACAATTTCCTATTGCAGTTTGCATATATTACAGTAATTTTATTTAAAAGTCAACGTTGGAGATGGAATTATTTCCATTTAAAAGCCGCTCCTCGACTTAATGTATTTATGATAACTCTTTATGAAGTTGCCAATAAATCCTCTAATTGTTTTAATGGTTCAGCCCACGATTTATGCACTATTTGACGTAGTACTTTAACATTATCTCCATACCAAATAGAGCTTGTATCAGTTGTACTTGCCCAAGTATAATATGCTGTAATAGGTACTAAAACATATGTTTTTTTACCCATTGTTGCTGCCATATGAGCAACAGATGTGCAAGATGTAATTACAAAATCTAAATGATGTATAACAGCAAGTGTATCTTCAATATGTTCAAGTTCGTATTGTAAATCTGTTATTTCTGTGTATAAAGCATCTGTATAAATTTCATCAGCACCATGATCTCGTTGTAATGAGTATACTTTATACCCCCTATCATATATGATATCATTTAATAGAGTTAAGGGTACTTCTCTGTGTAAATCATGTTCATATGCTGGATTTCCAGTCCATCTAATCCCCACTTTAGGTTTATTAGGGGTATCTGGATGATTTTCTAATGGTTTTTCAGATATCCATTTCCATTTTTCGATATATTCAGGATCTGCTGTAATATATGGACCATCCCATAAATCTTTAACTTGAACATCAAGATATACAGGAACTGACATTGAATAAGTCCATAGAGCATCTTGAGGAACATCGTGTAATGATGAACGAGCATCAATTCCATGTCTTCTAAATATTTCAATTATATCAGGTCTTGTAGTATACCATATTGGATTCATATCCAATTCTTTGAAGTGTTTGACAAACCTACAACTGATTAGTTCATCTCCAATCCCACCTTCAGCACATATAACAATAGTTTTACCTGGTTGAATTCCACCATCCCAAAACTTAAATGGTAATTTTATGTCTTTCCATATACCTATTTTCTTTCCTTCAATTAAGAATCCTCTTAAACCTTTTTGAAATTCTCCTTTATATAAGTCATAAGTTCCAAGATTAAAGTTGACACGATGTAATACATTTTCAGGTAAATCTGGATGAGTTTTTATTTCACGTAAAATATTTTCTGATTTCCCTTTTTCATTTAATAAAAAGTATGAAAACACTTGTTCCATTAATGATTCATAATCACCTGGATTTATTAACAAATTAGCATTGGAATATCTTAATGAAGCTTTAGGATCATTAATATGATTATATAATTTTGCTAAATTGCTACGACAAGCGTACATTCCTTCGTTTGTTGCTGTATTGACTAATGCCTTTTCAGCATATCGAATGGCTAACGGATAATTTTTTACTTCCATAAACCATCTAGCAAGATTATCATATTCTTCAACACGAACTGCATACTTAGACATTGTTCCTAATAAAGAGTTAGCAGCTACTAATTCATCAGTTTTCTTTAAAAAATCTATGATGTCATCTAACATTACTTAATTACCATAAGTTTCATTTTTGTCTCTTGAACAAAATTATTACAGGAACGTTCTTTTTCCACTACTACGTCTCTTTCAGCAGTTCTAACAAATTCTTCATAAAAAGGGTCAAGTGTATATCCAGTTTCAATTATTTCAAAATCAACATCTAAAGCAATTCCTAAACCAGAACTACTGCCATGTTTTTCAATATGGTCATTATTATATTTCTTGCTGAATAGTCTCATACCTTCAATTAGGATAGGACGTCTATGTGTTGGATCAGCTAAAAAGATATCGTGTCTATGATGAGGAACGACTATATCGATGATAGCACCATCTTTACATATTCTGTATAATTCCTTCATACAATGAAAGAATCCTTCACCCATATGTTCTAAAATATGATAGGCTTTTACTTCATCTACTGAATTATCTTCAAATGGATAAGTATCAGTTTCTAGATTAACCAAAAAATCTGGTTTTGTATGTGGATCCATATCAAGGGTTAAGAACCCATCATATCTTTTATATCCACCACCAATATTAATTTTTGTCATAGTTATCCTTTATAACGAAAAAGATTTCTTTATGTCTGTTATAAGACAACTAACTATTGGGATGTCATCACCAAATTTACTTATTCTTATATAACCATCACCAAAATCTTCTCCAACATATGGTTGTTCAAATATTATATTAGTATCTTGATATATACTTTCTGTGATAGTATCCATCCAGATAGTAAAATCTGGATTAATAATCTTTCTCATTTTTTGATAAGGAGCAACAAAATCAATAATAACATCTTCCATTGTATCTGCTAATTCTTTAATTCTTACAGCTTGTCTGATTCTACCTTCATATGAAAAATCCCAATCATTTGCTGCTTTACGAACTTCATCACCGTTTATTCTTGAATAGTTTAGTAGTTTATTCAAGTCATTAGCATAAGTTGTTTTTCCAGAACCTGGTAATCCAAATATTAATATTTTCATCTCCACACCTCAAGCCCCTTAACGTGTGCTATAATATCTGGTGGTAAAATAGTTGGTCGTTCAATAAATGAAATTTTCTTACGAGTTGTGTGTAATCCTTTTAAATTAACATCATTATCAAATTCTTCATAAGATGTTTCAACATTATTAAAATCATGTTCAAAATATTCTTGACCAATAAATTTATAAATAGTTTTCATCATTTGTTCTGGATTTTTACATAATTTGTCATACTCAACCAACATAATCATAGTTTTTTCATCACTTGTAATTGCTTGTTTGAGGGCAGCATAAGCAAACCCTAATGTTTTATCTTCTCTTAATAAAGTTTGACATCTTGTATACACATTAGTATTTTCATCTGATGTAAACATTGGAGTGACAGATAATGGATTTTTACGAATGAGTTGTTCAAATGAATCTAAAATCCATTTAATATCTCTAACACAACAAATAACTTTTGTTGTTGGATATAACTCCTTAACAGTAGGAAGTAATAGATTCCAACCACGATTAGTATCGAAGAATACTTCTTTGGTTCCATCATTATAGTAATTATCGAACATACCTTGAATGATTTTTTTACGTTTTGCTTCATCGCATTGATAGCGATATCCGCCTTGAGCAGATGATTGTTCAATAACAGCACGAACAAATCTTGCTAATGGACCTGATATACTTGCTTGAAATCTTGGATTTTGGTTTAATATTGCTGATAACAGGGTTGTTCCAGAACGTGGAAGGCCTGAAATGAAATAGAACTGTTTGTTCATGTTATATCCTTATAGAGTATAGTTTATTGTGTATTATATCTTATTTATATTAAGAAGACAACAGTAGAATAGTAATATCATTCCCAAAACCATACTAAATTCGTACCTACAACATAAAAATTCTTATAATCAGTAGGATTTGCTGCAAAATTATATGGATCAACTAATCGACCACCTTGAATATAATTAACTTGAACATTTGCTAACCATTGTCCTTTATGCCAACCAAAACCCAAGTTTAAATCTTTTGAATATGTTTGTGCTTGAGCTCCTGGAGTTTTAGCTTGTGTTATTCCAGGTGTACGATATTGATTATAATTTATTCGAGCTGAAAATTCTGGAGTAATATCATATTCAACTGTTGGAGAGATAGCACAAAATGATCCACTAAAAGTATTCCAAACTTTAGAACCACGTTGTAAACAAAATCCTTCAACAGATAATGTCCAATCATTATGAATCCATTCAATACCAGTACTAAGTCGTTGACCTGATAAATCATTATTTTTTGGACCATTTATTACATCAAAAGTAGCTTTAAATCCCTCCCAAGATGATCTTGTTCGTATACCATATTCTGGTATTTCATACCCAATAGTTGCTAATTGATAACTACCAAATTTTGTTTTATAATTAGTGGTATTGTTTGCACGAGTCCAAGCTTTAGCTTCTAAATCTGAATTTACACTTGTTTGGTCAGTTAGAACATAAGATACAGTAAGGTTTTTATATTTTATATCAACTCCACCTCCTGTTCCACTTGTAACAGTTTGAGCCATAGGATTCCAATATATAGCTTGTGGTTGAAATACCCCTTGTCTTGTTCTTGGATTTACCCTTGTAGCATTATATAATAAATTATCATATCGTATCTTACCACCTCTAAATGTTAATTCAAAATCATCAATGGGAATATCTGGGGTGTATAAAATTTTATTATATACGAGTATTTCATTAATGGTTGTACCATATTTGAATTGATTAAATATTCTTAATCTATCAGTAACTTGAAGATTTGCAAGTAGTCCTAGTTCAGGTTCAGATGGAACAGCATCAAATTTTACATTTGAAAACATTTGTCTCCAACCTACATATCCACTAATATCAATGTGTATATCATAAGGTAATTCATACGTTTTTGCGAACACATTATTATAATTTAACAGACACACTAACACTATTATTCTTTTCATTAGATGATTATATATTTAAATTTGAATAGGTATTGTAACTTATATTTTAAATAAAGTCAAGAGATTATTATATACAGTTTCCATCATCTTCACATATTATGATTATCTTGTCGTGAGTTACAATTTCATAATTTAAATATCCAATAGCCCCTGGATGAGCATCTATTGCTGTGTGCATATGAGCATCATCAGGTACTTCAATTACAGAATTAGCTTTACCTGTATAAGTAGCTGTTTCTAAACTTTTTTGATAACGATATAAGGTCATATTTAATATATCTGCTATGAACATTCTATTTTCTATGGATTCCATTGGTTTAATAAACACAGTAATGCTATCTCCATTACTCCAACGAATATCTTTTCTTGTAAATATACGTTGTACTGCAATTTTATTCATAAAAATCGTGTTTGATAAATCATAGTTAGAAAATATAATAGTAACATCTCCAGGAGAACTTACTAATGGTATAGGAAATAATATTAATATAAACAATAATAAAAATATAATTTTTTGATTTTTCATACCAATATTATTTTTTTTGATTGTTGCTTCGATTATATAATTGATTGATAGTGTTGTCTAAATCATCTATTCTATTTGTTATTTTATCTATAGAAGTCTGGACATTGACTACATGTGTATCCATTCTTGCATTAAATTCTTTATTAAGACCTACTTGATATGCTATATCTTTTTGTATTTGAGAAATACTTAAATCAGTACCAACTTTTTGAGCAGTTATTTGATTATTAATATTCACCCAAGCGGCTAATAGAGATCCACCTATAGTAACTACGGCAACTAAAGCTGTTAAGATTTGAGGAATGGTAAAAGTTACACGATCTCCTTTAGTAGAATCATTAATGACACGATTACCTTGTTCTATATTGTTAAGTCGGTCTAATATCATAGTATATAATCGGTCATTCATTTCTGGGTCGTCTTGTCTTCTATCTGAAGCGGATCGTCTTGGATTTATCCTTCTGTCGGTATAATCTGTCATAGAACATAGTTTCTCTAAATATTTTTAGTATAATAATATTTATTAAAAAATGTTAATTATATAAACCTTTAGGTATGACTAACTCTGTTTAAGTCCAAGTACTTACAACAGAAAAAATATGTTCTGAATTATATGAATTAGTTATACTGCTAGTATATAATAATTTCCAACAGCTACAGCTCTCCAACTCGTTAACGATCCAACTTGAATTGGTGATGATTTATTAGCAATTGTTCCATCACCAAGTTGTCCTTGAGAATTATCTCCCCAATTCCATAAAGTTCCATCAAGTTTAACAGCAGCAGTACTAGCACCATTAGCTGAAACCTGTCGCCAATTTGTTGATAACCCGGTTTGAACAGGAGATGATCTTGAAATTATTGTTCCATCACCTAATTGACCATATGCATTATATCCACAAGCCCATAATGTTCCATCTGTTTTAGTGGCAGTCAAATGAAGATTTCCACATGATACTTGTGACCAATTGGTTTGTAACCCAAGTTGAACTGGACTAGATCTGTTAGTTCTATCTCCTAACCCAAGTTGACCATAATAATTATCTCCCCATACCCAAAGAGTTCCATAAGTTTTAACAGCTCCCATGAAATTATATCCACAAGAAACTTGTTTCCAATTAGTTAGTAGTCCAATTTGTGTTGGACTTGATCGATTAGTACTTGTTGTACCTTGTCCAAGAGTACCAGAATACCCATCAGTTCCCCAACTCCATATTGTTCCATCTGTTTTGAGAGCTACTAGTGAAGGACCAATACCAGCAACAGCCTTCCAAGTTGTTAAAGAACCAATTTGAATAGGACTAGATTTAGATATAATTGTTCCATCACCAAGTCTATTTCCTAATCCCCAACCCCATAATGTTCCATCAGTTTTAATAGCGTGAGCTGCTAGATTACAACCATTAACTTGTTTCCAGTTAGTTAAAGAACCAATTTGAATAGGACTAGATACTGCCGTTCTAGTTCCATTTCCAAGTTCACCATTACCATTTGGTCCCCAAGCCCAAAGAGTTCCAGTAGATTTGACAGAATATGAACTATTTCCAGCACAAATAGTATTCCAATCTGTTAATGATCCAACTTGAATCGGAGAAGATTTATTAATAATTGTTCCATCTCCAAGTCTACCTAGATTATTAAATCCACAAGCCCATAAAGAAGAATTTGTTCCAAAGATAGGTTTAATGATGAATAGATCTAGTATGTCATAAAGTATTCCATCAATTGGAAATTTAAAATTTGAAGGCATGATTATCTTCTCCGTTTATTTGTTTGACAATATGTCAATTTTGTGTTTTAATGATTTAACAGCTTCTATTAAAATACCAATTATTGGAATATAATTAACAGATTTAGTATCTCCGTTTTGAAATACCAGTTCTGGTAATATTAATTCAACTTCTTGAGCAATTAAACCAAAAGATTCTTGTTGTGAGTCAATCATTCTAAATCTATGTCCAATTAATGTATTAATAAGGTCTTCTGGTGTTTCAATATCTCTTATATGTTCTTTTAATATTATATCTGAATTAGATATGAAATTATTGGCATATAAATCAGCATTGGAATCTCTTCCTGCTACTGTATTTGGTGTTGGTGTAGTAACACCAACAGAATCTGTTTTTTGTAAAGCTATTGTATGATAAAAACCGTCAGAAAGTATTGACCAATTAGTCATTGAACCAATTTGAACTGGACTAGATTTTGCAACTGATGTACTATCACCTATCTGACCATAAGTATTACTTCCCCAAGACCAAAGAGTTCCATCAGTTTTAATAGCTGTTGTATGTTGATATCCACAAGATACAGAAGCCCAATTAGTCATCGAACCAATTTGAACTGGACTAGATCTGTTAGTTCTATCTCCTAACCCAAGTTGTCCTAAACTATTCCAACCCCAACCCCATAATGTTCCGTCTGTTTTAACAGCTACATTATGAGTGTATCCACATGCTATTTGTTTCCAATTAGTTAACGCACCAACTTGAGTTGGACTACTTCTACTAGCTATATCTCCTAACCCTAATTGACCGCTACCGTTAAATCCCCACGTCCATAATGTTCCATCAGACTTAACAGCCGCAGCATTACGATCACCATTTGATGCTTGTGTCCAATTTGTTAATGTACCAATCTGACTTGGAGAAGAAGTAGAAGTAACTGTTCCATCCCCAAGTTGTCCATTAGAATTATTTCCCCAAGTCCACAAAGTTCCATCATTTTTAATAGTTGTTATAAAATTAGTTCCAAGACATACAGAATTCCAATTAGTTAGTGCTCCAACTTGAATAGGAGATGATTTTCTAATTGTTGTTCCATCACCTAATTTTCCACTAGTATTACTACCCCAAGTCCATAAAGTTCCATCAGTTTTAATAGCAGCCATAAAATCTATGCCAGCTGTTGTAGATGCCCAATTAGTTAATGCCCCAACTTGAACTGGACTTGATTTAGGAGTAATATTTCCTTGTCCAAGTTGTCCAGAATCGTTATACCCCCATGTCCAAAGAGTTCCATCTGCCTTAACAGATGTGGAAAAATGATATCCGTTGGATATTGTTGTCCAATTTACTGATCCACTTAGTAATTGAATAGGAGAAAATCTATTGGTTATAGTTCCGTCACCAAGTTGACCACGAAGATTGTATCCCCAAGTCCACATTGTATAGTATGTGATTGGAACGGTATATGGTATCCATTTTTTAGTAAATCCATCTAATGTACTTAATATTCTATTTGGTGTACCAGCTGTTGGAGGAGTACCTCCTCCACCACCTGTTGCTACTGTTGACCAGAGTGTTGTTGTTCCGTTAGTTGACAAATATTTGCCAGCATTATTTGTTTGAGATGGAATAGTGCTAATAACTCCCCAACTTGCATTTGCTCCATCAGTTGTTAAATACTTACCAGCATTATTTGTTTGAGATGGAATAGTGCTAATAACTCCCCAACTTGCATTTGCTCCATCAGTTGTTAAATACTTACCAATATTTCCTGTTTGAACAGGAGCTAAAGCATTAAAAGCAGCAATTGCACTTCCCTGACCTGTTCCTCCATGTGGTATATCTGTAGGAACAATAACTTGACCTATAGCACGCAAAAAAGACATTCCATATTGAGCTTGTTGCCAACCAGTTAAAGAACCAATTTGGATAGGTGATGATTTATCAATTGTTGTCCCATCACCAAGTTCTCCATTAGCGTTACTACCCCAAGCCCACAAAGTTCCATCATTTCGTATAGCACAAGTATTACCATATCCACAAACTATTTGTTTCCAAGTTGTAGCAGAACCAACTTGTACAGGACTTGATCTAGGAATAGTATCCCCTAATCCAAGCTTCCCACTAGTGTTATCCCCCCATGTCCATATTGTTCCATCAGTTTTAAGAGCTGCACTATGTGTATATGTACAACAAACTTGTTTCCAATCTGTTAATGAACCAACTTGAGTTGGAACTGATTGATTATTTTGTGTTCCATCACCCAGTTGTCCATATAGATTCCATCCCCAGATATACAACTTTCCGTTTATGTCAATGGCAGCATTATGTCCCCCTCCACCTGATATTTGACTCCAGGTTGTGAACGAACCAATTTGAATTGGAGAGGATTTACCTATTGTTGTTCCATCACCAAGTGTATTATAAGAATTAAATCCCCAATTCCATAAAGTTCCATCGTTTTTAATCGCAATTGTGGTATAAACTCCACATTCAACTTGTCTCCAATTTGTATCTAACCCAACTTGAGTTAAACTGGATCTATGATTAATATCTCCTAAACCAAGTTGTCCTTGTCCGTTATATCCACAAGCCCATAACGTTCCCCCTGTTTTGATAATTGCTACGTGATAATATCCACCTTTTGATAGTTGGTTCCAATCAATTGCAGAACCAATTTGAATAGGAGATAATATTGCAACACCTGCTACTCCATTTCCAAGTTCTCCATAAGGATTAGCTCCCCACCCCCACAAAGATCCATTTGTTTTGATGCTCATAACATCACTATATGTTCCACCTAACGTTCCGTCTGTAGTACTCCAATCTGTTAAAGATCCAACTTGAATTGGACTTGATTTATTGATTTGTGTTCCATCACCGAGTGTACCACCTGCATTCCCACCAGCAGTTAACATACCATATACTGGTGGAGTAGTTATTGCATCCCAACTTACAATAGTTCCATCTGTTTTTAAAAATTTAGCAGCATTCCCAGTTTGTGTTGGAACAATAGCATTAATAGAAATTGGAGTATTACTTGCTATTGTTACTAATCCTTGTCCATTTACAGTAAATGTTCCTACTTGAGAATTTGTTCCAAAAGATCCAACATTACTATTGACATTTGGAGAATTAATCCATTTTGTCCCATTATATGATAATAATTGTCCAGAAACTGGAGTGGATAATGTTACATCATTTAATCCAGATAAAGAAGTTGCTGGTGTTGAATTAATCCAATGAGTTCCATTATAAGTTAAAGCTTGTCCTGTAGTTGGTGTAGATAATAATACATCAGATAATCCAACTAATGTAGTAGTTGGGGTAGCATTTATCCAATTAACTCCTGAATATGTTAGTGCTTGTCCTGCAATTGGAGAGGTTATTAAGACATCTGTAAGAGTATCTAAGGCTTGTTCTCCAGATAATTCAACCCATTCAGTTCCGTTATAGGTGTATTGATGTCCAAAATGTGATGATAATTGTGCATCAACTAATGTAGCATATCCTTTAGTTGGGGTAGTAAAATCATATGTGATACTTCCAGGAGTATTTGCAGTTACTTGAGCAATTTTGTCCTTTTGCCCAGTTAATCCACCAGATGGTACACCAGCCAATTCCAACCCTACCCCAAATCTATCACCAATAGCAACAGGTCGGTTAAGTATATCTATCCAAACAGAACCATTCCATCTTACAAAATGTCCAGCTAATCCAATCCACAATCCAGTAGGAGTTCCACCAACAATATAAGTTTCTAACCCAGGAGTTACTGGAGGAGTATTCAAAATATCATTTTTTAAATCAGGGTCATTAATAGGAGTTTGCCAAAATAATCCAGTAATAGCAGCATCTACATATTGTTTAGTAGCAGCATCAAGATTCCCAGATGGATTACTATGTAAAATTAAAGTTCCAGTCATAATTCCACCTGCTAAATTTAATTTAGCATCTAAGGTGGATTGTAAGTTTGTTGTATCAGAAATAGGATGACTATGTGGTAACGGATGACGAGCATTAGTCAATCTTAAATCATTGTCCCCAACAACCACAGGATTATTTGGAAAATCAGAAATTACTGATAATTTTGATATACCAGCTATGGTATCAGTAGCAATAAACACTGGAGCGTTAGTTAAAATAATTTTTGTTACAAGCATTATTGTATGAATATCAACCACAATACCAACTGGTTGTTGATCAGGAATAGTAGAAGTTGCACTAATAAAACCATTATCATCATTATACAGATAAGTGTTTACTCCAACAGATGTCCAATCCCATGTAGAATTTGTGATTAACCCGTCAACATTAACATTTACAATATCCCCTGTAGTCGCGTTCGTTTGAACTATACCATATTGTTTTTTAGATTGTGTTACAAATGCTGTTGCTGGTTTAACTATTCCAAAATTAGTAAATTCTACAATTGTATAGGCTGGAAAGTTAACTTGTGCCATTGCTTCAACAACTAAACTTGCTACTTTTACATCACTCGCTGATGCTGAACTTACTCTAAGAACATCTTCAGATGTGGTAAATTGACCTTCTACTGATTTTAGTGGATTCTGGTTAGTATCAAATAAGATATAACCAGCTAATACACTATTAGTATTTCCAATTTGTGTTCCACTAAAATCAGGAGATAATATGCTCATACTAATTGGAATAGTTCCATTTTGTAATTTACAAGCAAATATTCTAATTTTAATAGCCCAATTAGTGCCATTCCATACTTTCATTTGGTTTATAGTAGTATCAAACCAATGTTTATTATTAGATGGAGCAAGAGGAGCTGTAGCACCAACAGTTGGTTCAGAATAAGTAGTTCCAAAAGTTCGTTGCGCAGTATGACGATCAATATCTACATATAACCAAACATCTGAACCAACTGTTATAGGACCCCAAGCATGTGTAATATTACTTTTTTCAATGTGTAAGTAATCTGTTGTATCAGATGCTATATTGAGAATAAGAGGAGATTCGTTACTTGCAATCAGGTTAACATACATAAAGTCAACTTGCACAAATTGTGGATGGTGGTAGGAAACTATACCTTGACGAAATGGGATACGCATGTGAACTATTCCTGTTAATTAATATATAAGAATATTTATCTATTCAGACAAAGAAAAAGGGAATAGAGCAATCTATTCCCTTTTGTTAGGTTTTATTATTTAAGATTATGCTACATCAAGAGCTCTTGACATTTCATATAAGTTTGTACCGTCACATAAGAAAGTAAGAATAGAAACAGCATTTACACCAGCAGCAACTACAGGAGTTCCACCTACTCCACCTACCCATTTATATGCTGTACCATATGCTAATGTATGAGCACCAGCACCATCTTGAACAACTTTTAATACAACAATAGCACCAGATTGTAAATTAGTTGGATTATCTAATGTGCGACTTGCTGTTAATGTAACTGTTGCGTTAATACCAAGAGCCATATTCCAAGAAATATTAGCAGCATCGGTTAATGTTAATATAGCAGATTTAATGATTGGTGCATTAACACTATTAAAAACAACATCAGCAGCTGTATTAATACTTTGTGGTAATGATAATGTAGTTACACCAGCAGCTTGAGCAACAATCACTTGATTTGATGTACCATTTAATGTTTTATATTCCCAAACTGTAGCATTAGTATGACTAACCGTTAAGAATTGGTCAATTGTACCGTTTGAAGAAATACCTGTACCACCATATACTGGAGCAATTGGATTACCATGCCATGTACCAGAAGTAATAGTACCTACTGTAGCAATAGTTGCTTGACCTGCATATGTTGCATCAATATCAATAGTTGGATCACCAAATGAACCTGTTGGATTAGTAATAGAAATTCTATTAGTTGTTCCAGCAATTTGACGTTGTGACCAAGCAGTAGCTCCTGTACGAACTGGAAAACCAGTAGCAGTTTGAGCTGCTAAGAATGGACCTAAATCACCAATAAAATTAAGAGTGATATCTCCACCTTGACCAGCAGGATTTGTAACACTCATATTTGTAACAGTTGTTCCTGCAGCAGAAACAAGTTGACGACCATTAAAAGAGTTTGAACCGGTATAACACATAATACCATTAGTATTAAATGTTGATAAGTTTGTTAAATTAGTTGCTAATGGTTGAGCTACAGCTGATAAACCATAATCAGATAATGTATTGGCCCCTGGAGTACCTGGAACAACAGCAGAAGTTATACGACCATAAATGTCAGCAGTAACTTTTGTATAAGTATTAGCAGTAACACCAGTTGCTACTAAATCTATAACTGGATCTATATTACCACCACCATTAGCAACAGAAATTCTACCAGCTGTACCTGCAATTTGACCTAAACGATATGTATCAGCACCAGTACGAATTACAAACCCAGTTGAAGTTAATGCTTCTAATGCTTGAAGATCCCCAGTAAGAGTTGTTGTAATAGCATATGTGCTATTAGTTAATACTCCACTATGAGTAATACCTTCTAATGGGTCAGTAAATGTTATATTTCTAATAGTACCAACATCTTTCAAGCACCACTTTCAACCATACGCATATTATTGGTGGTAGAATCATATCTTAAACCACCATTAAGTACTGTAACTGCTTGTGCAGTTGTACCAATTGGAACAAAAGTAGCATTAGTTCCTGGAAATTGAACATATGAACTATCTAATGATAAACTTGGATTAGCACCATCACCACCACCAGTAGTAACAACAATTTGATTTGCTGTTCCAGTAATAGAACGTTGTGACCAAGTACCTCCTGTATTTCTTACTGCAAACCCTACACCAGAAAATGCTGAAATATCAGTTAAGTTTGTATTTAATGGTTGTGCATCTATAATACCATATCCACCTAAAGTAGTTGGATTAGTTGCTGATGTAATACGACCATATGTATCAACATATAAAGATTTATATGTACCTGGAACTATACCAGTTGGTGTTAAATCAACACCTGCACCATTAATAGTAATATTACCAACTGTTGGGGTAATAACGTGTAAATTATTACCTGTTTTTTGTAATCCAACACCAGCAGTTATTTGACCAGCACCACTAAATTGTTGGAAAACAAGTAAAGACGCACCAGTAATTGGATCATCAGTAGTTAATACCCATCCACTTTCAGCATAAGTATCACCTTGTTCAACAAATACATAAGCTCCACCAGTTAATGTTGTTCCTGGAATAGCATCGACAGAACGAGTCCAAGGATTAGCTGCCTGAACATCATATATACCATTTGTTGTTTGATCACCTTGGTCTTTAACCAATACACGCATACCAGTTGTAACAGGAATATTATCGATAGATTGGTTATTAGCTAATGTAATAGGAACAGTAGTAGCAGCAGTAACTGAACCTTTAGGATCTAATCCAGAAGCTAAATTATCAACATATTGTTTAGTTGCTGCACCAAGAGCAGCACTAGGGTCAGCATTTAATATTAACGCTCCAGTCATTACATCACCAGCTTTATTAACTGGGGTATATGCTAATGCTGTTGTAATATCTGTTGGAGTTACAGCAGTTGTTGCTGAAACACGACCTTGAACATCTGTTGTAATTTTTTCAAAAGCAGCAACAACTGGAGTTCCAATATTTGGAAGTCCAACTATAACATCTTGAGCTTGTCCATCAGGATATGTAACTGTTGTTTGACCAGAAGCAGCAGTAATAGAACGTGTTGTCCAGATTTCTGGATTATTATTTGTACGTACAGCAAAACCAATACCAGTTAATCCTTCGATTTGTGCTAAATCATGATTTAACGAAAAAGTTGGAGCACCAAGTTCACCACCAGGATTTGCGATTGCTATACCATCACCACTAACTGTTAATGAATGAGTTTGCCATCCAGTAGTTGTACGGAAAGCAGCACCATTACCAGTTAAACTTTCAAGTCCAAGTAAATCATTTGCTAATACAAAAGTTGGATCACCACCTGATCCGTCAGGATGGGTAATAGTAAATCCTTCAGCAGGAGCTTGTAATGTACGAGTTATCCATCCATCAATAAGTGTACGAGCAGTTATACCATAAGTAGATAATGCTTCTACTTGTGCCAAATCATCTGCTAAGGCGAATGTTGGATTACCGTCAACGGCATCAGGAAAAGTGATTGTAAGGCCATTAGTAGGTGGTACAAGAGAACGGGTTGTCCAAACATCAGGTGCTCTACGAACAGCTAATCCTGCTGCTCCTAATCCTTCTATAGCAGCTAAATCATTTGTTAATACAAATGTTGGATTTCCTGCTGTTGCATCACTATTTGTAATAGTAAAACCAGCAGCAGGTGCTTGTAATGTTCTTGTAATACCAGTGTGATCATTTTTCATTACTGTTATCCCACCAGAATAACTAACTAAGCTATCCAAGAAGATATTTTCATTTGATGTTAAATGAACATCAACATTTGAAACATGTCCATATGCTGAAACAAAACGTGGGTCATTATCTCCGACAACAATAGGATCTAATGGGTTAACAGCAGGAACACTTATTTTAACTGAACCAGGATTTGTAGGAGTTGCTGGGTCATTAGAAGTATTCAAGAATAATGAAGATGGACGAAGTAAAATAGTATGTTTATCTACCACAGCAGCAACAATAATAGGAGTTGGTGGGATACTTGTAGTTAAATAACCATTTATATCAACATATAATGGAGCATTAATACCAGCAGTAGTCCAATCCCAAGCAAGATTTTCAATTAAACCTTCTAAGGTTACATTTACTAAATTACCAGTTGCAGCTTCATAATCAACAATACCATAAGTTCCGTTATCAATCAAGTAGTTATTTGCAACAATAACTTTATTAAAATCTGTGAAGCGTACAATTGAATATGCTGGAATATTACTTTGTGCTTCTGCTTCAATAATAATACTACCAAATTTAACATGGGAACTAGAAGCAATACCAGTAATAGCTAAATCTTCAGTTGTAAAGAAGGTTCCATCACTTTTCTTAATTGGAAAACCAGTAACTGCATCAAAAACTAAAGCACCAGCATTACTAGAAATATTATTCAGAATACCAACTTGTGTTCCAGTATAAGATGGAGAATTGATACTCATACTAACAAGTATAGCACCAGAACTTAATTTAGCTGCAAATACACGAATCTTGCGAACCCAACTTGCTCCAGACCAAACTTTAAAAGTAGTAGTACTTGTATCAAACCAACATTGTCCTGTTAATGGGGTTAGAGGTGGTTGTGCTGTTTCTACTGGTTCATATAGTGTATATCCAAATGTTCTTTGACCAGTACTTGGATTGATATCAAAATATAACCAATAATCAGTACCAGCGGTAAATGGCCCCCAAGTAGATGGTGATATAGAACTTCGTTCTGTGATTAAGTAATCGTTAATGCCGTCCGCAAATGTTGCAACAAGTGTTTCAGCTGCTGGTATAACCAAACTAACAAATCCACCAGAAAAGCTAAGAAAGTTAGTTGGAACACGTACAAGACCTTGTCTAAAATTTATTCTCATTGAAAGTTCTCCATAATACAATGAATATATTTATCTATTGTTGTCTTCTAACCTGATATAATATTTAATATTTTAAAAACCACTACCTTCACTAATTGCTATTGTGAAGTTTCCACAAGCAACTAATTTCCAATTATTTAACGATCCGATTTGAACTGGACTTGATTTTGAAGATATTCCACCAATACCAAGTTGACCATTACCATTATACCCCCAACCCCATAAAGTTCCATCAGTCTTAATTGCCATACTGAAATAACTTCCACTACTGACTTGTTTCCAATTTGTTAATGATCCTATTTGAACTGGGCTACTTATATTAGAAGTAGCTCCATTACCAAGTTGCCCATAGGTATTATCCCCCCAAGCCCATAAGGTTCCATTAGTTTTGACCGCTGCTACGTGACTATATCCACCACTAATTTGTTTCCAACTTGTTAATGAACCAATTTGAACTGGACTTGAGTTATTAGTTCTTGTTCCATCACCAATTTGTCCGAAGCTGTTACCTCCCCAACTCCACAATGTTCCATCAATTTTAATAGCATATGTGGTAAAATAACTAGCATTAACAGATTTCCAATCTGTTAATAATCCTATTTGAACTGGACTTGATCTATTAGTTCTTGTTCCATCACCTAATTGACCACTACCATTATATCCACAACTCCATACTGTACCATCTGTTTTAATAGCCATGGTAAAATTTTGTCCACCATTAGCTTGTTTCCAATTAGTTAATAAACCTACTTGAATAGGAGAAGATTTTGGAGTAGTTGTTCCATCACCTAGTTGACCCCAAGAATTACTTCCCCAAGACCAAAGAGTTCCATCTTTTTTAACTGCTGTTGTACTAGCTGTTATACACACATTAGCCCAATCTGTTAAAGAACCAATTTGAATAGGAGAAGATTTCTTAATTATTGTTCCATCTCCCAACGGTCCTTGGGGGTTATCCCCCCAAGTCCATAATGTTCCGTCATTTTTAACAGCTGCTGAATTACTTCCAAGCCCACTACTAATTTGTTTCCAATCTGATAATAAACCTATTTGAATTGGAGATGATTTAGGAGTTATTGTTCCATCTCCTAGTTGTCCTGCGTTGTTTGACCCCCATGCCCATAATCTTGGTAGTTTCCAAGATGGAATAAGTTCTGGATAAACAGAAATCATATAATCTTTATCTAAAAATTGAGTTCCACAATCTGAATTATCAGATGTAATAAAATGTGTTGTATATCTAGGGGTTGCCATTTATTTTCCTTTAATAATATTTAAGAGCTAATATATCGACATACGAACTTTCTACTCGTTTCCAATTAGTTAATGAACCAACTTGAATAAAACTTGAAACTCCATAACTACCTGCAGATCCATCATCAAGTAATCCCCAAGTATTATCTCCACAAATCCATAGTGTTCCATCTGTTTTAATAGCTGCTGTATTATTGTATATACAACTAACTTGTTTCCAGTTATTTAAAGCACCAACTTGAGTTGGACTGGATTTACTAGTGAGATCACCTAACCCAAGTCTTGCGTAAGTACCCAACCCCCAAATCCATAAAGTACCATCTGTTTTAGTTGCTGCTGAATGATAATATCCAGTAGATATTTGTTTCCAATCTGTTAAAGAACCAATTTGAATTGGACTTACATAATAATTATTAGATATACCATTACCAAGTTGTCCCCACCAATTAGTTCCCCAACCCCACAAAGTTCCATCAGTTTTAAGTGCTAATGTCCATGAGTATCCACAAGCAACTGATTTCCAATCTGTTAAAGAACCAACTTGAATAGGAGAAGAGTTATGTACTAATGTTCCATCTCCAAGTTGTCCAGCAGAATTATATCCACAAGTCCACAAAGTTCCATTAGTTTTAACAGCTGATATATGGTAATATCCACACGAAACTTGTTTCCAATCAGTTAAACTCCCTACTTGAATAGGAGAAGATTTTTTAACAATTGTACCATCACCTAATCCACCATATCTGTTGTTCCCCCAAGTCCAAAGAGTATTATCTTTTTTAATAGTTGCCATAAAGTAATATCCACAAGCAACTTGTTTCCAATTAGTAGCCGAACCAATTTGAACAGGAGAAGATTTATTGGTAGTTGTTCCATCACCTAATTGTCCCTGGTTGTTTTCTCCCCAAGTCCACAAAGTTCCATCAGATTTAATACCAGCAGAAGAACGAAACCTTAACCCAATATCTTTCCAAAGTATTGTTGATGAACCAAGTTGGATAGGAGAAATTTCATCATTTGTTGTTCCATTACCTAATTGTCCAATAAAATTAGCACCATATCCCCATAATTGACCATACTCTGTGAAAAATGTTTTTTTAATAAAAACATCATCAAAATCATATGTTAAATGGTTATCAAGTTCATCAAATATAAAATTAGATGGCATTTCTTCTTCCTATTCTTCTATTTCCTGGTTCTAGTAGTTGATCAATAATAGTTAACTGAATGGTATCTAAATCTGGTAATGTATTAGCGTTATCAATTTCAATACATTTAGCTTTATCCCAATCAAACACAGATTGAATATGAGCAACAATAGCATTAACGATAGTTTGTAAATCTGTGTAAGTTAAAGTTAACCAAATATCACCAAATTTCCAATTTTTAGTATCAGCAGAGGTCATTAATTGTAAGGCTTGTAAAAATATATCTCGTTCACCACGATTTGTTGATACTGATACATCTTGACCTTGAATATTAATAGTTATTCCTTTTGTTTCTTCTATCCATCTATTAGTAGCAACAACATTTTTTAGTTCTCCTTTAACCACATTAACATCTTTTGGAACATTTGTAAATGTTCCCGTAGCGAAATTATCAACAACATTCCAAAAAGGTCCAGCAAATTGTTCAATTTTTGGATTGTGAGTTGCTGGATATTCAAGTATAGCAGGAAGAATTTTTAAAGTATTATTAATAACAATTGGATCTAAAGAAGTATTTTGAATTGAAAGAGATATATCCAGTTCTAAATCATCTTTAATATAATTTTGGAACATTTTTTGATTCCAATGAATTGGTCCAATGTGAATAATTTGTTCGTTTTCTATTAGTACATACATATGTTAATTTCCTTTAATTTGTTACTAAAACGAGACAGATGCTGTATGATATTGTCCAGCATCTACTTGTTTCCAATTATTCAATGTGCTTATTTGAACTGGAGACGAGAATAAACTAATTGTTCCATTTCCAATTTCTCCGTACCAATTCATTCCCCAACCCCACATAGTCCCATCTAATTTAACAGCCATAGTATGATTATTTCCACAATTAATATATTTCCAATCATTTAACAATCCAATTTGTACAGGTGAAGATCTTTCATTTGTAGTTCCATCACCTAAAGACCCTTGATAATTATCTCCCCACCCCCACAAGGTTCCATCTGTTTTGATAGACATTGTTTTATAATATCCACAAGACACTAGATGCCAATTAGTTAATGATCCTACTTGGATAGGTGAAAAAGAATAATTGTATGTTCCATTTCCAAGAATTGGAGCAAAATTATCTCCCCATGCCCATATTGTTCCATCAGTTTTAATAGCAGCAGAATGAGCATATCCAGCAGAAACTTGTTTCCAATCTGTTAATAATCCAATTTGAACAGGACTAGAACAATTAATAGGAGGACCATATACCCCTGCTACTGTGTCGGTATATCCACATATCCAAAGTGAACCATCATTTTTGATAGCAGTTGTATATTTATAACTACTAGATGGTTGTTTCCAATCAGTTAAAGAGCCAATTTGAATAGGTGAAGATTTTGGAGTTGTTGTTCCATCACCAAGTTGTCCAGTAGCATTCCATCCCCAAGCCCAAAGAGTTCCATCAATTTTAAGAGCAGTTACGTGAATTTGCCCACAGGATATATCTTTCCAATCAGTCAATGAGCCGATTTGAATAGAAGAAGATTTTTGAGATCTTGTTCCATCTCCTAGTTGACCAGCTCCATTGTCTCCCCAACCCCATAGAGTTCCATCATTTTTGATAGCAATTGTGTATGACATACCACAAAATGTTTGTTTCCAATCAGTTAATAATCCAATTTGAACTGGAGATGATTTTCGAGTTCGTGTTCCATCTCCTAATTGTCCTTGAGCATTATACCCCCAAGTCCATAATGTTCCATCAGTTTTAACAGCTGTTACATGAAGTTGTCCACAGAATATGTTTTTCCAATCTCCCAATAATCCAACTTGAATAGGAGAAGATTTATTAACTAAAGTTCCATCACCTAATTGGCCATTAGAATTATTTCCCCAAGACCATATTGTTCCATCGATCTTAATAGCAGTATTAAATCCTCCCCCACCTGATAATTGTTTCCAATCAGTTAAAGAACCAATTTGAATTGGAGAAGATTTATAGGTTGTTGTTCCATCACCCAATTGCCCAAGATTATTTTGACCCCAAGTCCAAAGTGTTTTATCAGTTTTAAGAGCAATTGCACTGGTAGCTTCTCCACAACTAATATATGCCCAATCCGTTAATGACCCTATTTGAATTGGTGAAAAGATATCTATTCTACTATTATTGCCTAATTGACCATCACTATTTTTCCCCCAAGTCCAAAGTGTTCCATCAGTTTTAATAGCAGCTGACCAATTACTTATACTATTTGAAATACTTGACCAATTTGTTAATGTTCCTAATTGAATATAACTTGAAGTTGATAAAATTACACCATCTCCTATTTGTGCTACATATGGATATCCACTTGTCCACAAGGTTCCATCCATCTTAGTAGCTAACATACAGGATCCTCCAATTGTAACTTGTTTCCAATCAGTTAATGATCCAACTTGACAAGGACTAGATCTGTGAATAAGATCACCTAATCCAAGTTGACCATATCCGTTATGTCCCCAACTCCACAATGTTCCATCAGTTTTAACTGCTAATGTATTATATCCACAAACAACTTGTGCCCAATCTGTTAATGAACCAACTTGTGCTGGACTAGATCTTTGATTTACAGTTCCATCACCTAGTTGACCATATACATTATTTCCCCAAGTCCATAACGTTCCATCTGTCTTTATAGCTGCTGTGAAATATTGTCCGGCTGATACTTGTGTCCAATTAGTTAGTGAACCAATTTGAATTGGAGACGATTTATTAATAAGAGTTCCATCTCCTAACATTCCATATTGATTACTACCAAACATGAACAATTTACTACCAACATATTGGTCAACTAACCACCACTCAGTAATATAAACATCCATTAAATCTCCACCATCTGGATCTGATATAAAAGCCATTATTTGTTCTCCAATATTTCCAATCTGTCAGCTAATTCTTTAATTGCTTCAATTAAAAATGCTGTAATAGCATCATATTCTACACTTTTTGAACCATCTAATGTTGATGTTAATACTATTTCTGGAATAACTTTTTCTACTTGTTGAGCAATAACACCAAAAGATTTAATATTTGTATCTTTCCATTTAAATCCAACTCCTGTAAGATGTCGTACTACCGATAATCCATCATTTATTGTATTAATATCTGTTTTTAAATTTTCATCAGATGTTGAATGGAAATTTGTTGCAAACATAGTACCAGAAAATGGATTATATGTTAATTTGGTAGATGATACAGTTGCTATAGTCATTGATCCTGTAATAGCATTTATAAATGTTGGATAGAATGTTGAGTTTGTTGTAGTATCATCAGATATTGTTACTCCACCACCAGATATTGTTCCCCAACTTGTGTTTGTTCCATTCGTTGTTAAATATTTTCCAATATTAGTTGCTTGAGAAGGAGCTAATGCATTAAAAGCTGCATTAGCTGTTGTTTGTCCTGTTCCACCATTTGCAATATTTAACGTACCAGCAAATGTTATAGTACCAGAAGAAATAACAGGACCACCAGAAGTTGTTAATCCAGTTGTTCCTCCAACCACATCAACTGAAGTTACTCCAGATGGTGGAATAGTTAACACACTATTAACCCAATTAGTTCCGTTCCATTTTAAATAATCATTAAGAGTTGGAGTTGGAACAATTACATCACTTAAACTATCTAAAGTAGTTGGTATAAACGGAAAAGTAATCGCACTATTAACCCAATTAGTTCCATTCCATTTTAAATAATCATTAAGAGTTGGAGTTGGAACTAAACTATCTAATGTTCTATCAGCTAATTGGTGTAATTGAGTTTGAGCGTTTAATCCAGTTAATATTCCATAAGTGTCTGTAGTAATCATCGTTGCTGGATGAGTTGCTGGATGAGTATATGGAGTTAATATTGGATCATTAATTCCAACTGCGATTGGATTAGTTGTGACAGCAGGATCTACTGATAATTTTGTAATACCAAATACTGTTGCAGAAGCAAATGGAGTAGCTACTGCATTATCTCCTTTATCTCCTTTCCCCCCTAACCCTTGATCAAAGAAAATAGATGTTTGAGTAAGAACTCTAGCAACAGGAACTTTACCTTCTGGATGTGTTATAGGGTCAACAACAAATGGATTTGTTTCAGATAATAAACCATATCCGTTTACCCACAAAGAAGCACCAACAGTTTGCCAATTCCACTCTGGATTAGTAATAACACCTTGAACACATAGAGTACCTGTATGTTCAAGTAGGATATCTTCCATTGACATAGCAAGCATAGTAGTTTGAATATCATTATATGTTGCTAAATGAATATGTCCAAAACTTGTATATTTTACAACTTGATATCGAGCAATATTTTCTTTTGCTGTTGCATTTACTATATTAGCCTCTAATCTAATTGTATTAACAGGAGAACCATTTATAAAAAATTCATCTTCTGAAGTGAAGAATAAATTATTTGTTCTACGAATTGGTGTACCAGTTTCATCAACTATAATACGACCGGCAGTAAGACCAAAATTTACTAATCTAACCTGTGAACCAGCAAAAGGTTGTCCTGTTATTCCTTCACCTAATCCAGTAAAGATAGCATTATTAACTTTAGCAGCAAATAACCGAACAACTTCACGCCATCCACCAGTTTGATATAAAAACATTTTATGATTAACAGTATCAAACCAATGTAATCCATTAACTGCTGTTGGTTGAGTTGGTCCATAAACTGGTGCTACTGTGGTAAAACCAAAAGTTCTAACAGCTGTTAATAGATCAAGATTCCAATATAACCAATAATCTGTATTTGGTAAAAGAGGACCCCAGGCGTTATTAACATCAGAGGCTTCAGTTAATAAGTAGTTTTCTGTTCCATGAGCAAAAGTAATATCAGTTCTACCATTTGCTGTTTGTAGGGAGACATAATCACCAATTTTTGCAAGAAAAACTTGTTGTCCATTAGAAATTGGATATGTTATAATTCCTTGTTGAAAGTCGATCTTCATTTGGTTTTCCTAAATGTGTTATAATATATATTTAGGAAAAGTTAAGGTCTTTTCCTCTTATTAAAGATTAGGTATTTACATATAATACAATACGCTTAGGTGGTGGAGGAAGTGTATGTGATATTATTTCAAATACTAATTGTGTAGTGGATAAAGTACTGGCTGCTTGTGATATTACTTCAGAAGCAATTTGTGTAGTAGATAAAGTGCTTGCTGCCTGTGATATTACTTCAGAAGCAATTTGTGTAGTAGATAAAGAACTTACAGCCTGTGATATTACTTCAGAAGCAATTTGTGTAGTGGATAGAGCACTTGAGGCTTGTGATATTAAT